>ERZ795052.5573-NODE-5573-length-12151-cov-18.607639_pt1 | contig 12151 bp, 5 predicted proteins | sample MGYA00375136_ERZ795052 | MGnify/ENA primary metagenome ERZ795052 (study PRJEB30181, sample SAMN05720156) | activated sludge metagenome | isolation source: Anaerobic digester | place: Japan | collected 2015-05-26 ... | reverse complement strand
AGTTGACGAAGAAAAGATAAACAATTTTATTAAAGATTTTAATAAAAAACTATCTAAATAGAATTAAAAAGGCGATTAAACAAAAAATAAAAATATGAGTAATAATGATGATAAAGAAAAAGAAATAAAAGAATACGAAGAGGAAATAAAATCTCTAATGGCAGAAAACGACAAAGAGATGAATGAAGTTATAGAGTCATACCGAAAAATAAATGAGGGATACAAAAATTTGAATGAAGAAATAGATAAGACGATTAACGATTTTGATAAAACAGCCGGAGAGCTTGATAAAATGGATCAGGAAGCAGAAAAAGAATTGGATGATTTGATCTTGGAAAACATTAACGAAGAAGTAGCGGAAGAAGAGGAAGAAGAGGAATAAATGAAATTGTGAGTGGCAGCGGAATGAAGCCCCGCCGTTTTATTTCCGCTAAAAATATTTGTTTTGAAAGCGGAAAATTTTTTAAAAAGAAGAAAATAGCAAAACTTATAAAATGCTCATTATTACTAATGTTGATTTTGGCGATATTTATTATCCAATGACTATTCTTATTGATCTTGAGGCTGAACTTGATGCAACTAATTCAACGATTACTTTGCGACTTTTAGAGCCGGTAGTAAGATAAATTGCGAAAAAAATAAAAATGTTTAACTTTATAATTAAGCGAAAAAATAAAATTATGGCTCCCGCGCTCGTAGCTTAACGGATAAAGCGTCGGCCTCCGGAGCCGAAGATTGCGCGTTCAATTCGCGCCGGGCGTACTAAATATGAATGATTATTATTTAAAAGTAGGAAAAGCTGATGAATTGAGTGATGCTAAAGAAAGAAGGATTTTTCGTTTTTTTGAAATATTGCCGGGATTGTGTTCTTGGTTAACTTTAATTTTAATATTTATAATTTCTTGGAAATTGCCAGTTTGGGCGGCAATTTTTATTATTGTTTTTGATGCTTATTGGTTAGTGAAAACAATTTATTTTAGTTGGCATGCCATTTATAGTTTTAGAGTAGTAAAAGAAAATCTTAAAAAAAATTGGTTAACAGAATTAAAAGAATTATCAAAAGAAAAATATAATATTTCAATAAATGATTGGCGTGATATTTATCATTTAGTAATTTTACCGATGGTTGATGAGCCGTTTGATGTTGTTTCTAGCACCTTTGAGGCCTTGAGTAATGTTAATTATCCTTTGGATAAATTTATTGTGGTATTGGCTACCGAAGAGCGAGCTCAAGAAAAAATTCAATCAACAATAAAAAAAATTAAAGAAGAATATAGTGGCAATTTTAAACATTTTTTAATTACTGTTCATCCTAAAAATATTGAAGGTGAGATTGCTGGTAAAGGAGCTAATGAAGCTTGGGCAGCTAGGCAAGTTAAGAAAGAAATTATAGATTCATTAGAAATTCCTTATGAAAATATTTTAGTTTCTACTTTTGATATTGATACAGTGGTACCGGCTGATTATTTTGGTTGTTTAACGTACCATTTTTTAACAGCGGCAAAACCGCTTAGATCTAGTTATCAACCTGTACCATTATTTAATAATAATATTTGGGAAGCACCGGCTTTAGCTCGAGTAATTTCTTTTTCTTCAACATTTTTTCAGTTAATTCAGCAATCTCGTCCGGAAAAAATGACAACCTTTTCTTCACACTCAATGCCATTTAAAGCCTTAGTTGATGTGGATTTTTGGCAAACTAATGTCGTTTCAGAGGATTCAAGGATTTTTTGGCAGTGCTTTTTATACTATGATGGTGATTGGGAAGCAGTACCTTTGCATTATCCCGTTTCAATGGATTCTAATGTTGATGTAAAATTTAGCAAAACAATGGCTAATCAGTATAAACAACAACGTCGTTGGGCCTATGGAGTATTAGATATTACTTATGTGTTTTTTGGTTTTGTAAAAAATAAAAAAATATCTCTTAAAAAGAAAATAGAATTTGGTTTTTATTTGTTTGAAGGTTTTTATAGTTGGGCGGTAACTAGTATTATTATTTTTCTTTTGGGTTGGCTACCGATTACTTTGGGTGGTCCAAAGTTTAATTTCACCATTCTTTCATTTTATTTACCAAGAGTTACTTCTTATATTTTAACAGTAGCTAATGTTGGAATTATTACTTGTGCTGTTTTAGGTGTTTGGTTTTTGCCTCCTAAACCACCTTATTATGGGAAATGGCGATACGTTTTATTTATTTTGCAATGGATTTTAACACCAATTAATTTAATATTTTTTGGCAGTGTTCCAGCTCTTGATGCTCAAACGCGATTGCTTTTTAAAAAATATATGGGTTTTTGGGTAACACCGAAACATCGGAAATTAGGAGTAGAAAAACAATAAATATTATACACTCTCGTGGTCATTCTGAGCGGAGCCCCGCCTTCGGCGGGCAGGCCTGCCTGCCGATAGGCAGGAATCCCATCCACAGCAGTGATTGCTGATTATTGCTGAAAGCCGAGGGATCCTTCACCCTCCTACGGCGGGCAGGCTACGTTCAGGATGACAAAATGGAGACGTCATCCCGAGTATTTTATTTTTGTCATTCTGAGCGTTAGCGAAGAATCCCATCCACATTAAAAATAGTTGTTTATGAGTTGGCAGGGGATCCTTCGGGCTGAGGCCCTCAGAATGACATCAGTGAAAACGTCATTTTTAAAATTAGACTAATAAATACTTATTTTAAAATCGTTTATTATTAATTAAGGAAGGGTGATTATTTAGTAAGGTGGTAGTGAAATCTTTTGAACTTCGCTACCAAAAAACCGTATAAAATATTTTTTTCTTGACAAAAAAATTTTTTTGAATAGTATATAATAAATCTTTTAAATAAGTTGGTTTAAAATATTTTTAACTAATTTACATCATTGATTGAAATAAAAATGCCATCATAAAAAAATTTCATATATAACTCTAAAGGAGAGTTATTCGTTTACAATTAAAAAATTTTAATAATAAAAATAAATTAAAGTTTTGTTCTAAATAAAATTTAAATACCTATGCTCAAACAAAAAATTTTTTCTAAATCATCTCATCGTTCTTTTCAAACATTAAACAATCTACCATATTTAGCCGAAATCCAAACTCAATCATATAATTGGTTTTTAAAAGAAGGATTAAAAGAGCTTTTTGACGAAATATCACCAGTTAAAGATTATACTGGAAAAGAATTAGAATTATATTTTGAAAATTATTTTTTTGATGAGCCTAAATTTAGCGATATTGAAAGTCAAGAAAAAAATTTAACTTACGAAGCGGCTTTAAGAGTTCAATTGAAATTAGTAAATAAAAAAATTGGAGAAACTAAAATTCAAGAGGTTTATTTTGGCGAAATTCCCTTAATGACTAATCGTGGTACGTTTATTATTAATGGCGTTGAAAGGACAGTAGTTTCGCAGTTAATTCGTTCTAGTGGTTTATATCTAACAGTTAATATTAATAAGGGAAAAAAATTATTTGGAGCAAAAATAATTCCTAATCGAGGTGCTTGGTTAGAATTTGAAACAAATATTGATTCAGCTATTTATGTTAAAATTGATCGCAAAAGAAAAGTTCCAGTAAGTTGTCTTTTGCGTATTTTTGGATTGGAGAATAACGACGATATTTTAAATACGTTTAGAGAGGTAGATAATGGAGAAATAAAATATATTGAAAAAACTTTAGCTAAAGATATAGCCAAAACAAGAAATGAATCGTTTATTGAAGTTTATAAACGAATTAGACCGGGTGATTTGGCAACTGTAGAAAGCGCTAAGGGGTTAATTGAAGGAATGTTTTTTCGTAATGATCGTTATGACTTAAGCGAAGTGGGGCGGTTTAAATTAAATCAGCGATTAAATACAAAAAAAACAGATCAAAAAATATTAACCATTGATGATTTAATAGATGTTATTAAATTAATTATTAATTCTAATAATGATGAAACAGTTGAACCTGATGATATTGATCATTTAGGAAATCGAAGAGTAAGAGCAGTCGGCGAATTATTGCAAAACCGATTACGGGTTGGCGTAATGCGAATGCGTCGAACAATTCAAGATCGAATGTCAACGTTTGACGTTTATAATTTAGTGCCCGCTCAATTAATTAATGCGAGACAAATGATGGCGATTGTGTGGGAGTTTTTTAGTACTTTTCAATTGTCACAATTTTTGAGTCAAGAAAATCCTTTATCAGAACTAGAACATAAACGACGCTTATCTGCCACTGGGCCGGGTGGTCTTCATCGAAAACGAGCAGGATTTGAAGTGCGCGATGTTCATCCCACTCATTATGGTCGTATTTGTCCAATTCAAACGCCAGAAGGAGCAAATGTTGGTTTAGTTACTCATTTGGCTAATTTTGCTCGTCTTAATCGTTTAGGATTTTTAGAAACTCCGTATTTTAAAGTAAAAAATGGTCAAGTGACAGACGAAATTGTATATCTTGATGCTTATGAAGAAGAAAAATATTATATTGCTCACGCTAATATAAATGTTGATAGTAAAGGAAAAATTTTAGAGGAAACAGTAGAGGCACGTTATAAAGGAGAGCCGGGTTTTTATTCACGAGAAGAAATTAATTTTATTGATATTTCACCATTTCAAATTTTAAGCGTTGGGCCTTCGCTTATTCCATTTTTAGAACATGATGATGCTAATCGAGCTCAGATGGGCGCCAACATGCAACGTCAGGCGGTATCTTATATGTATAGTGAAGCGCCATTAGTGGGAACTGGAATGGAAGAAAAAGCTGCTCATGATTCTGGTCATATTTTAATTAGTGATGTTGATGGTGAAGTGGTAGAGGTTGATAGCACTCATATTAAAATTAAAATTAAAGAAACATCAAATTATAAAAATTATCGATTACGTAATTTTGTTCGAGCTAATCAATATACTTGTATTTCTCAACGGCCAATTGTTTCTAAAGGTCAAAAAGTTAAAAAAGGAGAGGCTTTGGCTGATAGCTTGCAAACTAAAGACGGAATGCTTGCTTTAGGTAAAAATTTATTAGTGGCTTTTATTTCTTGGGGAGGTGCCAATTACGAAGATGCTGTTATTTTATCTGACCGAGTTGTGCGAGAAGATTTATTTACCTCAATTCATATTGAGGATTTTGTTTGTGATGTACGAGAAACAAAACTAGGTCCAGAAATTACTACTTTAGATATTCCTAATGTTTCTTTGGAAAAATTAAAAGATTTAGACGAAGAAGGAATTGTTCGAATTGGAGCGGAAGTAAAAAGCGGTGATATTTTAGTTGGAAAAATTTCTCCCAAAGGAGAAGGAGAATTAACATCCGAAGAAAGACTTTTGCGCGCTATTTTTGGTGAAAAAGCTAGAGATGTTAAAGATACGTCATTAATTTTAAAACACGGCAAAAGAGGCCGTGTTGTTGGTATTAGAATTTTTTCTCGCGATCGAGGTGATAAATTAGAACCGGGAATTATCAAAAGAATTCAAATTGAAGTAGCTCAACGTCGATTAATTATGGCTGGTGATAAATTGGCTGGACGTCATGGTAATAAAGGAGTTATTTCGAAAATTGTTCCAGAAGAAGATATGCCTTATTTAGCTGATGGGACGCCGGTGGACATTATTTTAAATCCTTTAGGTGTAGCTTCCCGAATGAATCTTGGTCAAATTCTAGAAACGCATTTAGGTTGGGCGGCTCATGAATTAGGATATCGAGCTATTGTGCCAGTTTTTAGTAAAACAACAGAAGAAGATATTAAGCGTGAATTAAAAGAAGCTGGTTTGCCAGAAGATGGTAAAACGATTCTTTATGATGGTAGAACCGGAGAAACTTTTGGGGGACCAGTAATGGTTGGTTATATTTATATGATGAAACTTATTCATATGGTGGAAGATAAAATTCATATGCGTTCTATTGGGCCATATTCATTAATTACTCAACAACCTTTAGGTGGAAAAGCTCAATTAGGAGGTCAACGATTTGGCGAAATGGAAGTTTGGGCGCTTGAAGGATATGGAGCAGCTTATGCTCTTCAAGAAATGTTAACAATAAAATCTGATGATGTAAAAGGAAGAATTGCTACTTACGAAGCAATTGTTAAAGGAGAAAGTTTCAAAAGTCCTAATATTCCTGCTTCTTTCCACGTGTTGGTAAGTGAATTAAAGAGTTTAGCTTTAAACGTGAAATTAATTGGAGTAAAAATAGGAAAAAATTTTTCTGACGAAGAAGAGAAAGAAGATGATTTATTTGAAAAAATTTTAGAAGATACACAATCATTGGTCGAAAATAGTAAAAATTCTAATCAGAGTCAAAATAAAAAAGAAGAATTTAATTAAATAAAAAAAATTATGTTGCCGGAAGATTTTGATGCTATCAAATTAAAATTAGCTTCACCTCAAGAAATTATTTCTTGGAGTCATGGTGAAGTAACCAAACCAGAGACGATAAATTATCGTACTCAACGACCAGAAAAAGATGGTTTATTTTCAGAACGAATTTTTGGTCCCACTAAAGATTGGGAGTGTTATTGCGGAAAATATAAAAGAATTAGATATAAAGGAATTATTTGTGATAAATGCGGAGTAGAAGTAACTCGTTCTAGTGTGAGAAGAGAAAGAATGGGTCATATTGCTTTGGCTTGCCCAGTAGCTCATATTTGGTTTTTAAAAAATATTCCTTCTCAAATTTCTTTATTTTTAGGAGTGAGTCAGCAACAATTAGAAAGGGTAATTTATTATTCAGCCTATATTATTACTGATGTTAACAAAAAAGAAAAAAAGAAATTATTAAAAGAATTACAATCCGAATATCAAACCAAAAAGAAAAAAACTGAGCAAATAAACATTTTGGAAAATATTTATAAATATAACGTTGAAGAAATTAATAAAATAGAACCACTAAAAATAATTTCGGAAGCCGAATATTTTAATTTAAGTAAAAAATATGGTCATATTTTTGAGGCTGGTATAGGAAGTGAGCCAATTGTAAAATTATTAAAAAATATTGATTTAAAAAAACGAGAAAGACAATTGATGAAAGAGTTCAAAACTCAAAAAGGTGATAGAAAAAAAGTTTTACTTCAGTTAAAATTAGTAAAATCATTTATTAAAAATAATTTACGCCCTGAATGGATGTTTTTAAACGTTTTACCTGTTTTACCACCAGATTTAAGACCAATGGTGGCTTTAGACGGAGGGCGTTATGCCACTTCTGATTTAAATGATTTATATCGCCGAGTAATTAATCGCAATAATCGTTTAAAAAAATTATTAGAATTAAATGCTCCTGAAGTGATTATTCGTAATGAAAAAAGAATGTTGCAAGAAGCGGTTGATTCTCTAATTGATAATTCAGCTCGGAAAAATCAAATTCAATCAAGTGCTCAAAAAAGACCATTAAAATCTTTAACCGATATTCTTCAAGGAAAACAAGGACGATTTAGACAAAATTTATTAGGTAAACGAGTTGATTATTCTGGTCGTTCGGTTATTGTTGTCGGTCCAGATTTAAAACATTATGAATGCGGTATTCCTAAAACAATGGCTTTGGAACTATTTAGACCGTTTGTGGTGAATAAACTTTTAGAAAGAGGAGTGGTATTTAATATTCGAAATGCTAATCGATTAATTGACCAAGGTCCAGCAGAAGTGTGGGCAATTTTAGAAGAAGTAATAAAAGACCGTTTTGTATTACTTAATCGAGCGCCAACATTACATCGTTTGGGTATTCAAGCATTTAAGCCCGTTTTAATTGAAGATTTAGCCATTCGAATTCCGCCAATGGTTTGTACAGCTTTCAATGCTGATTTTGATGGCGATCAAATGGCTGTTCATTTACCATTGACCAAAGAAGCGCAAAAAGAAGCAGAAGAAATTATGTTATCTTCTCGTAATTTATTAAAACCAGCTAATGGTGAGCCAATTGTTAATCCGACAAAAGATATTATTTTGGGTTGTTATTATTTAACGAAAATTTTTGATAATTTAAAGGGAGAAGGAAAGGTTTTTTCTTCACCAGAAGAAGCAATGCTAGCTTATGATAATAAAATCATTGATTTAAAAGCTAAAATAAAAATTAAACCCTATAAAGAAAATTATTTAAAACAAGTAGGTGAAGAATTGATTGCCGAAAAATATAATAACCCCGATGATTTGATAGAAGTTTCAGTTGGTAAAATTATTTTTAATGAAATTTTTCCTAAAGATTTTCCTTTTGTTTCTAATGTGATTGAGAAAAAATTCATTAATAAATTAACAGATTTCATTATTAATTATTTTGATACTGAATCAGCTATAGAAATGATGGATAAAATTAAAGAAATAGGTTTTAATTATGCAACAATTTCTGGTATTACTTGGTCAATGAATGATTTAATTATTCCTAAAGAAAAAGAAGAAATTTTAAAGGAAACTTATAAAGAAGTTGAAACAATTGAAGAACAACTTAATGAAGGATTACTTTCCAAAGAAGAAAAAAAGATTCATGTTATTCAAGCTTGGGAAAAGAGTATTTCTCAAATTCAAAAAAATGTTCCTAAGGCTTTATCGCCGGAAAATTCTGTTTATCAAATTATTGATTCTGGTAGTCGTGGTTCGTGGGCACAATTAAGTCAGATGATGGGAATGAAGGGATTGGTTCAAAGTCCAAAAGGAGAAATTATTGAATTGCCAATTCTATCTTCTTATAAGGAAGGGTTATCAGTTTTGGAATATTTTATTGCCAGTCATGGCGCTCGTAAGGGTTCTAGTGATACAGCTTTGCGAACAGCTAACGCCGGCTATTTAACTAGACGTTTAATTGATGCTACTCAAGATTTGATTATTACCGAAGATGATTGTAAAACTAATAAAGGTATTATGATTAAAAGGGGTGATGGTTTGGAGTTTGGTCAACGTTTTAGAGATAAAATTGTTGGTCGAACAAGTTTAGAAGATATAAAAATTCATAATAAAATAATTGTTAAAGCTAATGAAATTATTAATAGTAACGCCGCAGATTTAATTGAGAATTCAGATATTCAAGAATTAAAAGTTCGTTCACCAATCACTTGTAAAACTTTATGGGGGGTATGCGCTAAATGTTATGGTTATGATTTAGCTTATAATAAACCGGTTGCTTTGGGTACACCAGTAGGAGTAGTAGCGGCTCAATCAATTGGTGAGCCGGGCACACAATTAACTTTGAGAACTTTTCATAGTGGTGGTGTGGCTGGAGAAGATATTACTCACGGTTTGCCAAGAATTGAAGAATTATTTGAATGTCGTAATCCTAAACATAAGGCTATTATCAGCGAGATTAACGGAAAAGTTATAAAAATTGAAGAACAAGAAAAAGAAATTTTAATTGAAATAAAAGCTGATGTTAACAAAGAAGAGAAAAATAAAGATTTAAAAAGAACTACTAAAAAATTAGCGAAAAAAGAAATAGAGAATATTATTGATTATTCTATTCCTAAAAATAAAGTTATTTTAGTAAAAGAAGGTGATAAGATTATGGTTGGACAAAAATTATGTGTTGGTGATATTGATTTAAAAGAGTTGTTAAAAGTAACCGATAAAGACACTGTAGAAAGATACATTCTTAACGAAGTGCAAAAAATTTATATTTTTGAGGGTGTGTTGATTAACAATAAACACATTGAAGTTGTTATTCGTCAAATGTTTGATAAAGTAAGAATTAAAAATCCGGGTGATTCAGAATTTTTAGTTGGTGAAGTAGTTTCTAAATCGAAATTTATAGAAGAAAACAATAACCTTAAAAATAAAGGAAAGAAGCCAGCTCGAGCCGTTCAGTTATTTTTGGGAATTACTCGTTCAGCATTATTCAGCGAAAGTTTTCTATCGGCCGCCTCTTTTCAAGAAACTACTCGTGGTTTGGTTAATGCCGCCATTGAAGGAAAGGTTGATTATTTGCGAGGACTCAAAGAGAACGTTATTATTGGTAGATTAATTCCGGCAGGAACAGCTTTTAGAAAAAATGATCAAAATCAAAAAGAGCAAAAAAAGAAAATATAAAAAAATAGAAATATAAATAAAAATTTAAAAAATAAAGCGGCAGAAGTTAAAAACTTCTGCCGTTTTTTAATAAATTTATTTAATTACATTTTTAATTTTTATCGTTAGAAGAATTGTTTAAAGCTTTTAAAGAAAGACTAATTCGGCCATTTTCATCATCAATTTTTATTATTTTTAATGTTAAAGTTTGACCTAATTTTAAAACATCTTCTACTTTGTTAATTCTTTTATTAGCGATTTCTGAAATATGCAAAAGCCCATCTTGATTTCCTCCTAGATCAATAATTGCTCCAAAATCTAAAATTTTTATTACTTTACCAGTAACAATTTCACCTTCTTTATATTCATGAGTAATAGATTTGATTATCTCAGCGGCTTTTTCTCCGGCTTCTTTGGTTGGAGCGGTAATAAAAATTTGACCATCATCATTTATATCTATTTCTACATCTGTTTTTTTGATAATATCATTAATTACTTTTCCTCCTGATCCAATAACATCTTTAATTTTATCAGGATTAATTTGAATGGTAAAAATTTTAGGAGCTAAAGGAGAAAGGGTGGAACGAGGAGTAGGAATGGTTTCTTTGATTTTTTCTAAAATTTGGAGACGGGCTTTTTTAGCTTGAGCAAGTGCTTCTTCTAAAATTTTAATAGTAATACCTGTTATTTTTACATCCATTTGAATACCCGTAATGCCTTTTTCGGTACCAGCCACTTTTAAATCCATATCTCCATAATGATCTTCTGGTCCTTGAATATCGGTTAGAATTTTATAATTATTTTCATCTTGAAGCATTAATCCCATTGCAATACCAGCCGCTGGTCTTTTTATGGGAACACCAGCATCCATTAAAGCTAAACTTGATCCGCAAACAGAAGCCATGGAAGAAGAACCATTAGAAGAGAGAATTTCTGAAACAACTCTGATCGTATAAGGAAATTCATCTTTATTAGGAATAATAGGCAAAAGAGATTTTTCTGCTAAAGCTCCATGACCAATTTCTCTTCTTCCTAAATTTCTCATCGAAGAAATTTCTCCAACAGCATAAGGTGGAAAATTATAATGATGAAGAAAATTTTTAGTGCCGTTTTCTTCAATGGTTTCGATGGTTAGTCCTTTAGATGGAGCGGCCAAAGTAACAATTGATAAAGCTTGAGTATCACCTCGCATAAAAATTGCCGATCCATGAACTCGAGGAATTAAACTTACTTCACAATAAAGTGGTCTAATTTCGTCTAATTTTCGATCATCGGGTCTTTTGTTTTTTTCTAAAATATTTTTGTGAACAACTTTATCAATTTCTTCTTCCAAAATAATAAAGGCTTCTTTAATTGAGGAATCAGTTAATCCTTCATTTTGTAAAAATTGTTTTAAATCATTTTTGAGTTGATTTAATTTTGAAGAGCGATTTATTTTATCGGAAGTATAAATAGCATCTTCTAATTTATTCTTAATAAATTCTAGGGTTTTTTCTTTAATTTGAGAATCAATGGATTTTAAAACAACGTTGGTTTTAGTTTTGCCCATTTCTTTAATAATCTCTTTTTGAAAATTTTGTAGTTTTTCGATTTCTTTTAAAGCTAATTCCGTTGCTTTAATTACTTTTTCTTCTTCAACTTCATCTCCACCTATTTCAAGCATAGTAATCTTATTATCGGCACTACTTAAAAACAAATCCATTATTCCTTCATTACGTTCTTGATAGGTGGGATTAATTTTAAATTCGTTTAGATAGCCAATCCGAATAGCTGAAATTGGTCCTTCCCAAGGAATATCAGAAGTGGCCAGAGCAATAGAAGTGCCAATTAAAGCAGGAAAATCAGGGTCATTATCATTATCAATAGATAAAACCGTAGCGACAATTTGAACTTCGCGACGTAAATTTTGATTGAATAATGGTCTAATTGAACGGTCAATAAGTCGACCAGTTAAAATAGCGCTTTCCGAAGGTTTTCCTTCGCGACGAACAAAACGACTACCTAAAATTTTTCCAGCTGCATAGAATTTTTCTTCGTAATTTACCGTTAAAGGGAAAAAATCATTATCTAAATTATCAGTTTTTCCCATCGTAGCGGTTATCAAAACAGTTGTTTCGCCATATTGAATTAAGAGAGCCTGATTGGTTTGTTTTCCTAATTCTGAAAATTTTACCGAAAGATTTCTTCCGGCAATTTCTAAA
>ERZ795052.5565-NODE-5565-length-12171-cov-6.555629_pt1 | contig 12171 bp, 8 predicted proteins | sample MGYA00375136_ERZ795052 | MGnify/ENA primary metagenome ERZ795052 (study PRJEB30181, sample SAMN05720156) | activated sludge metagenome | isolation source: Anaerobic digester | place: Japan | collected 2015-05-26 ... | reverse complement strand
AACATTCTATTTCTGCGTTTTTGGCAGAAATCAATTTGTCCAGTGCTTCATTATGTTTGATTTGCTACTGCTCATCAAACCGATCTCGGTCAACTATTGAAAGTTGCTTGAATACAGGAATTATCTTCTCATAACTTTCAACAAGAAGGTTTAAATCTAATTTCAAAGTAGCACCACTCAACTTACAAACCAACTCTGGAGTCAACTCATCCAGCAACTCTTCAGCAAAACCATCTTTTTGTGGGTTTACTACAAGTCCTATGCCTTGCTCTCTAACTCGTGAAGCAAGCAATGTATTTTCTGCAACCACAAGCGGCACGCCAAAATATGGGCCATCATAAAGTTTATTGGGTAATGCCATTCTAACATTAGGGTCCAAGTTATCATATACCACATAGCTCAAATCAACCGTTTCATATATTCTGTGTAAATCCTGGGTACTAGAAAAAGAGCCATGATAAAAGATATTGCTGTATTTTGCTGCAGATTCTTGAATAGCCTTTTTGATTGGACCATCTCCATAGAAATGTAACTCAAAATCGCCTTTTCGTTTTGATATGGATTCGATCAAAGGAAAGATACAATCTTCATATTTAAAAGCCCCGATGTAGCCAATTTTAATTGGCTTTGAAACAGCCTTGGGTGTTTGGGGTCTTGTGAATTTAGCTCCCACCCCCCTATCCATTTTGTTTTCAATAATCAATACTTTTTTGTGAATATCTGGTCTAAGTATTTTAAAATAATCAGTAAGAAAACCAGGTGAAGTTAATATCAATAACCTACATCGATCCAATATTTTTCTTTCAATAATTCCAATGATCTTTTCTACAATCGTTTTGTGAGGCAATGGGCACTGAATATCACCGATTTCATAAACCATCGGCATGTTTCGTGGAAATGAAAATTGCCCGATTAACGCCATATCCAAACCAAATGCATACAAAAAATCAGGATATATTTTATGTTGTTTTTCACTACTCTTAATACGAGAAACAGCCTTGAGTAATTTTGGGATACGGTTTAAATATTTGCCTTCTTCAACTTCTCCAAGAGAAACGACATCAACTTCTCTTGGATAAGTGTTTTGCTCATAATATCCTCGCTGAAATGCATAAACTGTAATATCATACCCAGCTTCAAGTAACATTGCAGCTCGACGATGAAATCTTGGTTGAGAAACCGTCGGAGACAGTATTATAATTCGTGGTTTTAGAGATTTTTCAATATTATTTGATTCGACCATCGGTCTCATATCTTACCCCATAACTCATTATACTTAAGCTAACAATTAAGAACTTTAAGATTCATCACAATAAATAAAGAGAAAAGTTCCTTGCCATATTTTAAGTTGTAAATTGATGCAAGAATATCCCATACAAAAGGGGTATTGCAGGTTACTTTAAACCAAACTTCGTAATCTGCTTCTGCCCTGAGCATTCCATCTGTTTTTTGAAAATAATTCTATTGTTTATCTGAGAAAATAAATTTGTGATCATCGCTTTCACAAAATTTGCATAAAACTTTGTTCATGATTCTTCTCGCCTTCTAAGAGTTCCGCTTATCAGTTATAGTAATAACATCCAAAATCCTTTGGGCCGCTTTGCCATCCCAGAATTTGGGAATTCTTCCGGAAACGTTAAAGTTCTTCTCTTTCAGTTTAGTATAGGCACGCAGGATATCCTGTGTCGTCAGTTTGACCAATTGATTGGTACCTTCGGTGATCGTAATAGGCCGTTCGGTGTTTTCCCGCAGTGTCAGACAGGGTATGCCCAAAATTGTCGTTTCTTCCTGGATGCCGCCGGAATCCGTCAATACTAGTGCCGCATTGGCAGTCAGTTTGAGAAAATCCAGATACCCCGCCGGCTCCAGCAGAATCAAATTCTGCATCGCTTCCACACGTCCTTTTAAGGCCGAACCTTCGATATTCTTTTTCGTGCGGGGGTGTATAGGAAAGACTAACTTTAAATCTTTCTGAATCACCTCAAAGGCCGCGATGATCTTTTCCAGTCCTTCCAGACAATCGACATTACTCGGGCGGTGCAGAGTAATCACCGCATATTTCCTCTTTTCCAACCCCAATTGCTCCAAAATCGGCGATTGTTCGGCCTTGTTGCGATTTGCCAAAAGCGTATCGATCATCACATTGCCGACGAGATATACTTTATCCGAATTTACACCTTCACGCTTGAGATTGTCAACGCCGGATTGCTCGGTTACAAACAAAAGGTCGCTGATACTGTCGGTCAAAATACGATTGATTTCCTCCGGCATCGAACGGTCAAAGCTGCGAAGCCCCGCCTCGACGTGAATCAGCTTAACGCCAAGTTTCACCGCCACCAGCCCGCAGGCAATGGTGCTGTTGACATCGCCGACCACAAGCACATAGTCGGGCTTAAAATCCAAAACCACCGGTTCAAACCGCTTCATAATCTCGGCCGTCTGCACCGCGTGCGAACCGCTGCCGACTTCCAAATTGACATCCGGCTTAGGGATAGCCAATTCATCAAAAAATAACTGGCTCATCTTGGCATCGTAGTGCTGGCCGGTGTGCACCAGTAATGTCTGAAACTTGCCGCTTTGATTGAAGGCACGCATAATCGGGGCAATTTTCATAAAATTCGGCCGCGCCCCGCAAACACAGATAATTTTAATCATAATGCTATAGTTCTCCTTTTAACAATAATCGATTGCAGATGGTTCAGCGTTTTGCGTACATTGTTTTCAAGCCCAAACTTTTGCTCGGCCGTTTGCCGTGCAGCAGCAGACATCTTGTCCTGCAATAGCTTATCCCCACAGACCCGTAATATCGCCTCAGTTAGCGGCTCAACCTGTTGCGGCGGCACGAGAATTGCCCCCTCACTATCGCCGACGCCATCCGGCAGCCCGCCGACGGTTGTGCTGATTGTCGGCAGACCACACGCCATCGCCTCCATTACCACATTGGGCATCCCTTCTGTGTACGACGGCAGCACAAAGATATCCGCTGCCTGCATCCACCGATGCATATCTGCCGGATCCACCGCCCCAGCCAGACGCACACTATCGCCCAGTCCTAACTCGGCAATCTTGGCCTTGAGCCCCTCTTGTTCGCTGCCCCGCCCGCAGATCGTCAGCGTCGCCCCGACAATCCGCCCGCGAATCCGAACCATTGCTTCCAGCAGTTCATATAGCCCTTTTTCACGCTTAAGATTGCCGACAAATAGAATCGCAGGCGATTGCTCGGGAATATTTAATTGGCGTCGGAGCTCTAATTTATTGCGTTTGTCGCTGATGGGTTTAAATATCTCCATATCCACCAGCCCATGAATAGTAGGAACCTCTTTCTGCATCACTCGGGACAATCGGTCGGCTACACCCTTACCGTCTGCCACCGCACCATCCAACTGCCGTGTGACCCACAAGAAATGCCGATACATCGCCGGGCTGTAGTCCGGGGCGATATTGACATCACCGCCAATACCCTCGGCTGCCGCCGGAATACCCAGCAGCTTTTTGAGCCGCACCGCCCCATCTCCGCAGGGCAACACACCTTTGCCGTAAATAATATCGAACGGCTTTTCACGATGCAGTTGCTCGGCAACCTTACGGCCAGATGCATAGAACATCAGCCCATCCCAGCGCAATCCGCCAATCCCCCGCGTCCACCGCACGCATGGCACACGAATCACCCGAATCCCCGGATAGTCGATAGGGGTATGGCTGCAATCGTAATTTTTAAATGGTCCAAACCGCTGCAGGATCGACGGTATCCAAACTTGCGTAAACAGCACCGTCACATCCGCCCCTAACCGTGCAGCCATGGCAAACTGACGCGCCGTAAAAATACCATACACTTTATTGCTCTGGTAGGGATATAAATTCGAAACAACAAGGATTCTCATCCATTGGCCTTCTGAAATAGCTCCGTATCATACAAAGGATATTCAAGCTGTTCTCTGGCACGTTCCTCCTGCAGTTTTCCAATATGGATCACAACAACCACAATGCCCAACGCATACCAAAAGTCTTTTTTGATATAGTTGGTCACTGTGATTCCTGTCATCATCGGATACATCAGCATCGCCAGCCCCAGCCATTTTAGCCCTACATCGGATAGCCGCATGACTTGTTTGTAAAGTGTTATAACAATCGCAATCGCCAGCGACAAGCCAATCAACCCTGTATCCACCATGACCGCAATGAAGGTATTGTGAGCAGCTTTTTGTCCTACGTTGTTCGGGATCAAGTGAAAGTTGTTAAATCCATATCCATGCAGCGGACGATAGACAAAGGCCTCAAGACCCCATTTCCAAAATTGCAATCGTCCGCTTTCTCCAAATCCCTGTTCGGTCAATCGTTTTCTGGCCGCCTCGGTCATTAAGTCGCTTTGAATAACCAATTTGATAGAAACATATGCAATTAAACCTAAAATCACAGCGATACAAAAATACCGAAAGCGATATTGACTCTTGGACCCCAAAATCAGCGCAAAGACCGGTATCGATATCGCTGCAAATGTCGGCATACGGCTTTGGGTCTTAACCATTGCCAGAAAAATCAATGGAAGCAAACCGATAGCCGCAATCTTTTTAAGTTTACCCGGCATAAAAAACATATAGAACACCACCAGAAAGCCAAGCCCCAGCGCCAATGCCAACACCAAGGTATTGGCACCCTCGCTTAAGGTTGCCCGTTCAATATCTGGCGAACTAAAACTTCGTTCGGCCACCCGTCCAGTTACAACCATAAATGAAGCCACAAATGCCCCGGCAGCAAAGCCACTCAGCACAAGAAACAGGCTTTTCTTGTCTTGTACCGTGTTGAGCATAATCACAATAAGCCCAATGCTCAATGCAACGGATAAACAATTCAATAATGCCCAATAGGGCGACTTGGACCAGATTGAAGTACATACACCCCAGAGCACAAACGCTCCCATCAAATTCAGGTTGCGATCAAAAATGAGCTTGGCACGAAACATATGCAGCAGAAAACTAAATAATACCACAACCCCCATCGCCTTGCTGACCGTAAAGTAGGGATGCAGTTGGACTGCATTTTCAATCGACAACAGGGAAAACAAGATAAACAGTCCAAACGGTATATGAAACACCGACAGCACCACACCCACAAAACCGCAAATACCGCCTGCCAGAGCAAGATTACCGGTAAAGACGAATACTGCCGCAGCGATAACCGCAGCGGTTCCAAACACCCAAAAACACCGCACCAACCGCAAATAATCCTCGCTGACCGTTTCCGTCAATCCCGGCTGACCGTAACCTTCCAGATAATAGTCCTGCTCAAGCATAATTTTCATCCATTTGCTGCTGATTTCGATATCTGATAACACGTGCCGGGTTGCCGCCGACAATGGCATACTCCGGAACGTCTTTGGTCACCACCGCCCCAGCTCCAATAATTGCACCCTTACCAATTTTGCGCCCCGGCAGTATAATTGCCCGGGTACCAATCCATACATCATCGCCGATATAAACAGGTCTTAGCGGCTCTCCGCCCTGCTGACACATCGGTATATCAGTTCTATCAAATTTGTGACTGGCAGATAAAACCACAACATCGGGGCCAATCATTACATCATTTCCAATAACAGCCGCACCTATCCAGCATCTAACACCTAAGCCAGAATTGTCACCGATTTCAATATGCCGCCCTGAACCAAAATCTGCCCCGTGTTCGATATTGACATTCTTGCCGAGCAAACAAATGTCGGCAGATCCAATACCGAATCCGCTTTGCTCCGCAGGCATAGGGCTTATACGACACCGGCAAATGCCGCGCAAAACCATAATACAGCAAATACCAGAAAACCCTTGTCATATTATTCAGCAGCAGTTAAACACGCATCCAGCAGCGCTGCGAACTGACCCGCAAGATTTCGCCGTTCATAGGTCTGGTTGGGTGGACTGTTTTGACTTAGCAAGCCCTGACGGAACTGGTCGAAGATTACCATTAAAGCCTGTTTGATCTGAGTCGTATCGTTGTACATCGCACAAATCCCGCCGCAGCGGACGACAAACTCCTGCACCGGACCGGGCGGCACTAACGCAAAGATTTTCTTGCCCATCCCGACATATTCATACAGCTTGGTCGTCATCGCATAGCGTTCCATCTCCGAGCCGATCAGCAATGCAATGTGGCTTTGTGCCAGATGCTCAAAAGCCTGCAGCTGGGGGATTCGCGGGATCACATGGACGCACTCACTTATGCCTAATTGATCGATTTGCGATTGCAGCGACTCGCTCTGGACGCCGATGAGACGGACAAGCAATTGCTGCTTATCGATCAGGCCGCTGTGAACGCAATCAGCCAAGGTGTTTAACAGGGGCCGCGGGTCCCGACCGCCGTATAAACTGCCAATGCTGGTCAGGGTCAATACCTCTGCCGGCGGCGTTAATGCAAGATAAGGCGCAATATCCTGCTGGTCATAGCCATTGTGGATCGTTACGTATTTATTAGGATTACCGCCGAATTTGTGGATAAAGTTCTGGGTGCGGATTTCCGTGGTATTGACCACAAACCTGGCATTTCGCACGCAGGCCGCGTCGAGCTTTTCTCCCAGCCAGCGATGAAACCGCGTTGGCGGAAGCCACTGTGTGTTCAGTGTCCATTCATCTCGGTAATCGGCTACCCAGGGCTTGCCGGTTAGTTTATGCACCAACAGCCCCAGAACATGGCAGCTAACTGGCCATGCCGAGGTGTAAATGACTCGACAATCGCGCTGTTTCCACAATGCAAAAGGAATTGCCGCCAAAATCCACAAAAACTGTGTATCCGGCAGCAAAAACATCCGCTGAATCTGGGTCGCCATCCCCATACCATCCGAGGATAAGGCCGCTGCAGCAGAGGGGTTGTTAGTGGAGCCAACGGTTGAACATTTCTTTCTAAGCCATCGCCTCAGCGATTGCACAATCCTAACCAGTTGACCCAGCCATTGAGAAAGATCCGGAGCATAGACAGAGGTAATCGTCACCGTGCCGGGAAAATGGACCTTTCTGTCGCGGCCAAAACACCGGGTCAGGACAGAGCATTCCCAACCAAAATCCTCCAAGTATTGAGCATATTTTCTGGAACGCAAAGAGCCAACGCCCATATCGGGCGGAAACTGATAGCAGATCATCAGGACCTTTTTTTTAGGAGATTCGGAAGGGGTCATGTCTAAGATTCTTTTCTGATAATTTTTCGGACCAGCGCCAGCGGGAGCAGCAGCAGTTCCCATTCATCCGGTTTTAGGCTTTTTGTGAATATTAAGGCACAGATGTAGAATAGCATAAACAGGATAAACCGGCCGATCAGCTTTAGCAGCAGAGACTCAAACGGGATCGGGATCAGCCACAAAAGCCCGCCGCACAGCAGTGCCAGCCCAAAGATACGCCCCAACTCCTTCCATCGCATCACCTGAGCAAACCGAATGTTCATTTTGCGGCACAGAAGCAGCAGCAAAAAAGTGACCGACACCGCCGTGCCAAAGAATGTTCCGATAGCAGGACCAATGTAGGACAAAAACCCGTGCCGACCTGCAAACAGAAGTATAACGCTGACAATCATGTTGGAAACAAAGGACAGCAAGGCCGCCACCGCAAGGGGTTTGGTGTGACCGATGGCGCGGAAGATCGACGCGTAAATAGCCACCCGAACTGGCAGACGCGCTAGATAGATCAAAAACGGCCATGCCGCATTGGAATAGTCGGGGGTATAGAGCAAGACAATAAAGTCATACCCGCACACCAGAAAGAACACAAAGGTCGGAAAGATCAGCAGACTGCTTTTGCGGGTGGACTCATGCCAAAGATTAAGCGCACCCGATAAATTCCCCTTACCGGCCTCCGCCACCATATTGGGCATAATCGCTGAGGCTAAGCTGGAGGTAAACAGGGCGAGCAGCGGCAGTTCCATCGCCCCCGTCGAATACACCGCATAAACTTCTTTGGAGAAATAGGAGGATATCAAAACGCCGTCCATTTTGAGATTAATAATCCCAACAATCGTTGTCGCCATCAGGGGCCAGCAGTAATTGACCTGTTCCAGCCACAATTCCTTACTGAATCGCCACTGGCTTTCTCGTGAAAAAGCCGCCATCAGTACAATACCCGCTGCGGCAGACAACGCTCCGATAAACACCTTGGCCCAAACGGCCTCTGTAACCCCGTATCCTGCGGCAAAGACGCTCATCACCGCTCCGATCATCAGCAGCGAACTAAGCATACTGTAAAGACCGGAATACAGGGCCTTGTCCAGACTGATCAAAAAGGCCGGCTGAAGCTGGATAATCCGCTCAAAGAGCGGAAATAAGGCAAATATCCTGATCCAGGTCGCAAGCTGGGGATTTTTAAACTGGGCGGCAAACAGACCCGCCGTCAGAAACATCGCCAGACTGATCACCAGTGAAAGCAGTCCTGTTGTCAGCAGGGTCTGGGTCAATAGCTCTCGCCGGCGCTGGGGCCCCAGCTTGGGCATAAAATAGTATAGACTGCTTTCAAGCTGCAGTGAAAAGATACCCGCGATCAGGGCGTAAGACAGGGCAACTTGCCGGTAACTGCCGAGCATCTCCTTGCTGATCAGGCGCACCAGCACCATCCCAAGGATCAACTGAGTCGCCTGCGTTAACCCCTGAAACATCATGATTAAAATGCTACGGGTGCGAATACGCATAAAAACTCAACGATCTAAAATAGCCATAATTTTTTCAAAAACAACGTGAACATTATTTTCTATTAAAGGCAACTTTTCCTTAAGCTGGAAAGCAATCTCTTGTCGCTTCTGATACGCCTTTTTGACCATTTCTATGACATCTTTATTTTCAAGATTTCTAACAGGATCAATAACATAATCGGATAAGCCGACAACCTGCATCAACTCGTCATACTTGTGGGACCAGCCAATCACAGCAACCGGTGTCCGCATCGAAAGTGCCGCCACCAGGCTGTGATAACGGCTTGCCACTAAAAAATCAGACTGGCCAATAACAGACTTAACCTCAAGGGCTGATTCTTTTCCAGTCAACATTGCAACACGATCAGGGTTCCTCGCCAACTCTTTAAGCAACATACACAACTCCGGGTCATTGGGCCTATTGAGTGAAGCTTCATGGGGTATAAGTATAACATTATGATCTGTATGATCTAAAAAATATCGAATGATTTCGAGAATAAGAGCAATATACTTATTGTTGCCATCTTTGCCCTGAACTCTTTCATATATTCTCATATTAGGCGTGATCGTTATAAACGGTAAATTACTATCCTTCAGGCCAATCAGGCTTAATAGATCACAAGCCCTCTTTTCAGAGCCATGAACATCAAATAGAAATGCAATGTCATAACTGTGTAAAACATAATTCGCTTTGGCACAGCCTGAATCTATCAGATAGCGAAAGCTAATCTTTTCCCTGGCACAAATAAAACTAGCCTTCTTTAGCAGCCATTTGGTAAATCGCCTAACGGTTTTATTTTCAAAGGGTCCCCATGACTGCGGCATAAAAAAAATCTTATTTCCCGCATAAGCCGCCCACATATAGTTCAACCACCTCCCTTTTGCCGCCCGACCCCCAATTTGGTCGCTGGATACAAATCCAGAAATATCAACAACTGCATCGGTAGCCATGAATGGATTTATCAAGCTTTGACCAGATTCAACAGCCGACAAACCGGTTTTTTGCTGAATACCCAAAAAACCACACAGCAACTGCAGAAGCTTAATAAATCGTCTCCCTTTTTTTTGATAAATTAATTTGAAGCCATCTTGTTTTAATTTTTCAGCCTCATCAGCACTATTGGGGATCAGCCAGAAATTTGCGTTTGGATATCGACGGCTGATCTGATCCCGAACCACCAGCATCATGGCTTCAGCCCCTTTGCCAATATAATTCCCACCGACAATCATAATATTGAGGGGTTTATCGTTTTCCATCATTCGTTATTAGGTTCTTAGAGTGGGTTAAATATCCGGTGTAGAGGCCAGCTATTGCCCTTAATAATCAGGAGCAATTTTTCACTGTTTTTGCTCCAGTGCATCGACACAGCAAGTCGAAAATTAACTTCTACTGATTTTCAAGAATCAACGCCGCCACAGCCTTTCGGACAGAGGCATACACAGCCGGGCTTTTAGAAGTCTTAAAATCAGGAGCCGCCGGATCCACGAGCGATACCACCGCAGGCCGGCCAGCCGATGCCTCAGCCAGCTTAAAGTAGGCATAGTCGTCCACTGCATCCCGAAAGACCTTCAGCCGCATGCTGGCAATAGGTCCACCAGGACCGGAAAGGCCGACGCGATTCGGTGTTCCCTGATAGATAAACATTCCGTTGCCGTTATACTGCTTGCCGGAGTCATCGGTGTAGGTAACTGGATTGACCCAGGGGTCCATTGCAGGATCTGATACTGACGACCGCCACTCCAACTGGCCGCTTGCCCCCAGACAATACCCGCGCCATGCACCGATACGATGATGAAGAATGGGACGATCCAGTCTGGTGCCTTGACAAACCCAGACCACTTTACCATCGCTGATAAAGTTTTCCACTGCAGCAAGCTGTTCTGGCGTGGAAAGATAGTTAAGACTATAGATACTCCGAATATCAATAGCCGCTTCCACCGCCGCCTCGGTAACGGATGGATCTTTATAATAAATAAACCATGCCCCATTGACAAGCAATTTAATTGAAGGCGCCACGCGATCGATTATCCTGCCGACAGCAATAACTTTACGTCCTCCTTCATCAGAATACGGCTCGTCAATAATGTAAAAGAATTGTCCTAATTCGGGGTATTTTGTCTGAAAATGATGAAAATCAGACAATGTTTTAGACAGCTTTGGATTATTTCCATATTTATCAAACTCATTAGGGAAATGATCCAAAATCCGATATACGCCTGGACCATATCTTTTGACAAATGCTTTAAAATTAGGCAGAAATCGATTGTAGCCGTCAAAGTTAACCGCCCCAGTCTTCGTGTCAACAATCGGATACAGCGGCATCTGCATTGTCGGATAAACACCATGTTCATACAGCATATCTTGATAGCGCTGCAACAGCAATTCAAAATCATCCCCTTTATTATCGACCAATCCATAAACTTTTCCCAGATTAGTAATCATCGAAAACCATGCCGTCCAGTCGCGCTGTTTGGGCAATGCAAAATTCCAAACCGTCAGTGTTACGGGGATTTCAGCCACCGGGCGGGAGGAAGAAGTTACCAAAATGCTGGCCGTGTAAGTGCCGGCAGGCACATCCGAATCCACCCGCACATCAACCCAGTAGCCCTGACTTTTACGGGGAGCCACAGACTGGTGATTGGCCTGATAGAGGCCCGTTGTAATCGCTTTGCCCGTGTAAGGATCCACAAACGGAATCAGAGCATCGGGGTACCAACCGATAGGAGTATCCGGCGACAAGCTATAGGAGGGAACCGTCGTTTTAACATAATGTTCTCGAAAAAGTGTTAATTTCGGTTTTTGGGCTCCAGAAGGACCCTGCCAATCTGAAACGTGCAGTTCAACATCAAGCAGCTTAGAATAGGATTGATTAGTAATAAGAATCTGAAATGATTCGGTTTCATTTTTAGCACAGAAAATCTCAGCATAATTTTCACCAGGAGCGGAAATATCGTCCTGCAATAGCCGTTCCATACTCGACACAACAGTCACAGCAATATTGCTGAACGGATTAACCGCCCCGCCGCTGCCGGAGGTATGCGTTGTGCCGCCGGAAGATGTATCAGCCGACGAATCACCGGACGTCTGGCTGGTATCGGAAGAAGAGCTGTCGCCGGAGCTGGAAGATGCTCCGCCGGCAGAACCGCCGGAAATGCCGGAAGAACCTTCGCTGCCTCCAGATACGCCGGAATTTGTTTCAGCAGCAGCAGCAGCAGCAGCAGAAGAAGAAGAAGAAGAAGGGCTGCCCAATATACCGCCTTCTGCTGATGCGTAGTATGCCGTTGAGCCCGATGAGGATGAATAGCCAACTACATTATCAGGCGAGCCGGTCCACGTATAATCATCATACGTCTGCCAGCCTGTTTCATAAAAAACAGGCATATCGACAGGCTGAAGAGGTGTCTGTGCAGGCTGAACATTTATCGCCGCAAGAAAAGACTCTCCAGCGGAAGTTTTCGATGCCGTATCTACAATAGGCTGTGCGGCAGCTGGAGCGGCTGCCAGCGGTGCAGCATTAG
>ERZ795052.5560-NODE-5560-length-12180-cov-4.206763_pt1 | contig 12180 bp, 8 predicted proteins | sample MGYA00375136_ERZ795052 | MGnify/ENA primary metagenome ERZ795052 (study PRJEB30181, sample SAMN05720156) | activated sludge metagenome | isolation source: Anaerobic digester | place: Japan | collected 2015-05-26 ... | reverse complement strand
CCGACTGCGCATACACAAACCACGCACTAAACTCGCATGCCTCCTGTCACCAACCCGATTACTGTGCGCTGGAACACGCGATTGACAAAGCGACAGAAAAGAGAAATTTGATCTTTGCCGTGCTGGCCTTGCTGGGCATGCAGAATCCGTTCGTGCCAAAGGTTCAAATTACCTGTCCCTTAGTTGTCTCTGAATTTGCTATGCTTGCATCGCTATGACAGATAGTAAGGCCAAGAGAGTCGGGGTCCTTGTTGAACTGACCCGCGAGTTCGGGCGCGACCTCTGCAAGGGGATTACCGATTTCGCTTGTTCCCATGAAGGCTTTATCCCCTTTTTCATCACCCCGGAGACGCTTAAACGCAAATCCGAACTCAAATCGTATGACGGATTCATCGCCCGCGTCATGTCCGATGAGATGGCGGCGACCCTTGCCGCACTTAAGAAGCCGATCGTCGACATGTACTATGACAAGCCGCGCCCGGGGTTCGCCATCGTCAAGACCAACCACTCCCGCATCGGGCGGCTCGCGGCAGAGCACTTCCTAGAGCGAAAATTCAAGAATTTCGCCTTCTGCGGCTTTGCCGGCGGACGTTTTTCGAACTACTGTTCCCGTGCCTTCCAGCGGGCGCTGGCCGCAAAAGGGCACCGCTGCCACAGTTATCAACCGGACGCCAGAGCCAAGTACGAATTCGACAGCACGGTTCTGATCAACGAGCAACTCAATCGCGCACCGGATGCGAAGGCGCTGGCGAAGTGGATCGGGCTATTGCCGAAACCGGTGGCGGTGTTCTGTCCGAATGACCTTCGTGCCTGGCAGTTGCTGCAGGTTTGCAAAGAATGCGATATCCATGTCCCTCATGACATTGCGATCCTCGGACTCGACAACGACGTCATCGTGTGCGGTTTTTCCAACCCCATGATATCGAGCATCGACCCAGACACACCAGCGATCGGGCGCGAGGCCGCGCGGACATTGGTCGAGATGATGAATGACCCGGACTTCCGCAAAAAGACCCTGATCCGGCAAGTGAACCCCAACCGAGTCATCGGACGCGCCTCCACGGAAGTTTATCCCATTGATCCACCTTGGCTTTCCGATGCCCTCGTTTACATGCGTAAACGCGTTAGCGATCAACTCACCGCCGATGATGTTTTCAAGCATCTCGGTCTCTCGCACACGACCGTGAACAGGACTTTCCGGAAAGTACTAAACACAACCGTGCAGAAGGAAATCGCCGCCGCGCGCATGGAAGAGGCGCGAAGACTTCTCGAGAACACCGATCTGAAAACCGCGCAAATCGCCGAGCGTTCAGGTTTTGCTTCAGCGACTTATTTCGTGCACACGTTTACCCAAGCGCACGGGATTTCTCCCATATCGTGGCGTAAGCAACATCGGCAGCCTTAACCTGTTTCAGCCGCCGCATTCGTGACCGGCCGAAACGCGTCCGCAGGCAGCGTCAGCCCGCCCCACGTCACACCCCTCCCCGCTTCTCTCCGTCCGGAGGCACCCGTTATCCTCATTCGCCTCTGAGGCTGTTAAATTAATTGGGTTGCGGGCTCCGCCCGCGTTAGGAAATTGGCGGGAGGGGAAGCCGAGTATTGCCTTAACAAAGCAAAAACCCCAATAAAACCGGAGTTTTATCGGGGCTAAAATGGGGCGAAAAACGGGACTCGAACCCGCGACCCGCAGAACCACAATCTGCCGCTCTAACCAACTGAGCTATTTTCGCCAGAAAATGAGGGTCTTTTACCAAACCCGTCCTGAAAAGGCAAGCCCGCAATTCGTACGCCTTCCTTCGTCAAACGGGAAAATCCGCATCTCACAGCTTGAACAGGTCACGCCACGTGATCGCGTTCTCCCCGTTCAGCTCCACCTCGAGCGATCTTTCACCGTCAAAATAAAACGCGGTCCACCAGATCGCGGTGGCCGAACCCATGTTCCCGCGCGCGTCCGGATCGCGTACCGGCTGCATCACGCACAGCAGGTATTCTCCCGGCGGCATACGGAAATGGTAGACGCATCCATCTGTGATCGCCTGCGACCGAAGGGAAAAGGCTTGGCGGAAGAGGGAATCCAGAAACGTGACCGCACTCCGCTCCGCGCCTTTGAGCGTCTGTTGTTTGTCACGTTCCGAGCGTTTGACCACCGGCGTGAAGGTGTTGCCGGTGATTCGGGAGTGGACACGCGGCACACCCTGAAACGCGATATCCGCTGTTTCAACATCCACGCGGTTCGCCAGTCCGACGTACCGGGTTCGTAATGCGTACAGGGCTTTTGTCACCTCAGGGGTATACGGTGCCACGCCGATTTTGGGTGCCTGCCCGGTCTCTCCGGCATGCCGCACAGCCACGCGCAGCTCGGGAGGCATGCGGACCAGGGTCACCTTCGCGCCGGACAAGGTGAAGACCGTCCGGTCCGCCGTGGAAAAGGGACCGGACACCTGATTCGTCGCGCTTTCCGGACTCAGCGTGAAGGACGCGCCCCCCTCAACCAAACGGAGAACATAGGGTGCCCTGGGATTCCCGACCCGGCTCCCGTCCGTCAAGTCAATCGGTCCGTGGCGGCCGCTCGTGCCGAACAGGAAAGAGACGCGCGGGGGCATAACCCGCAGCGGCAGTTCCGCCATGATCAGTTCCCCGTCCGCATGCACTGGAGGCGGCGCCAGCACTGTCCGGTTGTCATCCGACAAAATAAGCCCGCCGGTGCCTGTGCCCAACGTCTGCGCCCCAGCGCTTGCCACCGCCGCCGCGCAGAGTTTCAGGAGCCCCATCCGGGCAAGACGCTTCATAGCCCCGCCTTTCAGATTTTACCGCTTCACCTTGCCTTGACACCCCATCCCGGAACGCCGGTGGCCTGTCCACTCACTGCAGCACCGGATGGACGATCTCGCCAAGAGCTTGCCGTTCTAACTCGTGATCATGACCGAAATACGCCGCGTTGGAGTCCATGAAAAGCGTTAGCCGGAGATTCTCCTCCTCCGTGAGCTTGACGTTATGATGACCTTTGGCCAGCATCGCATGGAGCCGCGACGCGTACGAACCGAACCTTCCGGGCAATGTGAAGGGTTCGACAAAGGAGTCGCGTTGCACACCCATGGTGAGCCACCCCGGCCCGTGGTACATTAGGGTGTAATAACAGACATACGGCACCAAACTGACGAATGAGGTGTGGAACCGGTACCGGTTTTTCGCGACCTCTCCCTTTCGTAAATCCGGCATCCCCTCCTTGCGATCCGCCCCGTGGCACGTGACGCAACGGGCATCGAGCACGGGTTGCACCAGACGCGGATAATTGAAGGGGTTCGACCCGTCGGGTCCGGGACGCAACACGGACGGCGCGCGCCGCATGGCGACCGGTTTGGAGGACACCGTGTCACGCGCCGCCGCGCCGGTGCGCGACTCATGACAACCGGCGCACATCAGGGTCTCGCCCGGCGCCGTGTACGTGAGACTGCGCATGCCCTGAACCGCCGCGCCCTTCTCATTCACCGCATGGAAGAGGATCGGGACTCCGGCCGGCACCTCGAAGAACGCGCTGCCGTCCTTTTCGACCGGCACCGTGCCCAGGAACTGACGTCCGGGCGTCTGGTCGCAGACCCCCAGGCGGGGCTTGCCCACGATCGGTTCGGTCTTGGGCAGAATCTGCCAGACCCGTAGAGCAGTGATCACCGTGCCCGCCGGGAACGGGTACCGCGAGTTGTAGACGTTGATCAGTCCGACGGTGGCCTTCGATGTCCGTTCCGCTTCCGGAATCGGCGCGGGCTTCGCGCCGTTTGGCAGGCGCGGGCGACCCGTTTGCGTACCGTGCGTCAACACGGGCGGCCGGGGCCGCGGCACGAGCGGGATCGGGCTGAGGCAGGAGATCTGCGGATGCGTGTAGAGCGGGATCTTGTTTCCGAACGCATCCAGCAGCGTGATCGCGTAACGCCGCTTCTTGTAGTCAATCACGCCGTACTGCGCGTTGGCGTCCCCGTCGTACACACAGAGCATGTAGCGCTCGCTCAACGGCCAAGGCGACGCGTACGCCGCAGACCCCTTGGTTGTTTTCCAATCGTAATATTCGGCCTCGGGCATGAGTTGGTCCGGTGTGAAGCGCCGGATCTGTGACATGGCCCCGTCATCCGGCAACGTCGGGTCTAAAATGATCACCGAGCCGCGCGCCTCGGTGTGGTGTCCGCAGGCGATGGCAACGTATTTTGAGGAACCGGGGATGGCGCGCAGGTCCATCACCATGTGCGGCGCGGTACGCTCCGAAAGATGGAAGTTCCCCTGCAACTCGCGCGCGTCGCGTCCGTCCGGATAGGTGATCCACGGATGGTGCGCCTGATTGAAGCCGCGGTCGACATAGTCCCATCGCGTGTAGACGATCATCCCGTTGTTATCGACGCTCGGCTGCCATTCGTTGGTCTCGTGCACACTGATCGCCACGATGTCGCTACCGTCCTCAAACATGCTGTGCAGCGTGTAGGTCGGCACCAGGCGACCGTGACACCGCCCGTACCCGCCGCGCCGTTCGGAGATAAAGGCGATGCGGCCGTTGGGCAGCCAGCAGGGATCGAAATCATTCACGTTTCCATCGGTGAGCTGGACCAGCCCCGAACCGTCCGCGTTGCAGCGGAAAAGATGGAAGGTCGTCTTTTCGTTCCACACGCGGATCTGCGGTTCGCCGTCCGTGTACGCGAAAAGAATTTGCCGCCCGTCATAGGAGAGGTCCGGAGAAAGATATCCGCCGTTACCCAACTTCTGCCCCTTGCGCGCGCCTGACTCGATCACCGATTCGGCGAGCAGGTTTTGCGCCCGCGGCCGCTCCGACCACGGCGCGTGCAGGACATAGAGCCCGTTGCCCTGCGTCGTGCCGTGCACTGTGGCGTGGAAACCATAATACTGGTCGCACATGTGAACACCCCAGTCGAACTCATTCGGCGGCAGCGCCTCGCGCGTGATGAAGAGAATGCGGTCGATACCCTTCAACAGCGGATTGGCGAAAGCGATGGTTTTGCGCAAGGCGACCACCCGACCGAAACAGTCCGCGCGCGCCGGGACGTCGACCGCGGCCACCCCCCGGGCCTCGGCCTCCAACTCCGCCAGCCGCGCGCCCGCTGCGGTCAACTCCACCTGCGGCGCCAGATCCTCATACAGGGCGCGTGTGCGGCGCAGCACCACATCCAGCGGGTCACGGTCAGTCGGCAGGATCGCCGCCTGTTGGTGGAACGTCTGGGCAAGACGCGCGGCAGCATCGACCGTGCCGGAGAGCGTCATCGGCTTTGTCGTCATCTCGCGTTTCAGCAGCCGGTACTCCCGGGCCGCATCCTCACCATGGCGCGACGCCATCGCCACGAGCCAGTCCGGCGTGACGGCTGGCGGCGGAAGATCCTGCGGCGGAAGGTCCGGCAGTTTCGCCGTCCCAGCCCATACGACTCCCACGATCCCCCACACCCAGCACCATATCCCTTTTCCCTTCATTTTTCTTGCCCCCGTTCCCGATATCCATCCTTTTCGCCGAACAGATCGCTGCGGTCATCAACGAGGCCATCCGCCTCCGCCATTGCGAAGATTGTGTGGTTCCTGTCACGGATCCACCCAGCCATCACCACCATTGAACCAAACTCCCGCTGATCCGTCGACCTCCCGGCATGACAAAAATCCGGACGGCTGCATCCGTCATCTCTGCGCGGAACGGCGTCAGGGACGTACGCGGCGTGTGGCCGTTGCCTCGCGGGGATCTTCCGGCCAGTAGTGTTTGGGGTAACGCCCCCGGAGATCTTTACGCACCAGCGCGTATCCGGTGTTCCAAAAACTTTCGAGATCGCGCGTGACCTGCACGGGCCGCTGGGCCGGTGAGAGCAGGCTCATCACCACCGGAACACGGCCTGCCGCCACCCGCGGGGTTTGCGTCATGCCGAACACCTCTTGGATTCGGACATGCAGATAAGGCGTGTCCCCTTCATAGCGGATCGGGATGGACGAGCCGCTCGGAACCCGGATGTGTGTGGGCGCGAGTTCGTCCAACCGCCGTCGCGACACGCCGTGCGCGTTAAGGGCTCCCCAAAGGATCGACGTCAGATCGAGTGCCTGTACCCGGCTCCACCGCATGATCCCCTCGACATGCGGCCCCAGCCACGCATCCAGATCCGCTGCCAGCGCTTCATCGGAATAATCGGGCCAGCCGCCCTCCGGCATGGCCTGACGCAGAAACACCACGCGGGCCTGCAAGGCACGGGCACTCCGGGTCCACGGTAACTGATCCACCCCTTTCTGCCGGATCCCTTCGTACAGTGCCGCACGTAGCGCGGCCGGATCCGGCGCGGCCTGGCCACCCTCGCGCAGCGTGATGGCACCCAGCCTGATCCTGCGGACCGCCTGAACGGCCTCAGTGCGCGCATCCCAATACGTCTCGGCCCGATCCTCAAATTCACCGTCGAACGCCTCCTCCACCTCCTCAACCGTGAGCGGCGCGGCAAGACGGATCCGAGCCTCTGCAGCGCCATCCTGAAGTTCCGCAGCCACCAGCCATTCGGCCTGCGCCAACGATTCGGTCGGTTCCAGAACCGCGCCGCGTCCGCTACGCAACAGATAGCGGCCCGCCGCATCGCGGCGACGCGCGATACGCTCAGGATACGCCCAGGCGAGCAATCTCCCCACTGGAAGCTCCCGCGTATCCCGCGCGGGATAAGCGTGGCCCCACTGGCGGGCCAGTTCGCGCACCCGGAAGGCAAAGCGGTTCCGACTTCCGCCCGCATACTCGAGACGGTCCAACAGCACACGCACATCAATCTCCCGACGCAGTGCGGATTCTGCGGGCGCCTCGGAGAGGACGGCCGCAACGAGGCAGGCCTGACGGGCACACCCTTTCCGGGCCGCTTCCAGAATCATATGGGCAAGACGGGGATGGATTGGCCGTCGCGTCATCTCGCGTCCGCGGGGCGTGATAGCGGGCCAGACGCGGTCGGCCGCGGCCGGGTCCGGCGCAGGACCGTCCAGCGCACCCAACTCATGCAACAACCCCACAGCCTGACGCCAGCCCGCATCCGGCGGCGGCGTGAGCCACGGCAGCCCGTCCGGCGCGGCGGAACCCCAATCTGCGGCCTGCAGCACTGTGGCGGCGAGATCAGCCTCCAGGATTTCCGGCAGGGCTTCAGGGGAGATCTGGCGGTCGGCCGCCTCATCCCACAGCCGGTAACAGACTCCGGGCTCCAGACGACCCGCGCGACCGCGCCTCTGGTCGGCGCGGTCGCGGGTGACGCGCAAGGTCTCGAGCCGGGTCATGCCGTGACGGGGCGAAAACCGCGGCACGCGCATCCATCCCGAATCGATCACCACACGGATCCCTTCAATGGTCAGCGAGGTCTCCGCGATCGAGGTGGCCAGCACCACCTTGCGCCGACCGGGCGGCGCCGGTGCGACTGCCGCATCCTGCTCTGCAGGCGACAACGCGCCGTACAACGGGTACAGGGAGACCCCGGGCGGCAGTTCCGCCCCCTGTAAACGTTCAAGGGTGCGGCGGATCTCGCCCTCGCCGGGCAGAAAGACCAGAACGCTGCCTGGCTCGTCATGCAATGCCCGGATCACCGCTTCCGCCACCCGGATCGGCAACGGCATTGTGGACACATGGCCCGACAGCCGGGTTTCCACCGGATAACAACGCGCGTCCGCCTCATGGATGTCCGCGTCACCGAGATGTGTTGCCACCGGACCCGGACGGATCGTGGCGGACATCACCACCAACCGCAGATCGGGACGCAGTGCACGGCGCGCGTCGAGCGCGAGGGCGAGCCCCATGTCCGCCGCCAGACTCCGTTCATGAAACTCATCGAAAAGGATCAGTCCCGTGTCGGCGAGTTCCGGGTCATCCAGCAGACGCCGGGTCAGCAACCCTTCGGTCAGGATCTCAATACGGGTCTGCGGCCCGATCCTGCGTTCCAGGCGGATATGGTAACCGATCGTGTCGCCGATCGCCTCGCCGCGTTGGCGGGCCATGTATGCCGCCGCAGCCCGGGCTGCCAGACGGCGAGGCTCGAGCAGCAGGATTTTGCGGCCCGCAAGCCAAGGGGCACCTGCGTCCAACAGAAAGGGGGCGACGCGCGTCGTCTTGCCGGATCCGGGAGGCGCCTGAAGCACTACCGTACGGTTCGCGGCCAGCGAGTCAGCCAAAGCGGGAAGAATGCGGTCAACCGGAAACACCCCTATTCCTCCGCTGGCAGTGCGCCGTGCTGTTTGACATCCCGCAGCAAAATGGTCTGGGTGACACCCGGCGCCGTCTCCAAGCGGATCCCCTCGGCGTCGATGAACTCCAGCACGCCCCGGTAGTACGAGCGTGAGGTGCGGACCTCATAATTGGGTATGAACTGCCGGGGCAAAGCGAGCGCCACGGCGACGTGTTCTCCGCGCTTCACGATCGCCGTCCGGCGCTGGGTCGCGTACCCCTTGCGGCGAACCTCAATCTGATGCTCACCTTCAGGCAGATCCCGCAGCACCAACGGCTCCGACGCACCGGACGCATCCGTACCGCGCGGGCGGGTGATGCCGACTTTTTTACCATCAAGCATAACGGTCACGATCGAGGGCGCGGTGCGGATCGCAAGACTGCCGGTGACGGATTCCAGCCTGAAACGCTCTGTGACCGCGTCCCCGCCCTCCAACATGATCTTGCGGGTCAGCGTCTCATACCCGCTTTTTTCCACGCGTAACGTGTACACCCCGGGTTTCGGATCAGCCAGCACGCAGGGAGTTTCACCCCGATCGGTACCGTTGACGATGACGCGCGCCTGAGGGGGATCGGACTCCACGCGCAGAGAACACGGCAAAGGCTTCTCGCCCTGCGGCGCGTTATCCATCCGCACTGGCGAGGCGGAGGGATCCGAACGGTCCCCCGCTTGATCCGGTGCCGGTCTGGAAGAAGACCGTCCGGACTCTGTTTCCGTTTTCGGCGCGGTTGTCGCCGCATCGGCTTCGGTAGACGAAACGGATCGATCCGGATCCGCGGCCGGTGCGGGAGGTACAGAGTCGGATTGCGTTGCCGCGCCGAACTCTGCGGTCGGCAGCGCGATCCTCTCGCCCGCGCCGGTGTCCATGCGCAACCGGTACAGCAGCCCCGCGCCGCAAAGGAGCGTCAGCACACCCCCTATCGCCAAGGAAAGCCGCACGGAACGCCGCCGCAGGGCACACGATTCAAGCATTTCCCCGCCTTCCGCCGCAAACGGGGGCGGCACCCTGCCCACTGCAATATCCTGATCCGGCAGGTCGGACAACGACACGGTGGGCACCTCTTCCTGCCGGACGCGGAGCGTCGTTTCGCCGACCGTGATCGTATCGTTCGGCATCAGGGGCGACTCGTGGATCGGCTGACCGTTGACCAGCGTCTGGTTGGCACTGTTCAGATCCACCACCCACAACACCATGCCACGCCATTCGAGCCGGCAGTGGCGGCGGGAAAGCGAGGGATCGAGAAACGCGAGATCACACCGACTCGACCGGCCCAACAGCAGGCCGTTCGGCGGCACGGGGAACCGGTGGCCCACCAATGGCCCTCTCTCCACGATCAGTATCAGGGTGTTCGCATGCATCTTCCGTATCCGTTTCCCTTGTCGCCACATCACGTCCTGTCCGACAGATTCATATTATCCGGTTTTACAGGTGTCTGTCACGCCTGAACGAGCCATTCCGTTTTTGACGCACTTTAAAACAGGCAGGGGGAACATGTAGAACACGAGGCTGATCCGTGAAAGTACGCATGGCGAGCAGTGTGACGTGCGATTGACAACAGGCAGTCGTTGCTGTTAAATGAAAATATGTCCATGCAAGTCCGTTTCGCGTTGTCGCTGTTGCCTGTTTTCGTATGCGTCTCGAACACTTTTTCAGCCCCTGCGTTCGAAGGCGCGTTTTCCGGCATCGCGCCGGATGGTTCGCGCGGCATCTATCACGGGGCGAGCGTCGGCATGGCTACCCTGCGCCGCGACGGGTTCGCCTCCATGGACGGCAACGGAACCCTCACCCCGTTCGGTTCCGGTTCCGCCTCACCAACGCTAGCCTGTACGCTTTCTGGGTCAGCCCGTCCGAGTCTGGCGCAAGCGGCGGCTGTCTTGCCGCTGGCGGCCCCGGCTACACCGGTCACATCGATACCCAAGGAGCCCTTCCATGAAGACTTCCCTTCTGCTTGTCCTCGGTAGCCTTAGCGCAGGAGGATCCCTCCTGTTCGCGCAACCCGCCCCCGAGGCGCGTTTTGCGGTTATGACGCCCGACGAAATCCGCGCCTATGAGCGCGATACGCTTCAGCGCCTAGCCGACCTCTCGCTCATCCCCCCCATCATCAACACCCATCCGCTGCCGAAGTACGACTACGACCAACTCGATTACGGTATGACGCTCGGCATCGCCCGCACCCCCGGTGGACGTCTCTGGGCCGCTTGGGTCGCTGGCGAAGACGGCCCCAAGGCTTTTATGGTCGCCGCAACCAGCGACGACGACGGCGAAACCTGGTCCAAACCGCGCTTCGTCGTGGACAGTCAGGCACCACACCTGCCGATCCCCCGCAGCGTGATCGTCGGCAACTTCTGGACTGATCCGTCCGGCCGTCTCTGGTTCTTCTTTGACCAGACCATGAACCACTACGACGGCCGCCAGGGCGTCTGGGTCACGGTCTGCACGAATCCCGACGCTGACCAGCCCGCCTGGTCAAAACCGAAACGGATTTGGCATGGCGCAGTGCTCAATAAGCCCACGATCTTGGCTAACGGCGAATGGTGGCTCCCCATTGAATTTCCGGCTTTCAGCGGCATCGGACCGATGCGTCATGCCAATCAAGATCTGGAGCACCTGCGCGGCGCGAACGTCTTTGTCTCAACCGACCAGGGGCAGACGTGGCGCCGCCGCGGTTGTGTGCGCTTTCCTAAACCTGACTGGGATGAGCACATGTTCGTGGAACTCAAGGATGGCCGTATCTGGATGGTCGCCCGTACCCGTAAAGGACCGATGCAGAGTTTTTCCTCCGATGGGGGTAAAACGTGGACAGAGCCTGATTTCCCAAGTTTCAAACATCCTGTCGCGCGTTTCCACATCCGCCGCCTCGCATCCGGACGCATTCTGCTTGTCAAACATGGAGAGACCATCGATACCCACGAAGGGCGCTCCAAACTGACGGCTTGGCTTTCTGAGGACGAGGGGCAGACGTGGAAGGGCGGGCTGATGCTCGACGAACGCACCGGCATCTCCTATCCGGACGGCTTCCAGCATCCGGACGGCACAATCTACATCTCCTATGACCGCAACCGCTCCACGGACGGAGAAATCCTGCTCGCTCGGTTTACCGAAGCGGATATCCTCGGTCGGACGATCTCCTCGCCCCGCTCGAAGCTGAAAATGCTGATCAGCCGACCGCTCAAGAACCGTCTCCGCGAAATGGAGTTCAATACTGCGGCCAAGCCTTTGCGGACAGAGCCGATGGCGGAATTCAAATCCGGCAAGGGCGAAATCCGCCCGCTTGAAAAGGGCGCGAAGATCTACACGAATCGCATGTACACCTTCCACGATCTCCCCGAACCGCTGACAGGCAGGCGTTTTGTTTATTCGGGAATCGACAGTACTGAAGCCGTCTGTTCCCGGGCAGGAATGGTCTATGTGTTCACGCCGTCCACCAAACGCAATCCGCACGACAATGTCGTCCATGAGCTGTTCTCACAAGGGTTCGAGAAAACCACTGTTCCTGAGTTTGTCTATACGCTGGTTGACGGGCAGGCGCGTTCCCATGAGACCTGCTCGGTCTTCCAGAAACAGGTCAAAGTTGGCGAGACCGTCCGGTTTGGCCGCTGGGGTATCCTTGTTTTCTAACTTAAATATGCGCAACTGTCATCTTGAAAAACCAAGCGGTTTGGCGTACTTTGAAACGGATTAAAAAATCAGTTTACGTCGAGCAAGCCAAGAGGAGGTTCGGAACGATGAAGAAGAATGTTGTAACGCGGCGCGGGTTTATGCGAGGGGCGGTTATAGCCGGGGGTGCGGCGGCCTTGGGCGGATGTAGCAGGGTGCAGGCAACCGGCAAGTTGCGTAAAAGCGGCGAGATGCTGCGTCTGGGCGTGATCGGGGCTGGCGGACAGGGCGTGACCAACTGGTCGCAGATGTTAGAGTGCGGTAACGTGCGTGTGGTGGCGATGTGCGACACCGATGCGACGATGCTGGAAAACGCCA
>ERZ795052.5555-NODE-5555-length-12186-cov-3.549831_pt1 | contig 12186 bp, 10 predicted proteins | sample MGYA00375136_ERZ795052 | MGnify/ENA primary metagenome ERZ795052 (study PRJEB30181, sample SAMN05720156) | activated sludge metagenome | isolation source: Anaerobic digester | place: Japan | collected 2015-05-26 ... | reverse complement strand
ACCAGAGAAATGGCATGGGCTTACCGATATCGAAACCAGATACCGGCAAAGATACCTGGATTTAATCGTCAACCCAAAAGTCAAAGAAATCTTTTACCGCAGAAGCAGAATTATTAAGCTTATTCGCCACTTCATGGATGACCATGATTTTCTAGAAGTGGAAACCCCCATGATGCAGCCCCGCGCAGGCGGAGCGGCTGCCCGTCCTTTCAAAACGCATCACAACGCCCTGAATCAGGATTTTTACTTAAGAATCGCGCCGGAGCTTTACTTAAAACGACTGGTCACCGGCGGATTGGAAAGAGTTTACGAAATCAACCGTAATTTCCGCAATGAGGGTATTTCCACCTTTCACAATCCCGAATTCACCATGATGGAATTCTATCAATCATATGCCACATATGAGGACCTGATGTCCTTTACAGAAGAGCTATTTGTCTTTCTCGCGAAAGACCTTTTCGGAGGATTGAAATTCACCTACCAGAACACGGAGATTGACCTCACTCCCCCCTGGAGGCGCATTTCCGTTAAGGATGCTCTTGTGCAAATCGCCCATATGGAACCCTCTGCTCTGGAAAACCACGCACAGGCCCTGGCCTTTGCCAAAAAAATCGGCTGTAAAGTTCAGGAGACAGACAATTTGGATAAAATCCTCATGGCGATTTTTGACGAGGCCGTGGAGAAAAAACTCATTCAACCGACGTTTGTCACCCATTACCCCGTTGTCATATCGCCTCTATCCAGAAGATCGAAGGAAGCCCCAGACCTCACCGACCGCTTCGAATTGTATATACACGGGAGGGAGATCGCCAACGCGTTTTCCGAACTCAACGATCCCGTTGATCAGCGCGACAGGTTTCTGCAGCAACTTCAGGAAAGAGAAGCCGGCGACGAAGAAGCCCATGAGATGGATGAGGATTACATCCACGCGCTGGAATATGCCATGCCTCCCACTGCCGGAGAAGGCATCGGCATTGACCGCCTGGTCATGCTTTTTACGGATTCACCGTCCATCAGAGATGTGATTTTATTCCCCCTGTTGCGGACGAAACAGGAATAAAGCCTTATATCGGACACCCCTTTTTACGGAAAATACATGTCCTACGAATTTTTCATAAGCCGACGCTATTTGAGTGCGAAACGCAAACAGGTTTTTGTTTCCGTCATCACATTTATATCGATCCTCGGCATTTTTCTGGGGGTGGCCGCACTCATCATCGTCTTGGCCGTCATGAACGGTTTTGAAGAAGATCTGCGCACAAAGATTCTGGGCATCCGCTCCCACATTGAAATTACCTCCGCCACCAACAATCCCTTGTCGGATTACCAGGCCATTCGCGAAAAAATCAAGTCGGTAGGGCGTTGTGGCTTCCACCCCCTTCATTTACAGCCAGGCCATGATTCGGAATGAAAACGGCGTATCGGGGGTCGTGCTTCGCGGCTTGGACACGCAAAGCGCCTTTGACGTCATTAACATGGGAAAAATGAAGGAGGGAAGCATCGAATATTTAAACAAGATGCCCCAGGAGCTCTCATCAAATTATTCATTTGGCGACAAATCTCCGGAAGGCATTGTGATCGGCAGGGAAATGGCCAAAAATATGGGCATTTTTCTTCACGACACCATCACCATCATCTCACCTGTGGGCGTCACCACGCCGATGGGCATGGTCCCGCGCATGAAAAAGTTCGTCGTCGTCGGCATCTTCGAGTCGGGTTTCTATGAGTATGACTCCACCCTGGCTTACCTATCCCTCGAAAGCTGTCAGGATTTTCTCCAAATGGGGGACGCCGTGACCGGTATCGACATCAAGGTGGACGATATTTTCAAAGCGGACGCCATTAGCCGAGATATTCAGAAAAAACTGGGCTTTTCTTACTGGGTTCAAAACTGGATGCAGATGAACAGGAATCTTTTCTCGGCCCTCAAGCTGGAAAAAAGGGTCATGTTCATCATTCTCAGTCTCATTGTGCTGGTGGCCGCCTTCAATATCATCAGCGCACTGATAATGATTGTTATGGAAAAAAACAAGGATATCGCCATTTTGAAATCCATGGGCGCAACGTCAACCGGCATCATGAAGATTTTCATCTACCAGGGGTTGATTGTCGGCGTCATCGGCACTTTCTTGGGAACTGCCACGGGAATCGGCATATCCCTGAACCTGAACAAAATGTCCGTCTGGCTGGAAAAAATGTTTCACTTCAAATTCCTGCCCGGCGATGTATATTATTTGAGCGAACTGCCCTCAAAAGTGAATTACGCTGATGTGGTCATCATCGTCATCGGAACTTTGCTGATTTGTTTTTTGTCAACCATTTACCCTTCCCTCCGGGCGGCGAAAACCGATCCGGCGGAAGCGCTCCGCTACGAATAAACGATGATTAGATTAAAGAATCTGACGAAAACTTTCTATAAGGACGGAATAAAAATAGAAGTCCTGCGCGGTCTGGACCTGGAAATCAAGAAGGGGGAGTCGCTGGCCGTCCTGGGGGTTTCGGGAGCGGGAAAAAGCACGCTGATTCACATCATGGGACTGCTGGACCATCCCACCGGGGGCGTCTTGACAATCAACGGCCTGAATGTTTTTGACTGGGATGAAAGGAAAAAAGCGAATTTCAGAAATTCGACCATTGGTTTTGTTTTTCAGTTCAACAATTTGCTTCCCGAATTCAACGCTATGGAAAACATCATGATCCCCGCGCTTATCGGCGGGATGCCCAAAAGGGAGGCCCGAGAAAAAGCTTGCAAATTGCTGCAAGAAGTTGGATTAGAACAACGATTAAAGCACAAGCCAGGCGAACTATCCGGCGGGGAACAGCAACGGGTCGCGATTGCCCGAGCTTTGATGATGGAACCGCAAATTTTGCTGGCGGATGAACCGACAGGAAACCTTGACACGGAAACAGGAAAAAAGATAGAAGATATCCTGTTGAATTTAAACGCAAGGCAAAGCATTACCCTGATTGTCGTGACACACAACAAAACACTGGCAGAAAGGATGTCCAGCAGAATCATTCTGCACGATGGAAAAATTTATGACTATCAATAAAAACCTTTACCGCAAGGCCTTGATCCTGGTTTTTGTTTTCATGCTTTTGCCCGCCGCGGCAAAAGCTCAAGAAATCAAAAAGATTTGCGTGATGCCCTTTACCATTTTCAGCAGCGGCGACAAGGACACGCTCCAAGAAACCCTCTATAGAAGCCTGTCTGACGAATTGAAAAAAGAAAAACTCTTTGAAGTGATTCCTGCTGACGGTTATCTCAGAAGCGCCGCAAGAATTGATGAAAAACAGGCCATAAAGAATGCAAAGGCCCTGGGAAGCGATCTGGTTGTCATAGGCAGCCTGACGCAAATGGGCGAAGCGATCAGCTTGGACGCCAAAATCATAGATATTGAGAAAGGTTCCGCCATTTCGGCCGCCTCCAGCCAGGGAAAAGGCACCGACAACCTTGTTGCTATCGTCGCCAATCTCAAAAACGATCTGCTGGTCAGAATAGGCATCATTGAAAAGATCGCCAGAATCGAAATCAAGGGAAACCGCAAGATCAGTTCCGCGGCCATTACCAGCAAAATTAAAAGCAAGGAAGGAAATAATTTCTCGGACGCAGATGTCGCCGCCGACATCAAAACCATTTTTAAAATGGGTTATTTCCTGGATGTCACCGCCGAAACTACCGATACTCCCGACGGCAAGATCCTCACGTTCTTCGTCCAGGAAAAAGGTCTCGTTTCCGAAGTCGTCATCAAAGGCAATAAGGCCTTAAGCAAGGATGAAATCGTGGAGGTCATGGCGACAAAAACGCGCCAGAATCTCAATCAGGAACAAATCAAGGCCGATATCGAAAAAATCAAGGCGCTCTACGACAGCAAGGGATACTACAACGCCGAAATCAAGGACACGATCGAAAGCGACGCGGGAAAAGACCTCCGTGTCATTCTGGAGATTAAGGAACACGAAAAGCTTTACATTAAATCCATTACCTTCGAAGGGAACGAAGCCTTCACCGCCAAAGAGCTGAAAAACATGATGAGCACTTCCGAGGCCGGCCTGTTCCGCTTCATCACCGATTCGGGCGTGCTCAAGCGCGACCAGCTCAAACAGGACATCGGCAAGCTGACCGCGTATTATTTCAATAACGGCTTCATCAATTGTCAAATCGGCGAGCCGCAAATCACATTCGACAAAAAGGGCATTTATATTAAAATCACCGTTAAGGAAGGAAAAAGATTCAAAATCGACAAGGTGGACATCTCCGGAGATGCGCCGGAAAAACCCAAAGCCGAACTTCTGAAATCCCTCAAGACGGTCAAGGGGGACAATTACAACCGGGAAGCCATCATCAAAGACATCGATTTTCTGACGCAAACCTGCAATGATGAAGGATACGCCAATGCCAACGTCAATCCGCAGATCAACACCCGCGAGAATGAACAGCTCGTGGATGTGGATTTTCAAATCACCAAGGGGGATCCGATCTATATCAACAAGATCAACATCTATGGCAATACCATCACCCGCGACAAGGTTATCCGCCGCGAGCTGGATATCGCCGAAGGGGATCTGTATTCCAGCAGCAAGCTGAAATCGAGCTACGCGAAGCTGAACCGCCTGCGCTATTTTGAAGAAGTCGATTTTCAGACGGAAAAAGTCCCCAACAAAAGCAAGACAGATGTCAACATCCGCGTCAAGGAAAAAAGCACGGGCATGTTTATGATCGGCGCGGGTTACAGCGCCGCGGACAAGGCGACAATTATGGCGCAAATTACCCAGCAAAATTTCTTGGGCTACGGCCAGACTCTAAGCCTGAAGGCGTCATTGAGCTCGTCCACCAACAATTATGATATCTCATTTACAGAACCTTGGCTGTTCGACATTCCGCTGTGGTTCAAAGCCGATATCTGGAAGTACAAAAAACAGTACGATTCTTACAACCTGGACACGCAGGGCGTCGGGTTCACGCTGGGTTATCCGCTTTTCGAAAAGGTTTTCGGCTATATCGGGTATAAGCTTACCTCCGATGACATCAGCGAGGTTTTGTCCACGGCTCCGTGGCAAATCAAACTGCAGGAGGGACAGACCATCACCAGCGCGCTGACCTTGTCCATGATGCGCGACACGACCAATGACTATATTTTCCCCTCCAAAGGAACCAAGGCAAGCATTTCCGTAACGCAGGCGGGCGGTCCCCTGCAGGGCGACACGAATTACACAAAATACGGGGCCAGTTTGTTTGCGTATTTTCCACTGCTTTTCGACGTTGTTTTTGCGGCCAAGGGTCGAATCGGCTATATTCAGGAACATGAGGGCGTGGAAATTCCTATTTTTGAAAGATATGTTCTGGGCGGCATCAATTCCCTGCGCGGCTTCCGTTACGTGGGACCCGTCAACGGCGGCACCAGCGATGTTATCGGCGGCAACACGATGTTGATTTTCAATCTGGAGCTGGTCGTTCCCTTCATCAGGGAATCCGGCATGAAATTTGTCGCATTCTATGATGCGGGAAATTCTTGGAACAACAGATACTACATTGACGACTTAAGACAGTCCATCGGGGCTGGAATCCGCTGGTACTCCCCGATCGGCCCCTTGAGGTTGGAATATGGACACATCATCGACAGCCGCGGGCTGCAGGATGACTCGCGCGGTCGCTGGGAATTCACCATCGGCATGCCGATGTAACGAAAAAAAGTTAACAGCTTGGTAGCAACTTTAAAATAAAAAAAGGAGAATCGTTATGAAAAAAAGTTTGTATTTCGTTGCTTGTGTTGGCCTGCTGGGTCTCTTGTGGAGCAGTGCTTCTTGGGCTGCCGACAAAATCGGTTTTATCAATCTGCAGGAAATCATTCAGACGTCCAACGCCGGGAAAAAGGCGGCCGACGATTTTAAAAAGTACTATGACAAAGAATCGCAAAAAATACAGTCCCTGGAAAAAGAATTGAAAAAAATGAAGGAAGATCTGGACAAACAAGGCTCCCTCATGACGGCAAGCGCCCGCAGCGAAAAGGAAACCGCTTATCAGAAGAAACTGCGCGACTATCAGCTGCTCGTTAACGATACCAATGAAGAATTGAAAAAACGAGATCAGGAAATGACACAAAAGCTGATGCCGGAAATCATCAAGATTGTGCGTTCCATCGCCGAAAAGGAAAAATACACGCTGGTCATCGATGTGGCCACCATGCCCATCCCCTACTACGACAAACAAAGCGACTTCAGCAAGAAAGTGATCGAGGAATTCAACAAGACCAGCAAATAACAGGCAGTTTGGCTCCATGGAAATGACTCTTGCTCAAATCGCCGCTTTTTTGGGCGGCAAAGTCATGGGGGATGACCGGGTTGTCATCAAGGCCATCCGCCCGCTGGAAGACGCCGCGCAGGGAGATCTGACTTTTATCGCCAACCGAAAGTATCTGGGCAAACTCCGCGGCACGAAAGCCTCGGCGGTTCTTGCTTCTCCCCAAATCCGTTTGGAGGACAAAAATCTTGTCGTCGTGGACGACCCATACGCCGCCCTGGGCAAATTGATGCAGGTTTATTATCCGATGGACCATGGCCGGCAAGGTATCAGCCATGCGGCATACATCGAGGAGAACGCCGTGGTTTCTCCCCATGCGACCATCTTCCCGCGCGCATACATCGGACATGGGGCAAACATTGAACGGGGCGTGGTCATTTATCCGGGCGTTTATGTCGGCAATCATGTCCGCATCGGCGAGGATTCCGTGCTCTATGCCAACGTCACGGTTTACCATTCCTGCACAATCGGCAAACGGGTCATTTTGCATTCCGGTGTCGTCATCGGCTCCGACGGCTTCGGCTTTGCGTCCCCCGGCAGAGAAAACATCAAAATCCCCCAGGTGGGCACGGTGCAGATCGACGACGATGTGGAAATCGGCGCCAACACCACCGTGGACCGCGCCGCCATGGGAAAGACCTGGATCGGGCGCAACGTGAAAATTGATAATCTGGTCCAGATCGCCCATAATGTCACGATCGGAGAAAACTGCGTCATCACCGCGCAGGTCGGCATTTCCGGCAGCACGAAGCTCGGCAAAAGTGTGCTGGTCGGGGGACAGACGGGCATGGTCGGACACATTACGATCGGAGATAACGTGATGATTGCGGCGGACACGAAAATTCACAAAGACGTCCCCTCCGGCTCCATTATCGGCGGCAAACCGCAAATGCCCTACAAGGAATGGTTGAAAGTCGAAGCCTGCCGCGTCAAGCTTCCGGAAATGCGGGCGAAAATCAATGAACTGGAAAAGCACGTCAAGGAACTGCAAGCCAAAAAATCTCGACAGAAGGTTAAGTAAATGATTCACCCAACAGCTATCGTTTCCCCCGACGCGAAACTGGCGGAAGGCGTGGAAATCGGCCCTTACGCCATCATCGGTTCGGATGTTCAAATCGGCAAGAACACCATCATCGGACCGCACACGGTCATTGATGATTTCACGCGTATCGGAGAGGAGTGCCACATTTTTCAGTTTTGTTCCATCGGCGCCCCCCCTCAGGATTTGAAATTCGGCGGCGAGAAAACCCGCGTCATCATCGGAAATTACAACACCATTAGAGAATTTGTCACCATTCATCGCTCCACGGCCGCCGACATCGGCGTCACCATCATCGGTGATCACAATCTGATCATGGCGTACTGTCACGTAGCGCATAATTGCAAACTGGGCGATCGAATTATCATGTCCAACGCGGCGACGCTGGCCGGTCATGTTCATATTGAAGATTACGCCATCATCAGCGGCCTGTCGGGTATTCATCAGTTCTGCCGCATCGGAGCTCATTCGATGGTGGGAGGAGCGTCTGCGGTCGTCAAGGACGTGCCGCCTTACACCATCGCGCAGGGCAACCACGCCAAGCTCTTCGGCTTAAACCTGGTCGGACTGAAAAGGCGAGGCTTCTCGGAACAAACCATCCGGGCGATAAAAGACGCCTACAAAATCGTTTTCCGCTCCCAGCTTTTGCTGGAAGACGCCCTCAAGAAAGTTCAGGAAGAGGTGGAAGCGATTCCGGAAGTGGTCCATTTTATCAAATTCATCAAGGAATCAGAAAGAGGCGTCTGCCGCTGACAGGTCTGTCCATGAAAAAAAAGAAAATAAAAATTGGTGTTGCCGGCATCGGTCACTTGGGCAATTACCATTTGCAAAAATACCAGAAATTGGAAAACTGCGAAATTACAGCCGTTGCCGACATCGCGCTGGAGCGGGCGGAAGAAGCGGCAAAACATTACCATTGCGCCGCCTTTTCGGATCACAGAGCCATGCTGGATAAGATCGACGCCGCCAGCATTGCCGTCCCCACCAGCGAACACTTCCCGGTGGCCCGCGATTTTTTGGCCGCGGGAATTGACGTCCTTATCGAAAAACCCATCTGCTCCACCTTGGAGGAAGCGGACGAACTGATTCATCTGGCGCGGCGGAACAATCTCATCCTTCAGGTGGGCTTTGTCGAACGATTCAATCCAGCCATCATGGCCCTGGATCAAGTCATCAAGCGGCCCCTGTTCATCGAATCGCACCGGCTGCACCCTTTTTTCGAGCGCGGCACCGACGTGGATGTCATTCTGGATTTAATGATTCATGATCTGGACATTATCTCGAAATTCGTCAACGCTCCGGTGAAAAGCGTCGAAGCTGTCGGGGTGCCGATTCTTTCCGAAAAAATTGATATCGCCAACGCGCGCATCACTTTCGCTTCCGGCTGCATCGCCAACATCACCGCCAGCCGCATCAGCGCAAAGACCATGCAGAAAATCCGCTTTTTTGGCGTCGAGGGCTATCATTCCGTGGACTGTCAGAAAAGAGAAATCCTGTCTTTGGCGGCGGTCAAAAACGAAAAGGGGCAGACGCAGATTCTGCAAAACAACGTGGATGTCGGCAGCCATGATCCCCTTGAGGAAGAAATCCGCTCTTTCATCGATGCCGTGACAAGGCGTTCCGCACCGGCCGTATCGGGCGAAGACGCCCGCCTGTCATTGCAACTGGCCGTCGAAATCATCAACAAAATGAAACCCGCCGAGGACATGCTGAAATGATCCCCATGGTTGATTTAAAAAGGCAATATCTGTCGCTCAAGGAAGAAATTGACGGCGCCATCCAGGATGTGCTGCAAGAGACGAAATTCATTCTCGGTCCCAACGTCAGCGCCCTGGAAGAAGAAGTCGCCTCCTACCATGGCCTGAAACATGCCGTGGGCGTGGCCAACGGCACGGACGCGCTGCTGCTGGCGCTGCGCGCCTGCGGCATCCGGGCGGGAGACGAAGTCATCACCACGCCGTTCACCTTTATCGCCACGGCGGAAGTCATCGCCCTTTTAAACGCCGTCCCGGTTTTTGTGGATATTTCGCCTCAGACCTTTAACCTGGACGCCGATCAAATCGAGGATAAGATGACCTCCAGAACCAAAGCCATCATGCCGGTTCATCTGTTCGGCCAGCCCGCCGACATGCGGCCGATCCTGGAGATAGCGCACAAACACGGTCTGAAGGTGATCGAGGACTGCGCGCAGGCTTTCGGCGCCAAATACCGCGGGCAAAAAGTGGGAACCTTCGGCGACGTCGGCTGTTTCAGTTTTTTCCCCAGCAAGAATCTGGCCGGCTACGGCGACGGCGGCATGATTATCACAAAGGACGAAAACATCGCTCAACAAGTCCGGATGTTGCGCAACCACGGCAGTTCCCAACGCTACCATCACCACGCCATCGGTCACAACAGCCGTCTGGATGAAATTCAGGCCGCCATCATCCGCGTCAAGCTGAAAAAAATAGACCAGTTCAACACTATGCGGCAGACCAACGCCGAAGCTTACCGCCGGGCCATCAACAATCCGCAGGTCATCCTGCCTTTCGTCGCCGAGGGCTGTGAACATGTGTACCATCAGTTCACCATCAAAACGAAAAATCGCGACGAAGTGGCACAGGCGCTGCAAAAGAACGAAATCGCCTGCGCCATTTATTATCCCGTGCCGCTTCATCGGCAGGAAGTTTTCCGAGCCAGTCACGCGTCTTTGCGATTGCCCCAAAGCGAAAGCTGCGCGGCGGAAGTGCTTTCCCTGCCGATGTTCCCGGAATTGACCCGGAACGAAATTCAGACCGTTGCGGAAATCATCAACCGCGTTGCACGATGAAAAATAACATCCCCCGCAAAAAAACCATCATGATCATCGCCGGCGAGGCTTCCGGAGACATGCACGGAGCGAATCTCGTATGGGAAATGTTGCAGATGAATCCTTCCCTGAGTTTTTACGGCATCGGCGGGAAGCGCTTGCGGGAAGCGGGCGTTGAGCTTTTTGCGGATGTCGCGCAAATGGCCGTCGTCGGTGTCAGCGAGGTTTTTGCCAAATTGGGCGACATCCTGAAAACCATGCGCATGATGAAAAAGTCCCTCGATACCCGCAGGCCGGATCTTGTGATTCTGATTGATTATCCGGATTTCAATCTTCCGCTGGCCCGGGCAGCGCATCAAAAGGGCATTCGGGTTTTTTACTACATCAGCCCTCAAGTCTGGGCGTGGCGCAAGGGCCGAATAGCACAGATCAAAAAAAACGTCGATAAAATGGCCGTGATCCTGCCCTTCGAAGTCGACACCTACAGAGAAAATGGATTTGATGTGCATTATGTCGGTCATCCGCTGCTGGATATGATCAAAGACCACTATGCGCAGGAAGAAACCAAAAAGCAAATCGGCATCGACGCGCGCAGACCGACAATCGCCCTCATGCCCGGCAGCCGTCTTGCCGAAGTCAAAACGCTCCTGCCGGAGCTGATGAAGGCCGCGGCCGTTTTGAAGAGCCAAATCGCGGACATTCAGTTTGTGCTGCCGCTGGCCGAAACGCTGGACGAAAAAACGGTTCGGGAATACCTTCTCCCATCTCATCTTCCCGTCAAGGTCGTCTCCGGCAACACCTACGAGGTCATCGCATCGGCCGATTTGGCCTTGGTCGCCTCGGGGACGGCAACGCTGGAAACGGCTCTTTTGAATGTGCCGATGGTCATTGTGTACAAAGTTTCTTTGCTTTCCTATCTGATAGGAAGGACTTTCATTCATGTCAAAAACATCGGCCTGGTGAATATCGTGGCGGGGAAAACCATTGTGCCCGAACTGATCCAGGCGGATGCCAACGGACAACGGATCGCGCAGGAAGCCCTGTCCATTTTAACCAACCGGGAAAAATATCATCAGATGAAACAAGATCTTGCCGCGGTGCGCGCCCGGCTGGGCGAACCGGGTGCCGCAAGAAGAGCTGCGCAAATCGCATTAAATATGATATAGGCGAATGCATGGAATATTTTAAAAGATTAATCTACATGTCCAAGCAATATTACATGCGGTTTCTCCTGGCTGCATTGTGCATGATTATTGCGGGGGGACTTCAGGCGGCATTGCCGCTCATTTCCAAGCCGGCCATTGACGATATCTTCATCAGTAAGAATACCGCCGCTTTAAGTTGGATTCCTGTTCTGGTCGTGCTTATTTTTTTCTTGAAAGGGCTGTGTCACTACGGACAGTCCGTTCTGATGAGTTCCATCGGATTGAGAATCGTCACTGATCTGCGCAATAAACTCTACGAGCACATTCAAAGACAGTCCCTCGCTTTTTTTACAGAACATCCGACGGGCGTGCTCATGTCGCGGATTACCAATGATGTTCAATCCGTGCAAACGGCCTCCGCTGAAGCCATCACATCGCTTGTGAAGGACACTTTCACGCTGATATCCCTGATCGGGGTTATTTTCTACACGGACTGGAAACTGGCTCTCATTTCCATCGTTGTGTTTCCGCTGACGATTTATCCCATCTCCTTTTTCGGGAAAAAAATGAGAAATGTCACCAAAGCCTCCCAGATCACGATGGGAAACTTGAGCTCGCTTCTGCAGGAAACCATCTCCGGCACGCGCATCGTCAAGGCTTTCAGCATGGAGCACTACGAAAGCGATCGATTCGCCGTGGAAAACGAAAAGCTTTTCAAGTACAACATGAAGGCGGTTTCCGTCAACGCGATCTCGGGTCCGTTGATGGATTTTCTGGGCGGATTGGGGATTGCGGCAGTGATTTTTTACGGCGGCTACAACGTAATCAAAGGCTATTCGACGCCCGGAACTTTCTTTTCTTTCATCGCCGCCTTGCTGATGCTGTATGAACCCATCAAAAGGCTCACCAATGT
>ERZ795052.5553-NODE-5553-length-12190-cov-4.377421_pt1 | contig 12190 bp, 12 predicted proteins | sample MGYA00375136_ERZ795052 | MGnify/ENA primary metagenome ERZ795052 (study PRJEB30181, sample SAMN05720156) | activated sludge metagenome | isolation source: Anaerobic digester | place: Japan | collected 2015-05-26 ... | reverse complement strand
GACATCGCCGCGGGGTTGGACCCCTCGACGATCATCACCCGCTTCCCGCCGGAACCCAACGGCTACCTCCACATCGGCCACGCCAAGGCGATCTGCCTCGACTTCGGCATCGCGATGGAGAACGGCGGCAGATGCAACCTGCGGATGGACGACACCGACCCGGCGGGGGAATCAGAGGAGTACGTCAATTCCATCATCAACGACGTCCGCTGGCTGGGCTTCGACTGGGGCGACCGCCTGTACTTCGCCTCCGATTATTTCGAACGCCTGTACGACTTTGCCGTTCGCTTGATCAAGATGGGAAAGGCCTACGTCTGCAGCCTGAGCCCCGATGAAATCCGGGAGTACCGGGGGAGTTTCAACGAGCCGGGCAAGGAAAGCCCCTTCAGAAACCGCTCCGTAGAGGAGAACCTGGATCTCTTCACACGGATGCGGGCGGGTGAGTTTGAGGACGGCGCCCACGTCCTTCGCGCAAAGATCGACATGGCGTCGCCAAACATCGTGATGCGGGACCCCATCATGTACCGGATAAAGCGTGAGCCCCATTACCGGACGGGGAACGAATGGGTCATCTACCCCATGTACGACTTCGCCCACTGCCTATCCGACGCCCTCGAGAATATCACCCATTCGATCTGCACGCTGGAGTTCGAGAATAACCGCCCCCTGTACGACTGGTTCTTGGAGCAGCTGATCGCGGGAGCACGCCCGAGGCAGGTCGAATTCGCCCGTCTTAACGTCAGTTATACCGTCCTCAGCAAACGGAGGCTGATCGAACTCGTGGAAGGCAGGTACGTGACCGGTTGGGACGACCCTCGGATGCCCACGGTTGCAGGTTTGCGGCGCCGGGGCTGTACGCCGGAAGCCATCCGTAATTTCTGCAACGCAATCGGGGTGGCGAAGAACGATAACCTTGTCGATATAGCGCTGCTCGAACACTGTGTCCGGGAGGACCTGAACGAAAAGGCGCCGCGGGCGATGGGCGTGCTCCGACCGCTCAAGGTCATCCTCGACAATTACCCCGAAGACAAGACGGAAGAATTCGAAGTCGCCAACCATCCCCAGAACCCGGGGATGGGAACGAGAAAGGTTCCTTTCTCGCGGGTGCTCTACATAGAGCGCGACGATTTCGACGAGAATCCGCCGAAGAAATACAAGCGCCTCAGCCCCGGGCGGGAAGTCCGTCTCCGGAATGCTTACGTCATCAAGTATCAGAATCTGGTGAAAGACGAGCGCACCGGAGAGATCACCGAGCTTCACTGCACTTTCGACCCGGAGACGCGAAGCGGACCGCCTCCCGACGGACGCAAGGTAGAGGGTGTCATCCACTGGGTATCGGCGAAACACTCGGTGCCCGCCGAGGCAAGACTCGATGACCGCCTCTTCCGCATCCCCGACCCCGGGAGCATTTCAGACGACTACCTTGACTACCTGAACCCGGACTCCATCAAGGTACTGCCGACCTGCTGCGTCGAGGCAAGCCTGAGATATGCGACGCCGGGTAACCGTTACCAGTTCGAGAGGATCGGTTACTTCTGCCTGGATACGAAGGATTCGGCACCGGGGAAGCCTGTCTTCAACCGCATCGTATCCCTGCGTGACACCTGGAGCAAGATCGCAGGTTCGAAACAGGGTTCGCAATGATCGCTTGAAGGCGATGAGATTCGCAGGGGGCTCGCGGATGGGACGCAAGATACGTGCGCTTCCTTACTCCGGTGTAAAGACGGATTTGTCGGACCCGCAGACAGGGCACACCCATCCTTCCGGCAGGTCCTCGAAGGGAACATCGGCAGCGATCCCGCCTTCGGCATCGCCCTTTTCCGAGTCGTACACGTAGCCGCAGACCGAGCAGACATAGCGCTTCTTCGCCGCCGCTGGCGCCTTCGGCTGGTCCTGTTGATAAGTGGGGGCGGCCTTGGGCGACTTGCCCCCTCTCACGTTGTGGTAGTAGTCGTAGGTCATACACGGCCCGTCGGCGACTATGTCGCAGTCCAGCACCTCTCCGACGAAGATAGTGTGCGTTCCACAGTCGAGCTGCTGTTTCACCGAGACCTCGATCACGGCAATCGTGTGGTCGAGCAAGATGGGTACGCCCGACTCTCCCCTGCGGTAAGAAACGCCCTCGAATTTCTTCGTCTCGCGGCCGCTCTTGAAACCGAAGCGACCGATCAGCTCCATGGGGGCCGACTGAGCGAGGATCGAGACAGAGAAATTGCCGCTATCGCTTATGAACGAGTGTGTCAGGTTCTCCTTGTTAATGCTGACGGCGATCGTCGCCGGCGTGGAGGTCACCTGAATGACCGTGTTGGCGATCTGTCCGTTGAGCTCACCATCACGGGTCGCGCCGATCACGTACAGACCGTAGCTAATCTTGTGTAAGGCGAATCTGTTCGTTGTTCGTCTCCTATTGAGGTTCTCCGCCACTTGCGGAATTCGTTCTGGGACGGCGCATGCCCGGCATGGTTGTCGGCGCGCTCCATCCGTGTTTTTATAATCTCAGGCCGAGGTCAAACGCTTCATTGATCGCGTCGAGGGCCTTGGCCGGTCTACGGGCGTCACCGATTACGTGAACGTTGGGATAGCCGAATAATGACTCAACGAGTGAATTATCCGGGCGGGTACCCACCGCCACTATTATCCCGTCCACCTGGTCGTACACGATTTCTCGGCCCTCTTTTGTCATGCGTATAACGTCATTCTCGACGCTCCTGACCTCTACGTCGCAAATGACCTCGACGCCTTCCTGTAAGAGTATGCGCCTCAGGTAGGACGACACTATCGGCCCCAGGTCGCGGCCGACCCGGCTCATCGCCTCAAGGACCTTCACCTTCTTTCCCCTTACGGCCAGGTAGTGGGCCGTCTCGAGCCCAACGCCCCCGCCGCCGATGACGATAAACTGTTCACCCTTGACGTCCTTCCCCCTCAATATCTCCCATGCCGTAAAAAGCCTGGTGTTGCCGCTCTTGATGAACGATGGGATGATGGGTGCAGCACCCGTCGCGACAACAACCGCTTCGGGGGAAAAACCGGATACAAGATCAGCCGTCGCCGCCCGATTGTACGAAATAGCAGCCCCGGCCTTCCCGGCCTGTCTTTCCAGGTAGGCAACGAAGTCGGCAAACGCCTCTTGGCCCGGGACGCGCCCGGCAAGGGACAATTGCCCGCCGGGGCGGGAATCTTTCTCCCACACTTCCACCCGATGGCCGCGCCTCGCCGCGATCATCGCCGTCTCCAGACCGCCCGGGCCGGCACCCACGACCAGAATCTTCTTCGGGCGGTCAGTCTTCCGGAGTTCGCATTCCCTTTCCCTGCCGACGCAGGGGTTGACGAGACAGGTGATGCCCCTCGTTTCGCCGAATATCATGCTCATGTTGATCCTGTCGATGCAGCCCTGGTTGCAACCAGTGCAATATGCGATGTCCTCGACAAGACCTTTCCGGGCCTTGTGCGGCAGGTCCGGGTCGGCAAGGAGTGCACGCCCCATGGCCACTAAGTCGGCCTGGCCCGTCTCCAGGATGCGCTCGGCCATAGCCGGGTCGGTGATCCGGCCGGCAGAGATGACTGGGACATTCACGACCTCCTTGATGCCGGCGGCAAGATGGGCGAAGCAACCCTGCTTTTCATACATCGGCGCCACCGTTGCGACGTAAGAGCCATAGACGCCGGCGGAGATGCTCAGCGCATCGGCCCCCGCATAGACAAGAAAAGGTGCGATCTCTTTCATGCCTTCGAGTGTCGCCCCTCCGTCGATGTAGTCGTGGCCGTTCATGCGGACGATGACCGGGAAGTCCTTCCCCAGTCGCGCCTTGATCCCCTCGATGATCTCCGTGCAGAAGCGGGCTCGGTTTTCGGCGTTTCCGCCGTAAACATCGGTCCGCCGGTTTGAGCGGAGAGAAAAAAATTCGCTTATGAGATAGCCGTGACAGGCGTGAAGTTCCACCATATCGAAGCCGGCATCGCGGGCGCGCCTGGCCCCTTCAACGAAATCGCCGATGATCGATTTGATCTCATCGATAGTGAGTTCACGAGGAATTTCCTTATACACGGGGCAGGGTATCGGAGAGGGCGCCACCGGCTGAGTGCCGATGAAGCTCGAGTGAATCTGCCTGCCCATATGGCTCAGTTGAAGGGCAACCTTTGCTCCGGCGCGGTGGACGGCGTCCGCCAGATCCTTCAGTCCCGGAATAAAGAGATCCTTCGAGATATTCAGATGATAGCGGCTCAACTTCTGGCCGGGATAGTCCACGACCATGGCCGCCTCCGTGATGATCAGGCCCGCTCCGCCCTCTGCCCTCCGGGCGAGATAATCGGTCAGGCGCCGGGAGACCATGCCGTCTTCCGCGAAATTCGTCCCCATGGCCGGCATCACGATGCGGTTTCCGAGTACGACCTTCCCGACCTTGCTTTCTGAAAAAAGCTTTGGAAACATGTTCACTTACGAAACCTCTCAACTAATCAATATCTGTACGTATCTATCCATGAATTGCCGGGTGACCCGTCCCAGTTCATCGTCGAGGACACTATAGACCTTCCGGCTGATGAAATCCGGGACGCCGCCGTAGAAGGCCTGGGCGATGCCGCCGGTTATGCACGCCAGGGTATCGCTGTCCCCGCCCAGGGAGACGGCGTTCCGGACGGCGTCTTCAAAATCAGTCGATTCAAGGAAGGCCGTCAATGCCTCCGGCACCGTCCCCTGACAAGATTCGTCGAATCGGTAACCGGGCCTGATCTCGTCGAGGGCTCTTGAAAGGTCGTACCCAAAAGCGGCCTCGACGTATTCCCTTATTTCCCTTTTAGAATGCCCTGTTCGCGCGAGGAATATCGCTGCGGCCGTGGCCTGTGCCCCTTTGACGCCCTCGGGGTGGTTGTGCGTTATTTCGGTGTACAGTTTTGCCTTCTCCAGGACGTCTTCCAGGCTGTCGAAGGCGAAGCCGACGGGACTCACCCTCATGGCGGCACCGTTTCCCCAGCTGTTGTAAGGACGGCTCTCCCGGCTCCTCGCCCAGCTATGGAAGAGGCCGCCGTAACCTGCGTCGGGATACCGCCGGTAGTATTCTTTCATCTTCTCCCCGTAGTCCGCGCCGTTAAGGATGGCGTCCGCCAGGGCGATCGTCAGGACGCTGTCGTCCGTGAACGTGCAACGGGGACTGAAAAGCGGGAAGGCCTTCGTTTTGATTCGGTTCCATTCATAGACGGACCCGATGATGTCTCCCGCGATGGCTCCGATCATATCAAGTACCTGCCGCTTTCTGTGGTTGTAAAATCACTCTCACTTATAGAACTCTTCCCGTCTGTCGCGCAGTATATGGTTGTAGGGGTTCAGGTTTTTGTTCCGGGCGAGGGCGAGGTCAATCTCGGCGACGCCGACCTCCTCCGTATCCGCACACGCCCGGTAAAGGACTTTTGCATCCGGGGAAGTGATCTGGCTTGCTCCCGTGTACCGAAACGTCTTACCGTCTCTCCGTTCTTCACCGGTTCGGTTGGCCGTCACGGCGAAGACCCTGTTTTCGAGGCACCGGGTGGTCATCGCGTCCTGACAGTAGGGAAGCACGAGGTTCGCGGGGTGGCAGATCAAGTCAGCCCCGCAGAGGGTAATGGTCCGCATGGATTCGGGGAAGAACCAGTCGAAGCAGACCATGACCCCGATTTTGCAATCGCCGATGTCATAGACGGAAAACCCGAGGTCCCCCGGTTTGAACCAGAGCTTCTCTTCGTTGAAGAGATGGATCTTTCTGTACGTACCGAGGTACCCCGTCGGGCCGATGATGACGGCCGAGTTGAAGAGGTCGTCCCCCTGCCTTTCGATCAACCCCGCGACGATATGTGAGCCCTTCTTGCGCGCGGCGTTGCACAGGGCCTCGGTGGTCCTGCCGCCCGGCACGGGCTCGGAAAGGTCGAAGGCCTCTTCCTGAGAAACGATCAAATAGCCCGTGTTGAAGAGTTCCGGCAGAACGATAACGTCCGCCTCGGTCTTCTCGACCATCGCGACCGCCTTAGCGGTGTTGCCTTCCACATCGCCGAAGAGGGGATTGAACTGGACAAACGCCGCTTTCATGCCTGATCCGCCTCCTTAAAAAGATTCCTTTTATCCTGACCCTGATTCCGCCTACCCGTCATTTCCCACAGATGACGGAAATTTCGACCGATGCGTTGCCGGGAAGTTGCGCGGCCTGGACGGTCTCACGGGCGGGGAGGATACCGCCGAAGTACCTCCCGTAGATTTCGTTGAATTTTGCGAAATTGCCCAGGTCCTTGAGAAAGACCGTTACTTTCAGGACGTTTTCGAGGCTCATCCCGCCGGCCGCGACCACGGCCTTGATGTTTTCCAGGACACGGATGACCTCGGCCTCGAAGTCTCCCGTCAAGAGGACCCCCGTCTTCGGGTCGATAGCGATCATACCCGAGACGAAAAGGAGGTCGCCGTACCGAACGGCCTGTGCATAAGGCCCGATGGCCTTCGGGGCATCGGGTGTGCTGATAACTTTCCTTTCCCCGGTCATAAGGATACTTCTTTCCTGATCCTGTTATTTTTGTAACGCCGTTCGTTCGAGCACCCATACGGTAAAGGGCATCTCTACCGCTCGGCTGACTCGCCTACCATACATTCTTTTTGCCGTGAGTTACGGCAGCTGGGTATAGTTTTCTTGCGCAGTCCGGGCATATGCTGTGGCTGAAGTCCGCCTCTGAATGGGCCCCGATGTAACTTTCGAGCTCATTCCAGTAGCCCTTGTCGTCCCGGATCTTCTTGCAGGAGGCACAGATGGGGAGAAGCCCTCTCACGACTTTCAAGTTGGCAAGCGCCTCGCGCAATTCTTTCAAGAGACGCTGGTTCTCCAGCTCAACTTCCTTCCTCAGGGTGATGTCGGAATGTGTTCCCACAACGCGAAGGGGCTTACCGTCTTCCGTCCAGCTCATGACCTTCCCCCGGTCGAGAATCCATTTGTAGTAACCGTCTCTGCACAGAAGCCTATGTTCGTTCTCGTAGTAAGGGGTCTGCCCATTCAGATGGGCGTTGAGGTCTGCGTATACCGAATCCCTGTCGTCAGGGTGAACCCGTTTCTCCCATTCCGACAAGTGGTTCGATATTTCTTCCTCGGCGAAACCAAGCATCTCTTTCCACCTCTTCGAAAAGAAGACCTCATTGGTCACGGCATTCCAGTCCCATACGCCGTCACGACTCCCCTCCAAGGCATAAATCCAGCTTAATTCCCTATCCCGGGAAAGCATGGCCGCCTCGGTAAGATTGGTCACCAAACGCTTCAATTCCTCAACCCGGTTTTGGAGGTTCCTGACTAATTGCTCATTGGCGTCACTTTGGTTGCCCATACTCATCTCCAGTAAACTCGCAGAGCACAATGCATGATCCTCGACTCCGTGGGCGGGGGATAATTCCGCCGTCAAACATCACGACCGGTATAACCGACCGGCAAAGGAACGCGGCGGAAGAAAACCCCCGGCTACCCCGTGAATCCCTTTCATATTGTAAGCAGTTTTTCTCCCTTTGCTATGATCTCCGTGAGGGGGGCCCCCCAATACTTGACTTCGATCTTGAGATCTTCCAGGGTCTGCGTCACGCCTAACTGGTCTGAACAGGCCTTGCAGGCAGTTACGTGGACACCGGCATCCATTGCCTCCTTTACCTTTTTTTGGATGTCTGCGTTCTCACCCACCAATTTTGCAGTCGCTCCCCAGATGATAAGAGTCACCTCTTCCCACCAACCACGGACAAGAGAATTTACAGTGTACATGAACACCATTTTTTCGGCTGTAATCAGGTTGTCATTGGTCCATAGCACGTAAAGATGTTTTTTCTCGCTCATCGACGGCCTCCTTTCATTCTATTCGGGGTTTAACGCTCTGTATAACCGGCTAACCGACAAAAAGCGTAACAATCCCGCCGGTCATTTTAATCCTTTTTTCTGACCCCATGCAATGCACTATTTTCCTTCTTCTTTTTCGTTCGACAACCGCGCGATTCCAAAACACTATCACCTTTCCGTGCTGTGCGTGCCAGGTTTAAAGATCTCCCGGTGTCAATCCCGTTTCCCAAAGGCCATCTCCACGGTTGCGCCCCTGCCGGCGAGGCTCGCGACCGCGTCAGTGAGGACGAATACGGGCATGGCCACAAGGAAGAAGGCCTTCTGCAGCGCAAGCGACAGGGGAAGATACTCCTGGATGTACTGCCGGTTTCCCTTGAAGGCCTCGAACAGTACTTCCCGCTTCTTCAGCACGACATTAAGAAGGCTCTGGACCGCGCCGAAGGGATTCATCTCCAGGCTGAAGAACTTCCTGTACAGCGGGTCGAACCCCCGGGTTGCGAGTATCCGCTGAAAGTCGTCCGGATCGAAGAAGAAGAGGTGCCGGGGCGGGTCGAGGTGTAACCAGCGGCCCTTGAAGAGACGGCTCTGAAGGCTGGAGATGTTCGGGAACGAGAATACCACTACGCCGCCGGGCTTCAGGATTTCCCCGATGATATCCAGCGTCTCCGCCGGTTCCTCCAGGTGTTCGAAGACGTGAAAAAGCGTGACGGCGTCGAAGGTGCGCCCGGGGAAATCGCCTCTTGCGAGCGTCCCCTTCTTCAGGCGGATTCCCCTGATCCTCGCCGCCCGGTCCGCGGCCTTGCCCTCCCTCTCGACACCGTGGAGTTCGTAGGACCCGAACCGCAGCAGAAACTGCAGGAAGTTTCCGTTGCCGCAACCGATGTCCAGGACGCGGGCGCCCGGCGAGAGATACCGGTGGAGTCTCCGGGCCCTGCCGGCGCGGAAGACGTCCAGCATCTTTTCAATCACTGGAGATAAAAACTTCTCCTCCTGCTCCCCGTAGTACGCGGTGTCGTAGGCCCGCCGGATCTCTTCCGCCGACGGCCGGGGCGATAGGAAGAACGCCTTGCACCCTTCGCAGCGGTTCACCGTCCAGGCGGTCCCGGACATGTCGACAGTCGGGTACAAGACCCTGCCTCCCGGTCTCTTGCAGTAGCCGCAGATGCTCTCCTCTGCTGTGCTCATAAACAAAACTTTTTCGCCGGACCCTTCGTCGCCCTACGGCGCTTGAATCGAGCAGCCTGGGCCTCATGGCCTCCTGCCTCTCACACCACCTTACATGCCGTTCGGCATACGGCGGTTCATGTATGCTTCTGTATGCGACGATGTTCACCGATCTTACCACCCGCGCCATCAGCACGTCGCGGTTCACCCGGTCGAAGAACTTCTCCACAACGAGTAGGAGACGCCCTATCCGTTAATTTTTTTCATCAGCCATGCCATGTTCTGGCCCAGCGTCTCCATTGTCTTAATGCCTTCGGTATCGTTTCTGACATCACCCGGGTTCATCCCGATCCCAATGTTCCAGTAGCTTGAGCCGGGTATGATCATCTGCATGTAGCATAAAAAGAGGTTCAGGGAGTTGAAAGCGGGAATAGAGCCGGCCCTGCGGACAGCGATCACCGCCGCTCCGACCTTTCGTTTCAACATGTAATCATTGGCCCGACCGACAAAGCCGACCCTTTCAATAAGGGCTCGGATGTTGGCCGAAACATCCGAAAAATATGTGGGCGACCCTATCAGGATACCGTCAGCATCCCGCATTTTTTCGATCAGCTCGTTCAGAATATCCTTATCCTGAACGCAACGCATATCCTTGTTCTTGAAGCATTTATAACACGCAAGGCAGCCGTGCAATTGCTGACCGGCCAGTTGCACCATCTCCGCATCAATGTTCTCCTTTTTCAACTCGTCCATCACCGTGGAGAGAAGAATCGCGGTGTTGCCGTCCTTGCGTGCGCTTCCGTTAACAACGAAAACCTTCATTCAGCTACCTCCGTTTCCTTTTGCTTTGAGAAAAAATTCCACATCATTTTCCATTACTTTCCGGTCCGGAATGATCCGTGAATAAGTTCAGCCGGTTAGTCTGGAGTGAAGGACGGCCTTTATGTCCCTATATTCAGACGCCCAACGGGGCGTTCAATAAGCCGCCGAGCGAGCGAAGCGACGCCGAAGTGGCGGAGCCACGAGGTGTCGGCTTTATTGCGTTGATAGGTGGAGCGCCTTCGGCGCGACACCTGAAACGCAATCATTGCACGCCCCGATAGGATGGACCGCCGAAGGCGGTCCATCCTATCGAAAAAATCAGCCGGAGCGTCAGTGGTCGGCTGGGATTGACTGGTTCGCTTTATCGATAAATATCTTTTCGATGTCTCACCTTTACGACCCATACCGTAAGATCGTTATCCTGAATGGAATAAATAATTCTATAACGGCCCTGACGTACACGGTATCTTCCTTGTCCTATCAGTTTTTCATGTCCCTTCGGCCTTGGGTCTTTGGCGAGCATTTCTATGCGACTGAGGATCTTCTGAATATCTTTCTTCGGTATCGCGCTGAAATCCTTCTCAACGGATTCTTTGAAATAGACCTTATATCCGGCCATCTCTCTTCAATCTCTTGATCATTTCGTCATAACTGATTAAAGAGTCTCCGGCTCTCTCTTCAAACGCAGTGATGTCTTCTGCGTCTTCAGCGAGAGCTTCTCTGATAGCGTCATTCACAAGGTCTGAAACTGATCGAGAAGTCTCGACTGCTTTCAGTTTCAGTGCCTTATGTAGTACAGGGTCCAAATACACGGTTGCTCGTTTGGCTGCTGTTGTCATATATCACCTCCGTGGTAGTTAAATAACTATAGCATTATGACAACTTAACGTCAATATCAAAATCCACCACCAAAGCGAACGGGGCGTTCAATAAGCCGCCTAGCGAGCGAAGCGACGCCGAAGCGGCGAAGCCACGAGGCGAGTATAAAGGGACGCTGTTAACTATTTAACTTTCCCTTATTCTTTCAAACTTATACAAATCAGTCCTGCTGAGATTTTCGCTTTCAAGAAACGATACCGGCACCGTGAGGGGGTTCAGATATTAGTTCAGATCATACGGTGCGATGCTTCGGAAGCGTCTGCGCGGGATATTCTTAGCATGACATTGTTTGTCACGGTGAAACTTCTATGAAGTCTATCAAAAGTTTAAATGTTAAGAACGTCCCCTAATTTGCCGTCCCCTAATTTACACTTGCCATTTGCTGACCGGTTTATTTCCCATAGGTGGTCGTAAATTCGCTGGTCCCGACATGACGAATTTCCTTTGTATCACGGTGCTGTATGTACCAGTCTATTTTCCAGGTACCGTTCGTGTAGCTGCCTGTTTTGATACCAAAGTAAGCATGCCCCGGCGTGTAAAAACCGTGCGGGCCAGATTCAAAGGTTTTTCCGTCAGGGTAGGTAATTTTGTATTTGTACATCCATATCGGTGTGCCGTAACTGTTCAGATACTCGTTGGTGTGAGGGCCTTGTATCCAAGCGGCAAACAATTGATTGCCACGATACTTGCCGGCCTGAGCACCATTTTCATAAAGTTCCTTGGCATCCCATACATTGTTTCGCTCTACAATTTTCAATTGTTTATCGTAGTTTTCATCTTCAATGAGAAGACCTACACCAATGTCCTTAGTTTTCCAGCCGGAATCGGCAGGCAGTTTTTGTTTTCCGTACGTTGTCTTGAATTCGTTAGATGCCACATGACGAATTTCCTTTGTATCACGGTGCTGTATGTACCAGTCTATTTTCCAGGTACCGTTCGTGTAGCTGCCTGTTTTGATACCAAAGTAAGCATGCCCCGGCGTGTAAAAACCGTGCGGGCCAGATTCAAAGGTTTTTCCGTCAGGGTAGGTAATTTTGTATTTGTACATCCATATCGGTGTGCCGTAACTGTTCAGATACTCGTTGGTGTGAGGGCCTTGTATCCAAGCGGCAAACAATTGATTGCCACGATACTTGCCGGCCTGAGCACCATTTTCATAAAGTTCCTTGGCATCCCATACATTGTTTCGCTCTACAATTTTCAATTGTTTATCGTAGTTTTCATCTTCAATGAGAAGACCTACACCACTGTCTTTAATTTTCCATTCTTCCGCATTTGCTGAAACTGCAATAAAAACTAAAAGTGCAGCAATCAATGCGCGCATACCGAATATCATCATGGTCAGTTTATTCTTGTTCATCATATATTGAGTTCCTCCTTCCCTTTTCCACATGTTTATGTATTATTGCATCCTGTTCTATCTGGTCTGTCACCCCGTCAACTTGACTTGAACCCAGATTTTCCATTAGCATTTTTTAGCCGTTTTAGATAGTCGTCTATTCTGG
>ERZ795052.5540-NODE-5540-length-12223-cov-3.689596_pt1 | contig 12223 bp, 8 predicted proteins | sample MGYA00375136_ERZ795052 | MGnify/ENA primary metagenome ERZ795052 (study PRJEB30181, sample SAMN05720156) | activated sludge metagenome | isolation source: Anaerobic digester | place: Japan | collected 2015-05-26 ... | reverse complement strand
GTAAAGGTATAGAAGAAGCTCACAGCATTATCAGAAAATATGCCCCTGAAAAACTCCCACCAGACCTTCCCGGACACGGACTCGGTTCAATTGCAGATTTGAGCACTTACTTCTATGAAGCAAAAGCAAAACACTTCCTTGAAGAAAAAATTTTCCCTCCAAAATATACAAAATGTCATAACTTCGGTAAAATCTGGGGGGGAGAACCATGGCAAGTTGGTGGAGATTATCGCCAATATGATGAAGCCCTTTTTCAGTCTGTCCGCCTTGGGGCAGATTATTTTACAATACCAGGAGCAGATCTCGGAGTTTATGGAGAGGATATAGCAAAAATTGGATATATCAGACATACCCTTACGGGTGCAAAAAGATTCAAATCAGAACTCGCAGTTATTGATGATCTTAGATGGAATAACTTCACCTCTCTGGCACATGTGGCAAGCAGATTCGACTTTCCTGTTGACTTGCTTTCCAAACAGTGCAGATTTGATTTTTCCTGCTACAAACTTTTAACTTTACCATCCAACGATGAAATTCTTAAAACCGTTACAGGCGGTGGTGGAGGAAGATTAGTTCCTGATGACGAAGAATGGTACTGGCTACTTAAATTAAGCGTTGAGAAAGGACTTAATTTACTTATTTTCCCAGAAACATGCAAAATTTACAAAACAGGTGTCCAGAGAACTTTTCTAAGGCAGGTTTTCGCACTTGAAAAAGTAAAATATAAAAATAGAAAAATAAGAAATATTATCTTCCCTGATTCTTTCGGCAGAGGTAAAATGTCAGGCAAAGCTTTTGAAGTAATAGCCGATGGCAATATTATCTTAAAAGACTCTCAAGGATACCCGTTACTGATAGAAAAAAAATACGGCAAAGGCGCGGTATTTCTTGCCGGTTATGATAATTCTGGAGAATCTTTTGATAAAGCTCTAAATTATGAAGAAGTTCCTTATTTAAGAGAACACACTTTATTGAAATTATGCAATCATCTTGGAATCCAATCCAATCGGATTGACAGTAATAACTTATATGTCTGGAAAGAAATAGTTCAAAAAGAAGGTAAAATGTATTTTCTCCTTTTTTCACACTGTAAGAAAATTATCAACGCAAAAATAAAGATAAAATTAACGAAGAATTTAAATTCTATCGTAGACATGGCAACAAATGAAGAATTCAAATTAAAAAAGACAGAAAATTTAAATTGGTATGAATTTGACATTCACCTAAATCCAAGAGTCGGTAGATATCTCAAAATACATGAAGAATAAATTTTCAAATATGAAAACTATTAAAAAAATTATATTATACTTTTGCTCTGTTGGTTGTACATATTTTTCCTTTTCAAATTTCACGTTGTTTTCCATGGAAAATATAATTTCAACAGAAAAAGACTTTGAAACATGGAGGATTTTTTCAGAAAAACATCTTTCTTTTTGGAATTGGACAAACGACGAAAAAAATAACGCATTCAGATTTAGTTCCTACAATATCGAAAAAGCGGAAAACTCTAATGAACTACTTCTCAGATTAAAAATATCAAAAGATTTTCCATGGAAAAAAACAAATGCTAACGTTTTCTCCCTGGGGAAAAAATACTTTCCCCCAGATGCAGATATAATAAGAATGAATGTAAAAGTTTTACATGGAGAATTTATCCTTTCAGTAGGTGGGCCTACAGCCTATTATGGAAATAGTGATGCTTTTGCAAGACCCATTCTCTTGAAAGAAAACACCAAATGGCAAACTATAAATTTCTCTCTGCACGAAGGACTCATACGAAACTACCGAAGAGCCGAATTTAGTAGTAATGCCCATATAATATATTATAATCGTTGGGCTCAAGAACCAACTTCAATAGTTATTTTTAAAAGAAGTTTTGGGGAAATATTGATAAAGGAGATAAAAGTAATTTCCACAGGAATAGGTAAAAAGTTTCCCGACCTGAATGATTCTGAATTAGAACTAATCTCTACTCTCATAAACTTTGATTCTCCATCCTCCATTAAAAACGTTTTTACTGTACTTTCTGGGGGCGACAATAGCATGAAAACTTTTGAAAATTCATGGACTAGAAAAGTCAAAATTACACATTTGCCTCCAGAACTTTCTGTAGTTGAAGAAAATGAAAAGAAAATTCTAAAAGTCAATGCACCATGCATTGAAGAGGTAAAATTTTTCGCAGTAAAAGTTTATACAGATGAAAGTTCTGGAAATGCACTTTCATTTAAAATCAAAATAGACACAAATCAAGAAAATTATTTATTGCCAAATATAAAATCTCAACCTCTGGATTTTATACTTCTCTCGACAGAAAGTCCTGATACTTTCAACTGGGAACTCTTTGCCCCTAATCCAGAATGGAAGACAGAAAAATATACTGGCTATGATTATAATATAGCATATGATAGACTTAAAACCTTAACTAATCTTTCAATAGGCATTTTTCACGCAAGAAGATTTTTACCTATATCTAATTGGAACTATTTAACAATACCCTTAATTGATTTTGCTCCCATTTATCTATCAGATTCCATGGGAAAATACCTAAAGGAACAAAATTATCTTCCACCTTCAAAATTAATTGCAATTGGCATTTTAGCACCATGGTCACGCTCTAAAACATCAGATATATTCATATCTCTTGAAAAAATAGATTTATCCAAAGTTTCGGATATAAAAAATCATAGCTCATACCCCCATCTTGATCCGTTAAAAAATAAAATTATAAAAACAAAAGCTGGAAATGCTATTATGTTATTTCCTGGTGAAAATCCTAATAATCCAGAGCTAAAATTATTAGAAAATATATGGTAAATAAATAAAAAATAGGGAGAAAAAAATGAGAAAAAAAAATGTCCTTTTTATGACCGCCGTAATTGTAACCTTATCGCTCTGCTCTTTGTATGCAAAAGATATCTCAACAAAAAATAATATTGAAACTGATGATATTCCACAAGAATTAATCGGAAAATTTCCTTTTGCTACTCCTACTTGCACAGGTGAAGTAAAAGACTTGAAAGTACTATCTTCCTCATGGATAGTTGTCGTAATTTATGATTTGCCAAACCTCGCGGATAAAATAAATGAATTGTCAAATGGACAACTCTACAAAGCAATAGATGATTGGGAAAAGAGCAAAAAGGAAGGGAAACCAAACTGGACTGCCTTTAAATTACCAGGCAAAATTCATGAACAATTCCTTGCTCAAGCCAGAGAAGAATCTAATGAAAGAGAACTCGATAATAAGGACAATTTTACAATTTCAAGTAACGATGATAAGAATTATAAGGATACATTAACACCTGCATATATTACAAGAGTGTTCATCTCACTCGGCGCTACAAGAATAAAAGGAATGCATGAAGTCGACTACGCTCATTATATCTACATGAAACTACCCTACGAAATGCAAAATGGCAAAAATTACAAAATAAAAGTTGCAAATCGAGGAGAAGCAGAAATAAAATTCGACGACAAATCAACAATATCATGGGCTATAAAAATTAATCAAGCCGGTTATCTTAAAGATTTTGCGAAATTCGCATATTTAGGAGCATTTACATACGAATTCGGACCTGTCGATTTTTCAAAAATAAATAATTTTTCCATAGTTGATGTTGAAGATGGAAAAGACGTTTTCAAGGGAGAAATTAAACTCATAGAAAAAAATCCCCGTTTTTCTGAAAAACCATCAAATAATAAAAATTCTGAAAATCAAAAAAATGAACGGCCATCAATGTACGGAGAAGATGTCTATCTCATCGATTTTTCAGACTTGAAAAAAGAAGGCGTCTTCTTCATTTCAATTCCTGGTGTGGGACGTTCATGGCCTTTTAAAATAGGAAAAAATGCATACGGTGAAGCATTTTATACTGCAACTCGCGGTTTATTCCATCAAAGAGCTGCCTTCGCCCTTGAGAGGCAATTTACTGCATGGACCAGACCAAAATCGAAAATGCATGATACTATTTATGAAAGCGAAAATATTTCTTTCCCTATTCAATCTGAACCCCCAAAAGGATATAGCCATTTTGATGTAATTGGTGCAACAACGGATTTAAGTAAAGAAACTAAGAACGTTGTAGGAGGCTGGTATGACGCAGCAGATTGGGATAGAAATGAACATCACTACGTTTGCGTCTTTGATTTACTCAATGCGTATGAATTTGATCCAGAAAAATTTACCGATGATCAATTAAATATTCCTGAATCAGGGAATAAAATACCAGATATCCTTGATGAAGCAAGTTTTGGAATTGACTGTTGGCTCAAAAGCATGGACAGTAAAGGCGGCATATCGGGATACATTGAAACATCCACCCATCCAGATTACGATGATCCCAATTATCCGTATACTTTTTCTCGTAGAACAAGGTGGAACTCTCTCTGTTATGCCGCTGCCGCAGCACAATTGGCATATAATATTCGGAATTTCGATGAAAAAAAATCTGAAAAATACGCAGAAAGCGCTAAAAAGGCATATGAATTCGGAATTAATCCAGAAAATTCTCTTGGGAAGATAATTATTCATGCCAAAAAAAATAGAGGCAAAGGTGAAGCTTACACTTTCGAATGGGAAGAAAAAGATGAATATAATATACCGTACCTTATCCATGCAAAAATGCAACTCTTTAAACTAACAGGAGACAAGAACTATCTAAATGGAATCCCGGACTTATTAAAGAAAACAAAAAGGCCTTTTGATTATAGATTCTCTCATAAAGATTTTTCAGCGTGGACACTATCAGATATTGCAATAAAAGGAAATGGTATCTTACCTGATGAAATTGTTCAGGAATGGAGAAATTTTTACCTCAATATCGCAGAAAACCTATATAAAAACCTAAATCAAAATCCATATAAAAATACATGGCCAAGATATCAAAATTATTGGGCAGGATGGGGAGCTTCTTGTATGACAAACTTTAATAGAGCACTGGCAATTGCTTACAAAATATCAGGAGACAAAAAATATCTTGATGCAATTATAGCAAATGCTGATTTTATGTTAGGAGCTAACCCTCTCGGGATGTCATGGACTACCGGAATCGGATTTGTCTACCCTATCGATATTCAACACGCAAACAGCGAAAATGACGAAATAATGGATCCCGTGCCGGGCATAACTATTTACGGAATAACAGGTGCTCCTCCAATGCATTATAAGAGAAGAGAGCTCATCTGGGAAAATAAAAAAGGAGAAAATAAAGTAAGTTTTATAAAAGAAGTAAATAAAAATGTTCCTTTCTTCAGAGCATGGTCATGCCATCCAGCTTTAAATACCGGACAATGTGAATTCACCATCCACGAAACAATGTCATCAACCATCTTTACTACTGCAATTCTCTTAGAAAAAAACTGGAAACCCGATGAAAAACTGAAAAATAGAAAACCTCGAAGCGACAAATATCTGTTCGGCTATTTTTATCTGCCATAAATATAGGGGCTTTCCTAAAATAAAAAAATAAATTTTCTCTTTCAAAAGTAACTCAAGTTACTACATAACTGCATTAATAAAGAAGGATACGAGACACATCACATTTAACCTGCATCTTACATTTGGTCAGTGCGGTAAGGTGACGCAGAAAAAGACGCCACAGTGTGGTAACTACTACTCCAGACCCTTTCACTGCAAAATATTGCCCCAAAATTGCCCATCCTTTCGCAGGTTCAATCAGTCAGAAATCCGAAAAATAAAAAATGATATCTGTGCAATTCATAACATCTTTATATTTTTATATCTATAATCTTTTGACTGATTAAAGCACAAAATTCAGGCTTTATAAAATAAACCAGCTACAATAAGCAGAAATGAGTTTTTAAAAAAAACAAGACTTTTTTCTTTCAACATTACTTTTTTTACGAGGCGATACGGAATAAATCTAATTTTATAGGCAATTCCTTCCTTGTAAATCGAACTAAATTAGAATGGAATTATGTAAAAATAAATTTCCTGAATTTGAATTAAATTTTTGGTACCTCAATCCAGCGCCTTTCTTTCCATGCTTGATATCCAAGTTCAGCAAGTTGTGTCCCTTTAGCTCCTTCACGTAAATTCCATTTAAAAGATTCGTTTAGACAGACGTGCCTTAAGAATAATTCCCACTGTACCTTAAATGCATTATCATACTGAATATTATCTGGAACTTCCTGCCAATTGGAGAAAAAGTCAATTTTCTGCTCTTCTTCAGGATTCCAGATAGGCTTAGGAGTTGTAAATTTCGATTGTATCCAACATTTCCGCAATCCAACCACAGCAGAACCATCACTACCATCAACTTGTATAGTAAGGAGATCATCTTTTCTAACTCTCGTACACCATGAAGAGAAGAAGTGGGCAATTATCCCACCTTCAAGCTCAAAAATTGCATATGCTGCGTCATCTGCAGTACACTTATATGTCTTCCCATTCTCGTCCTTTCGTTGCGCAATATGAGTTGCCCCAATACAAGCAAGAGACTTTACTTCTCCAAACAAATTATCAAGAACATATCTCCAATGCGGAAACATATCGAGAATCATTCCACCGCCATCTTCCTTGCGGTAATTCCACGATGGACGCTGCGCAGGAACAATGTCGCCTTCAAAAACCCAATACCCAAAATCTCCCTTTATTGAGAGTATCTTACCAAAAAAACCGTTGTCTATTAATGTCTTAAGTTTTAGAAAACCTGGGAGCCAGAGTTTATCCTGTACAACACCAGTTTTTAGTCCTGCTCTATCAGCCATGTCTTGCAGTTCAATAGCTTCCGCACTGGTAAGAGCAACTGGCTTTTCACAATAAATATGTTTTGATGAGGAAATTGCCTTCTTTACTGCACTTACACGACGATCCGTGCTCTGAGCATCAAAATAAATTTCATAATCCTTATCAGATAGGACAGTATCAAGATCAGTAGAAAATTTTTTAACTCCTGAAATTTCGCAAAGTTTCCTAAGCTTTAACTCATTTCTGCCCACTAAGATAGGATCTGGCATAATAAATTCTGTCTCATTAACTTTGATTCCCCCCTGTTTTATTATGGCCATAATTGAACGCATAAGATGCTGATTGGTCCCCATACGCCCAGTAACGCCATTCATTATGATCCCGACCCGTCTTATTTTTACATTTGACATTATTTTTTCTCCTTTTTATATGCTTTTTTCAGACTTTCTGTTTTTTGGCTCCTTCAGGTAGTGGCGGGACATCTATCCCAGCTTTTGGAAGAGTCCCATCAAGTTCTTGCTTCCAATGTGCTACATCACCCGCAGGACCATACACATAAATCATTTTTGCTTCTGCCTCACCAATATTAGTAATCTGATGGAAAACCCCAGGAGGAATGTAAGCAGCTTCTCCTGAATTCAAGATGATTTTTTCTTCCCCAAGACAAAATTCAGCTCTCCCCTCAAGCAAAAAATACACCTCTTCCTGTTCCTGATTATGCCATGGAACCTGTCCTTCTGGAAAGAGAGTAACAAACCCCATAGAAAAATTTGTGGCTTTTATTGGGGCAACGCCTCCAACAATATTTTGTGTTCTCCTACCAGCAGGATAGACTCTTCCTTCTATTTTTTTTAAATCTGAAATTATTATCATACAAATTTCCCCTCCTTCAAATTATAAACGAGATATAGAAAATCCGCCATCAACGTATACAACCTGTCCAGTGGAATACGCAATATCTCCACGAGCCATCATTAGTGCTGTTTTGGCTATATCTTCAGGTTGTCCCCACCTTTTCTGGAGAAGCAAACCTTCTGCAATCAATTTATCATATTTATCCTTTACTGCACTTGTCATATCAGTCATTATTATACCAGGTCTGATTTCAAAAACAGGAATGTCAAATTCAGCAAGCCTTACTGCGTAAAGTTTTGTCATCATACTCATTCCAGCTTTTGAAATACAATATTCTCCTCTACTTATAGATGCAGTTTCAGCAGAAATAGAAGATATATTAATTATACATGCGGAAAATCCTGAATCAATTTTCTTTTGTTCAATAAAATACCTTGCTACCAATTGTGTTAAAAAGTATGGCCCCTGTAAATTAACCTTCATTACTTGCTCATAACTTTCCTCAGTAGCCTCAAGAATATCAGCTCTCACAGCAGGGGCAATGCCGGCATTATTTACAAGCACATTCAACCTTCCAAACTGTTCTTTTATTTTATTAACAAGTTCATTGCGGTCTTTTGATAATGCGATATTAGATTTACAATATAGAACTTTTCGCCCTAAATTAGATATTTTTTTTAGATTCTCCTCTACTCTTTCTTGATCCTGAATATCAGCTATAACTATGTCGTAACCTTCTGAAGCAAACTTCATAGCTATGCCAAAGCCTATACCTCTAGCTGCTCCAGTTATAAGGGCCACTTTATCCTTCATTTAACTCTCCTTATTTTTTAGATTTTTCTTAAAATTGCAAGTTTTATATTTTCTGAAAATCTTGCCCAATTTTCATTTTCAAGAATATCTTTCTCAAGTAACCATGAACCACCAATCGCAATAACATCCTGACTTTTCAAATATTCCTGCATATTCTGAAGATTTATACCGCCAAGAGGAATAAATTTTACACCGAGATGACGATACGGTGCAGCAATAGAATTAAGCATTTTTAGTCCACCAAGCGGTTCAGCAGGGAAAAATTTAAAAATCTTACAGTTAAATTCAAGAGCTCTTTCTATATCAGAAGGCGTCGATATTCCAGGAAAAAAGGGCATCTCGAGATTGACGGATTCAGCCAATATTTTAGGATTTGTTCCGGGAGAAACAGCAAATTTTGCTCCGGCATCAACTGCCACTTTTAAGTCGTCTACGTTTAGAATAGTCCCGGCTCCTAATAAAATTTCAGGAAATCTCTTTGAAACTTCCTTTATTATACTGGCGGCAACGGACGTCCTGAACGTAATTTCGGCTACCGGCAAAGAATTTTCAAGCAAAATCTCACAGACTTTCAATCCTCTCTCAATGTCAGGTAAAATTAGAACCGGTACAATCCTGTACTTAAAAAGAAACTCAACTACATTTTTTATTCTCTCATTTACTTTCATTTTTTCACCCAATTTTTTAATAATTAAACCCCAATATTAACTTGACATCTAAAGATAAGTGATTATATTCTTTAAATATAAATTTTTAATTAAATTTTATATCATAAGAAAAAAAAGTCAAATCAAAATGAATAAAAAATCTGAAAAAAAAATCAAAATAAAAGATTTGGCTTCTATTTATGATTTTTCTATACTTCGCGAATTTCGCAAAAGAAAATCATACACAATAACTGAATTATCAAAAAATTCAGGAGTCCCCGTCTCAACAATTTCCAAATTAGAAAGAAATAAATGCTTTGCGGAACTTACAACACTTGTAAGACTGTCTTCGTCATTTGGGATAGAAGCATCAGAGCTCTTAAGAGCGGCAGAGAGAAAATATTCTGACAGAAAACGAGCTTATATCAAGAAAAAAGGAAAACTTAAATATGAAGAAGTTTCCTATCCAAATATTCGTGTAGCGATAATCGAAGCGAAAAAAGGAGAAGAGATTTTTAGACCTGAAATTCATCGAGATGACTACGAGCTTTGCTGGGTAAGAAAAGGTAAAATTAAATTATTTATAGGAAGGGTAGAAGAAGTCCTAACCAATGGAGATTGTGCACAATTTGATGCGTCTCTTGAACATTCATACAAAGCATTCGAAAGTTCAGAAATTCTTATTGTGCACTTAGCAAAAGAAAAAAAATATTAAATTTATTAATAGGAGAAAAAAAATGAAAAAAAATATAACGCTAAAAGTAAATGGAAAGAAAATTGTTATCACCCCAAACTATTACCACAGCATAGTATTAGGCAGCGGTGCTGCAGGACTTAACGCCGCCATTAGACTTGATAGCGAAGGTGTTAAAAATATTTGTCTTATAACTGAAGGACTCGATAAAGGCACATCTATTAACACTGGAAGTGATAAACAAACATATTATAAATTGGGAATTTTTGGTTCCGAGAAAGATTCTCCAATGGCTCTTGCAGAATCATTCTTCAACGGTGGCTCCATGCATGGAGATATTGCAATGGTAGAAGCAAGTCTTTCCGCAAGGGCATTTTTAAATCTTGTAAACCTCGGAGTTCCCTTCCCAACAGATAAATACGGACAATATGTAGGATATAAAACAGACCATGATCCTCTTCAGAGAGCTACATCAGTGGGTCCATATACTTCAAGAGAAATGTGCCGCGCATTAATCAAAGAATTAAAAAAAAGACCTGTTGAAATCAGAGAAAAACGAGTTGCAATATCGCTTTTAACAATTAAGGAAAAAAAAGTAAAACGAGCATGCGGTTTAATTACAATAGATAATTCAAACAATAAACCAATAGAAGACTCAATAGAAATTTATTTCTGTGAAAACCTGATTTTTGCTGTTGGTGGTCCTGGAGGACTATACAAAACGAGTGTGTATCCGTCAGTACACACTGGCGCAATCGGGCTTGCCCTGATAGAGGGCGCAAAGGCCAGAAATTTACCCGAATCTCAATATGGATTAGCATCTACAAAATTCCGCTGGAATGTTTCTGGAACCTACATGCAGGTAATCCCTAAATTCATAAGCACAGCATCTGATGGAAAAAGCGACGAAAGAGAATTTATGAGAGATTATTTTAGTACAACTGGTGAAATGAACAGTATGATATTCCTTAAAGGGTACCAATGGCCTTTTGATCCTCGTAAAGTCATTGGTGGTTCATCAATAGTAGATATCCTTGTATACATAGAAACGGTAATAAGAGGCAGAAGGGTTTTCCTCGATTTCCGTTCCAATTGTAAAGACTTTTCCTTTGATTCACTCAGTGAAGAGGCAAAAACTTACCTTAAAAAATCAAATGCTCTATTTGGCACCCCGATAGAAAGACTCGCAAAAATGAATCAACCAGCAATTGACTTATATCTGGATCATGGAATTGATATCCGTAGAGAACCTCTCGAAATTGCAGTATGTGCACAACATAATAACGGTGGACTCGCTGGAAATATATGGTGGGAATCAGAAAATATAAAACACCTCTTTCCTATAGGTGAGGTCAACGGCTCTCACGGGGTTTATCGACCTGGAGGTTCTGCTCTAAATTCAGGACAGGTAGGGGCATTCAGAGCAGCGGAATATATTGCCCACAAATATAAAAGAGAATCTTTGAAAATAGAAAATGCCATAAAAGAGGCAGAAAAAAAACTAATCGAAGTCTTTTATAATATAGAGAAAAATATTAAAGCGAAAAAAAACTGGCAAAAAGTAAGAATGGAAATACAGGAAAGAATGTCGGAAAATGCAGCGCATATAAGAAAATTAAATAACCTGGAATCCGCTGTGAAAGATGCATGGAAATTATGGGATGATCTACAAAAAGAAGGTTCAAGTGCAAAAGGTAAAAAAGCACTCACGGAAGCATTAAGAAATATTCAGCTCTGTTTCGCTCACTGTGTCTATCTTGAAGCAATACTATTCGCAGTGAAAAGTGGAGTAGGAAGTAGAGGATCAGCATTAGTTCTCGATAAAAATGGAATAAAAGCACATTCAGCCTTAGACGATGAATGGCGATTTTCTCAAGAAGATGAAAGTTTTAAAGAAAAAGTTCTTGAAACTATACCAGAAGGAAAAAATAAAATAGTATCTAAGTGGGTAGAACGGCACCCGCTCCCAAGTTCAGACGCATGGTTTGAAAATGCCTGGACAGCATATAGGGAAGGCAAAATATACAACTAATTTTGCTAAAATTTATATCCAGAGAAAACTCAAACAGAAAATTCAAAGTGTCATTCACTTTTCTGAAAGGGAACAATTATATAATTTTTTGTTTTCGAAATTTTAAGGATTGTCTCTAAAGTATTTTCTTCTACTTTTGAAAGTTCATTCTTATTGATTGAAAAAACAAGCATTGAGAGCTTTACTTTATACTTTTTTAAAAGAAATAAAGACAAAAGAGTATGATTTATAGCACCTAAATAAGGAGAAGCAACAAGTATCACCGGCAAAGAAAGTTCTCTTATCAAATCAATAAATAAGAAATTTATCTTTATTGGAACCATCAGTCCACCAGCTCCTTCAATAAGAGTAGTAGAGTCTGGATATAAATCCCTTAGCCTTCTATATGAATTTTTTATTTTATTTATGCTGATTTTGCGATTTTCGCAAATCGCCGCAAAATAGGGTGAAGCAGGAATTTTAAAAGTGTAAGG
>ERZ795052.5503-NODE-5503-length-12296-cov-4.119026_pt1 | contig 12296 bp, 9 predicted proteins | sample MGYA00375136_ERZ795052 | MGnify/ENA primary metagenome ERZ795052 (study PRJEB30181, sample SAMN05720156) | activated sludge metagenome | isolation source: Anaerobic digester | place: Japan | collected 2015-05-26 ... | reverse complement strand
CCGATCTTTGTTTTGGCGGTACAGCTCGAGGGCGTCCTTCCCGTTGAGGGCCGCGATGACCGTGTAGCCCAGGCTCTCGAGCATCTCGCGGACTACATTCGTCACGACCTCTTCGTCGTCGACCAACAGGATGGTTTCCTTCCCCGGCAGTATCTTCTCCTCGGCCTTTCTTTCGTGGGGGACCTTTTTCCCCGTGGCAGGCAGGTAGATGGTGAACGTAGTCCCCTCTCCCCGCTCGCTCTTGACTTCTATGGAGCCGTTATGGCCTTTGACGATCCCGTAGACGGAGGCCAGGCCCATCCCTGTGCCTAGGCCCTTTTCTTTCGTCGTGAAGAATGGTTCGAATATCCTCTGCCTTGTCTGCTCGTCCATCCCCGTGCCGGTGTCCCTGACGGTCAGCTTGACATAACGGCCGGGTTTCATGCGACGAATGTCGGCCTCTTTGTCGTTCATCCGAACGTTTTCTGTCTTGAGGTAGATGGTGCCGCCGCCCGGCATGGCCTGCCAGGCGTTTATGTAAAGATTTAAAAGGGCCTGTTCGATCTGACCGCGGTCGACTTCCACCGCCCACAGATTTTCCTCAAGGTCTAAGTCGAGGACTATCTCTTTCTTGGTGCGGCCGAACATCTTGACGCTTCTCTGCACGAGGTCGTTCAGGTTCGTGGGTTCGACGACATACTTGCCGTTCTGGGCGAATTCGAGCAACTGACGGGTGAGGTTCGCGCCGCTCATGACGATGTCTTCTATCACCTTGAGGTTTTGCTTCAGGAAGTCGTTTTCGCCTGCCTTCAAGAGCATGAGCGACGTGCGGCCCTGGATCTCCATCAGTAGGTTGTTGAAATCATGGGCGATACCGCCAGCAAGGGTTCCGATGGCCTCGAGTTTCTGCGCCTGCCGCAACTCGGCCTCCAGGTGTTTGCGCAGGCCCAGGTCACTGAGGATCACGAGTTTGTTCCGGTCGTTTTTAACCGGGACGACGGTGAATGAGACCTCTTTGCCGTTCGCAAGGACGGATTCCTCGGCGGTGCGGTAGTTCGCCCTCGCGCTCATGAGGGCCTTGCGGACCTTTGGGTATTCCTCCTCTTTGAACAGCGCCGTGATGTCGGTGGCAAGGATTTTCTCTTCCGAACCGCCGGTGATTTCAACCGCCTCGGGATTGACGTATACGACCCTGCCCTCGGGCGTTATTTCGATTATGCCCTCCGAGATGCTCGACAAGAGCGTCTCAAGATGGCTCTTCAGAAAAAGGAGCTCTTCCGTTATCTCTCTCGGGCGGGCATAATCAGGGCCGAGCACCCTCCACCCGGCAGGGAAGAAGGTGTCGGTTTCTATCCTTTCGAGGAGATCCTTGATGCTACGGGACATCTTGTCGAAAGGTCCCTTGGCGATGCAGGCGTTCGCGCCCCATTCGGTAAAAGGTATCTTCGTTTCGGCAGCGACAGCGCTGATGATTACCAAAACGACGTCGTTCATATGAGGCATGCTACGGATGATCCGGCAGAGCCTCTCCCCGTCGATGTTCGGCATGATCAGGTCGATGAATATGACATCGGGCTTGTAACTCGCGAGTATTTCGAGGACGGTCAGGCCGTCTTCGGCTGTGACCACCTCGCAGCCGTTCTTCGCGAGGATATTGTGCAACAAGGTCAGCATGACAGGGTTGTTGTCGGCAACTAGCACCTTGTTGACCGGCCTCGTCTCGTGTAACTTTCTGTCTTTGATCGCATTATGCATGTCCTTATCCCCCGTCTACTCATCTTTCGCCGGCGTAGCCGGCTATTTTCTCGATCTCCCTCTTTATCGCAGCGGTTGCCTCGGCCAATCCGTCGAGGCGGCCTTGACGGCTACGGAGTTCGATCTCCCGGGCAGCCCGGGATATGTCGTTCAGCCCGAGGCAAAGCGCCGCGCCCTTTATGGAATGGATCGCCGCCGACGCCCCTGCCGGGTCGCCGGTTCTTACTGCGGAAGTAAAAGACTCCATGTCCGCGATGCTGGATTCGATGAAGAGCCTCACGACTTCCTTGAATTCAGCCTCGCCCAGCCCGAGCCTCTCGGCCAATCTCCTGAGGTCCATGGTTGCGTCCTCTGTTTGTCCATCTATCAATAACTTCGATCAACCGCTCTCTTGCCACCGGTTTTATGAGATAATCGTTCATCCCTGCTTCTTCACAGGACCGCCGGTCTTCGTCGACCGCACTGGCCGTCAGTGCGATGATCGGGATCTCCCTGAATCCCCTTTCCCGGATCGCCCTGGCCGCCGCTACACCGTCGACGACGGGCATCTGTATGTCCATGAAGATTAGGTCGAAAGCACCCCTGGCATGGAGAAACTTATCGACGGCTTCGCGCCCGTTCGTGGCCGTCTCGACCCTGCAGCCCTCTTTGTTCAGAATGATGTTCATGAGTTTCCTGCCGGCTGGGTTGTCTTCCGCGAGCAGTATCCGCGGCCCCTTTCTCATGCATGGCCGGACGGTTTTGTCTTCGCCTTTCCTGCCCTCCTCATCGTGGCTTTCGACGAGGTTAGCGAGGTCGCGGACGAACTTGTCCCTACGGGCCGGCATCCGGACGAAGAGGTTGAACCCGGCCTTCTTGTATTTTTCTGCCGAGGGTCTGACAGCGGACCCGACGGCGACCAGGTACAACGGCCCGCCGGCTGCGCGGACTTTCTCAGCGAACCCGTCGGTCCTTAAGCCGGGCGTTTTTACATTGACGATGATGAATTCGTAAGGGTCTTTTTCTTCAATAGCTCCTTTGAGGGACTCAAGGATAAAGCCGACTTCCGTTGCCGTAGTCGGCCGCATCCCCGCCGACTCGAGTAAGTGCGCGAGCGAACTCAGGTGGGATTTGCTCTCGTCGATGAGGAGCACCCGTTTGCCCGCGAGCGCCGGGTGGTAAAAGTCTCTCACCCTGTCCTGCTTCGATCTTTTCATCCATGCAGTGAAGTGAAACGTACTCCCCTTTCCCGGAGAGCTTTCCGCCCACGTGTCGCCTTCCATCAGTTCGGCAAGCTGTTTGCAAATGGCGAGACCTAAGCCGGTCCCCCCGTATCTCCTCGTCGACGAGCCGTCGGCCTGGCGGAATGGTTCGAAGATCACCTGCAACTTCTCTTCGGGCACACCGACACCAGTGTCACTGACGGAGACGTGTATCTTGACGGCACCGTCCCTCTCGTCCTCTTTGTCGAGGGAAACGACGATCTCGCCGGAGTCGGTGAATTTTACGGCGTTGTGGGCGAGGTTAAGCAGAACCTGGCGGAATCGATGACGGTCGCCGCAGACGAATAGGGGCAGGCCGTCCCCGATGCGGCAGGACAACGTAACCGGTTTATGGGCAAGCCTGGTCAGCAGCACTTCGCAAACCTCGTAAGCCGTGAGTTCCGGGTTGAAGTCGGCGCACTCGAGTTCCAGCCTCCGGGCTTCGACCTTGGAAAAATCGAGTATGTCGTTGATCAGGTCGAGAAGAATCTCGCTGTTTAGTTTGATCATGTTTGCGTAATCAGATTGCTCGCGATTCAACTCGGTTTTCGCGAGCAGCTCTGTGAACCCGATCACTGCGCTCATCGGCGTCCGGATCTCATGGCTGATGTTGGCGAGGAAACGACTTTTTGCAACGTTCGCCGCCTCAGCATTCTCGAGGGCGGCATTAAGCTCGGCCGTTCTTCTTTTAACTGTCCGCTCCAGGTCCAGGTTATGGTCTCTGACCTTCTTGAAGAGACCGGCGTTTTCGAGAGACCGGGCCGTATTGAAAAAGATGATGGTTAGGAGGTATGCGATGTTCTTGTCGACCTTGATCTCCCCGTCGTCCAGGATGCCGACGAACATGCCGATCGTCTGCGAGGCGGTAACCAGGGAATGGAGCACGACCTTTCGGTCTGGCTTAGAGGACGGAATGATCACCGCCCGGTTTTGGCGGAGTGCCCAGGCAAAGACGCCGTTCGAGACCTGGCGGTCCACGTCCTCTTCTATCGTAGGCCGCTCGGCGAAAGGGTTGCAGCTCTTGAGCCTGAATTCGGGGTCCTCTTCGTCGGTCAGGTAGAACGCCATCGCCCTGAAGGGGATGATCCGCTTCAGGTATGAACAGGCCGAGTTGAAGATGATGCGGTTGTCGAGGTGGGGGAGGCTGAGCCTGTTCTGGCAATCGCAGAAAGACATGGCGAGGTCCAAGGCCCTCAAGGTTGACCTGTTGAGCTCTTCCAGGTATTGGACCCGTTGTTCAAGTTTTAAAAGCCGGTCGTTCACGGTCAAGTGTTCTCGAATATCAGTTGTTGGACCTCCGCAGCTTCCCTTTCGAGCTGGTCCATGACCGGCGAAAGGACGCTGACCCGAAGGCCGAGCAATTCCCATGCCCGTTCATTGAGCGGAGGCACCAGGCACTCGCCGCTGCTGCCTAACTGCATACCGTTGGCGATGATGTCTGCCACGTGGACGACGGCGCTTTCCATCGGGTAGAAGACGGCGCTTGTCGGGTTGTGGTGGTACGCGGCGACTTCCTCGAGGCTCGGCGGAAGGTTCCAACGGCGGATGAGAAGGCGCCCCACGTCCGTGTGGTTGAAGCCGAAGACCGCCCGCTCGGACTTATGAAGCAGTTCACCCTTGTCCCTGGCAAGGGCGAGGGCTTTACCGGCCGATTCGGGCCTCTTTTTGTAGATGAGCAAGCGGCCGATGTCGTGGATGAGGCCGGCCACAAAGAAGCTCTCGGCCGTGGACTGTGTTTGGCAGTAGGTTCCCAGTATCTTGGCTGCAAGACCGCAGGCGATGCTGTGGCGGCAGAAAGATTCCATGTCCACGAGGGTTCGGGAGATGCCTTTGAAAAGTTCGATGATGGAGGTGCCGAGGGCGAGGTCGCGCAGTTGATGGGTGCCGACGATGAGAAGGGCGCGGCTGATCGTGCCGATCCCGGAAGGGTATCCGTAGAAGGCGCTGTTGACGAGCCGAAGAAGCCTCGATGTGAGGCCGGGGTCGTCTCCGATTATGGCACTTATATCGGAGGTGGAGCAACGCGGGTTGTTGACTGCGTCGTTTATCCTCCTGTAGATGATGGGCAGAGACGGAACCTGGACATCGTCTCTAAAAAGCCGTTCAAGGTCAAGGCCGTCCGTTGTTCTCATCTTCGGCCCTCCCGTGCGGCCATGCGGAGACTGAGGAGCCGGAGAAATTCCTTGTTGAAGGCGTGACCCATGTCGGTATGGCGGAACGACTCCCGCAGGGTATTTTGCGTCTCTCGGAGCAGCACGGGGTCGACAGATGCGGCGGTTTTCGCAGACACATCCTCTTCCCCGACATTCTTGACGGCGGCTTCCGTCACGCCCCACATCTTGAATATCCGTATGTGCCTTTCGGTGACCTCTTCTCCTGCCCCTAGGAGGATGCGGCCGCTGCGGTCCTCTACCGCTTCCTCAAGAATCATGCCAGGTTGGATATCTTCGAGGTTGATCGTTCCCATGGATAGTCCTCGACGCCGAGTTTAAATGACGCAATCTTCGGTTGGGCACCGCCTCACTATATTATCGCCATCCCGCGGCAGAACTTTAGCGGTCCGTGGAAAAATCAGCGAAAAAAGTGAAAACGGCAGAAGGGGATTGAGATTCCTGGGCGAAAGATATATGCTGACGGCATGATAGACAGTTTACCGGGAAGGATAGGGACAACCTTGGGGCGGAGCGTCTTTATCGTCCTTTTCGTTTTTTCCCTTCTGGGCGGGCCCGGGTCGGAATCGCACGGTGCAGACTGGAAGCCGGTCGGGAAAGATACCAACGATTGCCAGTGGTTCTACGACGGAACGACCGTCCGATATCTGCCGGAAAGGAAAGCCCTGGTCTGGCTCAAAAGGATGGTGGACGATAAGCAGCGGGAAATTGCCGTCCGGGAAAGAAAAAAAGACGGACTTCCTATCGAAGGATACGACAGGTGGGCCTACGAACTGGGCCTTATGGAGCTCGATTGCAAGGAGGTAACGATCCGCCAGTTGAGCGTAAGTGATTACGACAGGAACGAAAAGCTGCTCAAGTCGCGGGCGATCGGGGAGAATGTGAACGGTGTAACCCGGGATTCGATCGGTGAAGCCGTCTTAAACCTGATATGCGGTTCCCCGGTGCGGGACATAGAAGAAATAACACCGAGATTTCCGGCATTTTAGCGACCTTGCCTTTTCTCGGCGGGGGTTTTGATTTTACGGCATTAAGGGTCATTCGACCGGCATTTCCCTCGGCGAGGCGTTCTTGTAGCTGTAGGGAAGCGACTCCCTGATGTTTGCCGGTATCTTGCCGTATTTACCCTCGAAATCCTCGAGGAACTTTTGCCTGCCCTTGAAGAAGTCCACGACCCTGTTCTTGAAGATGTCCCGATCCTGGAAGAGTTGAAAGGCCGTCATCATGTCAAGATTGGCCCGGTCGCACTTGATCGGGTAGTAGTACCCCATGGCATCGGGCTCACGGCTGAAACGGAGCTGCATACGGACGAGGTCGTTGTATGCCGCCAGGGATTGGCGGAGGGTGACCTTTTCCTCCTGTTGGCCGATCGTCCCCGTGTTGGCGAGATAACACTGGATTCTGTTTCTTTTCACGATGTCGTAGAAAATCATCGCGTGTTCCAGGCGGTCGCCGGCGATGAAGGGGTCGAGGAAGAAGACGCGCTTGAATTTGCCGGCCTCTTCCGGGTTTCCTCCCGTACTTTCTATCGATTCGCCGTAGATGAACTGCATCGTGGCCTGCTCGGGCGTCAGGCGGCTGATGACGTTGGCCAGGGGGTTCCGCGTCAGGATGACGATGTACTGCATCCCGTCGGCCCGGAGGCTCTCCGAAGCTATTTCGAGGTTACGCCTCGTGACGACGGCCCGCCCGTTGCCCGTCTTTGTGATGTCGCAGAAATCGGGCATGTACGGGTACCTGGTAATGGCCACGTTTTCCAGGAAGGCGTCCTTGGATTCCGCCGCGCGGAGTATCTCCGGCTGGCTGTCGTCGAGACCCTCGGTCTTCACGTAGAGGCCGCCGATCTCGAAGGCAGCGTAGCTTCCGTCGAACCCGACCGTGCCGCCGTCGTCGCCGATCATCTCCGAGCGTTCCTTCGGCATCCTGGCGAAGGTGCGGCAGAGAGTCGTGGTCTTCCCCGTAGCGGTCAGTCCCGAGACGGCCGTGACGATCTCTTTGAGTTCGGGCCTTTCAGTTTCCTCGTCGTAGACCCACAGAAAATCGCGGCGCGCCCCCGCGTGCAGGAAGATGCCCGTCTTGTCGATGGCCTTGACGCGCCAGTCCTCGAACTGGAAGACTCCCTTCTTTCCTTCGCCGAGATAGATCGTGTTGCGGCATATCTTGACCTGTTCGCCCCGTTTCTCCCCCATCATGAGTCGAACCGTTATGTCTTTGTCGACGAGCTTCTTCGATTTGTTGGCCTCGAAGGCCTCGTCGGTGAAATAAATTATAGTATAGGTCGGGTTCTCGACGACCCTCGGTTCCGGATGGTCGAAGAGGAGCTTCAGGCCGTAGGCGACCTGGGCGTAAGATTCGGGGATGATGAACCGGGCCGTGATGCCGTCTCTCCCGTCGCCGATGATGGTGTCGAGGGCGATGATTTTTTCTCGGGAAAGGACTTCGACGGCCTGGGCTGCGAGGCGTTCCTCGGGCTCGCCGAAGGGATGGTCAACGCTGTTTCGCGTATGGGGGGCGGACCGTGACATGGGCTCGGAATCCGCCGCCACCGAACCCAACTGAGTCTGAATGACACCCTCCTGCTGCAAGGCGATCCTTTTCAACTCTGCGAGGGAACGCCCTTTGATGAGACGTCCTTCGGTTTCGGCTCTCTGGTATATCTGCTCGGCTGCCGCCTTGAAGTAGTTCATATTTTTGTCACTCCTGTTTCCAAGGATGGTCAAGTTTAGGGAAGGCAGGGAGGCCTGTCAAGGTGAAAATCGGGAAAATGAAGGATTTTTCTTGACGGCCTCGGCAATCTCCGCAACCCCGGCCATGGCCGCTTCGACGTCGAGGGTCATGAGGTGCCTGTCCGCCATGACGACTCTTCCGGCGATTATGGCTGTCTTCACGTCGGCGCCTGACGCCGCATAGACGATATGGGAATAGGGGTTGTACATCGGTGTCAGGTGCGGTTTTTTGAGGTCGACGAGGATGAGGTCGGCGTGCTTGCCGGGCTCCAGGGAACCGATTTCTCTTTCCATCCCCAGGACCGCGGCCCCGCCGATAGTCGCCATCCTCAGCACGGCCTTGGCGCTGACGGCTGTCGGGTCCATCCCGGCGACCTTGCCGACCTTCGCCGCTTTATCCATCTCTCCGAACATGTCGAGGTCGTTGTTGCTCGCGGCGCCGTCGGTGCCGAGCCCGACCGTGACGCTCCTTTCCAGCAGTTTCGGTACCGGACAGATGCCCGAGGCAAGCTTCATGTTGCTTTCCGGGCAATGAGATACCTTCACGCCGTGGTCGCCGAGTATCTCGACTTCCTCGTCGTCTACCCATACGGCGTGGATGGCTACTGTGTTCCCGTCGAGGACGCCGAGGCGGCGGAGGTGGCGGACCGGCGACATACCGTACAGATTCTTGGTCAGCTCTACCTCGTCCCTCGTTTCCGAAAGGTGGATGAGAAACGGGACGCCGGACTCGCGGGCGACTTCCTTGACGGCGCTGATGGTTTCGGGGGTGCAGGTGTACGGCGAGTGACAGAAGAGGGCCGGTCTGGTCAGGCCGGAGCGACCCGCCCAGCGTTCGACGAAGCGGCGGGCTATCTCGACCTGCTTCGTGAGGTCCGGCGGGGAGGGAAATGCCGGGTCGATGAAACCGGCGCCGGGTACGGCCCGGATCCCGCACTCCAGGGCGGCCTCGGCCACCGCCGACTCGAAGAAGTAGCCGTCGCAGAAGGTGGTCGTTCCCGACAGGATCATCTCGGCGACGGCAAGCCGGGCCGACGTGTAGACCATCTCGCGGTTGACGTATTTTTTCTCGGCGGGGAATATGTAGCGGTCGAGCCAATCCATGAGAGGCAGGTCGTCGGCCATCCCCTTGAAGGCGACCATCGGGACATGCGTATGGGTGTTCACCAGCCCCGGCATTATAAGCGTGCCTGACGCGTCGATGGTTTCCTTAGCGTAGATCTGCCGGAGCCCCTCCCAATCGTCTTTTTCTACAAAGAGGATGCGCTCGGCCTTGATGCCGATGGCCGGGTTGAGGATGATTTCCTTCTCTTCGGCGAGGGTGAGCGCCATGCCGCCACGGATGAGGAGGTCGACCTTTTCTGTTTCCTGGATCACGAGAACTCCTCAATCCATTCCGAGGCTCTTTTTTACCTTGAGGGCGATCTCCGTAACCTTTTCCATGGCCTCGGATTCGTCTATCGTCACAAGCCGCCTGTCCCTCATCACGACGCGGCCGTTGATGACGGATGTCTTGACGTCGTCACCCTTCACGGCGTAGACGAGATGAGAGTATTCGTTGTAGAGGGGCGTGAGATGGGGCTTCATCAAGTCTACCAAGATGATGTCCGCCTTCATGCCCGGTTTCAACATGCCCACCGACCCGCTCATCCCCAAGACCTTCGCGCCCTCGCTCGTCGCCATCCGGACGACCGTCTCCGCCGCCATCGTCGTTGCGTCGAGGCGATGAACCTTGTGGACCTTGGCAGTCGTGTCCAATTCCTCGAAGAGGTCGAGGTTGTTGTTGCTGGCGCAGCCGTCGGTGCCCAGACCCACGGTGACGCCGGCCAGCAGCATATCCGGGACGGGCGCTACGCCGGAGGCGAGCTTCATGTTGCTTTCCGGGTTATGAACTATTTTCGCCCCATGATCGGCAAAGAGGCGGATGTCCTTTTCATCCATCCAGACACAATGAAAGGCCACCAGTCGTTCGTCGAGGTAACCGATTTCTTCCAGGAATGCCGTCGGTTTCATCCCCAGTTTCTGCTTCAGGCTTTCCCGCTCGAAGGGTGTTTCGAGGAAATGAACTCCAATAGGCAGACCGAAACGGTCGGCAAGGGCCTTGGCGTCTTTGAGCAGTCCCGGCGAACAGGTGTACAGGGCATGGGGCTCTACCATGACCCGGACGAGGGGGTCACCTGCCCATTTTTCGGCCATCCTGCGGGCATACGCCAGGCCTTCGGCGGGTGTCGCATAATTGGGAGAAGGAAAGTCGAAAAGAACCTCGCCGACGAGGCAGCGCATCCCTGCCTCTTTCGCGGCCCTGGCCGTTTCATCTTCGAAGATGTACATATCGCAGAAGGCGGTCGTCCCCGACTTGACCATCTCCGCGCAGGCGAGCAGGCTCCCCCAGTAGACGAGTTCCCGGTCCACGTTCTTCGCCTCCGCCGGAAAGATGTAATGATTCAGCCAGTCCTCTAATCTCAGGTCGTCGGCGATGCCCCGGAAGCAGGTCATGGCGGCATGGGTGTGGCCGTTGATGAGACCGGGCATCACGATGCAACCACGCCCGGAGATCGTATCTATCGCCCTGTAGTCTGTGGCGATGTCCTGCCGCGGACCGACGGCGACGATGGTGCCACTGGAAACGGCTACGGCACCGTCGTCGTAACGGGTCCCCGCCTCGTCCATCGTCAGCACCCTTCCCCCGGAAATGATCAGGTCGGCGTCTTTCATCGTCCCTCAACCATTATGACCTTGACACCTCATTTTAAACATACTATTAAAATCTGCCATCAACACATGCCTGGGTGGCGGAACTGGTAGACGCAAGGGACTTAAAATCCCTCGGTCCTTGTGGCTGTGCGGGTTCGACTCCCGCCCCAGGCACCATTCCTAAATTAGTTCTGCGAAGCATTCCCCGACTTTGTCGGTAAAAACGAACGACCATCCGGGGGTAAATGGGTCAACGCTGCTGTTGCAGCCTCTTCTGTTTTTCGATGGAGCTGCTGACCCGTGAAATTGCTTCGGAGACCCTCTTGTCCGGTTTTTCCAAGAGGCGGTCCGCTTTATTGAAGGTCTCGAGGGCCTGCTCAAGCTGTCCGTAAATTTCCGCGCATATGCCGAGATTGTATAGGATAGAAAAAGACTTCGGCGAGAGTGCGCTCGCATCTTTCCAGAACTCGCAGGCTCGGTCCATTCTGTTTCCGCGGGCAAAGCTAAGACCGCTCTTGAACTTCTTCTTCGCCTCATCGGTGGGTATGTCGTCGGTCGAATCGGCAAGTTCAAGGGTGACGTCTGTCTTGTAAGGGGCGACGTCGCTCCTGAACTCGTTTTTGACGGCTGCCTTGGCATTATTCAACAGCGTAAGGCTGTCCGTCACCGGCCTTTTGTCCGTGCAGGCGCTGTCTGAGACAGTGTGGCTGATGCTGTTCGAGTACAGAATGCGTCCGGTCTCCACATCGATCAACTTCGGCACGAAGGAAAAAGTTGCAACCCTTTTCGTGCATCCCACGGGATAATTCTGCCATGCCGTGCACACCTGTACGGGAATCCGGGTGTTCTTGATTGTGTAGTATGCCGTATCGTAAGAGACGCAGCGGCTGCGGTTTTCCGTGTAGGGAGAATCGACGACAGACGATACCGTCACCACCCCGGTGTAAATCCCCTTGGCTCCCACTATCTTCCCCACTTTTCCGGCCGTCTCCGGGTCGATGATGCCGCTTGTTGACAGTTTCATTTCACTCAGGATTTTGTCGAGATTTGTCCGATCGACGAGTTTGAAATAAGGTTTGTCATCTATCCGGACCTTTGCAAGAACCTCTTCGATTTCCGCCGTGAAGGCTGCGCCGTCGGTACCCGCGAAGGGGAGGACCGCGATGTCGCGGATTGTTGTAGCCTCGTGAAACCTGGCGGGCAGGACGACCGACGTGTTGATTTTGGTGGGGGCCGCGCATGCAAGAAGCAGTTGCAGACTAAAAAGAAGGGCTACTATCTTGGTGGCGGAAGAGGGTTCGTCTGTTCGATTTAAAGTCATAAGAACATTCCCCTTGATGGGGGTGGAGTTGAATGCCTTCGGCGACAGGGACGACGGCTCTGACTATCTCTCGGTCAGTGATTTAATCAATAGGTTATATTCGTGTCAAGAAAGATGTGACGGTTTAATTCTCTTGACCGCACCCCCCACTTTCCCCTATATAGGGGCCGCCCCGAATGTTGCACCTTGACGGCGATTTCCCTTTGCGGGGGAGAAGAGGGGCGGAGTCACAACTTGAAAGGAGTAGTCATGAAGATAATTCTTTTGGGCGCGCCCGGTGCGGGGAAAGGAACGGTTGCGAAGATGCTCAGTGAGTTCGACGGTTCCGTGCATATCTCGACGGGCGACATTCTGCGGGCCGCAGTGAACGCCGGCACCGACCTTGGCCGGGAGGCAAAGGCCTACATGG
>ERZ795052.5499-NODE-5499-length-12304-cov-246.986938_pt1 | contig 12304 bp, 13 predicted proteins | sample MGYA00375136_ERZ795052 | MGnify/ENA primary metagenome ERZ795052 (study PRJEB30181, sample SAMN05720156) | activated sludge metagenome | isolation source: Anaerobic digester | place: Japan | collected 2015-05-26 ... | reverse complement strand
TGCCATGTCTATGCCTGCATAATATTCTGTTCCTGGCCAAATAAGGTTATGACCAAGATAAATTGACACCCTTTACCAAAACACCTATAGTCTATAATCAAGGATGCCATGGACACAATCAAGAGCAAATATGCTCCTCTAGTGGGCGAGATTATTGCCCGTGTCCCCAAAGAAGCTCGTATCTCGGAGCTAAATGTATATCAAGAAGGCATAGGCCAAATACTCCCTTTTATCGATGCGATAATCGCGGACCATCTGGAAGATGGTTCGAAGATCGAAGGTCTGGATAACCTCAAAAGCCTATACGAACATGCTAAAAATGGCGAATCTACATTACTCCTAATGGAGCATTATTCGAACTTCGACCTGCCTGTATTTCATTATCTTTTGCGACAGGAAGGAGAGGAAGGCAAGAAGCTCGCTTCAGATATAGTAGCGATTGCGGGTATCAAGCTGAACGAGGAAAATCCAGCTGTAAATGCGTTTACCCGAGCATATACCAGAATAGTCATCTATCCTTCACGTTCAATGCAGATAATAAGAGAAAAACTCACAGACCCGATCGAGCTATACCAAGAAATGAAGCGAAGTATCTCGATAAATCGCGCAGCAATGAGAGCCCTCGAGGGCGCTAAACACAATAGCAAAATGATTCTAGTTTTCCCTGCAGGAACGCGTTATCGGCCATGGGACCCTTCTTCTAAACGCGGCGTTCGCGAAATAGCCTCCTACATCAAATCTTTTTCTAAATTCTGCCTCGTGTCGATCAATGGCAACATTCTAAGACTCAACCCTTCTGGAGCCATGGAAGACGATATTCTTCAGAGAGACCGCATAATCTACAATGTAAGCCCTGTCCACGATAACAAGGAATTCCTGAATTCGGTGCGATATGATCTTCGATTCCTTGAGGATAAAAAACAAGCCATTGTAGATACCGTCATGGACCTTCTCGAAGACATGCATTATGAAGTAGAGAATCGCAGGTTTAGCGATCGCTGAGCCTTTTTAAGGGATTTACCCCTAAGCGAATAGGGAAATAAGCTGCTCCAGCAACAAAACCCGCCAGATGAGTAAGATGTGCTACGGAGCTTGCCGCACCCAAGAAAGACGAAAATATCTCGATCAATGTATATCCTATCACCATGACAGGAGCTCTTAGAGGAATTATGCCATAAACATATACCATCGCCCTCGGATATAGCACCGCAAAAGCGAGCAACAGTGAAAAAATCGCCCCCGAAGCGCCAAGTAGATATGTATTCCATGCTCCCGAAAGCAAATAGATAGCAAAAGACGCAATGCCTGCAAACAGTCCCGAGCCAAGGTAATAGAGCAAGAATTCATAGCTGCCAAGACTATGCTCCACAGGCCTACCGAAGAAATACAGCCCCAACATATTGACTATGAGGTGCGTCAGATTCGCATGGGCAAACATGTAGGTAAAGAGCTGCCATACCCAGCCCGAAGCAACGGCACCAGGGTTTAGAGCAAGCAAATATGTAAGTAAGGGCCAAATATATTGCAAAGCAAAGATGATCACATTAGCGGCGATCAAATACAATGTCGCATTGAAGTATTTAAACTTGAAAGGACGGCGCAGCACAGAATTTCGATTCATAAGTTAAAAGTATAGAAAAATAGGAAAGCGAACAAGGACTTGGACTACAGAGTTGCTGAACGGCGCTATAGACAAGCCACAAAAGTAAGAACATGGACAAAAAGCAAGAATAGCTACCTAAAAATGAAAGGCCGCCCGGTTTTGCCCGGACGGCCTTCCTGTAATCACTCTGTTACGGATTACTGATTGCTGATCGTCAAGGTGATAACATCGCTGTAAGTACCAGCCTGATAAAGTTCGCTCGGGGCATCAATGTCGATACCAAACTTATAAGCTGTTCCCGCTTTTGGTGTCTTCGACTGTGGACCAGACGTGATACCCCCGCTTGTTAGCTGTTGTTTAGTAAATAGACTACCAACAGTAACTTTATAAGCGATATCCGCACCATTGGCCGTGTCTTTTAAAACACCATTATTCTGACTGCTGGCCTTAAGTACCCAATTCTTCACATTGGAAATCACTTTCATATCAGATAAATCCCAATGGGTTGAACTATCATACGAGATACTACCCGTATAGCTCGCAGGCACAGTCAGCGAGAAATACTGGTCGACACTGCCTTGGATCGATACAGTACCACTACCTGGATTTGCTACTACAGCAAACACCATCCCTAACGACACTACCGCAAACAGAGCTACCAACGCATACTTTTTCATTTTGCGTCTCCCGCCCGCAGGATCTATGTCCCACGGATACATTTTGTGTTTTTTGTGATTTCCTCCAACGGATTCCACCACTACACTTTGATATAAATATAATCGACATAAATTTTTTGTACAATTAGATTTTCTCTATCTTTTATGACTTAAGGTTTTCAAGCTCTTTTATTGCTACTGATAATTAATTATTCAGCCATAAATTAGCTATTCAATGTGTATATTGTAAATTAAAGCTATTCGATAAAATGGAGAATTTTGCCCCTTATGTCTAATATCTCTATAAACTAAATTTTTATTTCGAAATGACGACGCCGAGGTTGCTCTATTTTCGATCTATATGCAAGCTATTAGCAAGCAAGCTTTTATTCTGCATTTCTATTGCCAAGAGCCAGGCGAATTTGCTGGTCTAGGGCTGTCATCGTAAAGGGCTTTACGAGCAGATTGTCGAAGCCGGCATTAGCACATTTCTCAGCTTCTTCCTGGTCATGCCGCGGGCTCATAGCGATTAGCACAGGCATGCTCGAAATTCCTTCGGTACGTATCTTTCCCGCAAGAGCATAGCCATCCATCTCAGGCATGATACAGTCGATGAGCAATACATCGAAGCTCTCTTCGCAGAGCGCTTTTAGAGCTACTTCTCCGCTCGATACCGCTTTTGCTTTGTAATCCTTTAATGTGAGCATTCGCAAAAGAAGATCGCGATTCACTTCGCTATCGTCAACTACGAGCACTGATATGGAACCTGGAATCTCTTCCATAGACACGGCGACTTCTTTCTTTTCGGCTTCATTTTCAATAGCTTGATTTTGGAAGACAGCCATATCCTTTGGAGACCCGTTAGCTGGCTCTTTTATTGGCTTTTCTAATGAAGGACTGACCAGCTTTTCTGATGCTGGCTCTTGTGCTATCGATTCTTTTGACGCCAGCTTTTCTGCCACTATCTCTTGTGCCATCGACTCTTCCATCGCTGACGCCTTAGGAATATCGACCTTTTTGACAAGCTCTATTGAAGGCTCTTGCATTGATTCAGTTTTTGGTACGAAGGGTTTTATGGCTATTGAGGTTTCTTTTGGGCGTACTGGAGCCTTGCTGCTCTCCTTTTCCAAAAATTCCGCCCGTATGACGAGCCCACAGCTCAGTAGTACAAGTATAAGAAGTCCCACTCCCCATAGCCCTGTTCGCTTATATGGGTACATCGATGCGACATATATAGTCCATGGAAAGTCTTCCGATCCGATTTTCAGAACAGCAGAATAACCGGTAAGCGCACGCTCTTCGCCCCAAAAAAGCCTTCTGTCACCCCCTTCCATATTGGAAGATGCAATGGCAATGGATAGCCCTGGGAATTGCGAAACTAAATCCAGATCTGACAATAATTTGTCTGCATTGAATGCGATACTCACGAAACCCCAAAGTTCGGAACCTTCAATCACTGGTATTCGCAAGAATGCGAGATTTTTTCCTTCCGCGGATAGTTCCGGCCCCTGCAACACTGCGCTTTTTTTACGCACAGCCTCGACCAGAGCATCCATCCTTTCAGGATTATCGAGCAAATCGTGGCCAATCGAAGAGGATGCTCTACCTTCGGGGAAAAAATATCTGACTATCGCACCAGGAGCTATCGTAATTGAGTCTATATAAGGTAAGTTAGCAAGAGTCTCTTCGGCAAGCGGTCTTAGCGCTGCATAGGTTTTACCTGAGCCAGTTAGAAGCAGCTCGCGAAATTTATCGCCAACAGCAAGCATCTCCTGCAATGGCTCAGAGATTTGCAGAGCTATTCTCTTGGAGACAGCTCCAAGCAGCTCTGATTCCGATCGATTTGCGCTCTTCCATAGCATGAAAAAACAAAATATCGCCAATATACAAAAGAAGAGCGGAAGCAAGACTCTTGCTATCTTGGCCTTATTCTTTTTCTGGCTACTAATAGGGCTCATAATTCGATTATATAAGAATATCATAAAAAAGGCCGCCCAATAAGCGGGCAGCCTTTTTTATCAGCAGCGCGATGGTGGATCTCAAAGCGCTACAAGCGAAATTGTTAAGGTATCCTCGTAGGTCCCTGCAGGAAGAGCAGGTGAAAAATCCGAAGCCTTAGTATATGTCACTGCTACATTCGTTGTTGTCGCAGACTGAGGAGCTGATTTTTCTATTACATAGTCGCTAGAAAGACTGATCCCTGTAGTAGAACCGAAGGTTAGGAAATATGGGTATTCATCTGAAGCACCTGACCTTAACATTTTGCCACCCTTAGCTGAATGAATAACGATCTTCCAGTTCGTCAGATTCGATGAAATGGTGACTGAACCAAGCGTGGTGGAGCTAGCCGTAATATCGATTGCCTTTGTGCCTGGAATATTGGTAGTAATGCTTAGATCAGCTCCGATTGTTGCCTGAATTGTCGTCTCAACCTGAGTGGCGGCGAATACCGGCACACTGATCAACAGTGCTGCCAGTACCGACAGAAACACTTTCTTTTTCATAAACTTTCTCCTTGGCTCAAAAGAGCCCAAATAATTTAGTTAATTATTATAACGGGAACTCCTATATTGTCAAGATTGTCCAAGCGATATTTCAATTTTTACTTTGTATTCTATGGAATTATTGTAAAAATGCTTTAGAGGCGTAGCGATATATAAAATCGCCGCTAATTATGAAATCGCAACCGAAAACAAAGGCGCCGATCGGAATCGAACCGATGTATAAAGGTTTTGCAGACCTCTCCCTTACCACTTGGGTACGGCGCCAAATGCGGGGCACATACTACCTGAGTACCCCGCTTTTGTCAACAATTCTAAGGAATGTAGCTTGATTACCTTTGCATAAATAAATCTGTCGTGCACTCCTAATTCTTGGATACCGCGGCTGCTGGAGCGCCTTTGTCCTTTGGTGCTTTTGCTTGTCTCTTTGTCTTTTTGTTTTCCCAGAACAGCACAATGGCGCTGGCTATATAGATTGTAGAGTATACGCCACTTACCATACCTACAAAAAGCGCAAGCGCAAAATCCTTTATGCTTCCGCTTGTAAAGAAATAGAGCGCTAGCACTGCCAGCATAGTGGTAAGGGTCGTTATGATGGACCTCCCTAGAGTCAGAGTCAAAGCCCTGTCGAGCACATCGACAAAAGGTTCCGAAGGATGAAGCTTTCGTTCCTCTCGCACTCGATCGAACTGCACAATGGTGTCGTTGATGGAATAGCCTAGAATCGTCAGAATAGCCGCAATGGTTGTGGTGTTGAATTCCATCCTTGTCCACACGATAAAGGCAATCATTACAAGAGCATCATGGGCTATAGCCACGACAGCACCGATTGCATACTCGATTTTGAAGCGAATGGCCGAATAGATAAGAATAAGCAAAAGGGTCATCAATACTAGCCAGACCGATTGCTTCCCAAGTGCTTCGGAATACTGAGGCCCGACATAATCTGCCTTTACCACAACTACCCTGTCGGTTCCAACCTTATCTTCGATGAGCTTGCGTATGGTCTGAGGAGTATTTGTCATAAACTGCGGATCCTCGCCGCTATCTCGAACGCGGATAAGGTATCTCTGCGAAGATGGCGGATTTATGGTCTGCACTGTAATGTCTCCCAGCGGACTGATAGCTTCTCGTACAATATCGATAGATGCATAGCGCTCGCTATCATCTTTTGGCGCACGGTAGAGTTTGACCGGGTTGAGACTCAAGAGCGAATTACCCTGATAAGTAGGTACAAGCAAATTGGAAGGAAGAGATTCACTCCCTTCTGCAAGGCTCACTCTAATTCCCTGTTCTTTCTCCAAGGCTGATTTTATATCCGCAAGGGTCGAATATGTCTTATAATCGAAAACTACAGTACGCTTCTGCGCTTCGGCGCCTGAGAAAACAAGCGTCAACTGACTTTCGCTGACAGTTAGCTCTGCATTGCCTTTGCCATCAAAGGTTACATCTCCAGCTGGATAGGCAAGCTGAATAGTCTCGTTTATACCTGCTTGGAAGTCTACGCCTAGGTTCAAGCCTTTGGTAAAGAGTCCGACAAGCCCGAAAATGATAATAGATAAACTGATTATCACCGCTGGCAGAAAGAATTTGCTGAATTTGATGATGTTTTTCATTATCGGATCCTCCAGCTTATAGACACAGTCTTTAGCTTTAAGACATCTGTTTCGAAATCAAAGATCAGCCTCGACACAAAAAGGGAGGTAAAAAGACTGGTTATATTGCCTATCGCCAAGGAAACCGCAAAACCTTGAATTGGTCCAGTTCCAAGCTGCGCAAGGAAAAGTGCCGCGATTATCGTGGTGATGTTCGAGTCCATGACCGCCCAGAAGGCTTTGTCGAAACCAGCGTGTATGGCTGCAGCCCTGCTCTTGCCAGCTCTCAACTCTTCCTTGATACGCTCGAAGATGATGACATTGGCATCTACTGCCATTCCAGTAGTGAGCACAAAGCCCGCTATAGAAGGAAGGGTTAGCGTTAGCTTGAAGGCTGTCAAAACCGAAAGCATGAGGTAGAGGTTGAGTATCTGCGCTACGGTCGCATTTATTCCCGCCCATTTATAATAGAGGAACATGAAAACGAAGATCGACAGAATACCGACAATGATAGCGGTTTGTCCCTGATTAATGGCGTCTTCTCCAAGAGAAGCGCCGACAGACTGCTGGCTCACAACCGAAAGGCTGATGGGTAGAGCAGCTGTCCTCAGCAATAGGGCGAGCGCTTCGGCTTCCTCTGCGCTGAATCCAGTTATCCGTACCGATTCCCTGATCGGTTCCTGAATGCGGGCATAGGATTTCACGCGGTCATCCAGAACAACGGCCATGGTCTTGCCAACATTGGCGCTCGTAAGCTCGTAGAAAATGTCTCCGCCCTCTTTGTCGAGCACGAAATTGGTCTCGGGTTGCCCGGTAATCGGATCTGAAGAGACTGTCGCGCTTACGATATGGCTGCCATCCAAGCCCGGCTTGCCTTCCAGAACAAGGTATTCTCCAGTAAATTCATCGAGCCCATAGCTGTCTTTCTTATAGACTTTGCGAACGATCTTGCCTTCGGGTACAAGGCCTGGCTTATCCAATGTCATCGTTTCTTCATCGATGCCCACTGGATTAGTCGAAAGATAGGAATTCACGGCTGCGGAAGCTTCCAAATCGGCAATATAGAAAGCCAGGTTCCCCTTGCCCATGATTATAGAATTGATGCGCTCTGGATCCGGTGTTCCTGGAATTTCAATATAGATCTGATCTTCGCCCTGGCGACGAATTACGGGTTCTGTAAGGCCGAACTTATCGATGCGCGAGTTGAGAATTTCCACCGCACGCTTCATCGCATCTTCTTTCTCGGCTTGAGATAGCTCATGTCCGAGTTTTTCGGACAACCCCTTGAGGTCAGCCTGGACAACTGCGCTCATACCGCCAGCAAGATCGAGCCCTAACTGTACCGCATTTGAGTGCACATTCTTGAGTTTTAATACTCTTTCCCTATAGCGCGATTCGATCGCATCGAACATGGAGCGCTCACTGGAAAACGCAGATAAAATGGCTACTGCGTCCCATGTCTTGGGTGCTGGCTTCTTTGCCAGCGAATAAGCCTTTTTGGCTGAATCTATTGCAACCTTATAGTTCTTTTGGTTAGAGAGATCTGTCGTATCGCCCGCAGCTGCTCTTTCTTTTAGATCGCTGATTATGAGATAGGTCATCCTACGGGAATATTCTCTTATTTGCTCTCTGGAACCTACCGCAATGGCTTGATCCTCTTTCGGTGTCAGGAAATACCACTGAATACTCGGAAAAAGAAACATAAATGCCACGGCTAGTACTGCAATTACTATCATGAGGCGGCGCAATTTGCTCATACCCGTTACTCCAATCCTCTCATGGATGTATTAAATGGAGAGAAATGTGTTATGCCTACCCGAGCGAAAGCTGGGTATTGCACAATGAAATCTTTACTTGTCTTCGGTCTTTTCTTTCTCGGTTTTTCGGGTCGATTCAGCGCTGTCCTCTGGCTTGTCTTCGGCCTTTTCGTCCGGCTTGTCTTCGGCTTTTTCTTCAGCCTTGACAGGGCTTATGGAAGCTATAGCCGATTTTGAAAATTCGATCCGCGTTCCATCATCAACCTTAAGCACCACTGTGGAATCTTTGACCGAAGCTACCACACCATGGATGCCGCCGATGGTTACGACCTTATCACCCTTTTTGACTCCAGCTATCATCTGCTGCATCTGCTTCTGCTTTTTGTTCTGTGGCCGAATGATCAAAAAGTAAAAGATCACAAACACGAGACCGAAGGTAATGATCGTCGAGATTAACGACCCCGTCGGATTGCTGGCCGTTGTCTGCTGAAGCAGGAAAAGGCCATTCTGGATACCATTCATATATCTTCCTTATCGAAAAAGAATTCCAGCAAAATTACCATGGAGCAGCTCGAATGGTCAAGTTGCACTAAGCTGTGATCACCGTGCCGGCTTTGCCATTTACCGCGGCAGTGGCATTTCCCATGGAAGTTATAATCACTTTAGCACCACCTCTTCTAATAAAGTCACAAGCTGCCTCGATCTTAGGCCCCATGGAACCTTTTGGAAAATGTCCTTCGGCCATGTATTGCTCGCATTCTTTTAAACTTAGATGATCGAAAACTCGCTGATCGGGCTTTCGGAAGTTTATTGCAACCTTATCTACACCTGTAAGTATTATGAGCTCGTCCGCATCAATAAGACTCGCAAGGAGCGACGAGGCTCTATCTTTATCGATCACAGCATCCACTCCGGAGAGAATCCCATCTGCATCTCGCTTGACGGGAATTCCACCTCCTCCAACCGCAATTACTATCTTGCCATCGTCTATGAGATCCTTGATCGTGTCCTTTTCTATAACATCGAGCGGTTTTGGGCTTGGGACTACACGCCGATAGCCGCGCATCGGATCTTCCTTGATTATCCAGCCGCGGGCGCGTAATTTCTCTACTTCCTCGGCCTTGTAAAAAGGACCGACAAATTTAGTTGGATTCAGCATTGATGGATCATTCGGGTCGACAACTACCTGCGTTATTACAGTGACGACATCCTTATCTATGCCTTCGGTGCGAAGTGCATTAGCAAGACTCTGTGCGATCATATAGCCCATAGAACCTTGCGTATCGGCAACAATTACATTGAGTGGGGATGGAGGGACTTGTGCGGAAGCTGCCTCGTTTCGGATGAGATGAACGCCAGCTTGTGGGCCATTTCCATGTGTAAGAACAACTTTGTGGCCTTCGGCTATCATTCCAACTATTGCCTTCATGCTCTTTCGGGTGTTTTCGAACTGTTGTTCTATAGTTCCTTCGCTGCCTTCTTCGATAATCGCATTGCCACCAAGCGCTACGACAATAGTCTTGCGAGTTGCCATGAATTCTCCTTTTCTAGATAGCGAAATTTCCAGAAATAGTAGTATAACACTTTTCGAAAAATCCGCAATGCGCATTGTGGAAATGGCTTTCCAAATTTGATAATATCGAACTATGCAGATTGTTCGAGCAAGAATCCTTGGTATGTGTATGGGCGTACGACGCGCAGATGAGCTGGCGCATCGAGCTGCCGAGAAAGCCGCTCAAACTGGCCGCCCTGTCTATAGCTATGGCCCACTTATCCATAATCCTCAAGCAGTTGCCGACCTTGAATCTCTTGGTGTTCGCGTTCTGGAACCTAGCGCAATCGAGTCGGAACTGGATGAACTTCCGAACCTCAAAGATGCTATAGTTATAATCAGAGCTCATGGAGCATCGCTGGCGGCACTTTCTCGCTTGCATGTGCTTGGTGCACGAGTAGTCGATGCCACTTGCCCCCGAGTCATCAAGAGCCAAGGTCTAGCCCGGCATTACGAAAGATTAGGTTGGCAAATAGTGCTCATAGGAGACCCTCGTCATGGCGAGATTTCAGGTATTCTAGGACATACCTTGAATGCTCTAGTAGTAGATAGCCCGGAAACAGCCCTTCCTATGGCTAGGGCACTCAGAGACAAACCTTGTGCCCTAATTGCGCAGACAACTATCCGTCAGGAAGACTACGATGCGATCATCGATATCTTTCAGTCTTATGTCAAAAAGATGATCGCAGAAAAGACCATATGCCCAGCTACCCGAGAACGCCAGCAGGCATTGGCAGAACTCAGCACACAGGTAGATGCGGTGCTTGTAGTAGGAGGCAAAAACTCTGAAAATACTAAAAGGCTTTATAAAACAGCCATAGGCTTTGGTCTTCCTTCCTGGCATATAGAGACAGCAAGCGAACTCACGCCCGAGATGATGCGCTATAATCGCATAGGCATTACGGCGGGTGCCTCCACTCCCGACTTCATTGTGGATGAAATTCAAGAAATGCTTGTTCGGATGGCTCAGAGCGAATAGCCTTCCACTTTACCATAATGCAAAGCCGTGATAAAAAAGGGTATGCCAGCAGTCAAGATAATCGGTATTTCTGGTGGTTCCGGCTCGGGTAAAACCACGATCGTTCGAAAAATATCTGAAATTGTCAGCGACTTCGTCTTCCTGCCACAGGATAATTACTACAAGTCAGCAGAATTCATAAGCAACCTCAATATCACGGCGTTCAACTTCGACCATCCCGATGCCTTCGATAACGAGCTTCTAATATCTCATCTTACGGCGCTTAAAAATGGCCAATCTATCGACATGCCTGTATACGATTTCGTTCATCACAAAAGAACAGGTCAGACTATCCATATTAAGCCCTCCAAGCTTGTAATTTTCGAGGGAATAATGATTTTTACTAACAAAGAAGTGCGAGACCTTATAGACCTAAAGATATATGTCGATACACCGGACGATATCCGCTTCATCCGACGCCTATTGCGAGATATCAAGGAGCGCGGCCGAACTGTCGACTCCGTGGTGGAGCAATATATGACAATGGTAAGACCTGGACACTACGATTTTATCGAACCGACCAAGGCTTACGCCGACATAATTATTCCCGAGGGTGGGTTTAATGAACGGGCGCTAGATGTACTCGTTTCCTTCATCAATTCCGTCATCTATCCATCTACAGGCTATGAAAAGCCAAATTCCGCTCTTGAGGGACAAGACTCCGATATCAAATCCGAGCCCACATCTATGGCTGGCATAACCATAGAACGACATTGATCCAGATTAAAATAACATGAAAAACGCTCGCACAACTCTTTCTAAGCTTAGCGAGATTGCCCTGCGTCGCTACAGTATGATTCAGCCTGGAGATAGAATACTAATTGCAGTCTCTGGCGGAAAAGATTCCTGCTGCCTTGCCTGGGACCTGGCCAAGAAACGCCAATGGTGGGAAACTCCTTTCGAAATTGCCGCCTGTCATATAGTCACCGACCTAGAGGATGCAAGCTTTTCTCAGACTCAGGATGATGCCTGGCTTGCTTTGCGTATGACCGAATGGGGTATTCCGTACACACGACTCGAAATACCTGTGGTGGGCAGACTCAAACCAGGAAGGTCAATGAACTGCTACTGGTGTACAACCCAGCGCCGATCCGAACTAATGAAATATGCCATGGCGCATGGATTCAACAAGCTCGCTCTTGGTCACCATCTGGACGATATTCTCGAGACTCTGCTTATGAACATGCTGAAAAAGGGCGAATTTGCAACGATGCCTCCTGTCATGCCCTATAGAAAATATCCCATAACAGTTATCCGGCCTCTTGCTTTGTGCGAAGAAAGGCAAATTCTAGCTTGTGCCGATGAACTGGGCTTGTCGGCTTACACGTGTACATGCTCATTCAATTTGCAAGGAGAACGAAAAAAAGCAAGAGAACTCCTCGAACATTTGACCGAGGGCTCGAGCCACAAGAAGCGCAATATCTTTGAGTCTATGTCTCGCATAAGGAAGGATTATCTGCCATAATAAATCATGCGTCTCTTTGCTGCCTTGCCTTTTCCAGTCGCTACCCAGAATCAGATAGGAGCTTACTGCGCTTCGCTCGAGGAGGCTTTTAGGCCAGCTCGTCCCTCTTGGGTTCCTCCTCAAAATCTTCATTTGACTCTTCATTTCTTTGGGGAAT
>ERZ795052.5490-NODE-5490-length-12328-cov-3.999348_pt1 | contig 12328 bp, 11 predicted proteins | sample MGYA00375136_ERZ795052 | MGnify/ENA primary metagenome ERZ795052 (study PRJEB30181, sample SAMN05720156) | activated sludge metagenome | isolation source: Anaerobic digester | place: Japan | collected 2015-05-26 ... | reverse complement strand
CGCGTCCGCGGGAGAGCCGGCCTCAACGGGCGGGCTTGGCGGCCTCCACGCGAAGCGCCACCCGGCCATGCCCAGGTCACGTGCCGGCTGTCAGCGCGTGTTGCAGATCAGTTCCGCGATGAGCGGGTTGTACGTGTGCTCGGTCGTATCCTGGTCCGGGATGTCGAACCGCCGAACCCACGTGTAGAGGTCCGCGGCCTTGCAGCCGGCGCTGACGCCTTTGCGCATGGAGAGAAGGCGGTGGCCGTGGTCGGGGTAGTGGGCGGTGGGCATCTGGCAACGGTGCTTGCCCAGAAGCGCCATCTTGGCGTCGAGGTAGTCGGAGATGTCCACAAACGTGTCCCACTTGAAGTTCGAGTCGCCGAACCGGCTGTAGTGGCCCACGCTGTGCAGGAACGCGCCGCGATAGCCCTTGTCCACGGCCTCCCAGAAAGCGGTCGTGGCCAGCAGCGCCGAGCCCACGTGCTCGATGTTCTGGTCGGCCATGCCGTGGCTGAGGATGCAGGCGGGGTTGTGCTCCAGGATCAGGTCCACCAGACGCGCCACGCTGGCCTTGTCCTCATACGCGGTGAGAATGGAGGGGACGTCGGGCTTAACGCCTTCGGGCAGCTTGCAGCCGTAGCGCAGCTCGCAGGAGCGGCCGTCCTGGGGCGAGTAGTAGTGTCGCTGCGGGTGGTCGAGATGGATGGCCTTCGTGCCCAGGACCTCGCAAGCCGCGTCGCACTCGCTCTTGCGGCGCCGCATGGTGATGACCGGGCCGTCCATGGTGGACTTGATGGCGCCATCGGGTTGGAGCACGGAGTTGGCGCCGGACATGTTGTTGGTCGTCATGATGTAGACGATGCCATACCCCTGGTCCTTGCACTTGAGCAGCGTGCCCCCAAACATCACCTCAATATCATCGGCGTGAGCGCCGAGGGCCATGACCTTCTGCTTGAGCATTCGCGGTTCCTTTTCGTCTGCCGTCTGAAGACTGGCGAGGCGGCCTTTGACCCGCGGCCGATCCCGCGCCACAGAATCGCGACGAGCACGGGCCAGCCAGAACGACACATAGCCTATCCCATGCTCCGTGGCGTCGCAACAATGCGGGCCTTGCCCGCCCCACGCCTTTCGCGCCCGCCGCTTGCGCTGGAAGCGACCTGGATCGCACGGGTCAGAGCCTGTGAGATCAGGAAGCAAGCCTCCAAGCGAACAAGCTGGCCAAGCTGCTCTACCTGGACGAAGCGCCCGCCACCCAAAAGACTGTGGACGAAAAAGGGCATGGCCAGGCTCGAAGCGCAGCGCCTTGGGACGGACATGGACCGGTTCCAGCGCCTGGCGCTGGCTGGCGACGCGAGGAAGCTCACTGAGAGGATCGCCGACGTGGAAAAGCTTCTCGACGCTTGTGCGCCGCCGTTCCGGCGTCGGATCGCTCCAGACCACTCCTGAAGAGAGAAACGACGCGACGGCGGAGGCGTGGCGCCTCAGCCCGCCAACGGCGGGATCGCAACGTGTCAGCAGCGTCCGCTGCCGCGCTTGACAGACTTGCTCATGGGTGTCCGTTCTCGATGTCCGACGGCGCGGGGTCGTAGCGGCAGTGGGGGACGGTGGGGTTGCGCCAGCCGGCGGTGCGGTAGATGCAGGGCTCCTGCTTTGTGCGGAAGCGGAGGACGATGGGCATGGTGGTGCCGGCGGTCTGAGGGAGGCCGGTGACGACGATGCGGCCTTCTTGCTGGGTATAGGGGAGGTCGCGGCCCGTGGAGAGCATGGTGACTTGGGTGACGTCGCATTCGAGACCGGTGAGGACGAGGCGGGAACCGGGCCATTTGGTGATGTGGAGGTAGAAGGCGCGGCGCGCGGCGGTCATGGGGCCGAAGCAGTTCCAATCGGCGCGTTCGTTGGCGCGTTCGCGGAGGTTCATGGTGAAGCGTTCGGTGTCGTAGATGGCTTCGCCGTTGACTTTGAGCCATTGGCCGACGGCGTCGAAGACGCGGATGGTTTCTTCGGGGATGGAGCCGTCGCCGCGGGGGCCGACGTTGAGGAGCAGGTTGCCGCCGCCCGCGGAGACTTGCTGAAGCATGAGGGCGACTTGCTTTGGGGTCTTCCAGTCGTGGTCGCCGGCATGATAGCCCCAGCTTCCGTTGAGGGTCATGCAGGCTTCCCACAGGCCTTTTTGGGCGGAGATATGGCCTTCGGGGGTGCCGAAGTCGCCGGGGAGGCCGGTACGGCCGTTGACCAGAATGCCAGGCTGCAGCGAACGGACCATGGCGTTGAGCTTTTCGGCTTGCCAGCCTTTGGCGTCGAAGGGCCACCATCCGTCATACCACATGATGTCTATCTTGCCGTAGTTGGTCATGATTTCGCGGATCTGGCCGTGAACGTAGTCGATCCAGGGCTGGTAGCATTCGTCGGAGCGTTCGAGGGCGTCGAGGGCGTTGGGTTTGTGGGTCCATTCGTTGAGGGTGTGGTAGAGGCCGACGCGGAGGCCGTGTTTGCGGCAGGCGTTGACGAACTCGGCGACGAGGTCGCGGCGGGCGGCGGTTTTGGGTGCGGTGAAGTTGGTGAGTTTGGAGTCGTAGAGGCAGAAACCTTCGTGGTGTTTGGTGGTTAGGACGGCGTATCTCATGCCCCAGTCGCGGGCGCGGCGGATGAGGTCGTCGGCGTCGAACTTGTCGGCGGTAAACTGGTCGGCGAGTTTGGCGTACTCTTCGGGGGGGATTTGTTCGCGGTTCATGACCCATTCGCCACGGCCGAGGAGGGAGTAGAGGCCATAGTGGATGAAGAGTCCGTAGCGGGCCTGGCGGAACCAGAGCTTGTTGTCGTCCATGGGGGGACCTTTGCGCATAGGAAAGGCGGAAAAAGCCGGTTTGACAAGGAGGCATTTTAGCACAGGGGGGCGCGGGGGGCCAAGGGGCGGGGGTGACAGGTCGGATATGTCGGACACGCTAGACGGGGGGGATGGGGTGGATGTTCAAGAGGGCGCTGACGGCCCGTTGAAAAAGACACCGCGTCGGCGGGGACATGTTACGGAAGCCCGCCAACGGCGGAATCGCAACGTGTCCACGGAACAGACGCGACATTCTCAACAGGCTGCTGGGCGAGCCCGGCCGAAGGGGTTGGATACCATTCCCCGCACGAAACGGAGGCTTTGCCTCTGAGGGCCATGCCGGCGCAGACGTTCCCGACGGACATGGGACAGGGGGCAAGGGTGTCAGACCTTCTGGCCGCAGGCGCGACGGAAGTCTTTGACCGCTTGGCTCAATCCTACGTCGAGGGCGTGGCAGATGATGGCGTGGCCGATGGAGACCTCCTTGATGCCGTGGAGCTTCTGGAGGCGGGGCAGGTTCGTGAGATTGAGGTCATGGCCGGCGTTGAGGGTCATGCCCGCGGCCAGAGCGGCGTCATGGGCGGCTTGGAGGCGGCCAAATTCGCGGTCGATGTCCGCGGCCGACTTGGCCCAGGCATAGGGCGCGGTGTAGAGCTCCACGCGGTCGGCGCCTGCGTCGGCGGCGGCTTTCATCTTTGCCGCGTCCGGGTCCATGAACAAGCTTACCCGAATGCCCGCGTCCTTGAGCTTGCGGATGGCAGGCCGGACTAGCGGACCCTCGCGGACCATGTCCCACCCCCGGTGTGATGTCACTTCTCCTGGGTCGGTGGGCACCAAAGTGCATTGGGTGGGCTTCACTTCGAGGACGAGGTCAATGAGGTCGGGCCGGACGTCGCCCTCGATGTTGAACTCGACGGTGAGCATGGCGGCCAGGTCGCGCACGTCGCCGGGTTTGATGTGGCGCTGATCGGCGCGGGGGTGGACGGTGATGCCCTGGCAGCCGGCGGCGATGCAGACGCGGGCAGCTCGAACGACGTTGGGCTCGTCGCCGCCGCGGCTGTTGCGCAAGGTGGCGATTTTGTTGACGTTGACGCTCAGGCTGATCATGAGGAACCCTCCGAAAAAAGGCTGCGTATGAGCCCCACGGCGAACACTATACCCCGGCCGCGAGGCTTCGGGCAAGGGCAAGGCGTTGTCGGACAGGCCGGACGGGTGCGGGCCGTGTTGCATATCCCCACACGATGCGCTTGACAGCATGTAGCGGCAAAGATACAATCCAGGAGTGGTTTGTGAGGAGCGGCGGTAATTCAGTGGTAGAATGCCAGCTTCCCAAGCTGGACGTCGAGGGTTCGAGTCCCTTCCGCCGCTCCAAGTTTTTTGCAGCAGAGCCTTTGCGCTATGCGTCTTGGTTGCGTTAACGAGGGGCGGCACAAGCCAGGGAGAGGGGCTTTGCGCATGTGGGCAAGTCTTGCTATCTGGGACTCTGTGCCAGGCAGGATTGCGTTTGGCGTGGCTGTATGCGCCTTAACCGGGGCCCTTGCCGGGTGCGCTGGCGGGCCAGAGGCGCTGGCCACGGACCCCGACATCGCCAGGCGGCCTGACGAGCGCGTGTCCGCGGGCGTGCCGCTGCCTTTGCCCGAGACCCCCCCACCCAAAGCTGGCGCGACGTACGTCATCCAGAAGGGCGACACGCTCTGGTCCATCGCTCAAAAGGCAGGCATCGCCAACTGGCGCGACCTGTTGGACTTGAACGCGAATCTGAATCCTCAGACGCTTCAGGTGGGCCAGACCATCGTGCTGCCCGAGACGGCGGGCAAGCCCTCAGCCGCGACCACGCCGATCGAGCCTGTGCCTCCCCCTGCCGCTCCGGAGACGCCGCCGGAACCGAAGCCAGCGGCGCCTGCGGTTCAGCCCAGGACGCCCACGCCCGGCCCGGCGCCCGCGGCGCGACGCGGCGTGGCGGAACGCTACTTCGCGTGGCCGGTTCGCGGAGGGGTGGCGTGCCAGTTCGGCGAGCCCCTGCCCTGGTCGCCGATCGTCATTTGCCGCGGTGTGGTGTTGACCGTGCCGGCCGGGTCGCGCGTGCGCGCGGCCAAGAGCGGCGTGGCGTTTGTCATGGAGTCCTTGCCAGGTTCCGGACGGACGGTGTCCATTGACCACGGCGACGGTTCGGTGACGACCTATGGCTACGTGGCCGAGATTCTGGTGGCGCACGGGCAGTTCGTGCGCCAGGGCGATGAGATCGCCGTGGTGGGCGGCGCGGAGTCCTCGGGCGGGGGCCGGCTGCTGTTCCGGATTGACGCGCCTAACGGCCCCGTGGACCCGCTCAGGTACCTGCCTCGATAGCCGCCGGACCGAGGCCGGGCCGGCCTGGAGAGAGCAGCGAACATCATGAGTCAGAACCTGTGGGCGCCGTGGCGCATGGCGTATGTGGCGCGGATCGGCAAGAACGACGGGGGGTGCTTTCTCTGCGCGGCCGCGGACCCGGCGGCGACGGACGGCCACGATCTGGTCGTGGCGCGCGACGAACTATGCGTGTGCGTCATGAACCAGTTTCCCTATAACAATGGCCACCTGCTCGTGGCGCCGCGCCGCCACGAGGCGGACCTGGAAGCCCTTTCGGCGGAGGAGACCGCGGCAATGATGGCCATGATCCAGAAGGGCCTTGGCCTGCTGCGGCGCACCATCAAGGCGCAGGGCTTCAACGTGGGCTGGAACCTGGGCCGAGTGGCGGGCGCGGGCTTGGCCGACCACCTGCACGCGCACATTGTGCCCCGCTGGGCCGGCGACACGAACTTCATGCCCGTGGTGGCGGACGTAAAGGTCATCCCCCAATCGCTCGAAGACCTGCGCGCGCGCCTGGTCAAGGCCTGGTCCGGCGAGGACGCCCAGCCATGATCCGCTCGCGCCAGGAGCTGGAAGACCGCGAAGACGCCTGGCTGGCGCCCTATGCCCAGCGCAGCCGCGATTCGCGGGGACGCCAGCACCCTGAGCCCGAGCACGCCTACCGGCCGGTCTACCAGCGCGACCGCGACCGCGTGGTCCACTCCACCGCGTTCCGCCGTCTTGAATACAAGACGCAGGTCTTCCTGAATCACGAGGGCGATCACTACCGCACGCGGCTGACGCACACGCTGGAGGTGAGCCAGATCGCGCGGACCATCGCGCGCGCGCTGGCGTTGAACGAGGACCTTGTGGAGGTGGTGGCCCTGGCGCATGACCTGGGCCACACGCCCTTTGGCCACACCGGCGAAGAAGCGCTGCGCGAGTTGATGAAGGACCACGGCGGCTTTGAGCACAACGTGCACGGCTTGCGCGTCGTGGACGTCTTGGAACGGCGCTACGCCGAGTTCCCAGGTCTGAACCTGGCCTGGGAGACGCGCGAGTGCATCGCCAAGCACTCCTCGCGCTACGACCATCCGTCGCTGAGCGCCTTTGACGCGGCCGAGAAGCCTTTGCTCGAAGGCCAGGTCGTGGACGCGGCCGATTCCATCGCCTATTCCTGCCACGACCTGGACGACGGCCTCGCCTCGGGCCTGCTGGACGAGCGGGGGCTGGCGTCGGTGGAGCTCTTCCGCCGCGCCCGGGAAGAGGCGGACCGCCGCGCGCCGGCCGCGGGCGAGCGCCAGCGCCGGGCCGGCATTGTCCGCGCGCTCATCAACACGCTGGTGACGGACTTCCTGCAAGCCACGCAGGAGAACCTGGAGCGGTTCGGCGTCAAGTCCGTGGCGGACGTGCGCCGCGCGCCCGCGCCGCTGGCCGGCTTCTCGGAGAGGATGAAACCGCTCAAGAAGGAGTTTGAGGACTTCCTCTTCCGCGCGCTTTACCGTCATTACCGCGTGTGCCGCATGGCCAACAAGGCGCGCCACTTCCTGGAGAGGCTCTTCGAGGCGTATATCAGCGACTCGCGCACGCTGCCCGACGACTATCAGGAACGCGCGCGGCGCGGCAGTCTGCATCAGGTCGTCTGCGACTACATCGCCGGCATGACGGACCGCTACGCTCAGGACGAGTATCTCAAGCTGTTCATGCCGTATGAGCATGTGTAGCGAGGACCGCCGCCAGGCGCAGGGTGGGGCCAGCCCCAACCTGCGGCCGCCGATACGCGTGGGAGGACACAAGCCTCATGCCCCGCCTTGTGTGCCGCACCGGGCCCAATCAGGGCGCCGTTTATGAACTGGCCGGCGACCGCGTCACCGTGGGCCGCGGCGTCGAAGCCACCATTCAAATCCCCTCGGAGATCATCAGCCGGACGCACGCGGCTTTTCTGCGCGACGCCAGCGGCTGGCGCGTGCGCGACGAGGGCAGCCGCAACGGCACCTTTGTCAACGGCCAGCGCGTGGCCGAGACCCGGCTCAAGGCCGGCGACGAAGTCCTCATCGGCGAGTCGTCGTTCGTCTACGTGGTGGAGGACGCGACCGACGCCGAGGCGCCGGTGATGGACGACCTGGCGGGCGAGCTGGCTGTGTCGGAGGCGCTGGACGCGGGCGACCTGGCCAGGCGCGCGCGCGCCCGGCTGGCCAAGGCCGTGGCCAAGGACGACACCCAGGGCCGCCGTCTCCTTTCGCTGCTCGATTTTTCGCGCGCCGCGGGCGCGGCCACGACGTATCCGGAGATCTTCTCCGCGCTGACGACGATGATCGAAAACGACCTCAAGCCCCACCGCGTGGTGCCCATTCTCTTCGACGCGGAAAAGGGCGCGCTGATGCCGTGGATGAAGGCGGCCAGCGGCTTTGCGCGCGCGTTGTCGCGCGTGCCCATCAGCCGCACCATCGTCAACTACGTGCGCGACCGCCGCGTGGCCGTGCTCAGCGAAGAAGCATCCAGAGACGACCGGTTCCGCGGGGCGCGGTCCATCCACGAGCAGCGCATCGCCACGGCCATGTGCGCGCCCATGCTGGCCGGCGGCGAGCTGATCGGCATGATCTACGCCGACCGGCTGGGCGACGCGGCGCGTTTCCAATCCGAGGACCTCGAGGCGCTCAACGCGTTTGCGTCGCAGGCGGCTTCGGCCGTGGCCAGCGTGCGCTCCATGGACCACATGCGCCGCGAGCGCCAGGTGCGCGACAAGGAGCTGCGCGGCAAGTACGACATCGCGGGCTGTTCGCCGGCCATCGAAAAGGTGTTCAGCTTCATCGCCAAGGCCGCGCCCGCGAGTTCCAGCGTGCTGATCCTCGGCGAGAGCGGCACAGGCAAGGAGCTCGTGGCCCGCGCCATCCACGCCAGCTCGCCCAGACGCTATCAGGCCTTCGAAGCGGTGAACTGCGCGGCGCTGGCGCCCAGCCTGCTGGAGAGCGAGCTCTTTGGCCACGTGAAAGGCGCCTTTACCGGCGCGGACGCGGACCGCGCCGGCCGCTTTGAGCTGGCGGACGGCGGCGTGCTGTTCCTGGACGAGATCGGCGAATTGCCGGAAAGCAGCCAGTCGAAGCTGCTGCGCGCCTTGGAGCAGGGCGAGGTGCGGCGGCTGGGCGGGGTGAAGGACGTGAAGGTGGACGTGCGGCTGATCGCGGCCACGAACAAGAAGCTCGAGGACGAGATGCGCGCGGGCCGTTTTCGCGAGGACCTCTACTTCCGCCTCAACGTGCTGGCCGTGGAGCTGCCGCCTCTGCGCGAGCGGCGCGAGGACATCCCCCTGCTGGCCGAACGGTTCCTGCGCGAGTTCGTGGCGAGCTGCGGCCGGCCGGCGTTGCGCTTCTCGGAGGCGACGCTCAAGGCCCTGGAGCAGCACGACTGGCCGGGCAACGTGCGCGAACTGCGCAACGTGGTGGAGCGCATGGTGGTGATGGCCGAGGGCCCCACGCTCGAACCGGCGGATATCCCCTACGCCAGCCGCGCCGGCGCCCGGCCGGCCCCGTCCTCGGGCGAAGCGTGGCAGCCGCGCTCGCTGCGGGAGATGGAGCGCGACCACATCGCCCGCGTGCTGGAGCACACCGGCGGCAACAAGAAGGAGACGGCCCGGATCCTGGAGATCGACCGCAGCACCCTCTACGCCAAGCTCAAGCTCTACGGCTTGGGCGAATGACACACCGCGTGTGGGAATGAGCGCCGCGCCATGATCGAGCGCGTGGGAAAATACGAGGTGGCCGCCGTGCTGGGCGAGGGCGGCATGGGCGTGGTGTATCGCGCGCGCGACCCGGTGCTGGCGCGCGACGTGGCGCTCAAGGTGCTGGACGCCGGGCTGGCCCGCGACCCGATTCTGGTGCGCCGCTTCGAAGAAGAAGCCCGGGCCATCGCCCGCGTTCAACACCCCAACGTGATGCGCATCTTCGCCGTGGGCGAGGACCAGGGACGGCGCTACTACGCCATGGAGCTCATCCGCGGCGTGACGCTGGCCTCGCGGCTGGATGAGCGCGGGCCCATGCCGCTGGCCGAGGCGGCGGCCGTGTTCCGCCAGATCTTGCGGGCCGTGCGGCAGATTCACCAGGCCGGCATCGTGCATCGCGACGTGAAGACGGCCAACGTGATGATCGAGGAGGGCACGGGCCGGGCGGTGCTGATGGACTTCGGCCTGGCCAAGGGCGACTACCGCGACAGCTTCACCACCGTGGGCGCCATTCTGGGCACGCCCGAGTACATGGCGCCCGAGCAGGCCATGGGCGGCGCCGTGGACGCGCGCAGCGACATCTACTCCCTCGGCGCGGTGTTGTTCGAGATGCTCACGGGCGGCCCGCCTTTCCAGGCGCCGGACACCATCGCCGTGCTGAAGAAGCAGGTGGAGGAGGCGCCGCCGCGGGTGAGGTCGCGGCGGCCCGACGCGCCCCAGGGCCTGGAGGCGGTGTTGTCGCGCATGCTGGCCAAGGACCCGGCTCAGCGGCCCGCCAGCGTGGAGGCCTTGGAGGAGGAGCTGGCCACGGCGTGGCCCGGCGCGGGCATCTCGCGGCCCGGCCTGAGCGCCGCGCCCGCGCGCGCGCCGCGGCCCAGCCCTGACGACGTGACCAAGGTGGCGCCCGCGCCGCCGCCGGTCGTCACGCCCGGCCCCAAGGTCTTGGCGGCGGCGTCGGGCCGGGCGACATGGACGGCGCTTCCCCCCCCGCCGCGGCATGGCCGCGACCCGGTGGCGTTGGGGCTGTTGATCTTCGGCGCCGTGGCTGGGTTGCTGGGTCTGGCGCTGCTGGCCGCCTGGTGGCTGGACAGCCGCCGCGGCGCGGACCCTTCCTCGGCCGTGTCGCCCTCCCCCCAGCTCCAGACGCCCGAGCCGCCGGCGGGCGGGGTGGACGTGGACATCGAGATGAGCGACGGGACCCGCCGAACCGCGCGGTGGCTGCATACCGAGCGCCGCGTGGAAGCGGGGCGGCCGGTTCTATACGGGATATTTCTCTCGGGGCATGATAGGATAGCGTTGCGCTTGGAGGAGCCGTCCGAGGTGACGGCCATTACGCCCAAGCGCGGGGGGACGGCGCCGCGGACCGCGGAGCCTCGCGCCGAGCCGCCGTCCAAGGGAGGAGACAACCCATGACGGAGCTGTTGATCCGCGCGCTCTTCTTGCTGGTCAGCGGCGCCCTGGGGTACCGCATCGCCGGCCAGATGACTTACGGGCTGGGCCCGGGCGAGAACCCCGTTTTCGAGGGGATCCTCGTGGGCCTATTGCTGGCTTCGGTCATCATGGGCCTGGAAATCCTGTTGCGCCGCCGGCCCATCCAGTCCATCTCCGCCATCATCTTCGGGATTGTGGCGGGCGTCATCCTGGCCTGGCTCCTGGGCAACGTCAGCAGCCTGGTGGTGGATGAGAGCTTGGCCACCAAGTGGCGCTTCAGCAACAAGGAAGAGCTGGTCGGCGCCATCAACCTGTGCCTGCTGGCCGTGTGCTGCTTCATCTGCGTGTCGCTGGTCTACGGCACGCGCGACCGGTTCCGCACCATCATCCCCTACGTCGAGTTCCGCAAGGAGGAGAAGGGCGCCAAGCCCATTCTGCTCGACACGAGCGCCATCATTGACGGGCGCCTGGGCGAGCTGTGCAACACGCACATTTTTGACACCGTGCTGCTGGTGCCGAAGTTCGTCTTGCAGGAGCTGCAGCACGTGGCCGACTCGCCGGACAAGCTGCGCCGCAACCGCGGCCGCCGCGGCATGGAGATTCTGGCCAGCATTCAGCGCGACGACAAGGTGGAAGTGCAGGTTCACGACGGCCGCCGGGCGCTCGGCGGCAACGTGGACAGCAAGCTGTTGAGCCTGGCCGGGCAACTCCAGTGCCGCATTCTGACCTGCGACTACAATCTGGCCAAGATCGCGGAATTGCAGGGCATCGAGGTCATCAACATCAACGACCTGGCGAGCGCGCTGCGGCCCATCGCGCTGCAGGGCGAGGAGATGTCCGTCAAGATCGTGCGCGCGGGCGACGAGGCCGGCCAGGGCGTGGGCTATCTGCCGGACGGGTCCATGGTGGTGGTGGAAAACGCGCGCGACATGGTCAACCAGACCGTGAACTTCGTTGTCACCAACACCCTCCAGACCAGCGGCGGCCGCATGATCTTCGGCCGCATCCGCGACGTGGAAAACCCGGCGGAGAACAAGAAAGGGTAGGCGCGGGGGCTCAACGGGCGGCGAACAGCCTTCTCATCAGCTCCCTGGGGGTGACGATCTCCACGCCCCCGTGCCCACTGACGCGCAGGAGCGCCTTATCACCGGTGCAAATCAAGGCGTCCCGCGACGCAATCGCGCATGCGATGAACTTGTCATCGTCCGGGTCGTCGCAGACTTGGCGCGGCAGAACGGGAGCCGCCACCACAGTGGCCAGCATTGCGACAAGGTCTACCCACGGGGCAAGAGCCACGCCGGGCCGCGCCTGCTCCAATGCCTCTCCAGCCGTGCGGTACTCTGTCAGGATGTCCGGCGACACCACAAGCTCTATGGTTCCGTTCTTCCACGCCCGAAGGACTTGGGCAGGGGGACCGGAGAAGAACACCCCGGACAAGAAGACATTTGTGTCAACGACAACCTTCATCTTCGCCCCCGCGCCCTGCGTACGGCCGTCGCGACGTCCGTCCGCCTCAGCCCCGCCGCCCTGGCTTGACGCCGCGCTTCCCGAATCAGAGCGTCAAACTGGCTCATGTCAGGTCGGCGCAGCGTTTTGAGGATGACCTTGTCCTTATCGCCGACGACAACGAACTGATCGCCCTGTTCCAACCCCAGTTCCCTCCGGATATCCTCCGGTATCACGACCTGCCCCTTGGATGACATTCTTGTTGTTCCGAAGGCTCCCATCACCCGCTCCTTTCACGGTCAATCTTACTAGTAGTACGATATGCCCCAGGAGGGAGAGGAGTCAAGGCTGAAGGCAGCGCCCAGCCTGCTCCGCCTTCTTCCCCATCTCCGCCATCAGCAGGTCCGCCACCAGCCGCTGCCCCTTGTCGTTGGGGTGCATGCCGTCGAGAAGGAGGTCGTCGGGCGTCTGGCCTTTGACGGCGCCGCAAGTCTCGTAGGCGGCGTAAACGTCCACAAGCGGGACCTTGCGCTCGGCGGCGATCCGTCGGACCTCCTGGGCATAGTCTCGCAGCGTGGCGTTGAAGCCGTCGGGGTTCTCGG
>ERZ795052.5478-NODE-5478-length-12344-cov-8.746847_pt1 | contig 12344 bp, 7 predicted proteins | sample MGYA00375136_ERZ795052 | MGnify/ENA primary metagenome ERZ795052 (study PRJEB30181, sample SAMN05720156) | activated sludge metagenome | isolation source: Anaerobic digester | place: Japan | collected 2015-05-26 ... | reverse complement strand
TATGTTATTGAAAAACTCTAATGCGCAGTGGCACTATAACTGGGGGTAGTCCCGATCTGATCACCTAATGGATATGAATAACAAACAGAAATGATCGGGTCCAGCTAACTTACTAGCTCTTAAATGTTTGATAACTACGCAACCCGCGTCCCAGTCCCCCTATTAAACACTGATCTTTGTCATGTTTTCTACAATTATCTAAGATTTTCTACGAATTAAAATCGTATTTAAGAACCTAAAATGATTACAAGTTAATTTGATATTCTACGTTTTATATTTTCATTGTTATTTTACTATATTATTCTATTAATGCGCACGCAAATAATAAGAACATTATAATAATTTATATAATACAAGCTTAATAATGTAGATATGTATATTTGGTGAATGAAATCAGTATAATAAAAAAATTTAAGCCTAGAAAAAACCTAGAAATCAAAATGAAAATCATAAATATGAATAAAATGGAAGTGTGTAGGGAAATTTTTTTGAATATTTATTCACCTATTAAGGATCAGTCTTATTTCAATCATCTATTATTCAAATATTTATGCAAGCCAACGACCGGTCACTATCCGGGCAAAGGGGGGCAAGGGTAAGCAAAATATATAATTTAATAAAATCAGCAAAGTATATTTTTGAATAGTTATATTTCATTAGCGTATATTTTTTTTATTTCTTCCGGCTGAATACAAAGATAAGTTAGAGTTTGCCTTTGTGTGGCATGTCCGAAAACTTCCATAAGTTCCGGGAGAGAATGCCCAAAGACAACCCTTTGTATGTATCCCCAGGTTTTACGCAGAGTATGGCTTCCGTAGTTTCCCCGTAAATTAATATCAGCGCACCACTTTTTTACCAAATAATTCAGATAGGGCACTGTTAATCTTCCACGCTGTCCGGTAAATAAATAGTCTTCATCTTTGTATGTTTTTGTAGCAAGTAGCCGGTTAATGGCATCCATACATGCTTTGTTAAGATTTATTCGCCGGTGCTTCCCGGTTTTCTTTTCATTCAACACAATTTCGCCCATTGGTTTTAAACCTCGAACCTGACCAACTTTCAATGACAATAAATCTGAAGCTCTCAAATTCGTATTTATACCGATCGTAAATAAAGCTAAATCACGCGGAGAATCTGCCAGGATTTTTTTTATGGCAAATATGTCCTTCATGGATTTGATAGGTTCAACTTTGATTCGGCTGCCTAGCGCAGGCCTGTTGTAATTTTCTCCTTTTTCCATTTTTGCCTCCATTGATATATCTTAACTTTTAAGTATTATTTAATTAATACTTAATATTATGTCAAGCGCTTATTTTTAAAATAAGGGGCAATATTAATTTAAATTGCTGATATTATTTAATAATAATCATTTTTGAACTTATTAGCTTTAATATATTAGTTAATAAGTTTTGCAGTATCAAAAACAACCAACTTTATGGTTATTAATAAGCTGGTATTTGTTCATAGACGCTAGCGATAAATATATTGAACCAATAAATGTTTTCTTTTGAATGCACCAGAGCCGGCAAACAATTCTCGAAAAAAAGAAAACTGGGGGACGTGGGACTCCCCCCCTACTAGTAATTTTGCGCACGCGATTTTTTGAACATTTTGTAATTTTCATTGATGTTTGATTACGAGGGGGCATGGGTAATTAGGTCTGTTTTTCTAAATTTATCCATTTTCTAATGACTGCTTATAATTTTTGGGAAAGTTTATCTTTGTTGACACATCCAAAACCAGCGGGTATACTCTTTTCCCGTAATTAAGAACACCAAGCACCGAAAATCTTTACTGGAAACAGTAAGAAATAATATTTCAAGGCATGATTTTGTATACGTGGCAGTTAAATTGCTAACGGCTCTTTATTTATTATTTCTTACAAATTCAATGGCTGAAAGGGTGTGCACATGGCCAAAAATATCAGCGGCAAAAGCAATAATGGTGCTAATCTTGGTTTTGAGGCAGAGCTCTGGCGCGCCGCCGATGCGATGCGTTCTAACATGGACGCTGCCGAATACAAACACGTCGTACTCGGTTTGATATTCCTCAAATATATTTCAGATGCCTTTGAAGAACAGCACGCAAAACTAGAATCAGAGAAAGCCCATGGCGCCGATCCGGAAGATCCGGACGAATACCGTGCCGTCAATATATTTTGGGTTCCCAAGGAAGCACGCTGGTCGCACCTTAAAGGAAGTGCCAAACAACCCACCATCGGCAAAACCGTTGATGACGCCATGCTCGCCATAGAGCGCGACAACCCATCACTCAAAGGTGTGCTTCCCAAAGATTACGCGCACCCGCGCCTCGATAAACAGCGCCTTGGTCAACTCATAGACCTCATCGGCAATATCGGTCTGGGTGACAAGGAAAACCGCTCCAAGGATATCCTCGGCCGCGTTTATGAATATTTCCTCTCGCAGTTTGCCAGCGCTGAAGGCAAAAAGGGCGGCCAGTTCTACACGCCGCGTTGTGTCGTGCGCGTCCTAGTTGAGATGCTTTCCCCCTATAAAGGCCGCGTCTATGATCCTTGTTGCGGTTCCGGCGGCATGTTCGTTCAATCGGAAAAGTTTATCGAAGAACACGGCGGACGAGTCGGAGACATTGCTATTTACGGGCAGGAATCCAACCACACCACTTGGAGACTGGCTAAAATGAACCTCGCCATCCGCGGTATAGATTCCAACCTTGGCAAAGAACACGCCGACAGTTTCCACCGCGACCTGCATCCCGACCTCAAAGCCGACTACGTTCTGGCCAATCCGCCATTCAACGACAGCGATTGGCGCGGCGAGCTACTCAAAGACGACAAACGCTGGAAATACGGCATCCCGCCTGCATCAAACGCCAACTACGCCTGGGTGCAGCACTTCATTTATCATCTTGCACCGAATGGCATTGCCGGTTTTGTTCTCGCCAACGGCTCCATGTCGTCCAATCAATCCGGTGAGGGTGAAATCCGCAAGAGCATCATCGAGGCCGATATTGTAGATTGCATGGTGGCTCTGCCCGGCCAGCTTTTCTACTCCACACAGATTCCGGTCTGCCTGTGGTTTATCTCGCGCGACAAAAAGAATGGACGCTTCCGCGACCGTCGCGGCGAAACTTTATTTATTGACGCCCGCAAGATGGGCACGCTGATAGACCGGGTCCATCGTGAACTGACCGACGAGGACATCCTCAAAATTGCGGAAACATATCACGCTTGGCGCGGCAACAAAGATTGTAAACAAAAATACGAAGACGCTGCCGGCTTCTGCAAATCAGCCACGCTCGACGACATCCGCGGCCACAACCATATCCTCACGCCCGGCCGCTACGTCGGCGCAGCGGAAGTCGAAGACGACGGAGAACCCTTTGAAGAAAAAATGACCCGCCTGACAACCGAACTCAAAAAACAGATGGAAGTAGGCGCAAAGCTCGACCGGCAAATCTGGCAAAATCTCAAGGACATCGGCTATGGCGAATGAACTTATTCCAACATCGCCCAATGGGCAACTGCTGATCTATGAAGATGGTTCTCTGCGCGTGCAAGTGCGTATCGACGGCAAGACTGTATGGCTTACTCAGCGGCTGATTGCAGAACTTTTTCAGGTAACCGTTCCCACTGTGAATGAACATTTAAAAGGCATTTTCGGGGAAGGCGAACTTGATACAGCTTCAACTATTCGGAAATTCCGAATAGTTCAAACCGAGGGCATCCGCAAAGTGACCCGCATGGTAGAGCACTACAACCTTGACGCCATCCTTGCCGTGGGCTATCGTGTTCGCTCCGCACGCGGCACCGCCTTTCGGCAGTGGGCCACCGCCCGTCTTTCGGAACTTCTCGTCAAGGGCTTCACCATGGATGACGACAGGCTCAAAGAAGGCCGCACCCTCGGCGATAACTACTTCGATGAACTCCTCGAACGCATCCGCGCCATCCGTGCCTCGGAGCGGATGTTCTACCAGAAAATCACCGATATCTACGCCACCAGCATTGACTACGACCCCGGCGCCGAAATAACGCAGACCTTCTTTGCCACCGTGCAAAATAAACTGCACTGGGCGATTCATGGGCATACCGCCGCGGAAATCATCTATCGTCGGGCTGACGCGGCAAAGCAGCACATGGGCCTGACAACATGGAAAAACGCGCCGCACGGTCCGATACGCAAAACCGATGTTGCCGTCGCCAAAAATTATCTGGATGAAAACGAAATCCGCGAACTCAACCGCGTGGTCACCATGTATCTGGATTATGCCGAAGATCAGGCCAGACGCCATACGCCGATGCACATGGCCGACTGGATAAAAAAACTCGACGCCTTCCTGCGGTTCAATGAGCGAAATATCCTGACGCATGCCGGAAGGATATCACAGGAGATGGCCGAAGAACACGCCACAACGGAATTTGAAAAATTCGAGATCAAACGCCTGCAACGTGAAGCATTAGAGCCGACGAGCGACTTTGACCACTTTGTGGAAAAAACAAAAAAGATTAAAACCAAACCTGTGAAAGCCTTGCCGGAAGGTAAAAAAACAAAGGTGAAGGCAAAGAGAAAAAAAGAATGAAGGCAAAAATAGATTGTGCAAGGCATGACAGTTAAATTGGACTGATACAAAGGAACTAGATTATGGCGGGTGAGTGGACTACGGTTACGCTGTCTGATGCGCCTATGGAAATCATTGACGGGGACAGGGGCACAAACTATCCAAAACAACAGGACTTTGCCCAGAGCGGCCATTGCCTATTCCTAAACGCAGGCAATGTCACTACCACTGGGTTCAATTTTTCTGACTGCGCATTTATTTCAGCCGAGAAAGATTCAAAGTTACGTAAAGGTAAATTGATGCGCCACGATATTGTTCTGACAACTAGAGGCACGGTTGGGAACGTAGCGTACTATGATGAATCGGTCCCTTATGATCATATACGTATTAACTCTGGGATGGTAATATTTCGAGCGCAACCGCGAAAGCTGCACCCACGCTTCTTATATCTATTTCTTAAGTCTTTTCTTTTTCGTTGTCAGGTTGAATCACTACGCACGGGTAGTGCCCAACCGCAGTTACCCATTAGGGATATCAATCGGATCGATATTCCCATTCCACCTCTTTCTGAGCAACAAGCCATTGCCCACATTCTCGGTACGCTGGATGACAAGATTGAATTGAACCGGCAAATGAATAAGACGCTGGAGGAAATGGCGCGGGCGATTTTCAAAAGCTGGTTTGTGGACTTTGACCCAGTGCACGCCAAAGCCGCCGTCCGCCGCGAACATCCCGACTGGACCAACGCGCAGATCAGCCGTGTCGCACACCTAAATCTCAAACCCGAAATCGCCGAACTCTTCCCCGATTCCTTTGATGACTCCGAACTCGGCAAAATCCCAAAGGGGTGGAAGGATTCCACAGTAGGTCAGAATTTCAGACTCACAATGGGGCAATCCCCACCAGGTAGCACATACAACGAGAATGGAGAAGGGATTCCGTTTTATCAAGGTCGGTCTGATTTCGGCTGCCGGTTCCCGTCACGACGAGTGTTTTGTACCGCGCCGACACGCTTTGCCGAACCCGGAGATACGCTTGTAAGCGTCAGGGCACCTGTTGGTGATGTAAATATTGCAAACGAACGATGTGCCGTCGGAAGAGGTGTCGCAGCTATCCTGCATTGCAATGGTAACAAATCCTTTACTTATTATTCCATGAAACATCTAAAGGATTATTTTGATAAATTTGAGGCCGAAGGAACGGTCTTTGGTTCTATTAACAAATCGGACTTTGAGAATCTCCCTTTTACAATGCCATCTTCTGACGTTTTAGAATCATTTGAGCGGATAGCATCACCTCTTGATAATCGGATAAAAACTAATGAATGTGAATCTAATAACCTTTCCGCCACGCGCGATGCGCTTTTACCCAAACTGATTTCCGGCGAGTTGCGCGTGGTTGATTTAGAAAAAATGGAAGAAAGATATACATGATGACACAGCCATTGACCGAAGATAAAGCCATTGAAGCATTACGCAGCTTCTTCCGTGGGAAGCCTTTTCTTTTCTTTGGAACAGGTATGTCGTGTGCCTTGGATGATCAATTTGGTATGTCTGCTCTTAAAGATGCATTGATTGTAAGAATTCAGGATTCAGATTTAACAAGCACGCAAAACAATGAATGGAAGGCTGTTGTTGATGCACTCGACAAAGGGACCGATCTCGAAAATTCCCTGAACCTCGTAGATGATCAAGAGCTTCTGAAGATACTTACAACAATAACTGCAACTTTTGTATCAGAGTTAGACAAATATTACGCGTATCGTATAGCCACAAGTGAATCGTGCTGGCCTGCCTCAGTAATACTGAAAAAGCTGGTCGAAACGCTTCCCGATGGCGATTGCATACTTCATGCGCTGACGCCTAATTATGACATGCTATTTGAATATGCCTGCGATGTCGCAAACATTTCTTATACAAATGGCTTGTTTGGTGGCGTCGAGAGAAGAAAGGACTGGGATGCTATCGATCGCGCTTTTTTAGAACCGGTACGAATATGTCATGGGCGGACTATGAAGACTATATACAGACATAAAAAGCACATACGTCTCTACAAGGTTCATGGTTCATTAAACTACTTTTTCCATCGAAATGCTGTCATTGAGAATAATGCGTGGATGTGGAACCCACCCGATTATGCTGAACGAGTCATGATTACACCTGGACTTTCAAAATATCAGGTACTTCAACGATATAGACAAGAACTTCTCCAATCAGCAGACGCCGCAATAGACAAGGCGACACACTTCCTATTTCTTGGCTATGGATTCAATGACAATCACCTTGAAGAATACATTAAACGCAAACTTATTACCCAAGCCAGTCATGGCTTGATTATAACAAAAGATTCGAATGAACGCATTGAGGATTTGCTTAGCCAATCAGATAATCTCTGGCTTGTCTGCAAGATGGATGATGGAATGTCTGTCGGTACACGTGTCTATAATCGACAGTATTCAGACTGGTTGAGGCTGCCTGAGAAAAACATTTGGGAAATTGATCAGTTTACAACACAAATTCTTGGAGGGTAATTATGGCTATTTTCACATTCGATGCATCCCACAGGCTTGGAAATGTCCGCGCGGTGGATACTCGCAAGGTTAATGTTCAGGTCAACAGTGACGAAGACCTTCGGAAAGCTCGGGTCGGTCAGCTTGTCGCGCTTTCTCTTCCAGGTGCGATCGAAGAGTGGTTGATCGGCATTATCGACAAAGTCATTAAAACACCGGTGCTTGAGGAACAATCTATGACCGTGGCAAGCGATGCTGAGGAAGCGCAGGAGACGACTTTACCGCGGGAGTGTGTCCTTAATACTGTACAACTAACATTGGTGGGGACGATTTGCTTGACAACAGAAAATAAAACACGTTTCTCTCGTTCACTTGTCCAAGTTCCCGAGATTGATGGCGCCTGCTATGTCTTGCGGGACGCACAATTGCAGTCTTTCATGAGTTTACTTTCTTTTGAGGGGGCGACAGAACATTCATTGGAAATTGGCAGATATACTATTGACGAAAACGCCAAATCATATCTCGACGGCAATAAGTTATTTCAACGTCATGCTTCCCTTTTAGGTAGTACTGGTTCTGGAAAATCGTGGACAGTTGCATCAATCCTTGAGCAGGCCGCAAAACTACCATCATCAAATTTAATTGTTTTCGATCTTCATGGTGAATACCGTGAATTGACTTATGCTCGACACCTTCGTATTCCTGGTCCAGAAGAATTGGGGAAAGCGGACTCATCTTTACTTTTTCTTCCTTACTGGCTTCTTAATGCCGAGGAATTACAAGCCATGTTTATTGACAGGAGTGAGTTTAGTGCCCACAATCAGGTCATGGCTTTTCAGGATACCGTTGTCGCAGAGAAAAAAAGAACCCTTCAGAATTTGAAAAAGACGGACGTGCTGAATGCTTTTACACTTGACAGTCCCATTCCATTCGGAATCAGCAACGTTCTGAAAGAACTTGAGCGTCTAAATACGGAAATGGTTCCAGGGTCAAGTGGAAAAGATAAGCAAGGTCCATTCTACGGTCAATTCAGTAGGCTTCTTGTTCGACTTAGCAGTAAGGTTAGCGACAAACGATATGGTTTTCTATTCCAAGCCCCAGAATCCGCACACGATTATAACTCTATGGCAGAAATGGTGATGCGGCTTATGGATTTCTCAATCGAAAAAGCACAAATTAAGGTTATTGATTTCTCTGAAGTGCCTGCAGATATTCTACCCGTTATTGTTGGACTTGTCGCAAGATTAATTTATCAGGTGCAGTTCTGGACGGATCGTTCGAAACGTCGACCAATGGCGCTTGTTTGCGATGAAGCCCATCTTTATCTGCCCAAAAAAGACGGCAAGAATCCTGTTGAACAGCGGGCTATCGAGAATTTTGAGAAGATCGCTAAGGAAGGTCGTAAATACGGCGTTGCGCTATTAATCATTAGTCAGCGACCTTCGGATGTGAGTTCGACTATACTTAGTCAATGCAATAATGTTATTGCTTTGCGGCTGACAAACGGCGATGATCAAGCAACAGTCAAACGTCTTATGCCGGAAAGTCTAGAAGGATTAATGGACACTCTGCCCATACTCGATATTGGCGAAGCATTAGTCGTTGGCGATGCTGTATTGCTCCCAAGTCGGATTAGAATTCATGTGCCAAATGAAAAACCGTTAAGCGCCACAATCAATTTCTGGGATGAGTGGAATAAAAAACCGGAAACACCAGATTTTGTGAAGGCAGTTGAAAACATGCGGAGACAGAACAGGTCATGAATTCTTTGTTTTCCGAATCCATCATCGAACAAGCCACCCTTGATTGGCTGAAAGCCATCGATTGGGAAACTGTTTTCGGTCCCGATATCGCGCCCGACATGCTGGCGGCTGAACGCGAGAACTATGAGCAGGTTGTGCTGGAGCGGCGGCTGCGGCAGGCGCTTCAGCGGCTGAATCCGCAGGTTTCGGCTGACACTTTGGAGGAAGCTTTCCGCAAGCTTTCAAGGCCGGAATTTCCTTCGATGGTAAGCAACAATCATGCTTTTCACAAGATGCTGGTGGAAGGCATCCCCGTTGAAATTCAACGCAAGGACGGGTCTTTCGGGCACGAACCAATCCGTGTGATTGATTTTGATAATCCGGACAACAACGAATTTCTGGCTGTTAATCAGTTCACGGTGCTGGAAAATCAGATTGAACGGCGGCCGGATGTGGTGTTGTTTGTGAACGGTCTGCCGGTGGCGGTGATTGAACTCAAAAACGCTGCCGATGAAAACGCGACCATCTGGTCGGCCTTTAATCAATTACAAACTTACAAAATGCAAATTCCTTCGTTGTTTACTTTCAATGAGGCGCTGGTGATTTCCGACGGTATGCAGGCGAGAGTCGGCACGCTGACGGCTAATCGCGAATGGTTCATGCCGTGGCGCACGATTGAAGGCGAGGAACTGGCCGATACAAAACTGCCTCAACTTCAGGTTGTGCTGGAAGGCGTCTTTGATAAAAGGCGGCTTCTGGATTTAATCCGCTACTTCATTGTCTTTGAGGACACTGGTGGCGGTGTGCTGATTAAGAAGATGGCCGGATATCATCAGTATCACGCGGTGAACGTGGCAATCGAAGAAACGTTGCGTGCTTGTATTCCGGGACCGACGGCCAAAGAAGACGAGGGTGTGTACTTTTCGCGAAAACTTAAAGATGGAAAACAGGGCGACAAGCGTGTGGGTGTCGTCTGGCATACACAGGGATCGGGCAAGAGCTTGACAATGGCGTTTTATGCCGGGCGGGTGATTCTGCATCCTTACATGGAAAATCCGACGCTGGTGGTTATCACCGACCGAAACGATCTGGACGATCAGCTTTTCGGCACGTTTGCCAACTGTTATGAACTTTTGCGACAGCAACCTGTGCAGGCTCAAAGCCGGGCTGATTTACGGGAGCTTTTAACGACGGGTTCCGGCGGCGTGATTTTTACAACGGTGCAGAAGTTTTTCCCCACAGAAAATGAAGACCAGCATCCGCTGTTGTCTGATCGCCGCAATATCGTCGTCATTGCCGACGAAGCACACCGCAGCCAATACGATTTCATTGACGGCTTCGCGCGTCACATGCGCGAGGCTTTGCCCAATGCTTCATTTATTGGTTTCACCGGAACACCTATTGAACTGACCGACAAAAACACGCGCGCCGTGTTCGGCAATTACATCAGCGTCTATGACATCGAGCGGGCGGTTAAGGATGGGGCAACGGTGCCTATCTATTATGAAAGCCGTCTGGCCAAGCTGGAATTAAAAGAAGAAGAACGCCCGAAGCTTGACCCGGAATTTGAGGAAGCCACCGAGGGCGAAGAAATCGAGAACAAAGAAAGGTTGAAAACCAAGTGGGCGCAATTGGAGGCGCTTGTCGGCACGGATAAGCGAATGAAACTGATTGCCGAGGATTTGGTGAAACATTTCGAGGCTCGTCTGGAAGCGATGGACGGCAAGGCGATGATTGTGTGCATGAGCCGCCGTATTTGTGTTGAGCTTTACAAGGCGATTACGGCAATCCATCCCGCGTGGCATCATGCCGACGACGACAAGGGCATGATTAAAATCGTAATGACCGGTTCGGCATCCGACCCGCTGGATTGGCAGGGGCATATCCGCAACAAGCCGCGCCGCGAGGAACTGGCCAAACGGTTTAAAGACGCGCAGGATCCTTTCAAGATTGTGATTGTCCGCGATATGTGGCTGACAGGTTTTGACGCGCCGTGCCTGCACACGATGTATGTGGACAAGCCCATGCGCGGGCACGGGCTGATGCAGGCCATTGCCCGCGTGAATCGTGTTTTCAAAGACAAGCCCGGCGGTCTGGTGGTGGATTATCTTGGACTTGCCGATCAACTCAAATATGCCCTGGCCAATTATACGGAAAGCGGCGGCCAGGGGAAGACAGCCATTGATCAGGAAGAAGCCGTTGCGGTTATGCTGGAGCGCTATGAAATCTGCTGTGGCATCTTTCATGGGTTTACTTGGGATGCCTGGAAAAAAGGAAGTCCGCAGGCGCGATTGTCTGTTTTGCCGGCGGCGCAGGAACATGTCCTGGCGCAGGAAGACGGTAAAAATCGTTTGGTCAGGGCAGTTGGTGATTTATCGAAAGCGTTTGCGCTTGCCGTGCCACATATAAAAGCATTGGAGATTCGCGATGATGTGGCCTTTTTTCAGGCGGTGAAATCGGTGCTAACAAAGAGCACGACCGATGGACGCCGCAGCGCGGAAGAAATCGAGTTTGCCATCCGGCAAATTGTTTCCAAGGCGGTATCGTCCAATGAAGTCATAGATATCTTTGCCGCTGCCGGTCTCAAGAAACCGGACATCTCAATTTTGTCGGATGAATTTCTGGCGGAAGTGCACGGCATGCCGCAGCGAAATCTGGCGGTGGAGATGCTGCGGAAACTGCTGGACGGTGAAATCAAATCACGCGGCAGGAAAAATATCGTTCAGGCTCGTTCGTTTGCGGAGCTTCTGGAAAACGCTATCAGAAAATATCAGAACCGCGCCATCGAAACGGCGCAGGTGATTGAAGAATTGATAGCGCTGGCAAAAGAGGTACGCGAAGCTGGCAAACGCGGCGAAAAGTTGGGTTTAACGGACGACGAAGTTGCTTTTTACGACGCGCTGGAAACCAACGACAGCGCAGTAGCCGTGCTCGGCGACAAGACGCTCAAGCTGATTGCGCAAGAACTCGTCAAGGTGGTGCGCGGCAGCATCACCATTGACTGGACAGTGCGCGAAAATGTCCGCGCGAATATGCGGGTAATCATCAAACGCATCCTTCGCAAATACGGATACCCGCCTGACAAACAAGCCCACGCAACCGAACTTGTCCTGGAGCAGGCGGAAGTGCTTTGCAAAGATTGGATGGCAGAATAAAGATCTCATTAAAAAATGCATCTGCACTACGTTACCCATTTTTTGGTGCGGAGGAACAGTAAATGAAAAACAATGGAGACCACTTTTCCCAAGAGCTTAAAATATTTTTATAATGAAAAAGCTATTTAAATATAACTTACTGCCATATTTCTCCCTGAAAGCACCCAAGTCAATAAATCTTGCAACCAAAATAAATGACCAACCACTCCTTTATAGAAGCTTAATAAACGCACAAAATTAAATGTTTAAAAAAAACACATGAATATCAAAAAGTGGGATAATAGTGGGATAAAGTGAGGGAAAAAATAAAAAGGAGTTAGACTCATTCTATCTAACTCCTTGATTTAATTGGTGAGCCCTGTCGGGATCGAACCGACAACCTACTGATTAAGAGTCAGTTGC
>ERZ795052.5476-NODE-5476-length-12347-cov-7.005857_pt1 | contig 12347 bp, 11 predicted proteins | sample MGYA00375136_ERZ795052 | MGnify/ENA primary metagenome ERZ795052 (study PRJEB30181, sample SAMN05720156) | activated sludge metagenome | isolation source: Anaerobic digester | place: Japan | collected 2015-05-26 ... | reverse complement strand
TAAAGAGTGCCGTTGTGGGTAGCAAAAACAGCCAAATTGTCGCTGCCGATGTCGATGCCGTTGTGAAAAGAATAGATTCGTTTGACCCAAGTGTTTTCCACTGCCCAAGTGCGACCGTAGCCTTGATTAAATTTGATTTTGGGAGACAAAGGCCAATTCCATGACCCAGTGGGATTAAAGGGATCGCCGCCAGAGTCATTATTGTAATCCACTGGTTTGAGAAAATTAAAAGGATTTTGAACAATTCCGTCTTTCTGAACCATAAAATGAAGGTGAGTGCCGCTGCTGTTGCAAGAACTGCCAGAAATAACAGTGGCAATTCGGTCACCAGCATTGACACTGCCGACTTTAGTTTCCTCTCCCCTACCGGCTAGAATTCCTTCGATAGCGGCTAGTTCAGCTCTAGCTTGGGCTAGCAATCTTTGGTAATTAGCTTCGGAATTTTGGGTTATTGCCAAAAGATTTTTCTTAACGTTTTTTTGCTGGTCAAGAGTCTTTTTTTGTTGAACCAGTTTTTTTTGCAGATCTTCCAATTCAATTTGTTTTTGTTCTTTTTGAGTTTTTTGCAAGTCATAATTAGTCCTGGTTGTTTCCATCTTTAAAATCGTTTCCTGACTGTTTTTTTGGAGAGTAGTAACATACTTTTTTTGCTGTAAAAAACCGTTTAAATTATTAAAGAGAAGGTAACCAAGAGGCGGACCTTGTTTTAACAAACGATAATTCTGATTGATTTCTTGGATAAAAACGGTAGTCAATTGGTTTAAACTGATATCTAAATCGCCAATAGCTCCGGTTAATCTTTGAATATCAGCTTCTAATTGGTTAATTTCATTTTCAGTCTGGTTAATTTTTAATTGAGCTAAACTAATCTGAGAATCAATAATTTTAATCTGATTAGAAAGAGTATTTTTTTCAGCGGTCAATTTATTAATTTGAATTTGGTATTCGTTAATTTGTTTTTGAAGATCAGTCTCAGATTGAGCTCGGGCTGAAATTGGCAGGAATAGAACTATCAGCAATACCAGAACAGCTAATTTTCTCAGCATAAATTAATATTTAGTAAACCGTTTGACGCCGAACCAACTAGAGATAAAGCCGATAACACAACCGAAAAGTGATTGGATTGATAAAAGGAGCAGGAAAGAACTAATAGTTGGTTGATAGAAAACAACCGGTCTAAAAAATTGGTTCAATTCAGAACTTAAATAAGCAAATAAACCTAAACTAATTAAAGTGCCGATAATTCCCCCTGATAAACCATAGATTATTCCCTCGATTAAAAACGGTTTTTGAACAAAATATTTGGAAGCGCCCAAAAGACGGCTGATGTTAATTTCTTCCTTTCGATTGGTAATTTTCATGTTCAAAATAATGAAAATTACACCAAAACCACTGAGGGTCAAAAGAGCCACTGCCGTTAATCCGGCCGTTCTAATCATTCGAGTCCAATTAAGCAATTGGTCAATAATATCCTTCTGGTAAATAATATCAGAAACCCATTCCTTCTTATTGGTAAAATCGTGATAAATTGTTTCCAACACTTTTGGATCATTAACTGAAACATCGAAAGAGGCGGGTAAAATACTGCTGGTAACCATTTCGGTTAATAAGGGATTATCTTTATTTTGTTCCTGATAAATAGCCAAGGCTTTTTCCTTACTGGTAAATTTGACTTCCCTGACCGAAGGATAATTCATTAACTGCTTTTGGATGCTTTCAACTGTAGATTTATCTAAACCATCATTAAGAAAGAGGGAAATTTCTGGCTTAGACTCATAATAATCCAAAACCGCTCCCAAGCCCTGACTGATAATCAAAAAAGAAGTAAAAACAAAAAAGGTAGTGGCCATTACCAGACAGGCAATTAAACTTTGAAAAGGAGACCGTCTGATATGATGCCAGGCATGTTTTAAGCTATTCATGGATGTTTTTTGAATCTTTAACAATTTCGCCATCTTTAAGATAAATTTTTCGTTTATTTAATGAATTAACAATTTCAAGATTATGGGTAGCCATGATGATGGTGGTTTTCTGCTTGTCATTAATTTGTTTAAGCAATTTAATTAAATTCCAACTATTTTCAATATCGAGATTGCCGGTAGGTTCATCGGCAAGAATTAGTTTGGGTTCAACCGCTAAAGCTCGAGCCAAAGCAGCTCGCTGAAGCTCACCACCGGAAAGCTGATTGGGAAATAAATGCCGCCGACTTAATAAATTAACTTTAGTTAAAACTGATTCAATCCGGCTGTCGATTTGATAATCAGACAGGCCGATAATTTCTAGGTTGATAGCGATATTTTCTTCAACTGATTTGTCGGAAATGAGCTGATAATTTTGAAAAATGACCCCGATATTTTTTCGAATCCGGTCAACTTTAGATTTATGACAGTTAGCGTAATCAACACCGTCAACTATGATTATTCCGCTAGTTGGGCGGATTTGATGAAGAATAAGTTTTAGTAAAGTCGATTTACCTGAACCTGAAGGTCCTTCAATAAAAACAAATTCACCTTCATCAACTTTGAAATTAATATTTTTGAGAGCTCTGATAGAACCAAAGTTTTTAGAAACATTTTCTAAAACAACTTTCATAGATTATTCCAGAACTTTAATAGTGCCAACATCCAATAACCAGCCAGCTTTATTAGAGGCATTAGTTTCTCCTTTGACCTCCACTTTTTTACCAACAAATAGGTCTAAATCAACAGTGGATGAGGTTAGAGCTGCCCGCTGATCTAAGCCACCTTCACGGTTTAAAATATGAGTGCCCTCCCCATTAAGTGGTCCTTTTTCAATCACGCCAATAGCATTGTCCTTAAAGACTTTATCATGACTACCGTAAATTTTTCCTACCTCAATTTTACCGATTTCTTCCACAGAAGTAGTTTTCTCTGACGACAACAGAGAATGATTGTCTAAACTGGTTGAATTTCCTTTCAGCCGGGAGAGCCAGAATCCGGAGGTGATTCCTAAAATAATAACGATGATTAATCCCGGCCAAGAAAGAATAGGAGTTTTTTTAATTGGTGCTGTGGACAGAGGGTTAGAAGTTAAATTTTGAATTTCCATAATTAAATTATAACAAGGTAATTTTTTACAATCTACTTAATCGCTTTGTCGATAAATTCTTTCAGAGCCTGATAATCGGGGTCTGATGGCAGAAAAGCCCATTGATTCCGAGTTAATTTATTAGGGTAATAAATTACCCCTTCACCGGCTTTAGAACCAATAGGCAGATCAATTTTATTTAATTTTAGGCCCGCCTGACTAGTCGGGTTTAAAATTTTAAATTTTAAATTTAAAATTAAATTAACTATGTCGTTATAATTGAGATTGGTTTTTAGGTTATGACGGTAGAAATAGTTTAATTTTGAAAGATATTGCGGTTGAGTCATTTTTTTGAAAATAGCTTCGATAAGAAGTTGTTGGCGTTGAATCCGGGCTAAATCACTGTCGGCGTGTCGGGAGCGGACAAATTCGGCCACATTGGTTTTGTCTAAATGAATCCAACCCGATGGAAATTCGACGGTCTTATAGGGAGAAATCTTGGGAGATGGGTTTTTAATATAATCAGGGTTGGGATATTTTTCATCCTTGAAACCTTGTTCCAAATAGACATCAACTCCGCCGATGAGATCAACCAAATCAATCAGATTTTGAGTGGTAATAATTATGGTTCGATGAATAGTTTGGCCGGTAATACGAGCAAATTCCGATTGAATTTGGTCAAAATCATCAATATTGTCGGGATAAATTTGATTAATTTTGGAATTAGTGGCGTAATTCCATAAATCCCGTGGCAGGGAAATCAAATTTAATTCGGCTCTTTTCAAATTAAAGGAGGCAAAAATGATGGTATCGGTGGTTTCGGTTTTTTCTAGGGTATCGTTTCGGGGATCAAGACCAAGAATAATTATATTGAAATTATTTTGGGTATTTAAGGGATTATTTTTATTAGTAAAATAAAAAATAGTAATTAAACAAACTAACAGTAAGACTATTAATTTGACTATTTTGTTCATAGTTTACATTCTATCTTACAGAGATGCCCCGCAGCCGCGTGGCATCTTTATGACATTTAAAGTTTTAATTCCGCCTCAATAAATAAATCTAAATCGCCATCCAAAACTCTTGCCGGATCGGCAGTTTCTACCTGAGTCCGCAAGTCTTTGACCATTTTATAAGGGTGAAGGACATAAGAGCGGATTTGATGCCCCCAGCCGGCAATGACATTTTCCCCTTTAATGGCCCTTTTTTCCTGATTGAGTTTTTCCTGTTCCAACATCCAAAGTTTACTTTTGAGCATTTCCAAACACACCGCCCGGTTTTGTTCCTGAAATCGCTGGCTTTGACAGGAAACAGTAATGCCGGTCGGCCTATGAGTCAGTCGGACAGCTGTCGAAACTTTATTGACATTTTGGCCGCCATGACCACCGGAGCGAAAAGCGGCAAATTCTAAATCATCCGGATTTAGATTAACTTCTTGAGGATTGTCAATTATTGGCATAACTTCGACTTTGGCAAACGAGGTTTGACGCAATTGATCGGCATTAAAGGGAGAAAGACGGACTAAACGATGGACTCCATTTTCCCCCTTTAAATAACCATAAGCATAAAGACCAACCACTTTAAAATCACAAGATTTAATACCAGTTTCTTCGCCGGGAACAAGATCTAAGACTTGATATTTCCAGTTTTTCCGCTCGAAATATTTAAGATACATTCTTTGCAGTATTGCCGCCCAATCCATGGCTTCAGTGCCGCCCTGGCCGGCATGAATGGAAAAAATACAATCATTTTTGTCGTATTTCCCCGATAAATATGTTTCCAATTCTAATTTATTTAACTTATTTTCCAATTCGGTAATTTCCGCCGGTGTTGCCGCTTCCACATATTCTAGACTCTCTTCAATTTCTTTAATGGAATTGATTAACTTTTCTAAATTAGCTATCTCCTGTAATAATTTTTGGGCTTGATTCGGATTTGTCCATAAGTTAGGATCTTCAGCTGACTTCTTCAACTTTTCCAGTTCAAATTGTTTTTCGTTAAAACCCAATTTTTTCTTTAATTGGGCTAATTTCTCTTTCATTGTTTTTCAATCATTTCTATAACCCGGCCGCTTATTTGTTCAACCATTCTTTTTTCAATTTCTTTAATCTGACGATCAATAAAATTGATACTTTCCTGTTTTATTACTTCTGCTTTTTGGCCTAAATCTGCCAGTCTATCCCTGGTTGTTTCCGGCAGTTTCAAATAAAGCGAGGTTAAGTCCCAATTATACCTTAAAATTCGGTCTTGGCCAATCAGTCCGGCAATATAACTGATAGCGCTGATAATAATCACCAGAAAAAGAGTTAATCGAAAAATAACTGCCCACGTAAGTTTAAATTGGCGGTGTGATTTACCCACAAATTATTGTAGCATTATTGTTTTGATCTTCTCGATAATAGCGGTATCGCCCTGAAGGCACTTTTTTTCTCTGGTTATTAAAGCGACTGGAACACCTATATTACCAGAACTATCGATAATTTCTGGACAAATTTTTGCCAAGGCGGCTAACTCTCTTTGATTTTGGGTCTGGTGATAAACTTCTTTGGTTTCAATTTTTATTTTCTGGTCAATTTGATTATCGGCAATAAATTTCAAAACATTATGACAGTGAGGACATTCCTCGCCGTAATAAAAAATGATTTGATTTTTTGGCGGCTGAGCGGCGAAACAAAACCCTCCGACAACAACGGCTATTATTAAAAACAAACTCCATCGTTTAAGACCGGCTCGGGTTGTTTGGTTCATTAGACTTTCAAGAAGATTTATAGGGAATCAAATGGATATGAGCGTGAGGCACATCGGTCCCGATGACTTTAAGGAAGATATAGTCGGCTTGATATTTTTCTTTTAATAAATTGGCGACATCACGGGCTTTTTCAAAATATTGGCCGAAATTAGGAACATCATAAACAGTTGCATAATGGGTTTTGGGGATCAAAAGGGTGTGGCCCTCGGCTTGAGGCTGGATATCTAAAAAGGCCAGATAATTTTCATCTTCATAAACTTTAGTAGCAGGAAGCTCCCCTTTAATAATTCGGCAGAAGGTACAATCAGTCATAGTTTAGATAATAACATAGTTAGCAACTAGCAATTACTAAAGTAAATCCTTTGAAGTTGAACTATTACCAGTTTTTTGGCCTGATCGAAAGGCATTTCTAAATTGGCGCCGGCGGCGGCTCGATGTCCACCACCGCCCAAAGCTTTGGCAATCTTGGTTAAATCGTACTTCCTGGCATCTCGAGTGCGGAAGCCAACCTTAATCTTATCTTGTTGATATTCAAAAAAAGTGCCGCCGATCTGCCAATTAATAACTGATTTTAAAATGTTAGCGACGTCGGTATTTTCAGTCGCACTTTTAGGAAAGCGATTTTGGTCCATAATTTCAAAAGGAACGAAAGAAATAGCCGCTTGGTTATTAAAGAAAGTTTCTACCTTAGACAGAGCTATCCCCAAAAATTTGATTTTTTCCGGACTATTGTTATTGTCGATTTCAAACAAGTACTGATGGAAGCGGGGATTTATTTTTGCCAATTTAGCGGCAATTTCATAGGTTCTGCTGGTCACCAGCTCGTATTTGAAATGGCAATCGTCGTAAATTCCGGCCAAAAGACAAACGGCAATTTTGCGGTTAATTTTAATCGGCCATTTTTCCAACAGATTGAAGAGAATTTCACAGGTTGCCGGCGATTTTTTATCAATTAAATTAAAATGGCCGACGCCTCGATTAGTAGCATGATGATCGATATTGATAATTTTCAAATTTTCGGGGAATTTAATTTTCTTCAGTTGAGTAATTTGCCTTTTACCGGCAATATCGAGTAAAATTAATAGATTATAATCCTGGAGACGGCAGTCAAGAATATTCTGAGATAAAATCCGGTCAGAGCCAGGTAAATGACGGTAGTTTACAGGTAATTTGCTATCACCGCTGATTAAAACCACCTTTTTCTTCAATTGTTTTAAAGCCCAGTACATGGCCAAATTGGCTCCGACGGTGTCACCGTCAGGCGAAGGATGAAGAGTTAAAAGGATATTTTTAGACTGCCTAATCAGGTCAAAAATTTCATCCATGCCTTATTTTAGAAGATTTTAGAAGATATTAGAAGATATTAGAAGATATTAGAAGATATTAGCTTACCTCTTGACAAATAGCCTATAATATGATATAATTAGGGGTTAGAAGAAGCAATGACATTAGTAAGAGCAGCGGGGGGATTTTTTACCCGAATTTGGGATAGCAGCATTTCTTGTATTTCTTGCCGCTGCCGCAGGGGCAGGGACCGTTGCGGGGCGGAGATTGGGATATTACCACCGAAGAGACATCTTGATTACTCCCCGATGACTGTTTATCGGCTGAATTTACTTCCGGTTGATATTCCTGAACCCTTCGAGGCATCTGACTGGGAGCTGTCATTGGCTCCAGCCGGAATAATTTTCGGGCCAAATTATATTCAAATTTAGCCATTAAATCTTGAAACATATCATAACCTTCTTTCCGGTATTCAATTAAGGGATCTTTTTGGGCGTAGCCGCGGAGCTGGACGCCGTCACGGAGGTCATCTAAATGGGTCAAATGTTCAACCCAAAGCGGATCAAGAGTGGAAATAACGGCGTAAGTAATAATTGATTTGGCGATATCTTCACCAAAATATTCTTTGTGTTTCTGCCATTCTTTTTTAAGAAGATCAAGCATACCGTCAAATTTAAGCTTTTTAAATTGGGTCTCATCCATCGGTAAAATTTCCCTGAATTCCAGCTTATTTTGGCTGGCAATAATATTATTTACTTGGTTTTCCAAATATTTAAAAATCTCTTCTTCGGAAGGATTTTGGAGAGTGGAATCACGAAGGTTATAAACAATTTTTCTCTGTTTGTTAATAACGTCGTCGTACTCGACTAAATTTTTACGGATATCGAAGTTATAGCCTTCAACTTTAATTTGAATTTGCTCGATTACTCGGGAGACTATTGGATGGGTTAAGGCCTCATTTTCGGGCATTTTGAAACGGGTCATTAAAGCAGCGATTTTCTCGCCGCCAAAAATCCGCATTAAATCATCATCAAGGGCGACGTAAAATTGGGATAAACCGGGATCACCCTGTCGGCCGGAGCGGCCCCTTAACTGATTGTCGATCCGGCGGGATTCATGACGTTCGGTACCGATTACATATAAACCACCAAGTTTAACCACTTCATCATGTTCTTTTTGCCATAGTTTGGGATCAACATTTTCTTTTGGCCCGCCCAGAATAATATCAACTCCCCGGCCGGCCATATTGGTGGCGACAGTTACGGCTCCTTTTTTGCCGGCTTTAGCGATAATTTCTGCTTCTGACTGATGATTTTTGGCATTTAAAACATTATGAGGAATACCCCTTTTTTGAAGAAGGGAGGAAATAATACCGTTCTTTTCAATCGAAGTCGTGCCGATTAGAACCGGCTGGCCCTGCCGGTGAATCTCTTCAACTTTAGCGGCCACGGCGGCGTATTTGGCCCGCTGACTTTTAAAAATTAAATCCTGATTATCCTGCCGAATGCAAGGCTTATTAGTGGGAATGACGACTACATCTAAATTATAGATTTTTCTGAATTCTTCAGCTTCAGTCGCGGCTGTGCCAGTCATCCCGGCTAATTTTTCATAAAGGCGGAAATAATTTTGAAAGGTAATCGTCGCCCAAGTTTGGGATTCTTGTTGAACCGGCACTCCTTCTTTAGCTTCAATTGCCTGATGCAGACCATCTGACCAGCGGCGGCCATGCATCAATCGGCCGGTAAATTCGTCAACAATGATAATTTCGTTGTCTTTGATAACGTAGTCTTTGTCTTTGTGAAAAAGAGCCATGGCTTTGATGGCATTTTCAATATAGTGAATAGTTTCGAACGATTCCTCATATAAATTTTTAATGTTCAAAATTTTTTCTACTTTTCTAATCCCGAATTCCGATAGAGTAGCCGAGCGGGATTTTTCGTCAATAACGTAATCGTTGGGTTGTAAACCGGCGGCAATTTTGGCAAACTGATAATATTTGTCGGTCGGCTGATTATTGGGTGAAGAAATAATCAGAGGGGTTCGAGCCTCGTCAATAAGAACAAAATCAACTTCGTCAACCACGGCAAAATGATGAGGACGCTGAACCATATCCTGGGCTTGAGTTACCATATGATCACGGAGATAATCGAATCCAAATTCATTGTTAGTACCGTAGGTAATATCGGCCAGATAGGCTTCCTTCCGGCTGATCGGCCGGAGATGGGTTAATCTCGAATCAAATTTTTCTGAAGGATCGGTAAATTTTGTGTCATAAACAAAAGATTGTTCATGAATAATACCGGCCACCGATAAACCAAGGAAATGGAGGGCTTGAGAATACCAGCCGGTGCCAACTTTGGTTAAATAATCATTAGGAGTAATAATATGGACGCCTTTTCCGGTCAGCGCGTTAAGATAGGCCGCAAACACCACCGAATGAGTTTTACCCTCGCCGGTGCGCTGCTCAGCAATGGCACCCTGATGCAGGGTAATAGCGGCTATCAGTTGAACATCATAAGCCCGCTCGCCGACAGTTCTTTTAACCGCTTCGCGAACGACGGCAAAAGCTTCGGGAAGCAATTGGTCCATGGTTTCCCCTCCGGCCAGGCGGGAGCGAAATTCGTCCGTTTTTTGGGCTAATTGTTTGTCGGAAAGCTTGGTGATTTTGGGCTCAAAATCATTAATTTCTGCAACAATTTTTTGAGATGATTTTATCCGCTTGGCATTTTCGTCAAAAAGCGATTTGAAGGGATTAAACATATAGATAATTATAACAATTAAAAATTACGAATTATCAATTACGAATTAAAAATTACGAATTACGAATTTTTTGAAGTCTTTTGAATTTTCCCTAAAATTCTGAGTATTTCTTCTAAATCATTTATTATTGAATCAAATTCTTTTTTGGTAATAAAATTTGTTTCGTTTAACAATCTTAACCAATATTTTGTCTCTCTTGATTCTTTGTAAGCTATTGATAATTTTGAAACAAAATCATTTTTAGATTGAGCCCCAATAGCTTCTTCAACATTTGCTCCAATAGAAGTCCCACTTCTCAATATTTGTTTTGATAATACAAATTCTTTTTTTGTTTTTGACAAATGAATATATAATTTAATAATTCTCACCGCAAATTGAAATGATTTTATTTGAATAATATTTTCTTTCATTAGGTCTTGTGTTTTAATTCGCAATTGATAATTCGTAATTTTTAATTGAAATTTACCGCTCCATCATTATAAACCTGTTTTACTTGTTCCGAAGTTAGGGCATAATTATAGATCCGAACATCATCAATAAGACCGGGCCAAATCCAAGCGGTAGTATTACCACCGATAGAAAAATTTTTATTATCATCAATTACAAAGCCAGTAATATCATCGGTAGCAATTTGAACACCATTTCTATACAAAACAACAGCATTTCCTTTTCTAACACCGACTAGATGATACCAAGTATTTAATTGAGAAGAAAAACTAAGGTACTTATATTGCAGATTAGTGTGATCAGAAACATGGAAGCCTAGGGTACCTGTTGTTCCACCAAGAACCCAGCCGCCATTGGTAGCGGTGCCGCATAAAGTGTTACTACTTTTATCAACCGCTTCCCGGCCGCATTTATTTTGGGTGGCATAAATCCAAGCAGCAACGGAAAAGTCTTTGGTGCCAGCAACTTGGAGTGAGGATGGATTACCAAGAGTAATTCGATCATCACTTCCATCAAAACTCATCGCCGAATCAAGCTTGCCGGTTTTGCCATTAGCCCAAGCCGAAGTGTCGCCGGCACTGCAGGTGCCAAGTTGAACTTGGGAACCAGAAGGGCCGATATTAATGATACCGGTGTTGCCAATACCACTAGAGTCATAGGCAATATTGCCTTGACATTCGTCAAATTTCCACCAACCAATCGGTTTGCCTTTGTTGTAATCCCAGGCAACTTGGGCCGGAGTCCGGGCATAATTATAAATTTTGATTCCGGATAAATTACCGTAGAAGTCCTCTGTCGTTCCTCCTACATACAGCCCTGTGGCAGTGTCCGTCAAACCTACTGAGGTCGAGGTATTTTTTAGCGCCCCATTAACATATATTTTCCTATCGGTGCCATCATAGGTGCCGGCGACGTGATACCACTGGTTAGCTGTCGGTACTACATTGGAGTTAACTGACGATCCTGAAACGGCGTTGTACCAGATAATAGCGTTAGTGCCACTGTTTAGATGAAACCGGTTCATATCGCTGTTAAAGTGAGTGCCAACTAAATCCTGATAGGCTCCCGTTAATTGATTTGCTTTAAACCAAAATTCTATTGTTTGATTATTTAAAGTGAAATCAGTCCAGTCATTGCTGGCATATTGATCTTGACCTAATTTTATTGATGAACCTTTATTGTTTGGACCAGGAGCCCAAGTGCCGCCATTAATTAATAAATTGCGATTATTGCCGCTGGTGTCGTAAGCGGTAGTGCCGATATTCTCGTCAAATTTATATTCGGCGATTGGCGGAGCGCAGTAACTAGTGTCGCCGGGAAGACAATATTCCAAACTGGTGGTAGTGCCACCGATAGTTTGATTGCTTTGACCCATGACAAACTGTGAACCTTGATTGTAATCGAGTTTTATTTCCTCATCAGTAAGGGCATAATTATAGATTTTCATTTCATCGTAATTGCCTAAAAAATCATTCCAGCCAACATTTCCAAGGGCTATAGTGTTACCTACAGTTCCTCCCGATGTGTATGCTAGTGATGATTGACTAAAAAATTTTCCATTAATGTAAAATTTTGTGATAGAACCATTGTGGGTAACTGCAACATAAGTCCAAGTATTAGTGTTACCAACTCCAAAATAACTAGCACTGTTTGTTGAACGCCAAGTACCACCGGTATCTTGAAATCTAAATTCCAAAACTGATGATGCTAAATTTAGACAATAACCCCAATATGGGGTATAGTTTTTAAGTCCAATTATTCCTTTTGAATTTCCGTCAAATGATTTTGGATATATCCAGCCAGAAAAAGTTACTTCATTAGCTACTGCAATTGTAGACCCTGCTGTTATAGTAGCTTGTGACACACCTATAGCTCTATTCATTTTGCCGTCAACCCAAGTACTTTGTATAGCACTTAAATTTAAGTTATAGTTACTGCCACCATTACCACTATTATTAGCGATTGTCCCTTGTCCTTCATCAAATTTGTAATAAATAATTGGGCCTTTGCGGGAGGCACTGGAGGCACCGGCATTCATATCTTCGATAATTTGTTTTTG
>ERZ795052.5474-NODE-5474-length-12351-cov-5.939574_pt1 | contig 12351 bp, 13 predicted proteins | sample MGYA00375136_ERZ795052 | MGnify/ENA primary metagenome ERZ795052 (study PRJEB30181, sample SAMN05720156) | activated sludge metagenome | isolation source: Anaerobic digester | place: Japan | collected 2015-05-26 ... | reverse complement strand
GGCGACCGCAATCCCCGTCCTAAGACCGGGCGCTATCGTCTTGGAAAAGCTCGAAACGTAGATAACGCGGCCGGCGTTGTCGAACGCCTTGATGGCGGGAAGCCTTTCGCCCGAGTATCTAAGCTCGCCGTAGGGGTTGTCCTCCAGCACTATGACGTTATATTTTTCGGCAAGCGCGGCTGCCGCCTTTCTCTTTTCAAGCGACAGCGATTTTCCGGTGGGATTGGAAAAATCGGGGATGAGATAGACGATTTTGGGGTTGAAGCGCTTGATTTTTTCTTCCAAATCCTCTATGTTGACGCCGTCGCTGTCGGCCTTTACGCCGATGGGCTCGCCTTCGTAGGTTTTTAAAATATGGAGGCAGGCAAGATAGGTTGGGTCTTCTACCAGAACGCGGTCGCCCTTGTTCAAAAAGGCCTTGAACGTGAGGTCGATTCCCTGCTGGCCGCCCGAAATAATGAGAGCGTTGTTTTCCGAGGTCTCCTTAATGCCGAACCGCGCCGCGTATTTTAACGCGCTATTTATTAGCGGACCGTAGCCCTCGGTGCCGCCGTATTGAAGTATGGCAAGCGTGTCCTCGCCCGAAAGAAGCTCGCTCGCTATTTTTTCGACTTCGGCCACCGGCAGCGCCTCGGCGGCGGGGAAGCCGCCCGCGAACGAAATCATGCCGGGCGCCTTCAAAAGGCCGAATATTTCTCTGATGGCGTTTGCCTCGAGGTTTTTAATTTTGTCGGTGATTCTGTATTCCAAATCCTCAACCTACCCTTAAAAGTTCTTATTATTATAACACCGTTATTTTAAACTTACAAATGATTGACAAAATAAAACGATAAAATAAGCCGAATGAAAACCGGCTTTTCAAAAATCCGTTGTGATTTTTTCAAATCGGTGATATAATAAATCGAACAAACGACGGGAGGATAATATGCAATATTCACATGAAATAGAAGAAATGGCCTGCGTTAAAAAGGGGCCTGACCACGGGCCGGCGCCCATTCCCGAAGAAGGAAAATGGGTTCAGGCGAAGGAAGTAAAGGACATCAGCGGCCTTACGCACGGCGTGGGCTGGTGCGCGCCGCAACAGGGCGCCTGCAAGCTTACGCTCAACGTCAAGGACGGCATTATAGAGGAAGCGCTCATCGAGACCATCGGTTGCTCGGGCATGACGCACTCGGCGGCTATGGCGGCCGAAATTCTGACGGGCAAGACGGTGCTCGAAGCGCTCAATACCGACTTGGTTTGCGACGCCATCAACACCGCCATGCGCGAGCTGTTTTTGCAGATAGCCTACGGCAGGACGCAGTCGGCCTTCTCGGAGGGCGGCCTTCCCATCGGCGCCGGCCTCGAGGATTTAGGCAAGGGCCTCCGTTCCCAAATCGGCACCATGTATTCGACCGCAAAAAAGGGCCCGCGCTATCTCGAGATGGCGGAAGGCTACGTGACGCGGCTCGCTCTTGACGAGGGCGGCGAGATTATCGGCTATGAATTCGTCCACCTCGGCAAAATGATGGAAATGATCAAAAAAGGCGTCGACGCCTCGGAAGCGCTCAAGAAGTGCACGGGCAGCTACGGAAGGTTTGATGCCGCAGCTAAATATATCGACCCCAGAAAGGAATAAGGAGGCGCGCCATGAGTATCAGATTTGAAGGTTATGAAAGAAGAATAAATAAAATCAACGCCGTGCTTGCGGAAAACGGCATAGCGTCGCTCGAGGACGCCCAAAAGCTCACCGAAAACTACGGCATCAACGTCGATGCGATTGTCAAGGGCGTCCAGCAGATTGCCTTTGAAAACGCCGTTTGGGCATATACCGCGGGCACCGCGATTGCAATTAAGCGCGGCGCCAAAAAGGCTGCCGACGCCGCCGAGGCAATCGGCATCGGCCTTCAAGCGTTCTGCATCGACGGCTCCGTCGCCGAACAGCGCGAAGTGGGCTTAGGACACGGCAACCTCGCCGCCATGCTGCTCCGCGAGGAGACCAAGTGCTTCGCCTTTTTGGCCGGCCACGAGTCTTTCGCCGCCGCCGAAGGCGCGATTGGTATTGCGCGCTCGGCGAACAAAGTCAGAAAGACGCCGCTCAGAGTCATTCTGAACGGGCTCGGCAAGGACGCCGCCTACATCATTTCGAGAATAAACGGCTTCACCTACGTTCAAACCAAATACGACTATTGCAGCTGTAAGCTCAATATTGTCAAAGAAACCGCTTACAGTTCGGGCGAGCGCGCCAAAGTGCGCGTCTATGGCTGCGACGACGTCTCCGAGGGTGTCGCCGTCATGCGTTTCGAGGAAGTCGACGTATCCATTACGGGCAACTCCACCAACCCCACCCGCTTCCAGCATCCCGTCGCCGGCACCTATAAGAAATGGGCTTATGAGCACGGCAAAAAATATTTCTCGGTCGCGAGCGGCGGCGGTACGGGCAGGACGCTCCACCCCGACAACATGGCGGCAGGTCCCGCCTCCTACGGCATGACCGACACCATGGGACGCATGCACGGCGACGCCCAGTTCGCGGGCAGTTCCTCCGTTCCCGCCCACGTCGAAATGATGGGCTTGATAGGCATGGGGAACAATCCGATGGTCGGCGCCACGGTCGCCTGCGCGGTAGCCGTCGAGGAAGCTTTAAAGAAATAAAACCCCCTATTTAGGACATTTTTTGTATGAATTTGGCGTTCGTCCGTTTCGGTCGAACGCCATCTTTTGTTTTGTGACCATTTTGTATCCATTATAAAAATAAAAAGCGGGAGCGCCGCTCCCGCTTTTTTGTAAGCTTAGGTCTTGCTAAAAAAAGCTATTTCAAATCTTTGTTTTCGAGCTCGGACAAAAATTCCAAAATGCCCTTCATTGCGATTTTAGAAAGCTTAAGCGCTTGAGCCACGGCGAAGGCGTGAATAGACCAAGCTCCTTTGGCATAGTAATGGACACACTTTACGCCCTTCGACTTGACCTGGTCGTAAAACATTGCGCCGCCGTGCCTGAGAGCGTCCATCGCCGCCGTGATATGGAAGCTCGCCGGAAAGGCCTCGGTGATAAAATGCGCGGGTGAAATTAAACGCCCTTCCTCGGTATTCAAAAGCTTGAGCGGCTTTTTAAAATAGGCGTAGATATAGCTTTTAATGAAGGGGAAGCCGCTTTTTGCGGCGACTTCCATATCGTAGACGCCGCAAATTAAAACCAGCCCCGAAATTTTGAGGTCTTTGGATTTGGGTTCCAAATCAAACGCGGACTTATATTCCTCGTTTGCGTATATGGCGCCCACCGTCGCGGTCAGGTGCGCTCCTGCCGATTCGCCGCCGACGTAAATTCTCGATATATCGGCGTTGTATTTCTCGGCATTGTCGACGAGCCAAGCAAGCGCCTTATAGATGTTTTGCACCGCCTCGGGATGGCCGTATTTCGGCGCATAGCCGTAGTAAATGCTAATCCCCAAAAATCCCTTTTCCACTATTTTGGAGACGACGCCCTCGCGCGTTTCCGGCTTGCCCGAAACCCAGCCGCCGCCGTGAATATAGACGAACACCGGCCGCTTTTCTCCATCGGGCTCTTTTTTGTCGCAGACGTTGAGATAGAGGTTTTCGTCGTCGCAGTATTTAATTTTGCGCTCCCAAACCACTTCCTTGGAGGCGCCGAGATTAAGCAGCGGACGCATCCACCATTCGTTAAAACGGCATATCGCGCTTGGAATAACATAAGTTTTTTTCATAATATCACCTTTATAATATTATTTTGATAGTTTAAACCCTTGCTTTGTTCAATAAGCTTGCCCTTAAAATTTTTATCAAGCCCACCAAGATTCCCTGCAAATAAGCTTTTTAATAGGCCTTTTCCGCCCGTAGTTTTCGGATTGAGTTTATCAACCAAGGGAGCTCCGCTTCAAAATTCAATCCGAGGCGGGTGTCGCATCCTACCGTTTTAACGACGGCGCGGCGGCAAAAATCGGCGGCAAGCTTTATCGAGCGCTCGACACCGAACCCCGAAAGATATCCCCCCGAAAACACCGCGGAAAAGACGTCGCCGGCACCGTGGAAAACTCCCTCGCTTCGCTTTACCGAGTAGGAAAACGCCGAGGCGGGATGGGCGGCAGTGATGGTTTTTCCTATCTCGATTCCCGTCACAACGGCGTTACGGTTAAGTTCGGCTATTTGTTCCAAAGCGGCGGCTCCTTTAGAGTCTGTCAGAATTTCGGCCTCGGTGAGGTTGGGCAAGATGACGTCGGCAAAGCGGATAAAACGCTTCATGGCGCGAACGAAGCTTTCCGTCATTCCTTGATATAACTTTCCGTTCTCGCCCAGCACGGGGTCGACAATTAAAAAGCAAGAGTTCTTGCCGTCGGCGTCCCTGCGGCCGAGCTCTTCTTTAACCGTAAGCGCGGTTTTGAAATTCGCCGTTTCGGCAAAATAGCCGGTGATTACGGCGTCGAAGGTGATGCCAAGCCGTTTCCAGTGTCCGATAATGCCGGCGTGGTGCCTCCCAAGCGGCGCAAAGGTGAAATCGTCGATTCCGCCCGTTTGCGAAGAAAGCAGAGCGGTGGGAAGGGGAACCGCCTCAATATCGAAGCACGTCAAAATAGGCAGCATGGCCGTGACCGAGCAGCGTCCGACGCAGGATATATCGCTGATGATAAGCGCCCTCATTTTCTTGTAGCCCTTAAAAACGCCTTTCTAAGAATTTTCGCTTTTGGTTAGTTAGCTTTCCGCTTCCGCGCCCTCGGCGGCCGGCTTTTCATCGGGTTCGGCCTTTAAATATTCGCCGTTTTCCACGCCGTAATGTTGAAGCTCGTTGAGCTTAATCATGGTATACAGCAACTTCAGACAGTCGTATTGTTTGGATAAGCCCACGATCTTGGCGAGCGCAGCAATTTTTAATTCGCCCGCAGCTACCGCTTTTTTTATTTTTCTCACGCGGTTTTCGCGGGTGACTACGGCAAGGCAGACTAAAAACGAAACCGCCGCGCCGATGACAAAATAAATTCTGAAGGAATAAAAAACGAAAATCAGCGCGGTAAACGCCGCAATGCCCGCCGCGCCCGCGACAAAAATCGAGGCGATTATTAAATGCTTTTTTGTCAGGCTACCCGAGGAAGCCGGCACGTTGAGGTATTTTTGCTCGATATAGCCGTTCATTTAATATCTTTTAAAAATTTCTTATAGCCGCCCGTGCCGTGACGGATGCAATTGGATACGCGCGACAGTGTGGCCGAGGAAATCTCGGTTTCCGCCATCACCTGCGCGTAGGTCTTGCCCTCAAGGAGTAACTCGGCGGAACGGATTCGCTGCGCCATCTGCTCAATTTCGTTGGCGGTGCAAAGGTCGGTGAATAGCGTCTTGCAGTCCTCAATCGACTGAAGCTTGACTATTGTGCCGAATAAAAGGTCAATCATATCTTTGGATATTTTATCGTTCATAGCAGCCCTCGAACCGATTATACTTCAATTCATTAAAGTTGTAAACCTTTTAAATTGGTTGCTGCCGCCTGAGCCAGCTTATTTTTTGCTTGGCGAATATGGCGGACGGGAATTTTTTTTGGAGGGCGAGCGAGCCGGCGTTACTCTCGAAAATGTGGCCGTAGGCAATCTCTCCCGATGCCAGCACGCGGTTTATCATGGCGGCTTCGAGCGCCCGCCCGATTCCTCTTGATCTAAACTTTAAAAACACCTCGAGCATTCCCATCGAGCCGTCAAAATGCCGCCCGATAAAGCCCGCAAGCTCACTTTCGAGGAAGGCGCCGAGTATGACGCCCGAAGAAAGCCGCTCAAGTATATATTCGGGAGCGAGCCGCATTTCGTAATGCTCGACGACATCGGCAAGAAAGCTTTCGTCCAAAACGCGGATTTCAATGCCTAATGCGGGTGTCTCGACGTGCGATGTGAACACCACCTGATAGCAAGGGCTCCGCTCTTTTAAGTTGCGGACGTCGGCAAGCAAAAACCTCGAGTTCGCTTCGTTGAGCGCCACTATCATGTCCGCATCTTTCGGAATGAGCGAAAGCTTGGTTAAATCGCGGCAGTTGCAGAAATACACCGGGTCGTCGTCGGGCTTGGAGCGGACTATGACGTTTTCGTCGTCAAAATATAAAACGTCGGCCAACTCTTTTTTAAGTAAGCCGATTATCGGCGCGTTTTGCGCCATATCCTCATATAGTTTTGATAAAATTCTATCCTTGTTCATGTAAATGCCCGGATTTTCGCGCTAAAACTTAAAAAGTTATCGTGCTTTTACTGCGCGAAAAATACCCTTTCACTGTTACCGCTTCATTATAACAAAAAATTATCGGAATGTAATATAAAATCTAACTACCGCTCTTAGAGCTTATCCTGAAAATACCAAAAAAGCGCCGATTTATCATGCCAATCGGTCTTTAAAATACTTGTCAAACAAAAAAAAATATTATATAATTTGAAAGCCTCGGGGGTATAGCTCAGTTGGTAGAGCGCTTGAATGGCATTCAAGAGGTCAGCGGTTCGAACCCGCTTATCTCCACCAAAATAGGCAGAAGGGCGTATCTAGCGCCCTTTTTTCATCTCGGCGGCGGTTACGTATATCCTGTATACGCGCCCTTGCCTCGCACTCAAAACGACGCTATCTACAACCCTTCTGCCTATTTTGGGGATTTCATTTCAAATCTTCGGTGTAGGGCGTATCCAGCGCCCTTTTTTCATGTCTCGGCGGCGGTTACGCATATCCTGTATACGCGCCCTTGCCTCGCACTCAAAACGACGCTATCCGCAACCCTTTTTCAAGTTTTTCAAGTGTTGATTTTATAGATAATAAAAGAATTTAACAACGACAGCTTTTTCGCTGATTTTTGCGAATTTCCGCCTATTTTTTTGCAATAGTGGAGAAAATTATAGATTATAAATATTTTCAGTTGTATAATTGACATAATATATCGCTTGAGGTTTGTCATGGAAAAAATCAATAAAATCAGCGCGAGAAACTGGGTGATAATATGGATAGCGGGGCTTGCCGGGCAATTGTGCTGGAACATTGAAAACCAGTGGTTCAACACCTTCGTCTATGCCAAGGTCGCGCCCGACCCCGGCATTATTACCTGGATGGTCGCGGTCAGCGCCATTGTTACCACCTTGTCAACGTTCATATCGGGAACCGGTTCGGACAGACTGGGGAAAAGAAAACCCTTTATCGTTGTCGGATACATACTGTGGGGTGTGTTTACCATCGTATTCGGGGCGATAGAGTTTCTGCCCAAAAGCAATATAATGGTTCTCGCTTCTATGGTGGTTATCGCCGACGCCATTATGTCGTTTTTCGGATCACTCGGTAATGACGCCGGGTTTAATCCCTGGACTACCGATATATCCAACGAAAACAACAGAGGGGGCCTCGGAGCCGTCGTTGCCGTGCAACCGGTTATCGCCACCATTGTGGGCTCGCTTATCGGGGGAATAATCATTACCGCCCTGGGTTACTTCGCCTTCTTTGTTATAATGGGAGCGTTCGTCAGCTTGATCGGAGTGTACTCGGCGTTTGCCTTAAAAGATTCGCCCGACCTTAAACCCAGCGTAGACCCCAAAGGTTATTTCCACCAGTTCGGTCAGGCGTTTAACTTTAAGTTGCTCGCCAAGAACAAGATGCTGCTTTTGGTTCTCTTTATTTTCGCGATGTTCTTCATAAGCTTCAACGTGTATTTCCCTCATCTTATGAACTATTTTATCTATACGAGAGGGTATGATGAGGGGATTTCGGGGCTCCTCCTGGGAATCGGCTTGATAATCGCCATTCCGTTTACGCTGATTGCGGGCAGGTTTATCAATAAGAAAAAGTATGTTCCCGTGGTGGGAATTGCCTTAATCGGCAACATTATAGGTCTGTTTATAATGGTTTTGTCCGAGTTCGTGGGCAGCGGGGACTTTATCAATAAGTTTGTGATAGTCATCGCCATCATATTTGTCGGGGGAGGGTATATGGTCATTTATCAGTCGCTGATGATGTGGTGCAAGAACCTCTATCCCGAAGAACAGAGAGGACAGCTCGAAGGCGTGAGGCTATTTTTCTACGTTTGCATCCCCATGGTATTGGGACCGGCTATCGCGAATCCCGTAATAGAAAATCTCGGGCAGGCGATCACGCTGTATTATGACGGAGTGGGCGTTCCCGGCTTTACTCCCTCCAAAGAGATATTCTATATTGCCGCCGCGGTCGCGGTGCTGACGTTTATACCCTTGCTGTTTGCCTATTTGCATGATAAGAAGGAAAGGGTTGTTATCGCTGAGAATCAAGTGGAAGAATAGTCCGAAACCGACAGCAGTGCGCATCTGTTTTGCGGGGTGCCCTTTTTCGTGTCTCGGGCGTTTGAATAATAGTCGCCTAACATATGGAGAATTTATGAAATTAGTGGAGTATACCCCCGCCGAATACGACAATCTTTTCGAAAGATTACACGGATATTTCAAGGAGGATTGCGCCGGGCTTGATGAGGAATCCCTTGAATATTTTCTATCCGATGAATACCGCCGCGAAATAGAGAGTTTAATGAATCCTGCCGAAAGCAAAACGCTTGTTCGCGCCGTGAAGTTGGTTGACGGCGCCGATTTGCTCGGTTTTGCTCTGTATGTGAATTACGCGTTTGAGAATAGGGAAAGCGACGGGGAATTGTTCATTCTGGAGTTTTGCATCGAACCGACTTTCAGGGGATGCGGCTACGGGAAAATGTTTTATGAAATGATAGAAGCCGTCGAAAATATGCGCGGAGCGAAATACGCGCAGCTGACGGCGGATAGAGCTGTCGGGTTTTGGCAAAAAGTCGGCTTTAAAGATACCGTGTGGCTGCCGCAAGCAATTATACTGTCGCCAATTTTATCAATCGCTTCTTTGATAATATCCTGCTTGCCTTCATAGTTGTGTTTTTTCGTTAAGTAAACTATGCCGTTAAACAAAACCCTCAGAATAAAAAAGTAATAATTGACGAGGTGAAAATATGAGACTGGACGGTGTCGGGATATTTGTTGAAGATATGGCAAAAATGATTCGATTTTATCGGGACGTTCTCGGCTTTGAAATTAAAGAAGACGAAAATGCCGTTAACGTATATCTTGTAAAAGACGGCACCTTATTTATGCTTTACGGAAGAAGGGATTTTGAAAAAATGACAAGCAGAAAGTATGAATATATAAAAGGGCTTAACGGCCATTACGAGATAGTATTATACGTCGATACGTTCAAAGAAGTTGACGATACATATAAGAAAGTAGTAGCTTTAGGCGCGACCCCGGTGTTGGAGCCGACAACCGAACCTTGGGGGCAAAGAACGTGCTATATTTCAGACCCCGAAGGAAACTTGATTGAAATAGGCTCATTCAACAAGCCTTTTGAAAGATAGCACCGATTTATCGAGGTGAATAATTTTTATATAAATAAACTATCCGAAGCTCACGGGTTCGGATAGTTTTTTATTTATGAATTTAATATTTTTTCGCAGCAAAATTATTGGATATCTAAGTTTACAACAGGTCTTTGGGGTCGTAGCGGGGGCGAAGGTAGAGCTTATCGGTTTTGTCGGTTATTTCCTCTTTGAAAACATCCTGCCATTCTTCGGCGGTGTAGTCCTCGACGGTAACCGAGATGTGTTGTTCGGAAACTCCCAGCGACGCTTTGAGCGCTTCGGTCAAGGCCTCTGCGGCGCGGCGCTTTTGCTCCTCCGAGCGTCCTTTTAACATTTTGAGCGAGATATGCGGCATTTTTTTCCTCCGATTATTAATTCCTATTTATTATTAATTTGCAAACGAGCGAATCCGAAAATGCAACAGTTTCCTTGGCACCCTATATCGGGCGTTTTCTTCATTCATTTTAACAATTTGTTTGAAGCCAAAAAGGCCTCGGTTTCGGCGCGGTCGGGCATGGCTTTCGCCGTGCCCGTCTTGGTGACGCTGAGGGCGGCTACCGCGCTCGCAAAAATTATGCTGTCCTCGATGCTTTTGCCCTCGCCGAACGCCGCCGCAAGCCCGCCGTTGAAGGCGTCGCCCGCGCCGGTTGTATCGATTGCCTTGACCTTAAAAGACGGGAAAAGACGGCTTTTGTTTCTATCGGCAAAAAACGCGCCCTTCTTGCCCATCGTTATGACGCAGCTTTTAACGCCTTTTTTAAGGAAAAACTCGGCTGCCGAACGCGCGCCGTCCTCATCTTCTACCTTGATGCCCGAGAGAAGTTCAGCCTCGCTTTCGTTGGGCGTAAAGATATCAATCTTTTGATAAAGGTCGTCGGAAATGCGGTCGGCGGGAGCGGGGTTCAAAATGACGGTAACGCCCGCGGCCGCCGCTATCGCAACCGCTTTTTCCACGGCGTCGAGATTGGTTTCGAGTTGCGTCAAAAACACCGCCGCGCCTTCAATCTCCCCTCGCGCCGTTTCGATGTCGGCTTCCGTTATGTTGCCCGAGGCGCCGATTGTGACGATAATTTGATTTTGCCCCGAATTCTCGTCGACCATGATTAAGGCGGCGCCCGTCGGATTTTTGTCATCTAAGAACACAAAGCGCGTCCCAATCCCCGCCGAGCGGAAGGAAGCCAAGGCGATTTCGCCGAAGGCGTCGTCGCCGATTTTGGTAATCATCACGATGTCGGCGCCCGATTTCGCGGCCGCCACGCCTTGATTGGATCCTTTGCCGCCCGCACCGATCATAAAACTTGTGCCCTTGACAGTTTCCCCCGGCGCGGGAAAACTTTTGGCGCGCATCATTAAATCCACCACAAAGCTGCCCATCACCGCAATCTTACTCTTTTTCATCGCAACCCTCCAGCCATCCGAGCATTTTGTTTTCGGGCTTTTTAAGACTTGATAATAGTTTTAAATACTTTGCGCCTCTTTGGGCGGCCGCTGCCGCCATGCCCTCCGCTTCAAAGCCGCTGTCCTTTCCGTCGTAGGCCGCGGCGGCGCGAGCCGAAAACAATGTTAACATTTCGGCGTTTTGCGCGGGCGGAAGAGGCGATAGAGCGGCGAGCACGGTGTGGACGCCGCCTATAAAGACGCCTCTTAAATCGTTCAAATAAAGCGCGATGGGCTTGCCGGCGGCGAATGCCATGCCCGCCTCGACCATGGCGCCCTCGTCGTAGAAGCGGCCGTTGAGATTGCAAATAAAATAATCGCTTGAAAGAAGCTCTTTGACGTCGACGCAAAAAATGACGTCGTGGATTTTTCGTAAAAACGGCTTGACAAGGAGAGAGCCCGCGAGAGGTCCTGCCATCGAGCCTATGATAAAGGGCTCGGCGCCGTCCCGTTGAGGAAGATAGGCAAAAACGCCCTCTGCCTCGAATATATTGGCGATTTTCTGCATTTCACGGTGCTCGCAGGGGCTGAACAGCGGACCCGAGCAATAGACGCGGCCGCCTCCGAACGCCGCTAGTTCGCCCGTTTCGGCCGCCTTAAAGCGGGCGAGCGCGGGAGATTCCCTAAACCGCTCGGCAAGCGCGGCAAGTCCGGCGTTTAAGTGTTTTTTCACTTCGCCGCCCAACTTCGCCAAATCCTCAATTACTGCGGAAAGGCGCTCGGCAGGCTTGCATTTTTCGCCGCGCCGTTTAATCAGCGCGTCTTTCAGTTTTTTTGCGTCGGAAAAAGGCTTCCGTGGCGAAAGTCCCAAAACCATGGAATTTTCGCCGGCGGCAAAGGTGGCTCTGACGTCGTTTTTAAAAAGGTAAACCGAAATTCCTAAAATATAGGCAATGCCGAGCTTGACGAGCACGCCCTCGTCTTTGCCGTCAAGAATCCCGACGACGCAATCCGAGTTTAAAATGTTATGTATGTCGAGTGCCAGAGATAGCCGCGCCAAAAGCGGTATGTCGTAAGGATGAATGGCGGCCGCGTTAATCCCTTCGGCGATTCGGGCATCTAAAAAAGAGCAATGTGCGTGAAGTCCCGCCGCGCTCAAAAAATTTACAAGCCTGAGGCCGGACTTTCTCTCTTCCTCGTTATACTGCGGAGAAAACACCAACGTTTTCATAGGCTCAATAGGTGGTTTCGCCGCTTTCTTGCTTGACAATTTTCACTATGGCGCTGGTGCCGAGGCGCTCGCAACCTAAATTCAGATAGTCCTCGGCGTCGGCAAGCGTCCTGATTCCGCCCGCCGCCTTCATCTTGACGCCCTCGGCGATATTGGCCTTAAAGAGGGCTATATCCTCGCGCGTCGCGCCCGATTTGGAAAAGCCGGTCGAGGTCTTGATGAAATCCGCTCCCGCCGCGCTCACGATTTTGCACATTATAACCTTTTCCTCCTCGGTGAGGAGGCAGGTTTCGATGATGACCTTCAAAATTCGGTCGGACGCGATTTTCTTAAGTCGCCTGATTTCGTCCTCGACATATGAGAGGTTCCCCGCTTTGAGCTCGCCTATGTTGATGACCATA
>ERZ795052.5470-NODE-5470-length-12357-cov-5.336124_pt1 | contig 12357 bp, 9 predicted proteins | sample MGYA00375136_ERZ795052 | MGnify/ENA primary metagenome ERZ795052 (study PRJEB30181, sample SAMN05720156) | activated sludge metagenome | isolation source: Anaerobic digester | place: Japan | collected 2015-05-26 ... | reverse complement strand
GACTATTCCGGCAGTAGCAGCTTCAAGATAATCAAAATACAGTTTGTAACTCCCTTCGAGTAATGCAGTTTTATAGAGAAGGTAATCCCCATTGGCATTAGAGGTATTTTGAAGATAATGAGACATAGATGTACTGCCTTTTGGTTCCCATGTTCCGGAAGTAGAGTAAAACGCTTTACTATCAATAGTCACATTCGGAGTTAAGAGAACTGGCAATCTTGATTTTGCTACGGAAGCATTCAGTCTTGCTATCCCAAAATAATCGTAGTCAGAAGCAAAGGTAAAAGTGATCTTAAACTTATAGTATCTCCATTCCCCTTGAGATCCTGTTGCGTGTAACAACATCCCTACTCCGGTATCATCTAGCTCTTCCCAAGTATCATCATCGTAATCAGGGAAATTAGTTCCCCAATCCGTACTATCAGTAGAGTAGATTGCTTCTATTTTAATTGCGCTCGGTTTTTTCCCGAACAGCTTTATAGCATTAAGAAAAAGCTGCTTTGTTGTAGTATTAGAAGTATCGTAAGCGGCAGAAAGGATAGATGCTGAAGTCTTATTAGAAGCATCCCATTTACTGGTTCCATCCCAGGTATAAGCTCCATCCCATGCTCTTGAAGGAGTCAACCATAGGAAGTATTGTTCTCCTGAACCAGTATATGAAAAATCAGTTAGCGTTCCCTGAAGAACCTGATTGAGAGTGAAATAAAGCCTATCCAGGTCTACGTTTCCCATGAGTTGTTTTACATAGCTAAAAACTAAATCGAGATCTCCGTAAAAAGTAGACTCAAACTTATCAGCGGTTATTGTTCCTGCGGCTATATGTTGAGCTTCAATAGCTCCTGCGGCTATATGTGCAGCTAGTATAGCTCCAGTAGCTAGCTTTTCAGTAACTACAGATCCAGCTGCGAGTTTAGCTGCTACTATTGCTCCTGACTCGATCTTTTCTGAAGTGATAGAGTTAGCATCTATCTTGTCTGAGGTTATAGCGTTACTAGCTATCTGTCCAGATGTTATAGATTCTGCCAGGATATTAGAGGCTCTGATATTGTAACTACCCTGAACTAAGATCTGAGGGGCTATAAAATACCAATAGTCTCCAGGTGTAGGGGTGTTAAAACCACTTCTCACCTTAGTTGATACAGCACCAGGAAGTAACTGCATACAAAAAATATTATTCTCCATATCAGGGAATGAAGGAGCTGGAACTTTATCTATATCAACATTACTTCCTAGAATGTAGGTTTTAAAAAATCGTCTAACAGGGCTTTTGTAGTTATAAACAAAATAGCAATTATGATAGCTTTCATAATAAACCTCCCATTTTTTTTCTGTAAAACTCCACTTATATTGTTTGTAGTATTCAGTGCCCCAATGCCCTATTCCAATGTAGAGACCTGAGCCGCCTTCGGTGTACTGAGGACACTCTAACCCAAAGGAAAATTCAAGTATCTCATTCGGGTCAACAAAAAAGTATTCAGAAAGGAAATCAGGCGACCCTACAGGTTGAGCCTCAGCTTTTATAGCTTTAAACCCATCTACCTCAACAATAGAACAACCATAACCAAGATTCCATCCAGTAGAACCTTCGCTCTCCACCAGGAAATTATTAATTCTATTCCTAGCGAGAACATCTAATTGATCCCTGGTAAGCTGCCCTGTAATATCGGTATTATCTACGTTTTTTTCCCAGGTAGTTCCTGTAGATCTGTAAAGCTTATTGTCTGTAGTCAGAAAAATAGTAGAACCATGAGGATAATCGTCATTCGGAAGAGCAGGAAGAGAAGAAACTATAGTTATAAGAGCATTTCCTGCCTGGATCTTTGTCTGCCCTATAGAACCATCTTGCAGTTGGGCTGAGGTAATACAGCTATCATCGAGCTTTATTGTAGTAATAGCTTTAGTAGCTATTTTATCTGTAGTAACTGAACCATCAGCTAATTTATCAGCAGATATTGAAAAGTTAGCTATCTTTTCTTCCGTTATGATCTCGTTTACAATGTGTTTAGCAAGAATAATATAATCCTGAAGATGATCGCTGTTTACAGACCCAGGAGCAAGCACACCCTCTCCTATACTCCCTTCAGGGAGAAACTCTCCTACATCATCAGGAAGATAAAAGGTAAGTGTTCTACTATCTTTTTTGTATTCGCAAGTTACCTTCATTGTTCTAACTGAGGTTTATTAGTTAAAGGTTTAAAATCAACCATAGCTTGATGAACTGCATAATTAAACCCTGATACATTGCTACTCACTTTAAACTTCAATTCATATCCAAGATACCCTAGAGGGATCTCATAAAATTTTCTCCCTTCCGTAGCTACGATAGTGAAAGCTCCATATTGAACTCTGTCTATTATAGGGGTTATTTTTATTTCTCCCTGGATACTGGAAAAAACTTCTATATCAAAATAGAGCTTATCAAAACGTTTCATTGATCTAGGGGCTTCTAAAGGAGAGGAGGGAGAAGTAAAGGTAGACTCAAATCCTGAAGATCCGTCTTGTTTATCATTATCGTTTAATTTCCAGAAATTTCCATCATAGTCTCCAGTCCAAATCTGATAATCTCCTGATCCGGCATAGATTAAAGCTGAACAAGAAGCGTTGTATCCTGAAGCTGATAATTCAGAAGCATCATGGATAACCCAGGCTTCAGTTAGAGGTCTGTCGATAAAATACAGGAGACAAGTATCAATCTCTTGTTTATCTTTTCTTACTACAAAAAATCTAACTGCTCTCAGGATAGGATCGTATATTCCATGAAATTGAGTAATATAGGTATCCTCAAGGTTCTCTCTCATCCATTCCTTTAATCCGGTTCCCTGGAGAAGCGAAGCTGTTTGATAGTCTCCATACTGAGAAGCAGCAGAAACAGAGTAAATATCAAAATCCTCTGTCATAGAAATAATATCGTTAGGGGTCTTAACTAAAGTTCTCCAGGAAATCGTCCCACCTTCCCACGGAGATTCAAAATAACCCCAATAAGCAGGGTTTGTAGCGGAATCATCAACTATGTAAGCCTTTCTTCTCCCAAAGAGGATGAGATTATCCTGAAAAACCACTCCTGCTACTATCCCATAGAGATCACCAGTATTAATTATCAGTACTACACAATCCTTATCACCAAAGGAAAGAGGATCTCCATTCTTAGAAGCGAATACATTAAAAGGAGTAGTAGCAAAATCTACAGCCCAAAGACGAAGAGAATTTCCTTTGCCATGAGCTATAAACTGTCCAGGATAGTTTTTAGAAACCCATGAAGAAGGGATAGAGGGCATAGCCACTATATCTCCAGCCCCCCCATCCCAATAGTAAGGAGCTATATTACCGTTACAGATAAAAATTTTATTTCCAAATTTCTCAATACTCGTAGGTTTAGAAGTACCTAAACCAGATCCAATACCCTGATTAACACCTTTATAGAAATAACCGTTAGAAGTAGCAAAAACTATATAGGTCGCAAAATCAAACATATTCATTATTCTAGGCGAATCAGATACAGGCTCTTCATTCATTAGCTTAGTTCCACCCCTGACAATTCTTGTATTATCCTGAAGGTTGAAATTCCTACATTCAATCATCTGAGTAGGTTTCAGGATACTCTCATTCTTTAAAGGAGTGAGTCCTCCGTTACTGAAATTTATCGAGTATGTTTGTCCTATATACATTATCTCTTCACTCCATAGAGAAGGGCATTATCTATTTTAGAAATTCTATCCATAACATATTTAGCATTCTTATTTTCAAGATTGCCCTTAGCTAAATTAGCTACATTAGCTACATACTGAGAAGGTTGATTGTCTAGAGCTATTGATACTCTAACTGCAAGATTATAGAGAATAGCTTCATGATACTCAGGAGGGACTATAAGAGTACTTCCTATAGTTTGAAGGTTTTCGAAGTTCTTCTCTGAATGTAGCTCTAAGATATAAGCAATATCAGGGAGGTTATTGAAATAAATAACTCCAAGAGGATAGCTAGGAACATAAAAAATTTCAGAAGGTTTACCTGAAACATTTCTTGACCCCTGTTCAAAATATTCCTGAGTATTGTTATGAACAAGTAAAGGATGAAAATAATTATCATGATTGATATAAGCATCTGTGATTCTATTCGGTCTTTGAGTATTAAATTCCCCATCAATTCCTATAGTGTAAACTCCCTTGCCAACTGTTAAAGAAAGCTCTTCTTTAGCAAAACAGGGAATAGAAAGTCCTTCTACTCCCCAAGAAGAGAGCATAACGTTCAATAAATTCAAACCAAGGGCTAGGTTTTCATCGTCTACAGTTCTAACTCCGTTCAACCTAAAAGCGGTCTTTATAACTTCGCTTGTATCCATCACTCTCTCCTATAAAAAAAGGGAGGGGTATTAGCCCTCCCTAGTTTTCAGCTTCTACCCCAATTAACGATTACTCGTTTTTCTTGCCCTGAATACGGACAGCCAACTGAGGTCTTACAGCCTTGTACCCGTACAGAACATCAATCCTGCAAGGGAACTTATCGTAGTTAATGTCATACTGCCTTACTATCCTCATAGAGATTCCGTCAAAGACTTGCCTCGATGCGAAGTCTACTCCCTTAGGCATTTCAAGGTCAGCAGTTACGAAAGCGAAAGCATCCCTATGATAGCCAAGATTCTGAGCATAAGAAGAGCTAGCATCACCAATCACGGTTATAGTAGCGTTGTCAGCAACTTTCGCACTTACATTCTTTTTCGCTCCAGTAGAGATTACAGGAGGAGAGATCTCAAGATCAACGTCTCCTGTTGACCCTGTAGCTGTAGCATCTTTTGTTACTACAAATTGCTGGAGATAAGGGTAGCTCTGCTTTGTTTCAGGATGAACAGCATAAACACCTGCGAAAGTAATAACGTCACCCTTCTTTATAGTACAGTCCTTGTCAAAACCATCACATTTAATGGTAGATCCGTCCTGAGCTGCAGCGCTATTTGCGAGAGGAGTAGTGTTATCCCTAGAGCCGGTAAGATGGCGAACTATAAGATCGTTCTCCAGCCAGGTAAAACCTATAGCTCTCCCCATAACACCGTCCCTAAACTGATCCGCTATCGCAGACTGAGGATTAAACAAACCCTTCAGAGCATCAACAATAGCTGCCATTGCTAGAGAGTTAATACAGAAGTATCTATTCCCATCTTTAGGAGCGAGACACTCATTGAGAAGCTTCCTTGCAGCCAGCCAGTCAGAGAGGTTCTTAGGTTGATCTGTACCTGCGGTATTGACCGTGTTCCAGACATCAGCGTACATCTTGATTGCATCAGCTTCGATATTCGCAGCTAATACTGCCATTGCGGGTTCGAGAATTCTCTCGGAAAAATCATCAAGGGAAAGTGTAAGCTCTACAGAAGAAAAGTTTACATCAACTCCCTTCTGAGTACTCATTACAAGATCCACAGAGCTTTCCTCTACATCTTTCGCTTGAAGTGTAGCACCTGTTCTAATTTCAAATTGGTTAGGAAGTCTTACCTTCAGAGTGCTCCCTATTTTAGCTCCAGACTTTGCATAGCTATCATCATACTGTCTATTGATAGAACCTATAAAGTTGAGATTAGCGTGTAAAATCTCAAGAGCTTTCCTAGTTACCATAGTAGGAGTAAGAATTGTGTTAGCCATTGTTTAAATCCTCCGTATCTTAAAGAAAACGTCCTTTCCGTTTCTCGATTCTTTTTTGTCTTTCTGCCTTCATAAAATCCTCTATAGGCATTTCTTCTATACTCCTCTTCACTACTTCATTCCCGTTTACGGGGTTAATAGGAGGAGGAGCAGTACTTACTGTTTTCTTAGTAAACGAAGAGAATCTTATTTCCAGCTTTCCAATCTCCTTTGCAACCTTCGAAGGAGGCAAAGAAGAAAGCCTTAAAGCCTCATCAGGATTTTTTGCTAAGTAATATCCGATTTCAGCACCTAGCTCACTATCAAGAATCTCTTGACTCAGAGTAGGAGAAAAAACAGGTGTTGCGATCACATCATCAAAATCTTGATACTTAGCCCTCATACGTTCAGCTCTCTTATTGAAAGCCTTGAGAGACTCCTGAAATCTCTCCTCTGCCTGTTTCTTACTTAGTTCAATGTTACGTTGAGCTTCATTCCAAGCGAAGATTTCATCTTCGTATTTAATTCTTGCCTTACGGTATTCGTTGGGATCTTCAAAATCATCTTCTAGAGGAGGAATAGGTCTTTGAGCAGGAGAGGATTTAGTTTTAGCCTCATTCCTGATTTCTTCAAGCTCCCTTCGAAGATTTTCAGATTCTCTTTTAGCTTCCCACTTTTCCCAAGTAAGTCTATCAATACGCTCCTGAACCTTACTGACAGGCTTTTTAGGTTTTCCCTCTTCTTCAGTTCCCTCTTCTTCAAGAGTTTTAGCTATTTCCTCTAGGGAAAAACCTTCTTCTTCGGTAGTCCGTGACTCTACCTCTTTTTCGTTTGTTTCTGATTGCACGTTTTCAGGCTGGATGGTTTCCTGATTATTAAGAGCATCCAAAGCTTGTTCCTCAGACATAGAAAATATCTCCTAGTTTTTATTACTCCCTATAATATAGGGATCAAATTTGCTCGTTTTCTCCAGGAGGGGGTTGTTCGCCTTTTCCTCCTAAGAGTACATTCATGTGTTTCTCTAATCTACGCTTAACTTCATCAGCTTTAGGCCAATCCTGGCTTTCGAAGAGAAGATCAAGGATGAGAGGAGCTATATTAGGAGCAGCTTGTATTACTTCTGCCATTGATTGAGCCGATTCTTCTCTTCTTGTCGAAAAGAGTCTTGTTCCTGGAACAACATCGTATCTTCCGATAGAGAGATCATTTAAAATAATTGACTCTCCTGTAGAAGGATTAATCTCTTGTTTATTGATGTCTACCAGAAGCTCATCGTCCTCTTCACCTAAAATTCTTATTCTTCGCTCGGTATCATAGATTTTTGGTATCAGTTCAATTAGCTGTCTCATAGTCTCAAGAATAGCTCTCTTAAGATTGTCGAAGAAATGAAATACCGCAAAATCGCTCCTGTCAGCTCTAGCTTTAATAGCCGCGCCTGTACGCTCATTAGATCTAGCTCCAAAGCTTGATTCGAACATCCCTATAGTGTCCTGGAGATCGCCAGCAGAGATTTGAAGCATTTGTCCAGCTCCAGTAGGCACAGTAGGAGGGGGTTCTCTCGTAGGCTTTCTTTGTCCTTGAGCATTGTAAAGCAAGTAGGGAAGGTTTTTCTGATTAGCTGAGTTCCACATATCCTCAAAGCCCTTAATCTCTTGGGGAGTTACCAGGTAGGGGGCTTTAGGAGCTAGAGCTACCGTCTCTGTCATATGAGTCCACCAAAAGTTATACGCCCTCTGAGGATCTTTTGCATCTCTGATAAGGGATCTCTTATAAGACTTTCCAGCAATATTAACGTAATCGCCTACAACTTCGATAATAGGAATCTCACTTCCAGGCCATACCCCTTCTTCCAGAATATCAAACCCTGTTATCTTAGCCCACTTAACTTTCTTAACAGTCTTATTCTTCTTCTGTATAACCATGTAATTAGCTCTCGCAAGAGTTTCTTCTAAAATTTCATCGTTAAGCTCCAGTATTTTAATTTCTCCTGTAGTTGTGTTTAAGCATTTAGCTAGCTCTATCGGAACTTCTTCCTTGTAGAAATACTCAGCTATATAAACTTTTTCAGAGTCATACCAAAGGTTGTTATCTCCCTCTCCCTGAGAGTTTACGCTTACAGGAGCTTTATCAGGATATTTAGCTTCAAACTCATCTATAGGCATTCCTTCTCGTATAAAACCATATTCCCTCTTAGGGTCTAGGTAAACTGAAAATTGATTTTCAATTTTTCTAATAAAAATTTCCTGATCAAAAGAATAATCAGGTTCTTCGGTAGTGATCCTGAAATAGCCAAATCCTCCTGCTATTGCTTTCTCTCCTACATCCGCATAAACTTCATCAGCTTTACTGGCGAATTCAATATACCGAATTAAGCCTGTATAAATTTCAGCTACTTTAGGATCAGCTTTATCGTCTACGGGTTTAACTTTCCCACCTAAACGTTCATCCCTGGCTCTGTTAGCTACCTGAGCTACGAATTTCCTAAGCTTATTGGAAGTTAAACAAGGTCTATGATCTCTTTCTCTCTCAGCCTTAATTTCACTAGGCCATTGCCCTTCTTCTACGTTGTAAACGAATTTTAGATCCTCTAGAGAAGCAGGTCTGATATGAGACTCTGCGGTAGAGACTATTTGAAACCTAGATCTAGCTAAGGCTAAAAATTTGTCTACGTCTTTTATTGCCATGTTTTACTCCCTTTAAGCTCCCATCCAACCTTGAGGTTTAGGAATACTCTCTTGTTTATGACAGTAAACTCCCCTTCTACCTCTCACTTGAGGAATATCATCGAAATAGTACGTTATAGCTAACGCATCTGCTTCATCAGGAGAATGCCCTATCTCCTGTTTAATTTTTGCCTTTTCAGCTATCTTCAGCTTCCCTCCTCCTTCGTAGGAAGTTTTAATAGCACTTAGCTCGTCAATCAGGTCTGTATCATCAGGGATTGAGATCAAACCTTTCTCAAACTTTTCTCTCAGAGTCCAATACATTTCTGCTCTCTTGTTGTAGAACTTATCTATATTCCCTGCTTGTTTACGGGAATCTGCCGATTCTACTCTAGATCCAAACTTATCAGCTAAAACTCCGTAAACTCCCCAACCAATACCGATGTTATCTATCCTAACAATATCAGGGTTATCTTCCAGAATGCTCATTTCAATCCAGTTAATTAAAACTTGAGAATCAGGAGTTTTCATTCTAGCTATAGGATAAACTTTCCCTCCCTTTCTCGTTATGATTACACTGTTGTCTCCTCCAGCTCCACAGTCTACTCCCTTTACTACAGGATCAGGATCAAGAGGAATTATTTCTCTGTTTACTGCATCCATGATCCAGTCCATAGGGAAAAGAGTATCTTCATCAACCAGAGGGGGTAAGCCTTTAATTCTGACTCTCCAGGGAGTAGAATTCTCTCCGTATTTAGCTCTAACCCTCTCTATAACCTGTCTGTCAGCTATTTCACTCTCCTCAGCATCCCAACGAAGAGTTACCCAATACTCAGAGTTCTTATACTGAGAGTCTATAGCGTATCCTTTAGAACGAGTAGGGTTAAAAATCATGAAAGCAAAGTTGCAAGGCTGGGTCATAGTACCTTCAAGGGGATGAAAAACTGGCTCTGGAATACCGCTAGCTTCATCTATGACAATCATCATGTAGTCAGCATGAATACCTGAGAGAGTTTCAACTTGTTCCTCTACGCTGCTCTTAGGGCTAGCTGTCTTAGGAAATGCGAACCACTGTTTTCCTTTCAGGTCGTCCTCTACTTCACTGAAATAAACTTTGTCGGACTGAAGAGTTATCCAGGCTTTTGCCGGAGAGTAAGCCAACCATTTTGCTATCTCACTCCAGAGAACTTTCATAAGCTGATCTTGAGAAACTGAGACACAAGGAATTTTGCAGTTAGGAAAACAGCTTAAGAACCAGATAATCAACCAGGAAGCTAAAGCGTCCTTTCCTAGTCCTTTCCCTGCCATAACTGAAACTCCGAATTTATTATTAAGCTCCACCTCCTTTTCGGTTAATTCTAGTTTTCCAAACTTCTTCAATCTAGCTTGAACTAACTCCGATACCGCTTCGATAGCTTTTCTTTGCTGGTTAGACATGACTATGTTCATTCCAGTTGCTTCGTTGTAGGGAGTAATAATTATTTCCTGGATGAACAGAGCAGGATTAACTATCCAGCGTTTAAAAATATCTTCTCCGATAGACTCAAAACTAGTCTCTTGAGGAGTTTTGTTGTTTGGGTTAGTTCTCATGTCAAATATATCTCCCAAAAATGTTTGCTCGTTGAGAGAAGGGGGGTACGGGCGTACCTTTGGGGGGATAAGAGTACAGAAATTCAGCAAGCCAGTTAGTAAAATCTTAAAGGCTTGCCACTGTTTAAGTAGGGGTTTTAACTAGGGTTTTAGCTAAGTTTTTAGTTAGGGTTTTCATGTTATTATTTTATGAATGAAATGAATAAAATAATAACTAACTAACTAGCTAGTTAGTTAATTAAATATATATTAATTAATTATATATATTAAACTAGCTAGTTTAAAGAGAAAGAAAGAAAGAAATATATAAAGAAAGAAAGAAAGAGAAAGAGAGACTACTCAAGAAAGTTTTAATCTCTTCGTAGACTCGCTCAAGTTTAAATTTCACTCCTGACTAATTTTTGAATATTAGCTTCTAAGTTAGAGAGGGGTTAATCCCCCCCCTCTTTCTTCTCGAAATAAAACTGCTCACAAGTACCCTGATAGATCCTAGTTTTGTAGCTGAAGTTATGAGTTAGACCGTCTACAACTATTGCTCCAGAGGCTTTATACTTAACTGGCTTCTCAGTACAGATCTCGTTGTAGATTATTTGGCCGTCAACTACATAAATTTCGTCTAAATTAGTGATTATCAGAGTTGTAAGTATAAGAAATAGCAGGATTATTTTAGTCAGTTTCATAGAAGCCTCCTAATTCTTTAATAATTTTAAGCCTAAAGGCTCTCTTGGAATAAGATTGCCAGGGACGAAAGGGACTGTGCTACTGCACAACACCCCCTTACACGCCTTAATAGCGTATTGAACTGTCTTGTAATCGTCTCCTGTAACCGGAATTGAGCACCTAACCCCTTCAGCTACAGTCTCTACGGGAAAACTAATAAAACTTCCTCCATTCTTAGCCATTTCACAAGTCTCAGGAAGATTATCTGTACCAGTAATCCAGGGATCACTCACTATTCTCTCAGCTCTAGCTACATTCACTAGGAATAACAGAGCTAAGACTACTACTAAAAATGGTAAAATCTTTAATATTTTCACTTCTTTCCTCCTCTTTCTGTATTCATTAATACCTCTTTCTTACTAAACTATCCTCCTTTCTAATATTACTAAAGAAAGTGTAGCATTTGCTAAACTCTCTCAAGTTCTACTTTAGCTATTCTATTTAAGTTAATGATTTTATTGGGAATAGACTCCTTTTTAATTTAGCTACAGATAAAGAGGGTATTTAGTAAGTCTTTAAGGCGAATCGGAACCATACCCCCCCCCTCCTCCTGGTTGTTTAGTAATTCCTTCTCTTTAATTTTTCTCCTCATTGATCCTTCTTGGTCTGGATTACTCATAACTATTTAATATCTTTAGTTAGACTATGGGTTAGTTACTCACAGTTCGAGTAACTCTTAGAGAGAAACACAGCAGTATTTTAACTATAACTATTCAGAATTACTACCGAATAACTTAGCATGAGCTGATCTGATTACTCCAGCTATCCCTAGATTAGCTGTAGTCTTATTTCGCTCTAAACGCTCGTTGTTATAGAGAGAGTTAAACCATAAAGCTAAATCCCTCAGGTTAGCTCGCTTAAATTCCGCAGGATCATTAAGTTTTAGCTGTAATCCTTCGAGGAGAAGCTGTTGTAATCCAGCAAAAATTAACGCTCTATTGTTAATATAAAATTCAGTGTCATTTTTTGTTGGCAGTAACATTATAGAATTTATTTTATCCAATCCCCTATTAGCTAATAATATTGAGTCTTTACGCTTTATAATATGTCTATCAAATTTAGTAGTTTTTTCACTATATTCTTGTAATTTATCTATATTATTAGTTAAATCACTTTTTGAGTTAGCTAGTTTATCTATATCCTTATTATCTTTAGTTTTTTCAGGAGTCCTTATTTCTCTAACTTTAGGTTTAGGTAATTCAGTCATACCAGGCAGAAGTAAATTCCCTCCCTTATTCCGTTTTCTCTTAGTTTTTTCAGTAGTTACACTCATAATATCTCCCTTCTACTTAACTCTCTTAAAAATGTTTAACTCTATAACTCTTGAAAATAATTAAGATATAAAAATTTTTCATTTTTTCTCTTGACAACAAATTAGGATATGCTATAATTAATAACATGAGATACTTAAATAAACAGTTAAGGAGAGAAAAAATGGAAACACAAAATGCAGGCATTGATTATGGAATGGGATTAAGTAACATTGACAAGAATACAGGCATTAGGTATGGAGTTATTTCAATCTATGAAGTAACTCAATCATGGGGCGATAGCTCAGAAGCAAATTATAATTGTGCTGATTGCGAATATGCCAACAGTGAAAATGGATGCGATCAGTTCTGCGATGCGTCATCATTTAGCTATGATAGTGATGGATACATAGCAGAACAACTTGGCGATGATACCGATATTTTTATTATCAAATCACCATACTATACTCTTTGCAATTTTTGTTCTCCTTGTGCTCCTGGTGCTGGATACATTATGAGTCAAAATAA
>ERZ795052.5452-NODE-5452-length-12378-cov-4.666153_pt1 | contig 12378 bp, 9 predicted proteins | sample MGYA00375136_ERZ795052 | MGnify/ENA primary metagenome ERZ795052 (study PRJEB30181, sample SAMN05720156) | activated sludge metagenome | isolation source: Anaerobic digester | place: Japan | collected 2015-05-26 ... | reverse complement strand
ATAAAGATATTTACCTTGGTGTTCCTGTAAAATTGGGTAAAAAAGGTATTGAACAAATTATTGAACTCAAACTCAATACAGAAGAAAAACAATTACTCGATGGCAGTGCAAAAGCTGTAAAAGAAGTTATGAACGTGCTTGATGGTATGCAGCAACCTGTAAAGTAAATTTCTTCCGATAAAACTATTAAATGCCGCTTGTTGACAGGCGGCATTTGTTTTTTAATAATTACTTAATCTGATGAACTGATATTTTAGCTACATTCGCAGAAATGCATTACAGTTTCAGACTATTGTAATAAATAATTTTTAACCCATTAATTCTCAATGAACATTATACTTGCTGATAGCAATCGAGTTGATTTGCTCCCATTTACATTTATAAGACCCGTGGCAGAGATTCGTTGCGGTATTTTAACCATTACCGAAAAATGGCATCACCTTAGTGGTACACCATGTTCATGGCTGACTGAAAAATATCTCTCCACAAAATATTCTTTAACGAAAGAAAAAGTTAACCTGATTGCTAATGCATCTGTACTCATTGATAAAGCACTTTTCAATGAAGTAAAAACATTGAAAACAGGTCAGGCATTAGTGAAAGGTAATACTGTAATTGCTGTTTGTACCGAACAACAACAATTCGAATCATTGGAAGATGTCAGTTATAGTGAGGCATTTGAAACAGGTCTTGAAGTTAACGTGATTAAATATCCATGGGATATTTTTCGTTTCAATGATAAGGCAATCAACAGCGACTTTCAATTAATTACAGAAGGAAGAAAAAGTGCTGACTATGATTCTTCAAATACAATAATTAACGAACAGCAGGTTTTTATAGAAGGTGGAGCCAAAGTGATGTGCAGCATAATAAATGCTTCAGCAGGCCCTGTTTATATTGGTCGTGATTCTGAAATAATGGAAGGTTGCATGATTAGAGGACCTTTTGCGCTTGGCGAGCATGCTTCATTAAAAATGGGTGCTAAAATTTATGGCGCCACAACCATTGGCCCCCATTGTAAAGTTGGTGGCGAAGTAAACAATTCAGTAATTTTTGGTTATTCCAATAAGGCACATGATGGCTTTCTTGGTAATGCGGTAATTGCAGAGTGGTGCAACCTTGGAGCCGATACCAATAACTCTAACCTGAAAAATAATTATGGTATAGTAAAAGCATATAATTACCATAAAAAAGATTATATCAATACAGGCTTGCAGTTTTGCGGACTTATGATGGGCGATCATAGTAAGGCTGCTATCAATACCATGTTTAATACGGGCACAGTGACCGGAATTTGCGCCAATATTTTTGGCAGTGGTTTCCCTCCTAAATTTATACCCTCTTTTGCCTGGGGAGGATTTGATGATGAAAGCTTCTTTCAGCTTGATAAAGCACTTGAACTTGCTGCAGAAGTTTATAAACGAAGAGATTTGTTTTTTGATAAAAAAGAACAAGACATTATTAACCATGTTAACATGCTTGAACTCATACTGCCAAAAAATTAATGGCATAAGCATTGACAATATTATATTTTAAACTAATAGCAGCCTGTTGGCTGACAACTTGACGCAACTATGTTCAATCCCGAAGATATTAAACACACACTCATTGGCGGCATAAATGACGATGAACCTGAGTTAATACCATTACTTTCATCAGAAGATGAAGAACAACTTAATAAAGAAAGCATACCTGACGAATTGTCAATTCTGCCATTACGCAATACCGTACTTTTTCCGGGTGTAGTGATTCCAATTACGGTAGGCCGCGACAAATCAATTAAACTCATAAAAGATGCCTACAAGAGCAATAAAATAATTGGTGTTGTTTCTCAAAAAGACACCAATATTGAAGATCCCGGCTTTAATGATTTGAATAAAATCGGTACGGTAGCCAGTGTTATAAAAATGTTGAGACTACCCGATGGAAATACTACCATAATCATTCAGGGCAAACGCAGGTTTTCACTACTTGAAATGACACAGAGTGAGCCCTATCTGAAAGCTAAAGTTGAACCACTAAACGATATTGTTGCCGCACTTAAGGAGAAAGAATTTAAAGCAACAGTAGATTCTTTAAAAGATATTTCGTTGCAGATTATTCAACACTCTCCACAAATTCCTAGTGAGGCCGGATTTGCTGTTCGCAACATTGAAAGCCCTGCTTTTCTGATAAATTTTATTTCAAGTAATATGCAGATGGAAGTTTCCAAAAAGCAAGACCTGCTTGAAATGACTGATATTAAACAACGTGCTTTAAAAGTGCTTGAGTACCTCACACAGGAGTTGCAGATGCTTGAGTTGAAATCGCAGATTCAGAATAAAGTAAAAGTAGATTTAGATAAACAACAACGAGAATATTTTTTAAATCAACAATTAAAAACTATTCAGGAAGAATTGGGTGGCAGCACACCTGATCAGGAATTGCAGCAATTAAAGACACGAGCCAAGTCAAAGAAATGGAATAAGCATGTAGCAGAAACTTTCAATAAAGAAATTGAAAGATTAGGACGTATAAATCCTGCAGCAGCAGAATACAGTGTAACTTTAAATTATCTGGATTTATTACTCGAATTGCCTTGGGGTGAATTCACTGAAGATAATTTTAACCTGAAAAATGCACAAAAAGTTCTGGACAAAGATCATTACGGATTAGAGAAAGTAAAAACACGCATACTTGAGTATCTGGCAGTTTTAAAACTAAAGAAAGACATGAAGTCACCAATAATGTGTCTTTATGGTCCTCCGGGAGTTGGTAAAACCTCTCTTGGTAAGTCAGTAGCAAAAGCATTAGGTAGAAAATATGTTCGTGTTTCTTTAGGCGGACTACGTGATGAAGCAGAAATCAGAGGACATCGCAAGACCTATATTGGTGCCATGCCCGGCAGAATTATTCAGAATATAAAAAAGGCAAAATCATCAAACCCTGTTTTTGTGCTTGATGAAATTGATAAACTCACCAACGATTTTCATGGTGATCCAAGCTCAGCACTGCTTGAAGTGTTGGACCCAGAACAGAATAATGCCTTTTATGATAATTACATTGAGCTCGATTATGATTTGTCAAACGTTCTGTTTATTGCTACGGCAAACAGCTTGAGTTCAATACAGCCTGCACTGCGTGACAGGATGGAAATAATAGAAATCAATGGCTACACTGTTGAAGAAAAAATTCAGATTGCAGTAAAACATCTTATCCCAAAACAGTTGGATGCGCATGGACTAAAGAAACACCATGCTACTTTCAATAACAGTGTAATTGAATATATTATTGAATTTTATACCAGCGAAAGTGGTGTTCGTAGTCTTGAACGCAACCTGGCATCAGTAATCAGAAGCATTGCAAAGCGCGTTGCACTGAATGAAAAATATGATAAGAAGGTTGATAAAGATGCAGTGGAAAAAGCATTAGGAGCACCAATATTTTTGCGCGACAGATTTGCCGACAATAGTGTTGCAGGTGTTGTAACAGGACTTGCATGGACATCAGTCGGTGGCGATATTTTATTTATTGAAACGAGTTTGAGCAGGGGTAAAGGACGTTTGTTGCTTACCGGAAACTTAGGTGAAGTAATGAAAGAATCCGCACAAATTGCCTTAGCATATTTAAAGGCACATGCAGCAGATTTTGGTATTGATTATCATGTGTTCGATAGATGGGACATTCATATTCACGTTCCCGAAGGAGCTACTCCAAAAGATGGTCCTTCTGCCGGCATTACCATGCTCACTTCCCTTGCATCAGCATTTACACAACGTAAAGTTAAATTGAAATTAGCCATGACAGGTGAAATTACTTTGCGCGGAAAAGTGTTGCCTGTTGGTGGTATTAAAGAGAAAATTCTTGCTGCAAAACGCGCAGGAATAACAGACATAATTCTTTGTGAAGACAATGAGAAAGATATTAAAGACATCAAGAGTGAGTATCTTAAAGGGCTGAGATTTCATTACGTAAGTAAAATGGGTGAGGTAATTGACCTTGCATTACTTCAGGATAAAGTAAAAAAACCATTAAACTTTACTATCAGTCAGCCCGAAAGAAAGGAAGTCTTTTAAGATTTAATTTCTTCTGTATTAGGTTTGAATTTTGCTTTTTCAATGGCATTGTTCAGTTCAAATCCTATTAGTAATTGAATGCAGTTAAAGTTCAGGTAAATTAATATTACTATCAATGTTCCGATAGAACCGTAAATTTTATTGTATTGTCCAAAATTCAGAATAAAAAAGTTGAATGCAATGGATGTAACAGCAATAAGTATTGTTGCCAGAATACTGCCTGGAGAAAAGAAATGCCATTTTTTACTTCCTCCGGAAGGACCAAAAAAGTAAAGTGATGATATGGCTGTGAAACAAAGCAAAATCAGGATTAGATATTTACCGGCAAGCAAGAGATAAACAGAATTTTGATTCAGGTTAAGAATATGATTATTGAAATAATGTAGAATAACCTCAGTTATGATAATGAGTAAAATTGCAATAATCAATAAAGTTGCTAAAAGAATGGTTAGATAGAGTGCAACTAATCTCTGTTTCCAGCCTTTACGTTTTTCATGCATGATGGTTTTATTGAAACCTTCTATCAGTGCAAACACACCATTGGTAGAAACAAATAAAGCCAGAATAAAACCAATTGAAAGCAGTCCTCCGTTTTGCCTTACAATAATTTCTTCAATTGTCTTATATGCTGTGTCATAGGTGTTGTAAGGTAACAGCGATTGTAAAATACTTAATAATCTTTCTTGAAAACCATCTATTGGAACATAAGGGATTAAGGTAAAAAGAAAAATGATGGCCGGGAAAATGGCTAAAAAAAATGAAAACGCAATTGCTCTTGCTCTAATTTGTAAATCGCCTTTAAACAACTCACGAAGAAAAAATTTGCCCACATCATAAATTGGAATTTTCTGAAAGCCGGGCAGTGTAATTCTACGTGTATAGTTTATAATGAGAGATAAGTATTCGAGCAACCTGCGTTTCATCGGGTTGCTTTTAAACTCATGTCCATGCTTATAAAAGAATGTGTTAATGCACCTACAGAAATATAGTCAACTCCTGTTTCAGCATATTCTTTTATGTTTTGTAGTATAATGCCACCGGAAGCTTCTGTTTCAAAACGACCACCTATCAAAGCAACAGCTTCTTTTAATAAAGTTGGTTGAAAATTGTCGAGCATAATTCTTTCTACACCACCGGTGCTCAACACCTGACTGACTTCGTTTAAATTACGTGTTTCTATTTCAATGGCAATATTCAGGTTTCTGGTTTTCCTGAAAACATTTGCCGCATCAATTGCCTGTTTTATTCCTCCTGCATAATCTACATGATTGTCTTTAATCATAATCATATCGCTCAGTCCAAACCGATGATTGTGCCCACCACCAATGCGTACAGCCCATTTTTCAATATAACGATTCAGAGGTGTTGTTTTTCTTGTATCTAAAATTTTTGCTTTTGTATGTTTCACTTGTTCGGCATATAAGTGAGTAGTGGAGGCAATGCCGCTCATACGCTGCATACAGTTGAGAACTAATCGTTCAGACTTCAGAATAGAAAGAACACTTCCTTCTATGGTAAATCCAATTTCGCCTTTATCAACATGCTGTCCATCTTTTATATGAATATTGATTTGAAGTGAGGAATCAACAGTTTTAAATATGCGTTCTGCAAGTTCAACACCTGCAAGTATTCCTTTATCTTTAATAATTAGTTTGGCCTTGCTGCTTGCATGTGCAGGAATGCAGCTCAGAGAACTGAAATCGCCAGGACCTACATCTTCCTGAAGCGATAATAATATATACTGATCTAAATCCATGATAATTATTTCTGCCGCAAAATTCAGCTTTTTGATTCAAAGAATCATGTAAGAATCAATTTTTTTGAAATACTAAGAATGAATTAGCCGTATGTAAGTATGAATAAGGCTATAAAAAACTGTGGGGAAGATATTTTTATTCTTTTTCGAAGCGTAACTCCTGAATTGAAGCAGTGCCACCACTTTCCTTTACAAAGAAATAGGTTCTGATATTCTGACCTTGTGTTGTTGTGAATGTTCCAATTGCATAGCGTGCACCTTCTTTGGAAACACCCTTATGGATGATAGTAAAACTTTTTGGTGCGTTTTTGCTGAAGAAATCTTTAAGCACCATTTCTGCCTGGGCTTTACTGTAAACTTCTTCCTGATTAAATATTGTCAAATCAACATTGTTGTTAAAAAAACGTGCAATCTGCTTGGCATCGCCCGAACGAATGGCTGCGCCAATATCATCGAAAACATCAGCTGCCTTTACAACGGTAGCTATCAGCAGGACTGAAAGAAGAAGCTTGATGGTTTTTTTCATCATTGATAAATTATGTTTGTGAACTGACAAAAATCAAGCCAAGCGCGCAAGGGAATGAAAAACTTATGAATGCATTTTGGCATATATCTTACAATACTAATTAAACACTTAAAAGTAAATCCGAAACAATATTAGGGCATAAAAATTTACTTTCAAAACTAAATTTCGGATTTTTGTAATATAACATTGTTGAATAACGTAAATTATGCATATTAAATTGCTGATGATTGGAAAGAATAAGGACAGTTTTGCCGAAGCTGCTATAGTAGAATATGCTAATAGGGTGGAAAGGTTTAACGGTTTTGAAATAAAGTACCTCAAAGAGGCTAAAAACAACAAAAACCTTACAGCGGCAATGGATGTTGAAGCTGATAATATTTTTAAAGAGTTATCTCCAAATGACTATGTAATTCTTCTGGACGAAAAAGGCAAAGAATACACTTCGGTTCAGTTTGCTGCAAAAATTGAGCAGCTCAGGCTTAAAAATTTCAGGCAGTTGGTTTATATTGCAGGTGGAGCTTATGGTTTTTCTGAAAAAGTTTATACACGATCTAACGAGCTGTTCGCCCTGTCAAAAATGACATTCACCCATACGCATGCAAGATTGATTTTTGCCGAACAAATTTACAGAGCATTTACCATCCTGAACAAGCATCCCTATCATCATATTTAATTTCATCGGCATGCAATTTGGTAAGGTGGAAAATCTAATTTTGCACTTTCAAATTTATTGATCAGAACAAATATATGTGCGGTATAGCCGGCATTATCAATTTTCAGCATAAACCCGTTGATTTATCAGTATTAAAACAAATGTCAGACACCATTTCCTACAGAGGGAGCGATGGTGAAGGTGTTTGGATGAATGAACAGAAAAATCTTGGTCTTGCTCACAGGCGATTGGCTATCATTGACCTTTCTGAAGAAGCAAGGCAGCCAATGCATTATCTGGGGCGATATACAATTGTTTACAATGGCGAAATTTATAATTATCTCGAACTAAAGGCTGACCTTGAAAAGAAAGGATATCAGTTCGTATCGCACTCCGACACGGAAGTGATTCTTGCAGCATTTGACAATAAGCGTGAGAAATGTCTCGAAGATTTTGATGGTATGTTTGCCTTTGCAATATGGGACAATAAGTTGCAACAGCTTTTTTTAGCACGAGACCGTTTTGGTGAAAAGCCTTTGCGCTACTATATGGATAGTGAGCGGTTGGTTTTTGCATCAGAAATAAAAGCATTATTCAAAGCAAAGGTTCCAAAGAAAGTTTCTAAAGAGAAAATGGAAAATTTCCTTGAGAATAATGTTTCAATTTATAATACTGAAACTTTTTTTGATGGAATAAAAAAACTGCCACATGGTCATTATGCTATTGTGCAGAATGGCAAAATTGATATCCGTGAGTATTACAGATTGCAATACAGGAACATTGTAGCCATGAACGATCATGAATGTGCGGAGGAGTTCAGAAGATTGTTTTTTTTATCTATAAGCAGGCGGTTACGAAGTGATGTCCCTGTGGCAACATCGTTTTCCGGAGGGCTCGATTCCTCGGGAATTGTGTGTGTAATGCATCAACTTAGAGAAAAAGTTAATTATAAATTATTCTCAGCCCGATTTGACGATGATGTAAAAGATGAAGGTAAATGGATGAAGTATATTACAGATTCATTCCATTTCCCTCAAATAAATAAACAGATTGAGCCTAAAGAAATTCTAGAAGAAATTGAAAAAATTGTCTATCATAACGAGATTCCAATTGGCTCAACATCGGTAGCAGCGCAATATCTACTTTACAAGGAGGTAAAAAATCATCATATTAAAGTTATTCTTGATGGTCAAGGTGCTGATGAAATGCTGGCAGGATATGGGCATTACCGTTTTCATTATTTAAACGACTTGTTGCTTCGTTTCAGAGTAATGGAATATATGAATGAGAGGCGGGCATATAATGATAGATATCAAAATTCACTTCCTATTGGCCCATGGCAGCTCACAAAAATGTTTCTTACAAAAACGGTAAGACCATTTGAGGATAATACACTCGGTTATCAATCTTTTAAAGCAGCACTTTTTAATGACATGGTACAGAATCTTCAACAGTTATTAAACTTTTCTGACAGTAATTCTATGGCTCATGGTGTTGAAGCCAGGCTGCCATTTTTGTATCATAAACTGGTTGACTTTGTTTTTTCATTACCTGCCAATCAGATTTACAGAAATGCAACCACAAAGTATGTTTATCGTAATGCCATGAAAGGAATTATTCCGGATGTTATTCTTAATCGAAAAGATAAATTAGGGTTTGCACCGCCTCAGGAACGATGGCTTCCGCAATTTAAGCTCCCTGAAAAGTCAAGACTTCGTGAAATGGGTTTAACCTATTCTGATAATCATTGGCGTAATTATATCTCAGAAGTTTTTTTAAAAGTAGCAGATACTCGTTACTGATTAGTCGGCTTTACGTAGTAAATGAGCTGTGTTTGCCTGTGCAGTTGGTGTGACAACAACATCATTTATGCAAACATGTGCAGGACGCGTTGCAACAAAATATACAATTTCTGCAATGTCGTCCGCAACTAATGGTTGAAAACCTTTATAAACAGCATTAGCTTTTTCAGTATCACCCTTCAGTCTAACCAAAGAAAATTCTGTTTCAGCGGCACCCGGATTTACTGCACTGACTTTTATTCCATGCTCCAGCAAATCAATTCGCATACTTTTCGTCAAAGCATCAACTGCATACTTGGTGGCACAATAAACATTTCCTTTCATGTAAGCATCTTTTCCGGCAATGGATCCTATGTTGATAATGTGTCCACTTTTTTGTTTTATCATCAATGGAATGATATTCTTAGTTACATAAAGCAATCCTTTTACATTGGTATCTATCATTGTGTTCCAGTCGTCAGTTTTGCCATCCTGAATCAAATTTACTCCTGCTGCAAGACCTGCATTATTAACCAATGCATCAATGTGTTTCCACTTGTTTGGAAGATTTTCAATAGCTTCCATAACTTGTTGTTCGTTGCGTACATCAAAAGGAAGACTGATAACATCTGCTCCAAGATTTTTTATTTCTTCTTCTAAAGTGCGAAGTCTGTCGGTTCTTCTTCCGTTAATAATGATGCTCCAATAGTGTTGTGCAAATTTTAATGCTATGGCTCGACCGAATCCCGCTGTTGCACCGGTAATAAAAATTGAAGGCATAATATTTATTTTTTTAAAAAATTTAACTTACTGTTCTTGTAGCTGTAACCAAAATAAATAACTAGTCCTACAGCGAGCCATATCGAAAATCCAATCCAGTTTGATATCCCCATTTCACTCATCATATAAAGGCAACACACCAACCCTAAAAGTGGAATAAGCGAAAGATTGTATTTCCATGTTAAGACACAAAGATACAGACATGAAATAATAAATATCCATGTAGGTATTTTATGTTTGAAAAGTTCTAATCCCGATTCGTAAATTTCTTTATGCGACAATCCGTATTCCGTTAGTTTTTGAAGATAAGTATCTTCCTTTAGTTGCGAAAGATAAGTGGCCAGATCATTGTCAGATGAAGCAAAAGCATCAGCATCTTTTAAAGAAACAGTGGTCATCAAATCTTTGATTCTTTCTGCCCCTAATGATGAAATCAGATTTTCAGTAGCATAGGGTTGTGGTGTGTTCTTTAAAAAATTTGTAACGCCTTCTTTATTATATGTCAATGAAAGTATCATAGCAACTATCAGCATTACAGGGAAAATAAATTTCGCATTTACATAAGGTGTTTTAAAACTACCGCGAGGTGCATTAGGAGTTATTTGCATTTTTAATACTCCGGCACAAACCAATACGAAGGCAAACAATGTTCCAATGCTGCAAAGGTCTGTCACCATGGTAAGGTTCATAAAAAGTGCAGGTATGGCTACTACAAACCCTGTTACTATAGAGGCAAATGAAGGTGTTTTATATTTGGGGTGAATGGTAGCAAATTTTTTCGGCAACAAACCATCTCTGCTCATGCTCATCCAGATGCGTGGCTGACCCAATTGAAAAACCAATAAAACACTTGCCATAGCAACAATAGCGCTGACAGCAATAATTGCCGACATCCATTTTAAATTCAATGCACTGAAAACATATGCCAAAGGGTCACCTACGGCCAATGTGCTGTAGTTTACCATTCCTGTAAGAACTAATGCTATGGCAATATATAATACTGTGCATATTATTATTGCCCACATCATTCCGCGAGGTAAATCACGTTGTGGGTTTTTACATTCTTCTGCCGTTGTACTAATTGCATCAAAGCCGATGTAAGCAAAAAATACTGCCGACACACCTTTTAAAACTCCCGGAATGCCGTTGGGTAAAAACGGATGCCAGTTATCTGTATTAATATAAAACAACCCTACGGCAATTACCAATAGCACTACAGAAAGTTTTACGATTACCATGGCATTACCTGCATTTTTTGATTCTTTTATTCCTCTGTAAACAATCCAGGTAATGATGAGTATAATTAAAAGAGCAGGTAAATCAGCAACAATATGAAGCGGACCAATTGTTGGCGCGCCCTGCCATGCTAAATAGGCATCGCGCACACCGGCATCAAGACTTTCAAGTGTTCTTCCACTAAGCATCAGCGCACCTGCTTTGCTGAATCCTTTTGCGGCTGTGAGGTAATCCATTGTCATCCACAACGGCAGATGCATGCCCATACTATCGAGTAGTCCTGTTAAATAATCACTCCATGAAATGGCAACGGTAATGTTTCCAATGCCATACTCCATTATTAATGCCCAACCGATAATCCATGCTATAAATTCACCGAAGGCAACATAGCTGTAAGTATATGCGCTTCCACTAACCGGAACTAATGATGCAAACTCTGCATAGGCAAAAGCTGTGAAACCACAGGCAATGGCTGTAAACAGAAATAATAAAATTACACCTGGGCCACCTTGCGCACTTGCATTACCTATGGTGGAAAAAATGCCCGCACCAATAATGGCGGCAATGCCCAATGCAGTGAGGTCACGCACACCTAAATGCTTCGCTAATGAACCATGCTCTGAGGCATCTTCACCGGCACGTTTCATTATTTCATTTACTGTTTTCTTTCTGAATAAATTCATGAACAGTTTTTATTGTCAGGTCAAAAATAAAATAATTTTACCCGCAAGGACTTTTTAAAACAATTTGTTGATTAATTCATTTGTTTTTCCTGAAGTACTTCATTGCTATTGAATAGTTTTGCAGGCATCAATAATTTTTATTTTTATTCGTTTAATTTCTGAAAAACCGCAGGGTTATGAAAAAATTTCTTCGTATTACGATTATTGCCTTTGTAGTGTTGCTCGCAGCAGCACTGGTTGCACCCTTTATTTTTAAAGATAAAATTATTGCAGCCATTAAAAATGCAGCTAACGAAAACCTGACTGCGACTTTCGATTTTAAGGATTTGGATTTAAGCTTTATACGCAGTTTCCCCTCTGTATATTTAGCATTGAACGATGTTTCTATTGTAGGAAAAGATGTTTTTAAAGGCGATACACTCATTTCAGCTTCATCCGTTCAGATTAAAGCTGAGTTTTGGAAACTTATTACATCAGGAAATACGCAGATAAAATATTTCGGATTAATACAACCACGTATTCATCTTATAGCACTGAAAGACGGAAAAGTAAACTGGGATATCACCAAACCTGAAAAAGAAACCCCCGCAAAAGCCGAAGAGTCTTCGCCATTTCATTTTTCATTGAAGAAGTATGAAATAACTAACGGTTATCTTTCATATAACGATGAGGCTTTGGCAATGAGTACCGTACTCAATAATCTGAATCATACCGGTAGTGGTGACTTTACTCAGGATAATTTTCTGCTGAAAACACTGACTACAATTGATAAACTGACTTATACCTATGCAGGCGTGAGTTATTTGTATCAGGCAAAGGTTAACCTCAAAGCAGATTTGAACATTGAGTCTAAAACATCGAAATACACTTTTGCCGACAATGAATTAAGCATAAACGAATTTCCGGTGA
>ERZ795052.5451-NODE-5451-length-12383-cov-5.885140_pt1 | contig 12383 bp, 13 predicted proteins | sample MGYA00375136_ERZ795052 | MGnify/ENA primary metagenome ERZ795052 (study PRJEB30181, sample SAMN05720156) | activated sludge metagenome | isolation source: Anaerobic digester | place: Japan | collected 2015-05-26 ... | reverse complement strand
CGCCAATACCCTCGAGTTCATCAAGACCGACGGCAGGGGTTTCAAGGAGGGAGAATCCAAAGACGAAGTCCCCTTCTGACGGAAAGGAGGGGATCTCATGCAGGAGAAGACCATCAGGCTCATCATCAAGATCGCGCAAATAGTGCTTGGAGTGGCCATCTTGATCAAAGACATTCTGTTCAATGGAGGAAGCCATAATGACGGCAAAAGAGATCCAAAAACGAAATGAGAAGGCACAGAACCTTCGCGTGATCCAGATCGACGAGAGCGTTTACTATGTCGAAAGCGAGGAGGGCAAGATCTGTTATAAGGTCACCTACGTCGACGACAACGACTACTTCTGTACCTGCGGGGATTTCGCCAGAGGCTCAAAGGCAGACAATAATTTTCGATGCAAGCATCTTCTCGCCATCATGCAGTGCATCCCCAGCGGGGAATTCGAGACAGCCGAGTACCTGGAGAAGAGGAAACCCAAGCTGGATGAGCGTTTCATCACTTCCATCGAGGGCAGAGACTTCGTTTATTACGCAGGTCTTCTGGATCTTGCCCATCAGAAGGGACTCGTCAAACTTAATGTGGAGACCCTTCAATATCCTTCGAAGGAGAACGACAGCACCGCCATTTGCAGAGCCGTTGCAGAGACTTCATTCGGCAACGTCTTCTCTGACATTGGGGATGCAAATCCTAACAACTGTAACCACAAGGTGGCCAGACATCTGCTGCGTATGGCATCTACCAGAGCAAAGGCACGGTGCTTGAGGGACCTGGATAACATCGGGATCACCTGCCTGGAGGAGCTCGGGGATCTCTCCGAAGTCATAGGCGCCGAAGCTGCTGACAAGGGAACGCCAAAGAAGGCATTCCAGAAACGGGCTGCCAAGATCGAGAAGAAAGAATCTCCCTCCGAGGCAGTCATCGACGTTACCCCTACCAGTGTCACCTCTGCTCCACCTGAGAGGAAAGACTCCGAGAAGGATCAGCCGTCCGGTAACGGTAACAAGGCAGCAGATGTCAAGGATGCCAAGAAGACGGATGGGAATGGCAACGGCAGGGGCAAGACCAAGCAGGAAACCACACCCAAGATCTCCTCCGCCCAGGCAAACGCCATCGCGAATCTCTCCCGCAGAAGGGGAATCTCGGTTGAAGACCTGGAGAAGATGTCTACCGATGCCTTCGGGGTAAAGGTCGAGCACCTCTCCCAGAAGGATGCTTCGTCACTCATCCGCCAGCTCCAGCAGTCCGCTTAATCAATCCCATTCATCACTCTCCATCTCCCTTTACTCCACATCCGGGACAGGATGCACAGGGATTGGTGTGTCCTGTCCCTATTCACACTAAAAAGCGCAGGCGCCTGCGTTTTTCAGCCAGGAGGTATTCCATGGAATTAAACGAAATGAGAAAGGAACCCCATTTATCTGCATCGGCAATCGGGGACTACATCGACTGTGGGCTTCTCTACAAGCTGGGAAGGATAGACCGGTTGCCCCCAGAGTTTAGAGCAGACGCTCTTGAATTTGGCAGCTGCATCCACCTTGCCCTTGCAGACTTTCACAAGCAGAAGATGGATGGGAAGACCATGACCGCAAAGGAGCTGCACGAGCGCTTCGAGGAATACTGGAAGGCTGCGGCAGAGGGTCAGGTGAACATCCAGTATGCGGAAGGGAAAAGCTTCGACACCCTTCTCATGGAGGGGAAAGAGCTCCTGACGACCTACTATCACAAGTGCCCCCATGACGAGTTCAAGGCCATCGCCATCGAGGAGCCCTTCTCCTTCACCCTGGAGGGCTGCCCCGTCAAGATCATCGGGGCCTTCGACCTGGTCGAGGAGGACGAATCCGGCACCATCATCGTGGTGGACTGGAAAACCTCAGGAAGAGCTTATTCCGCTGACGAAGTGGACCGGAACTTCCAGCTGACCCTCTACCAGATGGCAGCCAGGGCAAACGGTCATGCAGAGAGGGAGATCCTCCTTCGCTTCGATTGCCTCATCAAGACCAGGACCCCCAAGTTCGAGCAGTATTACACGTCGAGAACGGAGAACGACTTCAGGCGGGCGGAGAAGAAGATCAATGAGGTCTGGAGGGGAATCTCCAACGGGGTCTTTATCCCCAACGACGGATCCCAGAACTGGCGATGCAAGAATTGCTCATACAAAAAACACTGCGACGAGTGGTTCGAGAGGTGAAACACCATGACAGAGAGGGACATAAACGACGCTCAGGACTATCTGATCATCGACTACGGCAATAAGAGAAAGGAGATTTTGAACATCACCGCGCTCCTTCAAAACCACACCCTTGATGAAGTCATCCGGTTCCTGAAGGGTTATTTGAGGGAGAACCGGAAGATAATGAGACAGCAGCTGCTTCGAGACAAAACGAACCCCTGCCTGGACCAGGTGGTGGCGACATCCTTTCGGATCAGCATGGCCATAACGGTCCTGGAGCAAGAAAGTGAGGTGATGATCAGCAATGCGCTTAAACAAGGAACAGGAGAAGGCGGCGAGCTTTCTGGAGGGAACGGCAGCTGTCATAGCAGTGCCCGGTAGCGGGAAGACAAGGACCATGATGGAGAGGATCGGGAAGCTGGTCATGGAACACGGCGTAGCCCCCGAGAACATCCTGGGTCTTACCTTCACGAGAAACGCGGCGGAGGAAATGAGGCAACGACTAATCCCCGTACTGGGCAATCAGGCATCCCGAGTCACCCTGAGCACCATCCACAGCTTCTGCCATTATCTATTGCGATCCGAAGGGAGGATCTTCGAGATCCTCTCCGGCAGAGACCAGCTTGTTTTCATCCGCAACATTATGAGGGACTTGAAGGTCAAGAACCTCTCCATCGGCATGGTCATGCAGGAAATCAGCCTGGCTAAAAACAACCTCATATCGGTCGAGGAGTTCAGGACCCTCTACGATGGCGACAAGACCATGCTCAAGGTGGCGGACGTCTACGAGCGCTACGACCGGGAGAAGGAAAAGAGGTATCTCTACGACTTCGACGATCTCCTGGTCAGGGCATATCAGCTCCTCAGCGAGAACCCTTCGATCCGGGAGAAGTACACCGAGCGATATCTGCACCTTCTCATCGACGAGTACCAGGACACGAACCCCTTGCAGCTTGAAATCCTCAAAACCCTCATGGATGGGTCAGGCAACGGGTCCAGCTTCTGGGTCTGCGGGGACGACTGGCAATCGATCTATGGGTTCATCTCGGCATCCGTTCGGAACATCATCAACTTCGAGCAGATGTTTCCGGGGTCGAGGGTCTTCATCCTCAACCGCAATTACAGGAGCACCCCCCAAATCCTGAGAGTCTGCCAGAACCTCATCGAGCACAACGAGCGGAAGATTCAAAAGACACTCATGACCAGGAATCCCGATGGAGAAGAAGTCATCGTACTGGAGGGATCCAGCGAGGAAGGTGAAGCATTAAATTTGGTCAACGAGATCCAAGAGCTCATCTGGAACAGGGGGTACGAGTACAAGGACATCGCTGTCCTCTATCGTGCCAATTTTCAGAGCAGGGTTCTGGAGGAATCGTTTTCCCAACACAAGATCCCCTACCGGATCGAGAACGGACTGGGGTTCTACAATCGCCCTGAGGTGAAGAAGCTCTTGGACTATCTCAGGGTCATCTCTGACCCGAACTCCGATGCCGGCGACGAGGCATTGCTGTCCATTCTGAATGTCCCTGTGCGCTACATCGGCAGGAAGGTCGTCACCGAACTCGAGGAGGAGGCTGCTAGCAAGGGGGTCCATCTCTATGAAGCTCTCAAGTCGTTCAGGCCGGATACCCCCTTTATCCGGAAAAACGTCAGGGAGCTCGTCTCGTTTTTGGACCCCCTGACCCAGCTTGCCCATACCCTTCAGCCAGCAGAGGTAATCAATCTGCTGAGAAACAATCTCGACTATGACCGCTACGTCACAGATGAGGACATCCCCACTCCTGATGACTCCAAGATCCAGAACCTCAATCAATTACAACTCGCGGCAACCAGGTTTACCAGTATCGAGGCATTTATTGAATACACGGAGACCTTCCAGGACGAGACGACCAATGATGAGGAGGGGGTATCCCTCATGACCATACATAAAGCGAAGGGGCTTGAGTTCCCGGTTGTCTTCGTGGTCGGACTGGTCGAAGGGATACTCCCCTCCAAGAAAGGGGACATCGAGGAGGAGCGAAGGATCTGCTTTGTAGCCATGTCGAGGGCAATGAAGCTGCTCTTCCTCAGCTGGTCCCACACCTACCTGGGGCAACCCTCGAAGCGCTCCCTCTTTCTGGATGAGGCGATGGGGGTCAGAGGCGACTCATAACCCCTTCCAGAACCTTCTAAAACCGTCCACAGCAAGAGAACTCCCTTAACCCCTATCTCGAATGGGGAAGGATCAATTTGACCTTCCCCTTAATTATCAAAAAGCACGTTATCAACAGAGAGGAGGAAAGCTATGTCATTTGAATTGTTGTACTTTCGCGATTCCGACAAGATCCTGAGGAAAAAGAAAATGGGGAACATGGTCCTTTCCACCATGCGCTACATCGACGATGCGTTAAACGGGACTCTGTACCGGGGAGAGATTCTACGTCAGGCGCTGGAAGAGATGGACTGGAGGCAGGAGCCCCTGAACATTTTGACCGGGCGCCGCTACCTGTACAAAGGTCTGCACAACGGAGTGGCCATCGACGGAAGCTTCTCGAGCTACGAGTACATTCAGGATGCCTTGCTCAGACTGCAGGTTGGTTTCGACAAGAAAAAGATCGAGACGGGCATTGTCCTGGTGACAGCACAGAGAAGCGAGAAATCCCCTCTCGGGAGCACCAAGGAACTGGTTGCGCAGGAGATCCAGGATTTGTACCCGACAATTTCCATGCCTGTAGTAATCGCTCTCTTTGATTTGGGAGGACCAGGAATCTATTCAGAGGAGAGGGAAGGAGGAATCCACGTTGAGCAAACAGAGCGAATCAATCCTGACCCTGCAGCTGATTATCAGGGCAATCAGGAGCCTGATCCAGTTGCTGTCCCGAAGGCTGAGAAGAAAAAGAAACCCAGGGTTAGGTCGAAAGAAAAGGAGGAAGAGACATGTCCAGCATGACGACCCTTGAGAAGGTCTATGACCGAGTAACCAGCATGGCTAGGTACCATGAGGATAGGCTGATTCCCGTAGATGACGTCTCCTTCAACGACCTAGAACGGGTTTGCATCTCGGATGCGACCTATAACATGCGACCTATCGCGCAGCAGAGCATTTGTTGGCGATTGGGAATCCCGAGCAACTATCTGCGGAAATGCCCACCTGACATCCAACAAAAGAACCTCAACTACTGGATCAAGCACGAAAAGAACGAGAAGCTGTTCTTCCGGTTTGACCAAGGCGAGGTCAGGGCCATCTTCACCCCGAGATACGTTCCCACGGACAACAAGGAAGTGCTCGATAGGTTGCTGGAGCACGGATACAAACCCGACACCCGAGTTCAATGCTCGCTGGATGACGAGTTCATGCTGGTCAGCGTCCCGGACGAGCGTGAGAGTTTCCGTGTCAATGGCGACAGGATGACTCCAGGCATCTCTGTGAGCAATTCGGAAGTGGGACTGGCGGCACTATCAATCTCCACCTTCACCCTGAGACTGGTCTGCACCAACGGGATGATCTCCAAGACTGCGGTGTCGGCCTCCTACCGCCATGTCTCCAGCAAGCTCCTTTCAAACCTCCCGGGAGTCTTGAACGAGTTGCGGGAAGGATTCGGACAGCAGAGGGAGCAGTTTCAAATCTCGTTGGAGAGCAAGGTGGAAAATCCCGAGGCAACTATTGAGAGCTTCAACCGGCAGTTTGAGCTCCGGAAGGAGGAGAAGGAAGCCGTGGATTGGGCCCTCGCGCAGGAATATGGTTTCACGATGTTCTCGGTGGTCAACACGTACACCAGAGCAGCACAGTATGAGTTGCTGACTGCTGAGAGCAGGTTCAGGCTGCAGAAGGTGGGCGGGATGGTGTTGGGGATGGTGAACTAAAACAACAGAGGGTCTGCATGCGGTTCTGCTCAAGGGTTCGAAGGGGACTCCCTTGGCGCCGCATGCTCCCCTCTGTATTATTCGAAATGGGGAGGTTGAAGGTCATGGTGGTTCCTGGTGAGAAGAAGTTGATGTTGAAGGTCCTGTGGGAGGCGCTGAAGAGGGTAATAGATAGGTTCTTGCGAAGATCCTGACCAGTGGATTCATTCTCTGCATAGGTCGGTGGGTTGCTCGCAGGATGTCTCTCGGGCGGGATACAAACTTTGAGATAGTCTGAGAGACGCCTATATGGTATATAAAGATAAATCTATCTATTTTTCTAGAAGCTCTAGAGGGAACATACAGTGTCACAAGAAAAACAAATATTAGAATCAATAATCAAGATTGGAAAACAATACACAGAGGGACGTCATTATGGGAAAGAGTATCATAATGCGAAATCCATTGATGAGCTGCTGTATATTGCTTCAGAACCTCTTGGACTCGCAACCATAAATATATTTTTTGCTTTGCAGCCGCCTAAACGAGGGGAGCTAGTATTACGAATACTTAAGTCTTTGAAGCCTAGAAATTATTATAAGTATTGGGATGTAACAAACACGTTGAGCACAGAATCATTATTTTATATTTTAGAAGAGTTAAATATATATTTTTCGAGTCGTGGTGTTTCGATTTCTCAGGATGAGCTTGATTGTTTATGTGGATATGTCGCTTCTTTCTTATCCACGACAGCAGAATATTCAAAAGAAGAGGAAAAAATGTTCATGAGTGTCTTAACAGGTAGGATGACAAATCATACAAATACGCCAATGGCAGGAGACGAGGATCCAGTAGGGCGACTACTAAAACGATTAGGTAAAGATCATATGCAAAAGAAAGCATTGGTATCTGTTCTAAAGGAAACAGTTTTAAACAATCCACTCCATATCGCTGAACCTCACATACTTTTAGATTGTTATAAGAAATTAAAAAATAGTTGATCACAATGTGATTTTGGCATGCTTAGTCATGACTTTTAGCTTTTATCGTCTGATGCTCGTATCTTTCGAATAAATTCTTTTTTTTCATCAGGTGACAAGAGATCAAAATGGTATTCGACTTTATCCACAATCTCATCGGATCTACTTTTCCTGTAATCGTTATACCTTTGCACCTGAGCGATATTAACTAATGATCTCTCAAATAAGTAATTCTCAGCGTATTCTTCAATATCGTCAAATAAATCAGATCGCAATGACTTAATTTGAGCGTCTGGTGTCACTAAAAGCACTTCGCCTACACCGGATCCATGAATGTAAATAAAGTAAGAGCCTGAACTTTTGTTTTTACATATCTCCATGACAATACCTCTCATACTCTTGAGCGGCTAGGCTCATACAAATGCTTCTGGAAATCAATGAAGGTCGCCTTGATATCTTCAACCCCTCCTAACATCTCCGCAGCATCGCTTATCGTCTGGTATTTCAACATGAGCAGGTCAGGCAGCTTTTCCTGGTCAAGCTCCTCGACCCCGGTTTCAATGTACTTCGACAACACAAATTCCAGAAACTCCTTCTGCTTGTTATTCAGCATGGCGAATATCTTGGACTGTGCGCCGGCGACCCGTGTTTCCCTCGTAATCGGTTTTATGGCGAAGGAGATATACTCCAGGACGTCGAATAGGTCGCTCTTCTCAGCTTCAATCAGGTGCTGCAGGGTGGAGAGCTCTTCCTTCCCATATCCGGATTCAGCAAGCTTATCGAGCAGTCTCCTGCGGGTCGCAGGGTAGGACCAGATTTTCCGAAGCTCCTCCTCGTCCTTGAAGAAATCTGGCAACTTTCCATAGAGTTGCTTCAGGAATTCTTCCACGGAGATTGGTTTTCCATCCGCATTCCAGAAAGATGTGGAAATCATGTGCTGGATTAGGCGTTCTTTTCCGTCACCAAGCTTCACTTTTATCTTCGTCTTGGGGGGTTCCGGTGGTTCCGGTGGTTCGGGAGGTTCAGGTTTTCCCGGTTTCTCCGGTTTATCGGGTTTCTCCGGTTTGGGTTCAGGAGCTATGGGTTCCCCATCCCACTCCTTGTCGAGAAAATGATGATATGCATCGACGAAGTCATAAATGGTGAAGAACTCCTTCCCGTCGAATAACCTCGTCCCTCTTCCGATAATCTGCTTGAACTCGATCATGGAGTTGATGGGACGCATGAGGATGATGTTGCGGATGTTCCTGGCATCCACACCGGTAGAGAGCTTCTGGGAGGTTGTCAGAATTGTCGGGATGGTCTTTTCGTTGTCCCTGAACTCCTTTAAGTACTGGTCACCGAGTGCTCCATCGTTAGCAGTTACACGGACACAGTAATTCGGTTCCTTGCTGTCTTTGTATTGATTGACGAGATCCCTTACCGCTGCTGCATGGTCCTGAGTGGCGCAGAATACAATCGCCTTTTCCTGCTGGTTGATTTCGGAGAGGAATATCTTGACTCGCTTCGCTTCACGTTCCTTGATTTCGATGATCTTGTTGAAATCCGGTTCCGTGTAGATTTTCCCTTCCTCGATTTCCCCCTCTATTATTTGGTCATCCGAAACGTAGATATAATCATCAAGGGTGGTCTTGATGCGCTTGACCTTGAAAGGGGTGAGATATCCGTCGTTGATTCCTTCCTTGAGAGAATATTTATAAACCGGGTCCCCGAAGTACTTGTAGGTATCCACGTTGTCCTTGCGCTTGGGGGTAGCAGTCAGGCCAAGTTGGACAGCGGGAGAGAAATATTCCAGAATCCCTCGCCAGTTCCCCTCGTCGTTTGCACCCCCTCTGTGACATTCGTCAATGATAATAAAATCGAAATAATCAGCGGGATATTCCCCGAAGTAGGGTTTGTTATCCGGTCCGCTCATGAAGGTCTGGAAGATGGTGAAGAAGATGCTTCCGTTGGTGGGCACGCTTCCCTTCTTGCTGATGTCCTTGGGGTTGATCCTGACCAGTGCATCTTCTGGGAAAGCAGAGAAAGCATTAAACGCCTGGTCAGCTAGGATGTTCCGGTCAGCAAGGAACAGGATTCGTGGTCTTCGTGACCCGTCCCTCATGAGGTTCCAGCGGGTGTGAAACAGCTTCCATGCTATCTGGAAAGCAATGAAGGTCTTCCCGGTGCCAGTTGCCAGGGTCAACAGAATCCTCTGCTTCTCCTCGGCAATCGCGTTCATGGCGTTGTTTACAGCGATTTCCTGGTAATACCGGGCGGTCTTGGTCCCTCCCACATCCTCAAAGGGGATCTGGTTGAACTTGTCCCGCCATTTATTGGGGACAGCGAAGGTCTTGCTCCACAGCTCATCCGGTGTCGGGAATTGGTCGATCAAACCCTCTGCACCGGTCTTCATGCATATCCGATATATCTCTTTCCCGTTACAGGAGAAGGTGGTCTCCAGCTGCATCTTCTCGGCGTAGTTCTTCGCCTGAGCTACCCCTTCACCGACCTCCAGTTCATCACTCTTCGCTTCGATGGTGGCCAGCTTCTGTCCCTTGTGAACCAGCACGTAATCTGCTTTCAGGGGTTTAGCTCGTCCTCCACCGGTCTGGATTTTACCGAGCGTGATGACGTATTCCCTCAGGATTTTGGAACCTTCAACGACTCCCCACCCGCTGTCCTTGAGCTTGGGGTCGATAAGCTCCGCCCTGGTATCCGCTTCGTTCATCAATTCGCCCCTGAGAGTTCACCGTTGAAAGCTTTGTGGAGGACTGATTTTTTTAGTTCGTCTAGATAGGCTAATTTCCGCTGGTAGATGGTCTCTAGGTGCTTGGTTATTTTCTGAAGTTCTTCGAGTGTCGAGACTATGCTGCGCTGCTCAGGAATTGTAGGTGGAAACGAAACCTCAACATCCCCAATTTTTTTAGGTGAAGTATGTCGGACCTTCACACCGGAAGCACTATCATGCAATTCTTGACGAACTTTTTTTGTATTAAACACGTAAAAAAAGAACTCGTTTATCCATGGCACCCCTTGTTTTTTAATAACCAGTCCTAGCCGTTGATTATGAAGATACTTGTTAGATTCTGGCACTATTATTGGGCTTCCCAGTAGCCCTGCTGCTTGCTCCGTCATAGCTACCAATAAATCACCTTTTTCTAAAATGAAGCCCTCGGGAATCTCACCACAATAATATTTTTGCTTTTCACCACGATCTCGATAACCACCTGACTCGTAGAAATTCCCTGGTGTCAGGAGAACATAATCTCCATGGCCAGTAAAGAAGTCACTCCTAAATGCAAATCCATGCTTAATATCGCACAGTTCGTATAACGGTTTTTTTACCCAATTTTTATTCTGTCTTGTGAAAATGTTTTCCAAGGCATTTTCTGAAAGAGAACGGGAGTTTCTAAGGTTTCTTTCTGCCTTTTCTTTTGCTACTGCGATTGAGCTTAGAGCAGCATCCAAAATGAGTTCTATGTGCTTCTGCTCGGAAAGCGGGGGGACAGGAATTGTAACATCCTTAAGTTTGTTACCAGACAATTCTCTAAAGGTTGCTCCTGTTCCTAGCGAGTTTAGCAGGTCGACATTGCTGCTCAGGTAATAATACAAGAATTTGTGCTGAAGCTGGCTACTGGGGATTAATCCTTTACAACCCTGATTTGTGGCCCTCGGTTCTGTGTTAATTACCAAGTGTCCTATTGGGGCACGGGACGAAAGAATTACAGAGTATGGAGGCAACATCCGCGCTGAGCTATTACGAAGTCCCAATTCTGTAATTTTTCTCTCCGTGTCATTCACGTAGGGACTTAGGCGCCTGCCCATCTCCGCAGGTGTAATCCAAAGATTTCTGCCATCCCAATATTCGGGGATACCTGTCTTAGGTGTGCCTCCGTTTACGACTTCGCACACTTCACCCAGTTTCTTAATCTTCCATCCACCTTTCATAGCAGTCCCCGGATTCTACCAAGCACTGCGGCGCTTTCTTTGTCTAGACGATTCATCTCATCCAGTATCTCATGCGGATCACGAAGCTTAGTGACATGATTCTTGTTCGGGTTCTTCACCGACAGATCATAGGTGGTCTTATCCACATCCTCCACTTTCACGGACCATGAATTCTCCGAGTCTGCTTTCGTCTTCTGTAGCTGCAGAAACTCTGAGAGGTCATTTTCGTTCAGCGGATTGGTCTTCCCGAGATTCCGGGCCAGGTTGAGCTGATAGAACCAGATTTTCCTTGTCGGAACTCCCTTCTCAAAAAAGAGCACCACCGTCTTGACCCCTGCACCTGCGAATACGCCCCCCGGCAAGTCCAAGACTGTATGGAGGTTGCAGCTCTCCAGCAGCTGTTTGCGCAAGCTGACAGACGCGTTGTCGGTATTGGAAAGGAAGGTGTTCTTGATGACGATACCCGCTCTCCCACCCGCTTTCAGGATCTTGATGAAGTGCTGAAGGAACAGAAACGCAGTTTCACTTGTCTTGATAGGGAAATTTTGCTGAACCTCGGAGCGCTCCTTCCCACCAAAAGGAGGATTGGCCACCACGATGTCATAGCGGTCCTTCTCCTGAATATCGTCCAAATTTTCAGACAGCGTGTTGGTGTGGATGATATTGGGCGCCTCTATCCCGTGCAGGATCATGTTCATGATGCCGATGATATAGGCGAGGGATTTCTTTTCCTTCCCGTAGAAAGTCGATTTCTGGAGGGTGTTCACATCCTTCGTGGAGAGCGTCTTGCTTGCTTTCATGAATTCGTAAGACTCGACCAGAAACCCCGCAGATCCCACAGCACCATCATAAACCTTGTTTCCAATGGATGGGGCAACCACCTTCACGATAGTCTTAATGAGGGGTCTAGGGGTGTAATATTCCCCTCCATTCCTTCCCGCATTCCCCATGTTCTTGATTTTGTCTCCATACAGGTGGGACATCTCGTGCTTCTCGGCATGGGTACGGAATCGGAGCTCATCGACCAGGTTGATAACCTCGCGCAGGTTATAGCCGCTCTGCAGCTTGTTTTTGAGCTCGCTGAATATCTCACCAATTTTGTACTCGATGGTGTTGGCGCTTTCCGCTGATGTCTTGAATTTTCTCAGGTAGGGGAAGAGCTTATTGTCGACAAATTCCTTCAGGTCATCTCCGGAGAGCGCCTTGTGGTGGTCGAGCTTCCCGTTGTTTTTAGGTGCCGCCCAATTGTCCCACCGGAATTGAGGACTCAGGATATTGGAGTAGGTCTTTCCTGACAGTTCAGCAGCCGCTTTCTTATCCTTCTCGTAGTCATCCAGGTATTTCAGGAAGAGGATCCACGAGGTCTGCTCCACGTAGTCCAACTCACTGCTGCATCCGGCGTCTTTCCAGAGAATATCGTCGATGTTCTTGAAGGTCTGCTCAAACAAGGTAACCTATCTCCTGTCTGGAATAAACGAGGGTCG
>ERZ795052.5449-NODE-5449-length-12384-cov-4.622597_pt1 | contig 12384 bp, 10 predicted proteins | sample MGYA00375136_ERZ795052 | MGnify/ENA primary metagenome ERZ795052 (study PRJEB30181, sample SAMN05720156) | activated sludge metagenome | isolation source: Anaerobic digester | place: Japan | collected 2015-05-26 ... | reverse complement strand
AACCCCTGTCCGACTGCCCTAACCAAAACTGTCTAACTCCAGGGGTGCAGTCCACAGCCTATTGACAATCTTGCAGACCATGGCACGAGTATTGAGCGGGAGAAAAGCCTAATATAGACGTATTTTTTCACGACTGGTGACTCACACCTTGCACCGAACCCGGTGACTCGTTGCCGGCAGAAGCGTTATTCATGCAGAATGCCCGGTCATAAGTTTCGATTTTTTGTAACGGGATCTGTCGTCGAAGGATGGACCTTCATTCTGAGCACGCCGAAACAGTAATTCCGATATCATCTGAACAATTATTACTTAGGCGATTAAGCTGAGCTACTTGATTATTGCGTAAGTAATGTGACAGCCGGTGATCTCGTAAACCTTGCGAATTAAGCATATTTCAGACACAGCACTGAATCGTTACTTATGCAAGTCTCAATAAGTAATTTCCGAAGCAACAGGAAAGACCGAGCCCAAAGCTCATCGCGAACCTTCCGGCTTCCGTAAAACGGATAGGCCATGTGGATCTCGTCGATCTGGCGCATAAACTTTATGTCTTTTGCGCTCATTGGTGCCGGAGTCTGGTAGACGCCGGATCTGCTCAGGTCGAGCAGCTTGCATTAATGGGTCAAGGGAAATTTGTCGCTCCTAATGTCTGCGGCATGCTCAAAAAGCTGCTTCTTCCACTCGGTAATCCGATTCGGATGAACCTGGTATAGCTCCGCGTGTGGAACCTGTTTCATAATCGCCTCTACTCCCCTGCCTGTTAAACGGATAAAAAGTAGAAGACCTAATGAGTTATCAATAATCAGGCGCTCAGGCATAGCCGGGCGGCAAGGGCATATTAACCGATCTGACAGCTTCAGAGTAGAATCATCATGGCACAGAATCTTTCGCCCCGGGCGTCTCTTTTTCGATCTCTTTGAGATGAATATGCATGATGCGGCGGATTTCGATGATGGCCTGAGGTGCTTCCTGTACGCTATGCCCATACGGAATCACCAATTCCGACTCGGCACCCTGAAGATGAGCGCTCGCGTACGGCACGACGCCGTCGCTGGAATCAACCAGCGGCAAATCAGGGGTGTTGTTACCGATGATCGAGTGGTAGCGCACACGGGACGAGATCGGCAGGTCGGCGGCCAAGCGGATGAAAGGGTCGCTGCTTCTTAAATTGTAAATACTATTGAATGGCCGCGTCAATGACACAGGCTCGGCGGAACCCGGGTCGAAAATCAGTTGCGCCACATCCTTGAGACGGCCCAGAACCGAAAACGGCACGGTGACAACCCCCGCCACCCACCGCGCCAGCGTGCCTTCCGCAAAGGGAGTGCCTTTATGCGGGGCGGCGATAAAAATCGCCCGGCTGACCTGCGGCAGCGGCTCGAAAAAAACATATTTACCCAATTTTTCCCGCAGATTCGCCAAGCGGTTTCCTTCCAGCGGATATTTTGCAAGAAAGGCCTCCCACAAACGGTCTTCAGAGGAAGAGACCATCAACCGTGCCAGTACGCCACCCATACTATGCCCAATCAAGATGATGTTACGGGATGCCTCCGCCGACCCCTCCGGGTCAAAATGCTCGAGGGTTTGCGTGATGGCTTTACGGATTGCATGGTTGTTGAACGCAATGGGTATGTTTGTAGGATAATAAACTTGCCAGACCTGGAAATTCCGACGCAGGGTTTCATCACCCAACACCTCATTGGCCACGTTGATCCAGGCTTCGGGACTGCTGGCCAAACCATGCAGCATGATGACAATGTGCCGCTTCGGATTGTACGGCTGCATGAGATAGACGCGCGGCGTCTCCAACACCTCTCCCTTGCCGATCAGGGTAAGCAGGGACTGAGCCGCAAACCCGGACCGCGCAAGCCATAGGCCGTAACCGGAGGTGAAGTTGGCCGCCAGAGGGACTCGTATCCCGGCGAGTTCGACGTCATCACGGTTGTAAGGGTCATAAACGGTGACGACCGCCTCACGAGTATTCAGTACCTCTTCGAGACCCGTCCCGGGGAAATGTACCACGGCCGTTATCGGCGGGAAGGGTGTTTCACTGAAGGGCACCATCGCGCTTTTCATATCCACCACCCGACTGGAGGTAACGGCCACCAGTTCGGCTCCCAACCCATCACGGCGATAGTGGTTACGCAAACCGGCAAAGGAAAGCGAGGCGGCGGGGATCAAATCTTCGGGGATTTTGCGAAGATTGGGCAATCGTACGTCCTCGTTTCGGAACGTGATGCGCCAGAGACCGGATTGCAGAGAAGTGCCGCGCTCGCCGTCTGTGCCCTGCGGCGGCTGCCGGTGATAATATTCAAACAATGTAGTCAACATCTGCTGCACGGCAAAGTTGTAGTAGTCGCGGACCTGTGTCTGGCGATCCTCGAGGGCGCGCATACTGGGCGTCCGCTCCGTCAGAAACAGGTAGGCGTACGCGTGCCGCGCGGTCTCCAGATAGGCATTAAGAATGGGTTCGATACGCCCGCTATCGCGGGGCGGCTTGTCCAGTTTTATCGCTTCCTGTAGCCAGAGTTCGGCGAGCGCCGACAAGCGGCTCTCGTTGTTCAGCCCGATGGTTTCCATCAGGGCTTTCCGGCAAACGGCGCCCCCCTTGTCGCATCTCTTTTTATCGATGCCGACCACATGCAGTGCAGCACCCGTATATACACTGAGTTCATTCGTCGTGAGTATGTCGCCGCGACGAAGGGCCATATAATCGCTGCTGCTCATGGACGACACCTTGACGCCCGCACAGCCGGCAAGCACGAAACTCACAAGCAGCACCAACAAGTGAATTCGTCCAAAGCATAGAACGCGCCTATTGTCGAACAAAACCGACTCTCCTGATGTTAAGGTTCGAGATGTACCGACGCTTCCCGGCTGTTTCGCCGAAGATGCCTCAGGAGTGGGAACGACCGAGACCGTTTCTTAACGATACCTTTCTTGCAGGATTTCCAGAAAGTGCGGCTCGATGGCGTCCAATGCCCCTGTCATATGAGCCGTCTCCGGCAGTGACGTATAACCTTTCTCACCGAGGAAGCGGTAGAAAAGTTTCAGGGCCGGCGGCCAATACGTGTACTCGAATGGTTCGCAGAAGACCTTTCTGAAAAGAAAATCATCAAAAAACTCGATAAGGTATTCGGCAGGTACAAACCTAAGCAGGACTAAGTCGTCGTGCATATAGCGATAGATGAAGGTAATGTAGAGACCGATACAGTGGATGTACTTTTCCGGGTCATCTTCGAATCCCTTTGCGATCAGCCACTTCTTGAATAAGGACACACTCTCGTTTTCGACGGATATCGCCAGTTCCTCATAGGCGTCGTAGTCGGCTTCCCGCCGCATACAGTCGTCAAGTTCCTCGACCTTCCTGACGAAACGAATGTCCTCTTCGTCCGGCAAAATGCTCTCTTCCACCTTGAACCCAACCCGGCTGTAGTCGAAGGGCCGGATGAGATAACTGGCGTCTTTTCTCATGTACATAAACATGGACGGCGGCTTCGGCTGAACCTCCTCCGGAAAAAGATGAATGTGCCGTTCGACCATCTCTTCGATTAAACGATCCATTTTCTCACCCTCTAAGTTCAATACTGAGCGAACGCTGGTCGTTACCCTTTTCATCCATCTGGCATATTCGTCCGGCTTGTTCCTTTGTTTGCTGGTGGATAGATTCCACAAGCTTGATGCCAATTCCATCTTTCTATTCAGGTCGTCGATACCGGCCGCGTCATCTTCCATCAAAGGTTTTGCATACTCCATCATGGCATTTGCAAAGGAGACGGTGATAAAACCTTTCGGCGCCTCCATTTCTATGATCGGCGGCCTTTCGATGACAATTTGCGGCCTCGAGATGCGGAGTTGCCGTTTCTTTTTTGCCTTGTCCCTGGCTTTTGTCCGTCGCTTTATGATTTCATTTTTGTTTTTCTTCATATGGCCCCCCTGCACTTAATCTTGAGATCCTCTCAGGCCCTAATGATTCAATATACCATGCAGTAAAATGCTCACATAGGCGGGCGTTTGTCAATCGTGAACACCGAATATTTTATGCCACAGCCTGTTTTCATCGAGTCGCCGGTGTTTTTTCAGAACAGTGAACACCACGAAGAGAAGGGCGACAACCAGGCATAGGATGAAACTTATTGCAAACCCCGCTCTCATGGAAAACCCTGATATTACGAACCCTGTTATCAGCGGTCCCGATGAATGCCCCACATCCATGACGGATGAAAGCGCTCCCATAGAAGCGCCCAGCTTCGTCTTGTCGGCTATATCGCCGGTGTATGCGCTGGTCGCAACGGTCGACAATGACATCCCAAGGCCAAAGGTGAGTGAGACGACTACAACCGGTACTTCGTCAGTGAAGAAAGGCAAGGAGAGCATAGAAAGGCCGATTACTGTCAATCCGACGGCGATCTGGATGCGCTTGTCGATCCGGTCGGCAAGTCTCCCGAAGAACGGTTTGGTGATCGCAACGGAAAGGATTTGCAGTGAGAAGATAAATCCGATCATCCCGGCGCCGAAACCGTTATCGGAGAGGTAGACAGGAAGGTACGTCTCGAACACGCCGAAGGCGAAATACGTCGCCATGTCCACGAGGGCCGTCGAGACCAGGCGCCCGTCCCCGAGGAAATACCTGATGCTGTCACGAAACTCCTCCCGTGTCGATTTCTTACCCCGGTAATCCCCTCCCGTGTCTTTTATGGCGAAGCAGAAGAGAAATGCCGGGACGGAAGCGAGAAATGCGGCCACGTAAACCGACTTGTAGGGGAACAGACCTCCCCTGTGCATGAAATAGGAGATCAACGCACCTCCGGCGATCGGAGCAAGGGTCCGACCGATGAGTGTAGCCGAGGAATAGATTCCGAGTTTCTCCCCCTTGGTTTCGTCATAGGCCTCGGCAATGGCAGCCGAAGCTACAGGCCCCAGTATCGCTGTGGCAAGGCCATGAAAGAACCTGACCGGAATAAGATACCAGGGATCGGAAACGAAGAGATACAGAAGCGGTGCAGTCAGAAAAACGCCCCCTGAAATCAGGAGGATCTTCCTCTTCCCGATCCTGTCGGAGAGCATCCCGACGGGAAAAGAAAACAGGATTCCGGCAAGGGGGGAGATAGCTGAAATGATACCGATGACCTCCGGCGAACCGCCCATCCCCTTGACGAAGAGCGGGAGAACCGGGTTCTTGGCCATCGTGGTAGTGAAGATGCCGAAGAAACCGATGAGGGAGAGGTAGAGTATCAAATTTTTCTTATAGCCTTTCTCAGGCATGTCAGCCTTTCAGATCGACCAGGATGATTTACCGCAACCGATGCCTGCACAATGATGCCCTGTAAGCCAGCCCGGGTTTGCAAAAGGCTACTGAGTATGACTCCTCAACCTTCGTTCCAGCAACGTATACCGATTGCGCGTCCTATTGTTCTTGACGGCGATCGCGAGCGCCTTTTTCGTTCCCACAAGAACGACCAGCTTCTTCCCCCGAGTGACCGCCGTGTAGAGCAGGTTTCTCTGGAGGAGCACGTAGTGCTGGGTAAGGATGGGGACCACCACTGCCGGATACTCGGAACCCTGCGACTTGTGGACGGAAACGGCATAGGCGTGGACAAGCTCATCCAGGTCTGTGTAATCATAACCAACCTCCCGTCCATCGAAAGCCACCCTTACTTCTTGCGCCTCCGTATCGATAGAGATAATTCGGCCGATGTCGCCGTTATAGACGTCTTTGTCGTAGTTGTTCACGATCTGCATGACCTTGTCATTGACCCGGAAAAGACGGCCGCCCCTGATGACGCCCTCCGTCCCGGGATTCAGGGCCTTTTGAAGCTCAATGTTGAGATTGCCGGCGCCGACGGTCCCCTTATGCATGGGGGTGAGCACCTGGATGTCATCGATGGGATCGAAGCCAAATCGCTTTGGGATCCTTTCCTTGACCAGGGTAACGACCGTCTCCAGGGCCTTCTGGGGGTCCTCCTGACTGATAAAATAGAAGTCGTCGAGTCTGCCCGGGGAAGAATCGAAGCTCGGCATCACGCCCTCGTTGATCTTATGCGCATTGACGATTATGGAGCTTTCCCTGGCCTGCCGGAATATCTCGTTCAACCGGACCACGGGTACGGTACCGGAATCGATGATGTCCTTGAGCACATTGCCGGCGCCGACCGAAGGGAGTTGGTTCACATCCCCAACCAAGATGAACGTGGCCGTAACGGGAACTGCCTTCAGCAGGTGATGCATGAGAAGGGTGTCGATCATCGATGCCTCGTCAACGATCAAGAGCTCACAGTTCAGCGGGGATCCCTCGTTCTTCTGGAACCCTCCCTTCCGCATATTGTACTCCAGCATCCGATGGATCGTCTTCGCTTCGTGCCCGGTGGCCTCACTCATGCGTTTTGCCGCCCTTCCTGTAGGGGCGGCCAGCATGAATCTTGTTCTGATTGCCGAAAATATCCTCAGGATGGCGTTGATGATCGTGGTCTTGCCCGTCCCGGGACCGCCGGTAATCACCATGACCTTGTTCGCTGCTGTACGGTGGACGGCCTCGATCTGCTTATCGGCGAGGGTGATGGAAAGTCTCTCCTGCACCCACTGGACGGCCTTCTCCGCATCTATCTTTCTGATCGCTTGAGGGGCGTTCACGAGCGCCATAAGGCGAAAGGCAATGTTCTTCTCCGCGATGTGATACCCGGTCAGATAGACCGCCTTGTCGCTCTCCCGGACTTCGGTAGAATCCTGAACGATTTCTTCGACAACCACCTGTTTGTCGGCGGCAAGGGTGTCAAGGGCCCGGACGATGATCTCCCGGTCGATGTCCAGCATCTCTTCGCATTTCACGAGCAGTCGGTCATAGGGATAGAAAACATGGCCTTCATCGGTGAGTTCATGGAGGACATAGAGGATCCCGGCGGCCGCCCGCAGTTCCGAATCCCGGGCGAAGCCCATCTTTTCCGCGATCTTATCTGCCGTGATAAACCCGATGCCGAAGACATCCGTGGCAAGACGGTAGGGATTCTCCTGAACGATCTTGACGGCCTCATTGCCGTACTGCTTATAGATCTTCGCTGCATAGCCGGAACTGACGCCATGGGACTGAAGAAATATCATGACCTCGCGGATTTCTTTCTGCTCTTCCCATGCCCTTCTGATCATGGCGATGCGCTTTTGGCCGATACCCTCAACCTCGGCAAGTCTCTCTATTTCGCTCTCGATGATTTCCAGGGTCTTCTCTTTGAACATCTTGACGACCCGCTTGGCCATGACAGGGCCGATACCCTTGATCAACCCTGAGCCCAGGTATTTTTCGATACCCTGGACATTGGCGGGAACGGCGGTCTGGCAAAAGACGATCTTGAACTGCTCTCCATACTTCGGGTGGTTGCCCCACTCACCTTTCATCTTGATTATTTCTCCGGGAGTGGGGTTGACGATGTTACCGATGACCGTCACCAGATCCCGCCGACCATAGACCCTTACCTTGGCCACGGTATACCCCGTTTCTTCGCTGGTAAACGTGATCCGTTCGATCTGTCCCTGGAGTTGTTCGAGCTCTTGTTCCATCCGGCGGATCACTTCTTATCTGCTGTGTCCGCTTCCTGTAAAGCCGCCCATGTCTTTTTCTGCAAAAAGCTTCCCTCCACGTTCTCTTCCATCTCCTTGAACATCCGCCAGGGGACGGCAAAGGTGAATATGTTCCTGTCGAGTTGATTCTTAAGATTCTTCCTTGCAGAGATGTCCGTGAGGCCGACGACCGCCCGGGGGGACTCGGACAGGGCTTCTCGGTAAGGGAAAATCCCTATCTGCTGGCACCCGGCGGCAAAGGGGATGATCACGTTTTCGCTGCCTTCCCTGCCGTAATTGGCCAGGACTACGAGGGCGGCGAGCTGGTCCGGGTCGGCAAGGAAAACGATCACCTGGGGCTCTTCCTCGCCCGAAACCACATCGGTTAGGGGTTTGAAGACGACGTACCTTTTGGGAATCTCCATGATGGGCATGGTGTCGACGAACTGCTTTACCAGTTCCGGGGATTTCATGTATCCCTCCCCGTGGCAGAATTCCTCCAGAAAATCTTTACCCGCGGCATATCCCAGTTTCTCCGCCATATCGCGACCCTTCTGCCAACCCTCATTCCCTGTGGACAGGAAATGGTAGAAACATTCGATCCCGCCCGGAAAATTGAGATACTGGTTCCCGAACCCCAGTCCTACCCCGCCACCCCAGCAACCGTAGGTGCTCTTGTCAAAGGCCGCGGTTTTCCCCTTTGCCGCCGCCGCCAACATCCACACGACACAGCCCCACTTGCCCTCTTTAAAGCCCATCGCCTTCGCGGGTTTGTCATCGGTCCAGACGACGGCAACAGGGTGATATTTCAACTTGAGCGCCTGGGCAATCTTGCTTTCCATTACTACACCTCCGTTTCGTTCTGTGCTCAGGAAACTTGCGTGTCGGTCCGGACCACTCAACTTTATCAGCTTTGGGTGTCAACCTCGACCGCATGATTAACTTGTTTCCCGAACATGCTCTTTAACCACACTTGTCATTCGTTTTCACGGTCCTCCCAGGGTGTTCTCGCCTTCACATCATCAATGAGAAACCGCACACCCTGGTTGTCCGAGGGGTTCAGCCAAAGCATCCGCTCGAAGACATGCTCCGCCTCGTCAAAGTGCCCCAGTCGCCAGAGACACAGTCCATAGCCGTGCATACAGCGCAGAAACGGGCGGTTGTCGATTAGCCCCCACGACAACACGCCGTTAAAGGCGTCACCGAGGGATAACTCGCCGATGCGCACGCCGACCTCGTAATGCCGGATGGCCTCTTGGGGAAAGTGATCAAAGAGGAAATTGCCCAGATGAGAATGGGCGTCGAGACAGCGCAGGTCCGCCTGGCAGAGTTCCATCAGGATCTTTACCGCTTCTCTTCGATTGCCGGCGCCTCTGAGGTCGTTGGCCCGGATGATGGGGTCGTCGAAAGGATCATCGGGGTCCGCACCGGGCAACACCTGCTCCATCTCGAACATGGGGCGGGGTCCACAGGCGATGATCGGCTTGGCCCACTCCTCGATGGGTTCGTCTTCTTCTCCCCAGTACTCTTCCTCGGGGTCCCAGATACCACTATCACGAAGCGCAAGCGGAACCAGATTGAGCGCTTTTACGTCTATTCGTGTCGATTGGATCTCCCCGGAAAGATACGGATAGCCGGCATAACGCCACTTCTTTCGAGGAATTACCGTGGCGATGGCACCGGGCACCACTTCCCAAAGACTGCCGGCGCGCAGGGTAATGACCCGATCACTACCCAGCAAACGGCAGCGGGCGCTTTTCTCCTTGACCGCGAGGACCGCCAGTTCGACCGGTTTGCTCAGGTCGATGTCATCTTCTGTTTCTGTCGCTTTGAGCCGCCGACCGGGGCGCGCAGACCTTTGTGGTTCGCCAGGGTAAGGTTCGATGTTAAGCCATCTACGGTAGGCGGAGACGTACCGCGCTCCTTCGGACGCCCGAGGAAACATGACATCGGAGAGCGCAACCACGTATTCTGCACCGTCCGTGCGTCGGCATCTTGCCGTCAGACCGCGCCGTTTGTTACCGTCATAGTCAACTGCTACCACCAAAACCGGCTCTCCGATGACGTACCCGCGCGCCGGCATCGCTACGCTGTCCTCAAAGGCCCGCCGAAAAGCCCGGAGCTGCTCATCATCACCATCGACACCAACAGTGATCTCCGCGATCATCCGGTCCAAGGCCTCGACCGTCTCCCCACCTTTCTGATTTCGTGTAACCATCTATCACTCCTCCTCTTCTTTCGTTATGCCCGCACCGAACATGAAGGATCGAAGTCGATGCTGGTCGCACAGATTCAAGGGCCTTGAGGGATTTCCTCTTCCGAGGCTCTGGAGAATGAAATGGATGACGCGGAGCTTGTGCATCTGCCGCGGCTCATCGTGGATTTCAATCGCCGGGGCTACAACAGGCCAAAAAGACTGATCGACGCCGTCAACGACTTCTGACCCTCCGCCGGCGAAAAAAACCCGCGCCCTATTCCAACCCCCGGCTAAGCTGCTCCCGTTCGATTTCGAACACCTTCCCACCCAGCACAAACTCCAACCGCCTATCTGCATTGACAAACTGCGCGGATACGGATTGGAACCGGCTCCTCTGCGGATCCGGCACGGTCCATACCCGGATTATCTTGACATCCACCGCATAGCCCGTGCCGTCTATCTCGATGAACGCCGGATATGTCTTCCCGACCTCGAGGGGTTGTTGGCTCGCATGGTTGAAGCTTGGGCCGCCGATCGAAAGATTCATCAAGGGCCACTCGCTGTCATTCAGGATAAACCTGACCCGGCTCATGGGGCCGGGCTTTACCCGGTGGAACATGCGCAGATCATACGTCTTGAGGCCGCGGTCGGTGCGGCCGACCATGAGAAGCGCAGGGACCTTTTCGTTAGAATGAAGCTGAAACTCCTTGATGATCTCCGTCAGCTTGGCATTAACGCCCAGGCGGACCGGCCCTTCCTGTCCCTTGTGGACGAAGGTGATGTCCATGCTATTTCCGAGATGGTAACTGGCCAGGGCAGGCGTTGTCTGAGACAGGATGATCTTGTCGCCCTCCGTCATATCGTAGACAATGGACCGCCTCACATCAGCCCGGTCGTAAAGCGCATCCTGATTGACGAGAATGTCGACCGCCTGGCCCGGTCTGAGTCTGACTGCATCCGCTTTATTGTCCTGCACCATCCCGCCTGACTCCCGTCTTGCTGCCATTCCATGCGTCCCGGTCTTTCAGGGCTAAATGCTCATCGCCTCAATCCCGGGCGATCGAATCGACCAAACAGGGACAGGACAAGGGGACGCTCTTGACATCTTTATATTTATAATTTCCGATTGTCGATTTATGATTTTCGATTGCAGTGGCGCTTTTTCAATCATCAAGCGGATCAGCAATTCGTCGAAATAGTTGCCGCCGCCCGCCTGCTTGAGTCGCTCATCATCCAGGGTGAAACCTTTGACGATATACTCCCGCAGCCTTTGGGTCGCCCACTGCCTGAAGCGTGTAGCCACATGGCTCTTGATCCGGTAGCCCACGGAGATGATGGCATCCAGGTTGTAGAATTTGCGGCTGCGCTGAACCTGCCTTCCTGCCTCGGTTTGAACTTGTAAGAAATCCTTACAGGTTGCCTCCTCGTCCAATTCCCCTTCATGAAAGATGTTTTTAAGGTGAAGGGTAATGTTCTGCGGCGTCGTTTGAAAAAGCTGCGCCATATCCGCTTGGGTCAACCAGACCGTTTCGTCCTCAAGCCTAACCTGGATGCGTGTGCGGCCGTCCTCGGTCTGGTAGAGGAGGAGTTCGGATCGGGGCGATTTGGTGGGAAGATGGGTCATGCTTTCTTCCTCCGTGATCTTGCCCGCATGTGTTCTTTATAGGCCGAGATAGCTTCATCAACCTGCTTCTTAGGTAACCGGCGAATGATCGCAATGACCTCACGCGAATATTTGGTCAGAACTCCTTCTTCAGATATCCAGCATAGACGGGAGTTTTCTTTGATCTTGTTTTGCCAAATGACTGCTTCGAAGGTGTGGGAGGTAAACTGACGGCCATGGAGATCGCCAATCTCCTCGAGTATTTCCTTCCGCCGGACCCAGTTTGGATCGTTTGGGTCGAACCTTTTCTCAATGACCAAAGGACCGCTTCCCTGGCCTCCGCTACTGGTTTGTACACTCGTGACCACATCCGCATGTTCCACTTTCTTCACCGACTCCAGTTTCACACGAAATACCGTCATAAGGCGGCCGGTATCCAGATCTTGCGATTCAACATCCTTCAATGCAGACGCGAGTTCCGTAAGAAACTGATTTACTGGCGCGCTGGCGGCTGACTTTCGTGAAGAATCATTCGAGATGTAAGTTATGGGGTCCACCGGACAGTGCAATCCAAGGGGCATCAAGCTCCAGGTAATTTCTTCTTCAATATGGACGCCAAAGGCTTCGGCTAAGAGGTCACGGAAATTAACGATGCTCGTTTGGGCAAGGGAATAAATGATAGATCTGAAATTCTTTGCATTGTAAAAATGAACAGCATTGTTCCGGTATGTGTTCAGCATTTCCAAATTTCTTCGCACCGGAAACGCCTGAAAATTGTTCGGAAAAAACTTCTCGGCGCGTGAAAAGGCGTCTTGCCAAGAAAGGGTTTTATATGGTTCATTGCGACGCTTTTTGTAATAGATAGATTTACGGTTCTTTGAAAGCAAAGCCTTGAGAATGAGTTCCCATGCATTGATCAGGAGGATGGTGAAGCACTCGTCGCGGTATTGGAAGCGAGGCTTGTTGTATATCTCTATGTATGCCAACATCGCTGCTTTGGCGTTCTGAAGCAGATTTCTATATGAGCCTAAATAGT
>ERZ795052.5442-NODE-5442-length-12403-cov-14.190638_pt1 | contig 12403 bp, 10 predicted proteins | sample MGYA00375136_ERZ795052 | MGnify/ENA primary metagenome ERZ795052 (study PRJEB30181, sample SAMN05720156) | activated sludge metagenome | isolation source: Anaerobic digester | place: Japan | collected 2015-05-26 ... | reverse complement strand
GATGATGGGTGTGACTACTACATTGACGTAAGAAGAATGGAATCCAGTTAATAAGATTCCATTTCTCGATGCAGTTTATTCTTTTCCCGTTTCTTGCGTTTATCCTTATGCGGTCCAGCGGTTCTAGACAGTTGGGGACCGAGTTTAACCTTCCAGGGTTTTTTAGAATGTGCCACAGACAATCTCCCTGTTTGGTATTTTAACTGTGGTAAATTCAGAAAACTGTGACTTGAGATATTGGTCCATGTTTTCATACATCCAAGAGAATTGTTCTTCTCCAGGAGACGGTAGCTCATAAATTAAGCGTGGTGCCTTCTCTTTGATCTTTTGAATTAGCAACTCAAATTTTTCAAACGGATTGGCCCTGCTAAAATGATGAAAGACGGCCAGTGCCCATACAATGTCATACTGTTTGTTATCTACCAGTAAATGCTCTAGCATGTCTCTGTTATATGTTTCGAATCTCAGAAGCTGGAGCATCGGCTTGGCTATAGCATATCTTGGTGGATTAGATTCAACGGCTGTCGCTGAAGATATGTTGTGCCTAAGTTCATGTAACAGGTAACCGTAACATGTTCCAAGATCGAGAACGGAATATATACCAGGCATAAAACTACGAATAGCTTTAACCTTGTCTGATCTATCGTAAGCCGGCCAATCATAAAAATCGGGGTGTAATATCTTTTGATAAAGCGTTTTCTCATTAAGAGATTTAATGCCCTCTATTATGTTTTCCCATTCCTTTGATCTTGAACAAATACATACCCTCAGTGGAAGATCTAACGCTAGGAGAATGGACAGTCTGTGAAAACCATCAAACACATCTATTTCCCCTTCATCTAAAATTTTAACAGAAATAGGACCATAAAAATGTTGTCCCCTTGTATGGAGATTTGGTGTTTGCCAATTGGGGGCTGTTAAGAACATCTTCTTAAATTTATGGCATTGGGCCAATACGTCTGTCTTGCTTTTTATAATCCCATTCCAGACACTGCCATAATAATCAAGCGTTAGCATAAGACCACGGTAATACGGTGTATCCTCTACTGGAATACTTAGATCGTGTTTCCACATTATTGCTGTTTGATAATGTGGCCACGTCATAATAGAGTTCTTAAACGTCATGCTCCAAGGATCATCTCCGAGAACTACTTCTTTAATCATCTGTTAATAATAACGTATAATAAGACTCATGAAAACAGGCGCTAGGGGCACTTCTGAGGTTACAGCATTTGTTATCTCTGCTGGAAATAATCCAAACTACGAGGATTGCATTGCGGCGTTAAAATGGCAAAGCGTACTCCCAAAAATAGAAGTTATCAAAGATTACTCTCCGATGGATAGGGCATTCCAAGAAATGCTTAATCGTGTGACGACGCCTTATTTCATCCAGGTTGATAATGATATGATCTTGGATAAAGAAGCTGTATCGATCATGCTGGACGCCATAAAATCTTCTCCAAACAAACGCGCAATGCTGGCTTTTAAGTTAAGAGATGTGCATTTAAGCTTTGATATCTACGGTGTAAAAATCTATAAGTCAAAAATATGCAAAAGGTACCCTTATCAAGAAAATCACCCAAGCTGCGAAATGGATCAATTGGAACGAATACAGAAAGACGGTTTTACATACAGTGTTATCCCGACCGTTGTTGGGAAACACTCTCCACTTTGGACAGATGAAGATATTTTTATAAGATATTACGGCTTAATGAAGAAGTATAAGATTTATGGATATGATTGGATATCGCACTTACCAAGAAAGATTTACAACCTATCTGCTAAATTTAACGACGATAAGAATTTTTTTGCACTAGCTGGTATTTTGACAGCCATCGTAGACGGGAAAGAACTTACAGGCGAAAAGAATTTCCGAGACCATAATGAGGATTTTGTGGAAATCAAATCTATGTATTGTGTTCCAACAACTGCTACTGCTTATGTGACCTCCAAATGCAATTTCAAGTGTTCGTGGTGCAGGAACCAATCTAAAGGGGCCTTAACAGCTCCTGACATACACCCAACCCAAATAGAAACCTTGCTTCTTAAGTACCCAACAATTCAAGGTGTTTGCTGCTGTGGTTATGGAGAGCCTTTGCTAAGTAATCAGCTTGTACCAATTGTTAAGATGATAAAAAAACATAACAAGATATGTGGGATTATAACTAATGGAAGCCTTTTGAAGAGACGCCTTCCAGAGTTACTGGAGTGTCCGCCAGATTACATTTCCGTCTCAGTAAATGCTCCCACTAGAGAAAAACACCGTGAAATAACTGGAACAGATGAATGGGACAATGTACTAGATGGAATTAGAGAATGCGTTAAGTCTGGCATTACATGTTATCTCTCTGCTGTTATAACCAAAGATAACTTAAGCGATATCCCAGCCCTTCTAGCGCTAACTGCCAATCTTCGAGTAAAAGGAATTAATCTACATAATATCCTGCCGCACCTTGAAAGTGATGATGAGTTTTGGGAAAAGGTTTTAACGAAAGAAGACGAACAAGAAATAAACAAATTCAAGAATTTACCAAATGCACACCTTGTATTGAAATGGCCAACATTATTAGACAGGGAAGGCGGATATGGAGCCTGTAACTCGCCATGGGAGGTAATAGCTGTTGATGGATCTGGAGGAATTAGCATTTGTAATTCTGTAATTCCATGTAGCACAGACCATGGAAAAATTACCGATGAAAATCCGTTTAAGAATAAATATTGTATGGACTTTAGGCGAAACTGCTTTAAGAATAATCCGTGTCGAATGTGTTTCAGGAACTGGAGATATTTTTGAATATTCTTAAGGTAATTGATCAATGGGGATGGGCTTATCATAACGTCTCGCGGGATCAACGGAAATTTAGTAGGCACAGAATAGATATAGCACGCATCGGAGATATTTCAGTCGAACAAGCTGGAAAATATGATATTGTATATTTCTCGTCTATAGACCTTGATAGAAATAAGGTTCGAAGCCTGGCCAGTGAACTTAGGGCTCGATACCCCAAGACAAGTATTATCGGTGGTTATGCGGCAGAGTCAAATCTCTTATATGCAGAGTGCGATTTAGTAATCAGCGTTTCACTTAGACATTATTATGAACTAGTTGATTTATACCCGGATAAACCCGTTGTTTGGATGCCAGAATGTGTAGATACAGATTTCTTTAAGCGCAGCAAGGCTTATCCCACTAATTTTACAGTTGGATGGGCTGGTAGAGAGTTTCCAGTTAAGAGGCCCTATTTACTTAACGAGTTAAAATTCCCACTAGTTAGAAAATCAGACTGGGGAGCTCAGTTTTTCAAAAAGGACAGGACGCTAGATGACATGATTGACTTTTACCACTCCATATCTACTCTTATATTAGTATCTATCTCAGAGTGTATGCCACGTGTAGTCCTTGAAGCAATGTCCATGTCGCTGCCAGTTGTAAGCACAGACGTAGGTTCGCTTGGTGTTGTATTGTCAAAGGAAATGCTTGTCCCGCCAGCGCCCGAAAATAAAGTTATGCCAAAAATTAACAGTATTCTAAACGAGCTAAAACATGACCATAAGCTGTTTGAATCAGCGTGTGAGCACAATAGAAAGGTCGCGGAAGAGCAACTAAGCTGGAAAGTTAATATGCCATACTGGGATAAACTATTCGAATCTGTGAGAGATTCGCAAAAGGCTCTTGCAATTGGGCAACATTTTTTGAGGATCTTTGGCGTATGATTAAAGTTAGATTTCCCACACGACCACCTGCACCATCTGTTAATATGGATTATATTAGATCCTTCCTCACTGAGTTTGAGCACATAGAAAATGTCCAGTGTGTTGGACCGGGCGAAGAGGCTGATTTGTCATTCTTAATCCCCGGGAACTGTAAAATTTCTGTCTTGTTAGACCAATCAGATGTACACAGCAATCTACCAATTGATATATGCGATAAGCTTTTGAACCAAAAGATGGTAGATTATGTTCTTCGCAAAGGAATCCCAATTGGGAAACTAACTCCATCTAAAGTCTGGCCAACTCGACCAGATAAAGTTGCGATGGTGGATGACTACGATATATGGGCACCTTCTTTTTTCAGCAAGCCAATGGAGGAGTTTTCACGAAGGTTAAAACGAGCCAAGATGCATGTTGTGCCAATCTCTGTCCCAGAGTCTTTTTTCTATTACTCCAACGAAAAAACTCTGGATGTTTATTTTGCAGGAGCCGTTGTATTTTGGTATCCATACCGAGAAGATTTCTTAAACATAGTTCGGCAATTAAGTGGTGTCAAGTCGCTATTAAATGGATACAAAGACCGACAAATGTATAGAGCTTGCGTTACGCAAGAAATGTTTGACAAACAATTAATGGACTATGCCAATAACCTTCGAAGGGCAAAAATAACTTTTGCTGATGGTGGAATCTTTAATTACCCGCTGAGAAAACATTTTGAGGCCATGGGGTGTGGATGTCTGTTAATGTGTCCAATGCCAGAGTACGGCAAAGAGTTGGGCTTTATAGATGGAGAAACTTTCGTTGAGGCGGATCCAAGTAATTTCGAAGAAAAGCTGCGTTACTATCTAGCCAATGACCGTGAACGGATCAGAATAACGGATAACGCGTATTCGCTCTTTCGGGACCGGTATACTTGTAAGGCGTCAGCTCTTTCAATACTGAGGGAATTTTGTTCAGCATAGGTATTACAGTCCCATTTCATCTGCGTGGCGGAACTGGTTTTGCTATAAAACCAGTATTCTCTTATCTATCTAAACTATCATATACAGTAGTCATGTGTGGCTCAGAGGGTGAAAAGTCATTTGAGTTTTCGCGTCCATTCCTTAATGAAACTACACACTATGCAGAAGTTCCTCAAAAAGAGATCTGTGTCCATACAGGAGGATCCCAAGAATTAAGAGAGAAATACAATGGATCCATTTTGGCACTTCGCAAACATGGGATATTTGATTGGTTCTGTACCAACGGAGCAAATGATTACGTTGATAGGGTATTTTGGGAAACTTTATCTAAAACAGATCCAACTAGGACCATAGCCATGTTGCATCCACAAAGTCCTATTTACTTCATAACCAAAGGTGCGGCTGTCCGATTGCCTCCACAAGGAAACATACCAGGTCCTGTGATTGCCTTTTCACGAGATACGCTTGAGGAGGTGAATTATAGGCCGTACGTACGAGAGTTTGATGAATGTGGTGTCAAAAACCTAGGAGAAGAATTAGGTTGGAAGCTCTTATTGATAGAAGCTACTTATATTGCATTCAAAGGAGATAGAGATCTAAACAAGTTTGAATATTTTAAAAAGAAAGTAGTCCCAATTACGGATGATGAAAAGGCTAATCTTGGATGGGCAATCGAAGCGATTAAGAGCTCTTAACCCAATCCATGTATTCTCCAAGCAACGCCTCTAAATCTGTCTTTGGAGACCACCCTAAGCTCCTTGCTTTTGTGTTATCGCATAGAAATTCCCGCACCTCACCAGGTCTTGGAGCCGTATAAATTGGAGTTAGATTCTTTCCGGATATTTTGATCATTAGCTTTGCTAGTTCGTCAATAGATATGCTTTTCCCTGTCCCAACATTGTATTGCTCTCCCCAAGTGTTGGCATCTTGTAGATAAAGGATTTTCTTATAAAAGTCTATTGCATCTGAATAGTGCATAAAATCTCGTCTGGCCGACCCATCTCCAAAAATAACAGGTGGTTTGTCGTTCAAGATTCTATGTGCGAATATTCCAATTACAGCACCGAATTTATCATTTGATTGGTATTTCCCAAAAGTGTTGTAATTCCGCACAATGATCGCTCGTGTACCATAGCTTTCTACATATGCACGAATCATTCCGTCAATGGCTAGCTTTGATGCCGCATAAGGGCTCTTTGGGCAAGTACGATGGTTCTCATCCATAACTCCAATACGGTCGCCATAAATTTCTGATGTAGAGGCGTGTATGAGTTTAACATCTAGCTTGCTACAAATATCTAATAGTTTCATTGCCGCGATGAAGTTTGTCTCTACTGCGTGGAACGGAAAAAGTAATGACTTCTCAACGTTGATATCTGCCGCAAGATTAATAACCCAATCAGAGTTGGCTATTAAATCTATATAGTCTTCTATGTTGCTTAGCGAGTCGACTATTTCCGGCTTCTTGTGATAGGCACATGGGTGAGACAGATTGTCCAACCCGATAACTGAATGCCCTTCGTTTTCAAGAGATTCTCTTAGATGTGTTCCTATAAAACCTGCACTCCCCGTAATGAAGATTTTCATATTGAATTTATCGCCTCTATTATTCTATCGACCTCTCCATCTGTAAGTCCTGGATGTACTGGAATCGACAGAACTTCTTTTGCTGCTTTCTCTGCCACTGGCATATCCTCACAATAAGAGGAGAACATTGGTTGCTTGTTTAGAGGAGGATCATAATAAACCCGTGTTTCAATGCCGTTCTTGGCGAGAGAAGCAATCGCCCGATCTCTTCTTTGTGGAATGCGAACAGTAAATAAGTGGAAGGCATGATGATACCCAGGTGGCTCAAATGGAAGAAGGACTTTACATGTGGAGATTGAATTTATGTATCTAGTTGCAATTTCACGCCTTCGCTCTAGTAGATACTTGGCTTTTTTAAGCTGACAAAGACCAATGGCTGCCTGTATTTCTGTCATTCTGTAGTTATATCCAATTGCCTCTAATATATTAGAACTTCCAAGCCCATGGCTTCTTAACAGCCTGCATTTGTTATATATTTCCCTTTCATCGGTTGCTATAATGCCACCTTCACCGGTGGTAATATTTTTGGTTGCATACAAGCTAAAGCAAGCTGTTCCAGAAGACCCGACACAGGCCCCTTTAACCGAAGCTCCAAATGCCTGACAGGCATCTTCAATTACCGCTAAGTCATTTTCTATGGCAATATCTCTTATAACATCCATATTAGCCGAGAGGCCATATAAATGAACCGGCACTACTGCTCGTGTGCGTTCCGTAATCTTGATGTTTTGAGGAGCGATATTAAAAGTTACGGGATCAATATCCGAAAATGCTGGCACGGCTCCAGTTAAGGCAATTGTATTTGCCGTGGCCACAAAAGAAAATGGACTTGTTATGACTTCATCCTGTCTCCCAACCTGGTGTGCAAGCAAAGCCAAATGTAAAGCTGCTGTACCACTGGATACAGCTACCGTATATCTCGCACCAATAAAATCAGCAAATTGCTCCTCGAATTCCTGTACAAGCTTGCCCTGTACAAGATTCCTGGATCTAAGTACTGCCACTACAGCCTTCTCTTCCTCTTCACCTATTAAAGGACACGAAAGTTTTATCATTTCCAGATCGCCTTCGGATTCTCTTCTAGTATTTTAGTCATATTATCCTTTAAAAATCCATTAAGAGCTCCTATTCCAGAATTGGGATGCCCAATTGGGAAGTCTGAACCCCAAACAAAAGAGTGTGGATTTCCAATCTTAAATGCCTTGGCGATAGAAAACTCATATCTTCCTGTTAGATCTAGGAATACGTTTTCTATACTTTTGGCTTCCTTCGCAAGATCTACCTGAACATCGGCCTTTTCTCCACCTAAGTGGCATAGAACGAAGTTTATTTCTGGATAGGTTCTTGCTAGCTCTAGGGCTATACTGTGCCAGGAAATAGGATTAGTCCCTGTATGAATAAATATAGGTATATGCCGTTCACAGGCATATTGAATAGCCGGCAAATAACAGTCGCTCATCACATTGGCATGCATAAATACAGGATGAAACTTAATGGCTTGCGGGGATGAGAGTATGATATCTTTAATCTGCCCACGATACCAGGCTATAAACTTATGTTTGATCTCTAGCCGAGTGAGCGCAAGGGCAGTTTCTACATTTCCTCTGCCGTCAGACGGCATAACATAGATCTCGCTGAATTCTTTAAACGTTGTGTTTATAGACTCAATATTTGATGAAACTCCAAGAAGATTGCTCTTATCCCATTGTCCATAATGGACGTGGCAGTCAATCATGGGTGAATTATACGATAATTATCTGATTGACTTCAGATGACTTCTCGTTTAGCTCTTCTTTAGAGTTTGCCAGGTAAATAGCGTGCCCAACACGGGAGGTATCAGTTGATGGTGCCTTTACAACATCTCCAACCTTGACCTTGATAAACCAGTCCTCGGCGTTTTTGGGTTCCTTGATCTCTTTTATCCTTCCAACCGGGGCGAAAAAGTGGAATAAGGCCCATCTATCTGGTAATGGCTTCATCTCGTCAACTTCTTGGCCAGAGGCAAGCTTTATTAAGTTACCAAGATAATCACTGCCAGTAAGCCATGGCAGGATGTGTGTGCCGATTCCAGAAGCTGTTCGACTAGCAAATTCAAGTAAATGGTCCGATATAACCTCTGCATGGATTGAACAGTTGTTTAACCCAAACTGCTTAAAGTAATCTCTATAAGCCTTTTCTAGCTTCTCCTTTTTGTCCAGAGGTGGGTATAAAATAGATGTAGAAACCTGAAATTCCACGAACTTCTTCTTATTGCTAAATGCCAGTGCTTTGAACTCACCGTTATGCATATATCCCTCTAGTGTGTGTTCTTCTCCAGCAACAAATTCTTCTATGAAATAACCTTCCTCTGGTATATTGCTTTTACTTACTCCAATAGAGGCTGACCCAGAAATGGGCTTTTTGACTCCAGACAAAGAGTAAGCAGGAATCTTAAACCCACAAGATGCCTTCCGATAAATGGATTTCATGGCCATCTTGTTGGTTGTCATAATTGCTTGTTCATACGAAACTCCAGGAAGATTAAAGTATTCATTTATTAATCCAACAGACTGCTGGGCAAAATCGTTTGTCGTGATGCAGCCTATTACATGAAAATCCTTAACTGCCATTAGACACTCATGTGGATTTCTTACATTTGCAACAATAAACACATCACAACTATCTCTAGCCAAGGCTTTTGGGTCTGAGTCAATGCCAATGACTTTGAATCCAAGTTCTTTTGCCTTTTCGATTATGAACCGCTGCCAGTACCCGCAACACACAACAACAAAGTAGTCCATTTTTCTATTATACTTCCTGGTATGCCGACACCAGCTTCGTTTATGAAAGACATCCAACAGGCATCATCTATTAGATTTAATAATCTTGGATATGAACTTAAGGCAGCCGGTCGGGATCTAATTGTTCTATCTCTTGGGGAGGCATTCTTTGACATTCCGTTATATGGTTTTGACGATTTGCCATTCCCAGATATTTATCACTATTCGCACAGTCGTGGAATCTTGGCGTTGAGACAGAAGATAGCAGGGTATTTTAAGACTCAATATGAAGTTTCATTCTCACCAGATAGAAACATAATTATTACAGCCGGGTCTAAGCTGGCTATCTATATGTCTCTTCTAGCAATTCTTAATCCGGGAGAAGAAGTCATTATCTTTGAACCTTATTGGGTGAGTTACCCGGAACAAGTAAAACTGTGCCGTGGAAGACCTGTAACGCTTCCTGTTGGGTCACGTGTAGAAGATGTCATAAATTACATTACGCCACAGACAAAAGCCATCATCCTCAATAACCCGCATAATCCCTCTGGGAGGGTTTATAGTTTTCAAGAAACAGAGTATCTGGCAAATATAGCCAAAGAGCACGATCTTTATATTCTTTCTGATGAAGTATATAGCGATTTTGTTCCAGAACGAGAGCAATTTACTTCGATGGGTGTGTTTGGATTTGAGAATGTCGTTCTGTGTAACTCTATATCTAAAAACTATGGAATATCTGGTTGGAGGCTTGGGTATGTCATTGGAAACGATACTCTTATAGATGAGATTCTAAAGATTAATCAACATGTACTAACATGCCCAGCAACAATACTCCAGTACTACGTTGAGAAGCATTTCTATGATATTGTCAAGATCACAAAACCACAAATCCAGAAAGTCTTGGCCCAACGAGAACGGACTGTTGCCTTTATGGACAAGCTTGGCATCGAGCACCTGCCAGGATCTGCAGCTTGGTATATTTTTGCCTCGATAAAGCCATCATCTCTTGGATCAGAGGAGTTTTGTAGACGTCTTTTATATGAATATGACACTCTTACAGTTCCTGGAATTGGATATGGCGAATCCTGTGATAGTTTTATTCGAGTCTGTGTTGGTACAGAAACTACGGACAGGATAGAACAAGGTATTAAGAATATCCAGGATCTTATAGACAAGTCATAGACAAGAATTTTTTAGATCGTATAATCCTGTGGCTATGATTATCGATTATTTTGCAATGGCATCTACGCTTCCATCTGTACTTCCAACTGGATTACCTCGGCTTGCTAGCCTCGCAATGCAAGGCGTTCCATGGGGACCAAGTCTAATGGCCTCGGTTGGCTTGATTCCAGACATACGAAATCCATCCCAGCTGGTTCCTATGAGCGAAGAAAGCGCCAAGGATTTCTATGAAAGACTTTTGGGAATATGTAGTCTATTTAATCAAATGGCAAGTGAGGGATATCACTTTTTAGAGAGCGGTAAACCAACTCCGCTACTAGATGACTTCTTTAGGTTTTACTCGCCGAATCCAGAATTCGTTGATACGATGAGAAATGTTGCTCTTGAGCATCTCGGAGCTTCTACTACAACCCAACAGGCTCCCTCTACTGTCAAGCCTTCCCCAGTGCAGTATCAGCCCACTCCTGGAGAAGAGTTGCGCCACCAAGTCTTAGAGTTAACAGCAGATTTTGGACAGTTGTCCTCTAGGCATATCGGTAATGAAGCGGTTAGAGAACAAATGCAGCTGCTCAATAAAATCGATGAACTTCTAGCCCAGTGGTCTAATAATACAGATCCTTCGGTAACAGCACCGTTGGAAATGCTTAAATCTTTGCGAAGATCTGTTGAGATCTGGGGAGAGAGAATAACCCCTAAACAAACATTAAGTTTGCCAAACTCGTACAATGGAATTCCTGTTGTACAAGAAGATCTTATTAGGCAAGAATATACAGGAAGTTGGTTGCCAGAAAGGACGGCAGCTAGATATGACCCGTCTAGGAATGTTATTCTAGTTGACCCAGAAGGAATTAAGCAATCATGGCAGCGACTACAAAGCGGGGACTTTCCAGCGGGCACAGCAACACCACTTGCTCGCCTTAAGACACTCCAAGATTACGCTAACTGGTGCATTGAGCTTGAATACCAGCGGTCCCTTGCCGGTCCAAGGCCACCGAATATCCCAGCAAGAGATTGGAATAATGCATTAATTAAAAGAGCTGATGAGAGTTTCCTTCAACCTTATATTGAGAATGCAGAAAATGTAATTCCAAAAGATTTTCCAACACCCGATCGAGCAAAAATTGAAAGCGGGCAAAAGACTTCTATTGTCACAACAGATAAGCTAGGCGATTTCGGAGATGTTATTACATTTGGAGGAACGAGACGGTTTATTATTACCGGCACTGAAGTCTTAACACACGATAAGCTAACCGATCCAAACTTTATACAAACTCTTTTGAAGTCAGAGGGCGCCTCTACACTAAACAGAGATTTATATACCCCAGGAAACTGGGTAACTTACATTAAACCACTAGATCCAGTACGAGAGAGCAGTGAAGTGCAAGAAACTACTTCTCTGCCACCTTTTATATACAAACTGCCTGAAGAAGCTATTCGTGCTGTTGAGAGGGCCGTTGAGATAGAGCAGGGACCATCAAGTAGAAGTCAACTGTTATCTGCTCGCGATGAAATATCTGTGGTCTTTGAAGTCGCAAAAACAGCGGGAGACCTTCCAGAAGGGACTCTAGAATGGCTTCAAGATCTACTGATGCGGCTTCAATATAAGATCGACTCCAGTTATGGTAGGACTGACCTTGTAGAGGCAAGGAGTGATTTAATTTCTTATATTCCATCAACCGGTTTTCAGGACCGAGTAGAGCAATCATTGGCGCAGTCTGATGCAACCATTGAAGTTTGTATGGACTGGACTTCAAAGGAATCTTTGGAAACGCGCAAGATGGTACGCGAAGCCGAGAAGGCATATATTCCAATTGACATAAGCTATGGTTTGGGCGCAACAGACAAGATTATCGACCGTATAGTTGACACGCTCAATCAAACTAATGCTACCAGGTTGAACATAACAGGCAACGACATGTCGTCCTTCTTCCAGACATTCAAAGACCCTACGACTGGAAAGGAAACGCAAGCATTTAAATACAGGCAGGGCCAACTTGACCAATTTATGTATGAAGTGCTCTCGCGAGTAATTAACCATCCTGGGCTTAAAACTCGTATCGAATCAGTCGTCACAAGTGGCCAAACAGGAATTGGTGAAGCAGCTGCTAAGGCCGCATCAATGCTTGGCATCCCCGTAACTATTGTGGTTCCTAAAGACTGGTCGCTACGTACTTTTGATAACAAGATATTTACAAGCGAAGA
>ERZ795052.5429-NODE-5429-length-12435-cov-4.303635_pt1 | contig 12435 bp, 12 predicted proteins | sample MGYA00375136_ERZ795052 | MGnify/ENA primary metagenome ERZ795052 (study PRJEB30181, sample SAMN05720156) | activated sludge metagenome | isolation source: Anaerobic digester | place: Japan | collected 2015-05-26 ... | reverse complement strand
GGAGAAGCACAAGGCGGCCCTGGAGGCGCACAAGAAGGAAGTGGAGAAGGCCAAGGCGGAAGGCAAGCGGCCGCCCAGAGAGCCCCGTCCGCCCGCCGGCCCCAACGCGCCCACCCGGCCCTGCAACCTTTTCAACGGCATGATCAACCCCCTTATCCCCTTTGCCATCCGCGGCGCTATCTGGTACCAGGGCGAGGCGAACGCGGGCAACGGCCGGCTCTATCGCACGCTGCTGCCCACGATGATCAACGACTGGCGCGCGCGTTGGGGCCAGGGCGACTTCCCGTTTCTCATCGTGCAGTTGCCGGATTTCATGGCGCCGGTCAAGGAGCCTGTGCAGGCCGCGGGCTGGCCGGAACTGCGCGAGGCGCAGATGATGGCGCTGAGCCTGCCCAACACGGGCATGGCTGTGACGCTGGGCCTGGGCGAGGAGAAGGACATCCATCCCAAGAACAAGCAGCCCGTGGGCGAGCGGCTGGCGCTGGCCGCGCGGGCCGTGGCCTATGGGGAGAAAATTGTGAGCTGCGGGCCGCTCTACAAGTCCGTCAAGTTTGAGGGCGGCAAGGCGCGGATCAGCTTCGACTGCGTGGGCGGCGGGCTTGTGGCCAAGGACGGGGAGTTGAAGGGCTTCGCCGTGGCCGGCAAGGACGGCAAGTTCGCGGCCGCCCAGGCCAAGATAGACGGCGCCGACGTGGTGGTCTGGAGCGACGAGGTGAAGGAGCCGGCGGCTGTGCGCTACGCGTGGGCCAACAACCCGGTGTGGAGCTTGATGAATAAGGAAGGTCTGCCCGCTTCGCCGTTCCGGACGGATCGCGACGCGGCGAAGTGAGCGGGGTCTGACAGATCAGCTGGGCGCGGCCCAGTGCGGCGAAGCTGGGCCGCGCCCTCTGCGCCGAATGAAAGGGTCTGGGCGCGCCCCAGGGCACGCGCGGGGCGCTCCGGGTGGAGAACGCATGACGAATCAGATGCGGCGTGAGAGAGACGTGGTCCGCGAGCTGGCGCGGCAGGTGGCGGAGATTGCGAACAGCGCGGAGAACGCGGCGGCCGAGCGCCGCTGGCGCGATACGAACGCGCTGCGCAAGCCGGACCGGCCGCCGGTGTGGCGCCGCTCCGTGGCGGCGTGAGACGAGCTTCTGCCGCCGGGGTCTCTGGTCTGCGAGGACCCGTGGCTCAAGGGCGTGGAGCGATCGTTCCGCCAGGCGCTTATCAAGCGCGACATTGGCGACGACGACATCTTTCCTCGCCGCTTTGGGGTGAATGCGGTCTTTGATGTGGAACCGCGCAACGTGTGGGGCGTGGACGTGGCGCGCACCAAGCCCGCGGAAGAGGGCGGCGCCTGGGCCTATGATCCGCCGCTCAAGACCGAGGCTGACTTCGACCGGCTGCGGTTCCCTGTCATTCGGTACAACGCGGAAGCGACGCAGCGGGCCATGGACCGCGCGCACGAGGTCCTGGGCGACATCCTGCCCGTGGAGCGCGTGTGCCCGCCGCCTGTGCCTGGGGCATGCCATCCGACGCTGGGGCACGTGGCCGCGGATTTGCTCGGGCTGGAACAGATGATGATGGACCTGGTGATGGCGCCGGAGCTGGCGCACCGGTTGATGGCGCATGTTCGCGATGGCGCCTTGCGGGCGCTGGACCAGCTCGAGGCGAGCGGGGTTATGACGCCCAACGCGAACGGCCCCATGTACTGCTTCGACCCCATTGGCCCGGCCGGTCCGGTGACGGCGAAGAACTGCGTGTGCGCGGCCAACAGCCAGGAGTTCGACCAGGTGTCGCCGGCCATGTGGGAGGAGTTCTGCCTGCAGTACCAGAAGCCGATCTTCGCGCGTTACGGGCTGGCGGCCTATGGCTGCTGCGAGAACCTGACGCACAAGATCTCCGGCGTGCTGTCCATCCCCAACCTGCGCATCTTTGTGTGCAGCGCGTGGACGAACTTGGACACGGTGCTGGAGAAGGTGGGGCCGCAGTATGTCATTATGTGGCGCCAGAAGGCCAGCGACGTCGTCTTCCCCCATAGCGTCCGCGAGCTGAAGCGCCAGCTCGACGAGGGCGTGGACAAGCTGAAGGGCCGGCGGTTTCAGATTGTGCTGCGCGAGTTGCAGACGCTGGCCGGCCACCCGGACCGGCTGCACGTGTGGACGCGGCTGGCCAAGGAGGCGGCGGCGCGCAACGCGTAGCCAGGAAAAACGAAACGGACCTGAATCAGGCGTCGCCCTCGCTGCGCCGATACGGCCCACCGCCAGGGGCAGCGATACGCCGGTCCAGGTCCGTTTCTCTCGCCGGCCGGAGTTCTCTGGGCTTGAAAACCGTCCGCGGCTGTCGACCAGAGGCCCTAAGCCTTTCTGCGTCCGCCGCTCTCACAAGGCGATGCGCGGCATAACCGCCTTCGTCCAATCGGGCCGCGCTCGCAGAGCCCTTGCTTCCGGCCGTAGAGTCTAATACCCTACGATGCGAGACGTGTCAAGTCACATCGGAAGATTGTCATAACGGATTGTGGCGCAGGGGAATAGAAGCGGTGGGAAGCATGGGAGTCGTTGCACGGGAACATGCGGGGGCGGGGGTCTCCCAGGAGTTGGTGGGCCGCGGCGACTGCTGTCACTTGGCGCCACGTCGCGACTGCGTCCTGGCGCTTTTGCGTAGCGGCGAACATCAGCGGCTGACGAGGGTCTCTGCCCACCGGACGCATTGCGCGACAAGCGAGAGGATGGCGTCGGGCCGGAGGTCGCCGAGGTCGGTTTCTGGTTCGTCCTCATAGCGCCAGAGCGCGCCAAAAGGCGTGAGCCGGGGCAGGTCCTCTGGCGAGGGGGGCAGGGCTTGGCCGCGCGTCCTGAGCAGTTTGATCAGCGTCTCGATGTCATGCGTGAACGGGTACTCGATCTGGCCCTGCGCCAGCGCGGCTTTGAGCGCCTTTTCAACCGCCTGTTGGGCATGGAAACCAAACACCCAAGGAGGCGCCGCTTCGTCGTCGGCGAGGCGCTGGAGGACGTGGAGGTCTCCTTGGGCCTTTCGCAGCAGGACACGCGCCTGTTCAGCCCACGCTTTCATAGAGCTTTCCTGTTCTGCTTGCGGCATGGGCCAGGGTGTTGGGCGTGTCTTTCCAGTGCTCAAAGCGGTCGCGGCTCATCACAACGACGTCCACGGGGATCAGGTAGGGGGCGAGGACAGCCTCAACGGCTTTGCGGAGCCGGAACATCTCCGCGATTCGGTTTGGGGTTCCTGGCTCCACGACAAGGAGGTCCAGGTCGCTGTGGGGGCGGGCGTTGCCTTGGGCATAGGAGCCAAAGAGGAACACGGCCGACCCAGGGGCGGTGGCGAGAAGAGTCCCGATGACTTTGCGGATGACCGCGTCATCTACCATTATTGACGGCCTCCTACGAACCAGGCGTTGCTGGACGTTCTCGCGCGTCAGACAAACGTAACCTGTCTTCCGCGTTTCGTCAAGGATGCCCGACGTCCGACGTCCTTCATGCCGCGACCAAGCCCCGCCGACTGGTGATTGGTTGCGGAAATTGGCGCGCCAATTACCCCAACTAATCGCAGGCAACCGGTGACGCGAACTCGCATCAAGCCAGCAGGTTGCGTCAGAAGCGCTTGCTTGCGGAATTGTGCGGCTATTTCCGCAAGCGCTGGCGGCCGACGACGGATTCCGCGGACGTGGGCGTTGCGGGCAGGTTCGCCGATTTCGTCGTGTCCCTGCGCGGAGGCCGCCTTTGCCCGCCCGGCGTTGCGCCGGGCGGGCGGGGGGCAGGCGGGACTACTTGATGGAGGCGAGGAGCTTTTGGGCAGAGGGGAACACGCTGCCCGCGGGGTACTTTTCGATGAGGGTGTTGAGGTACTTCTTGGCGGCTTCGTTGTCGCCGGCGGTTTTGGCCTGGTTGGCCAGCCACCACAGGGCTTGCTCGGCCTGGGGCGTGCCCATGTGTTCGGCCACCAGCCGCTGGGCCGCTTTCATGGACTCGGGCTTGGCGGTTTCGTCACGGCTGGCGAGGTTCATGATGCCTTGCAGGTTGGCCGGCGCCGCGGCGCTCTTGCCGTAGATCTGGTCAAGGTCCAGGCGGGTCTTGAGCTCCTTGGCGTATTCCTTGAGAGCGTTCTGGAGCTGGGCAAGGCGCTCCCGGTTGGTGGCGTCGAAGGGCTGGCCCGGGAACTTCTGGATGGCCTCTTCGAAGGCGGCGGCGGTCTTGGCGTAGTCGGCTGGACGAATGTTGTCGAGGGAGACGCAGGCCATGCGCATGCAGTACTCGGCGTTGGTGTAGGTGGGTTCGCTTGCGGCGCGCTTGTAGGATTCGCAGGCCTTGTCATACTGCTTGAGGTCGTAGTACTGGATCGTGGCCACTTTTTCCCACGCTTGGGCGGCCCACAGGGTATTGGGGATCAGTTTCACGATCTCTTCAGCCACGGCAATGGCGTCGTCGAACTTCTTGAGCGCTCGCAGGGAGTCCATCTTGCGCAGGAGCATGTCGGCGCGGCGAACGGCCGGGGCGGTGGCGTCTTTGGCAAAGCGGTCGCAGGCGGCGATGCGCTTGTCGTGCTGGTTCAGCCGCGAATAGGCGTCGGTGATCGCGTACCACAGGCCGTAGCGGTCCGAGTACGCGGCGTCGGCCAGCAGGCGCTCCGCGATGGCGATGCACTCTTCGTTTTTGTTCGTGTTGGCCGTGGCGTAGGTGGCGTAGCGCATCGAGCTGCATTTGTAGGCCGTGGGCCCAGGGAACGCCTTCTCGTGCGCCTGCGCCATGCGGATGCAGTTGTTGTAGTCGCACGCGTTGTAGTAGCTCACCGTGGCCATGTAGTAGCCGGCATCTTGGTTGCCATGTCCGGGGAAGTCCTTGAGGAAGGCCTCGAAGGCTTTTCCGGCCTCGGCGTACTTGGCGGCGTTGTAAAGCTGCTGCGCCGCGTTGTAGGCGTCCGATCCCGCCTTGTTCGGGTTAGCTTCCTGGGCAAGCGCCGACACACAGATTGCGCCGGCCATTGTCAGGAGCGCCACTCTCCATGCTGTTCTCATCATGGGTCCTTCCTCCAATGCCTTCCCAGTTGACAAGGCCGCCCTTGCGGGAGCATCTGCTGGCTTGGCGTCCTCGCGCGTTCGCCACCCCGGGCTGGGAAAAGACCCTGGACTGGCGGTCCGCACTGGCGGCGGACAGTTCAAGTCTATGATAGCGGTCCAGGGCGCAGAGTCAACCCTGTTCTTCCGCGCTGGATTCGGGACTTCGGGACTTGGCAGGTTGTGGATGGCGCCTTTTGGGAGGCCATGGCCTGGCGCATATGTCCGGCCACGCGCAAGGCGTTGGGCCGGCTCGATGACTGCCGTTTTGCGACCGCCGCGTGGAGCGCGAGCCGTTCTGGCCCATGGATCGGGAGAGCGAAATCGCCGTGTTGAGGATCTCGGGTTGATTTGAGGCGGGGAATCACGGAGAATGCGCGAGTGTGGTGTTTTGGAAATGCTTTGCATTTCCAAAACACCACAGGGCGGGCTAACTCGATACTTTAGACGCGTCAAGTGCAGGGTTTGTGTCGTGTAGTGTTTTAGAAATAGCAAAGCTATTTCTGAAACACTACACGAGGTTGTGTCGGATTCAGGCAGTAAGGGATGACATGGCCAGCGCCAACGAACGGATCGCGACCGCCATTCGCGAAGGGATCAGCGCTGGGGTGTACCGGCCGGGCGAACGCCTGACCCACCGCAAGCTGGCCCAACAGCTCGGGGTGAGCATCATCCCCGTGGCGCAGGCGCTGCGCCGGCTGGAGGCGGCCGGGTTGCTGAGGCGCATGCCCGACGGCGGCACGTGCGTGCCGGACATGGACCGCCGGCAGATCGAGGGCGCCTATGTCCTGCGCGAGGTTTTTGAGGGCGTGGCCGCGCGGCTTTGCGCGCAGAACGCCACGGACGAGGACCTGGCCGTGCTCAAGGTGCGCCTGGACCGGCTGCTCGACCGCATCCGGCGCGGCGAGAACCGGCTGGAGGAGGAGCGCGCGTTCCACCGCGGCCTTGTGGAGTTTTCCCATCTGCCCATCCTGGCGCAGTTCCATGAGAACATCGCCATGATCCAGGGGGTGTACGCGTCGAGCCCGGAGAGGGGTCTGCGCCAGGGCTGCGATGATAGGTCCGAGGCCAGCCACGCGGCGCTGCTGGAGGCGATTGTGCGCCGCGACGGCGACGAGGCCGAACGTCTGGCGCGTATTCACGTGCGGCAGGCGCTGGAGTTGGTGAGGCAGGGGGTTGGGGCCGCGCCGAGCAAGCCAGCGGCCGGCAAGGACGCATCCCGCGGCCAAGAGCGTCCGCGTCGGTCCCGGCGCAAGGCTGGAGATGGCTCAGAGGCGAAGGGCGGCTGACACAACCTGCTGGCTAGTGATTAGTTGCGGAAATTGACGCGCCAATTTCCGCAACTAATCGCAGGCAACCGGCAACACTAGCTTGCGGCAAGCCAGCAGGTTGTGTCAGAAGTGCTTGCTTGCGGAAATGTGCGGCTATTTCCGCAAGCAAGCACTAGTATCGGGAGGCTGGTTGCGGGCTGCTGGGGCACGGCGTGCCGTGTCCCCGCGGAAGCCAGGGGATGGCACTGGCAGACACCTCAAAATCCGCAAATCCCAGAATTTTTCCCAGCCACCTTAAGTTGGCGCCAAACAAAGGGTTAGTTCCTCGGCGCCCGTGGTTTTTGGGCCAAAACACCTTATCGCTTTGCGTATTAATGGAGGGGCCTGGGTTTTGTGGAGCCGCGCGTTTGTTCCGGAGACACGTTGCGATCCCGCCTTTGGCGGGCTGAGGCGCTGTGTCCCCGCCGACGCGGCGTCTTTTTCAACGGGCCGCTAGATGCAAGTTAGTGTTGCCCGTAGCCCGCGATTCGTTGCGGAATTTGGCGCGCCAATTTCCGAAATGAATCACTGGCCGCCGCCTCTGGCGGTGTCGGGGATGGGGGGCAGCCAAAGGCCCCAACGGCCGGGACGCGCGATTGACGGGGTTCCACCCGGCTGTTAGCATTCTGCGCCAGTCGTCGCTCTTGAGGGAGGCGCTGGCATGGAGACGTTGGCGGAGCTGCACCGCAAAGTCGTGTTCGGCCAGTCGGGGGGGCGAATCATCTGGCAGCCGCGCGTGGGGTGCTGGTACGCGGACAAGATGTTCAGCGGTGAGGGGCTGCCGGCGCCGTACACGGGCATGGACCGTCCGGCGCTGTTTCGGGCGCTGGGGTGTTCGGCGCGCATCTATGAATACAACGCCTGCTTCAAGGCCGTAGAGCACCCGGCGGTTCGGCGCGAAGAGCGCAAGGTGAGCGAGACCGACACGGAGATCGTGTTCCACACGCCTCTGGGCCGGCAGACGCTGGTGAACCGGACCTCGCCCAACACGTTCGCGGTGAGCCACCCCAAATGGCCAATCGAGACGCTGGACGATTTGCGCGTGGCTACGTGGCGCGCGGAGAACACAGGGTGGCGCTGGGATCAGGCGGCTTTTGACCGGGTGAAGGCGGAGTGGGGCGACCTGGGCGCGCCGACGATGTACATGCCCCGCGTCAACGTGCAGGACCTCTACATCAACCAGATGGGCACGGAGCGCGCCATCTACGCGGTGTGCGACTGGCAGGCGGAGATCGAGGCTTATTTCCGCGCGCTCGACGCGTGCCACGAGCGGCTGATGGACGTGATCGCGGCTTCGCCCATCGAGATCATCAACTTCGGCGACAACCTGCACGCGGGCACGCTGTCGCCGGCGTGGTTCGTCAAGTACGTGCTGCCGGCGTATCAGCGGCGGTGCGAGCGTCTGCACGAGGCGGGCAAGTTCTGCCACGCGCATTGGGATGGCGACACGGGGCCGCTGCTGCCGTTTGCGCGCGAGACAGGGCTGGACGGCATCGAGGCGATCACCCCCCAACCCCAGGGCGATGTGACGCTGGAGGAGGTGAAGGACGCGCTGGGGGACGAGTTGTTCCTGATTGACGGCATCCCGGCGGTGTACTTCGACCACACGTTTCCTGAGGAGACGCTTGCCGCGTGCGCGCGGCGGATCATTGATCTCTTTGCGCCCAAGCTGGTGTTGGGGATCAGCGATGAAATCTCGTCGACGATTACAACAGGCGTATCGCCGCGGCGGGCGCGTGAGACGCGGACCCGGCGCCCGCTGCGTTGTCCATCCAGGGATGAGGTTCTCCGATGAGCGTTCGAAGACGTCTGTATCAGGTGCTTCTGCCCAGGAACGAGGCAGACCCGGTGAGCCGGTGGTTCAACTTCTCCATCCTGATTCTGATCTGTCTGAACATGCTGTTCATCATCCTGGAGTCGGTGCGCGCGCTTCGCGGCAGTCTGGGCGCGTTTTTCGACACGTTTGAGCACATCAGCGTGACTGTGTTCGCGCTGGAGTATGTGGCGCGCCTCTGGACGTGCGTGGAGAACCCGAGGTTTGCGCGGCCCGTGGTGGGCCGGTTGCGCATGGCGTTTTCGCCGCTGCTGATCATTGACCTGCTGGCGATTCTGCCGTTCTACCTGCCGTTCACGGGCTTGGACTTGCGGGCGTTGTGGACGTTGCGGCTGTTCCGTCTTTTCCGCGTGGCCAAGCTCTTCCGCTATTCGAGAGCGCTGCAGACGCTGACCAGGGTGCTCTGGAAGAGCCGGTCGGAACTGGCCGCCGCGACGTTCGCTATGCTTCTCCTGGTCATTCTCTCGGCGACGCTGATGTACCACGCGGAGAACGATGAGCAGCCGGAGAAGTTTTCGAGCATCCCGGCGTCCATGTGGTGGGCCGTGGCCACGCTGACGACGATCGGCTACGGCGACATCTGTCCGGTGACGCCCCTGGGCAAGCTGCTGGGGTCGTTCATCATGATCCTGGGCGTGGGCATGTTCGCCATTCCGACCGGCATCTTGGGCGCGGGCTTCGTGGAGGAGTTCCGCGGCCGCCGTCTTCAGGCGCACACGTGCCCGCGTTGCGGCAAGCGGTTCCTGAAGGACGGGGCGCCGACGACGGTGGACCGCGGGGGCGCGAGGTAGGGATGGGTTGCGGAAATTGGCGCGCCGATTTCCGCAAGCAAGCGGCAGGGCGGCGGCGAGAGGCGGAAGGGACCAGAGCGACGGCGGGGATGAGCGGAGAGAGGGCGCCGACATGAAGAACTGGGATTCTTTTTCCTGGGGCGTGGCGCGGTTGTGGGCGCTGGCGGCGGCGTGCGCGGCGCTGATGCAGGGGATGACGTTGTGGCTGGAGGCGGGGATTTGGCGCATGCCGGGGAACCTGGGCAATTGGGATCGCACTCGCGCCATGCTGCCGGCCGGCCCGTCGGAGGAGCCGTTTTTCTTCGCCGTGGCGGGCGATGCGTCGGGCCATGCGACCTTTGAAGGGCTTTTCGGCCGCCTGAAGCGGGAGCGGCTCGCGTTTCTGGCGCTGTTGGGTGATTGCGCGCGCAACGGGAGCGAGGGAGATCACCGTTTCTTGCAGCGGCTGTGGTGGCGGCGCCGGCCGCCGTTTCCCGTGTTCTACGCGGTGGGCAATCACGACGTGGACCCGCAACGCTTCCCCGTGACGCGGTTCGAGGAGGTCTATGGGCCGACGAACTTCACGTTCGAGTATCGGGGGTGTCTGTTCGTTGTGCTGCGCGCATTGCCGCTGCCGCGCTACTCGACGGAGGGTACGATCGCCTTTTTGAAGGCGCTGGCGGACAAGGGGCGGGCGGGCTATCGGCGGGTGTTCGTGTTCATGCACGTGCCGCCGGATGTGTCGGGGGAGTGGAAGGCGCGGCCGCTGGAGAACGGGGCGCGGCTGGCGGAGCTGTTCGAGAAGCTTGGCGTGGACTACGTCTTCACCGGCGACTACCACGGCTTGGCGCGGGCGAACGTGCGGGGGGTGAACTACGTCGTGACCGGCGGGGGCGGCAGCCGGCTCAAGGCGGCGAGTTATGGCCGGTTCCACCACGCGGTGGTGGTCGGCGTGGGGCCGGACTGGGTGTCGGAGCGGGTGATCGCGGGCGAGGCGCGGAGCGACTGGACGCTGGCCGCGGTGGAGCTGTGGATGGCGCGGGTGGAGCCTTGGCTGGGCCGGGGCGGGGTGTGGGTGGTGGCGGCGGTGGCGGCAGCGGGGGCCGGGGCGTGGGCGGTGGGGCGGCGCGCGCGCCGCGTCCGGCGCGTCGGACAGGTCTGACAAGTCCGGCAGGCCGGACGGAGGATGGCTGGTTTACCAGCCCGCGTCGTCCGGATAGACGTTGGCGTACTTGATGCTGCTCCTGGGCTCGGCCATCATGGGCGCTACGGTGTCGCGCCAGCGCTTGTAGTGGGGCGTCTCCTTGTGGGCGGCCGCGGCGTCCGTGGTCTTGTAGACTTCGACCAGGACAAAGCGGGTGGGGTCGTCGAGCTGCTGGACCACGTCGAAACGCGCGACGCCCGGTTCCAGGACGCTGTTGCGGGCGTTTTCGAGGGAGGCCTGCTTGAAGGCTTCGACGCTATCGGGCTTGGCGTGGACAAAGACGTGGACGATGAACATGGGGCGCCCTTTCTGTTGGCTGGACCGCCAGGATTCTGCGGCGCCGGACGGCGGACGTCAAGGGGCGAAGGCGGGGACAACCAGGGAGGGACGTGGCGCGGCGGTTTGGCGGAGCGGGGGATTGGGAGTAGAATGAGCCGGTTGGCGCGGGTGAGAACGTTGAGTGACAAGGGCGTGGCGCATGATCGAACGCAAGACGATTGAGTCGGCGATGTATGAGGCGGTGAAGCTGGCGGCGACGCGCATGCCGCCGGACGTGCTGGCGGCTCTGCGGAGGGCGTTGGACGAGGAGACAGACCCTCTGGCGCGGCGGCACTTGGAGGTGAGTCTGGACAACGCGGCCTCGGCTGAACGCGGGGAGGGGCTGGTTTGCGCGGACACGGGGTTCCCGCTGTTCTTCGTGACGGCCGGGGCTGGGACGCAATTGGAGGGGGGGTTCGGGTCGCTGTGGCCGGCGGCTCGGGCGGCCACGGCGCGGGCTACGGCGGAAGCCTTTTTGCGGCCGACCATGGTGGACCCGTTGTCGCGCGCCAACCCGGGCGACAACGTGGGGCCGGGCATGCCCAAGGTGGAGTTGCGCTTCGACGGCCAGGGCGCGGGCCTGGAGATCGTGGCCTGCCCCAAAGGCGGCGGGTCGGAGATCTTCGGCACGTTCTACCGGATGTTGTTTCCGTCGGACGGGGAAGCGGGCATTCTGAAGTTCGCGCTGGACTCGATTCGCGAGGGTTGCTACGCGGGCAAGATATGCCCGCCGGCGATTGTGGGCGTGGGGGTGGGCGGGACCGCGGACTTGTGCATGAAGCTGGCCAAGGAGGCGGCGCTGCTGCGGCCTGTGGGCAGCGTGAACCCGCACCCGGCCGCGGCCGCGCTGGAGGCGAAGCTCTTCGCGGCGTGCCGGGCGCTGGGCGTGGGGCCCATGGGCGCGCGGGGGGTGAACGCGGTCATGGCCGTGCACGTGGCCACGGCCGTGACGCACACGGCGGCGCTGCCCGTGGCGGTCAACGCGCAGTGCATGGTGGGCCGGCGGTGGAAGGCGGTCGTGTCGGCGGACAACCTCGTTCGTTACTCGGGAGATTTCCAATGAGCGCCTTGTTGACGGATTTGCGGCTGCCGCTGAGTGAAGAGACGGCGCGCGGCCTGGCGCTGGGGCAGATGGTGACGGTGAGCGGGCTGATGTTCACGGGCCGCAGCCGGTTTCACATTCGCGCTATTCAGGATAACGTGTTGCCGCCCATCCGCTTTGACGAGATCAACGCTTTCTTCCACGTGGGGCCGGTGATGCGGCAAGTGGGCGGCGAGTGGCAGGTGGTGAGCTGCGAGCCGACGTCGAGCATCCGCTTCGAGCGCTACGGCCCGGACGTGGTGCGGCGGCTGAAGCTGCGGGCGCTGCTGGGCAAGACGACCATGGGACCGGGCACGGCCAAGGCGCTGGCCGAGGTGGGCGGGGTGCACCTTTCCAAGATCGGCCTTTGCGGCAATGCCCTGGCGCGGCGGATCAAGAAGGTCCACGCCGGGTACTTTGTCGAGGAACTGGGCAAGACCGAGGCGACGTGGGTCTTCGAGGTGGAGCGGTTTGGGCCGTTCTTTGTGGACATGGACGCGAGGGGCGCGAACTATTTCGAAGACTTGGACCGGGCCGCGCGGGAGCGGATGGCGGAGCAACTGGAACGGCTGGGCGTGCCGCGGGACTACGCGTGGACCAGCGTGAGCGGGGAGGGATGTGAGGCGCAATAACGGCAAGGGCGGCGAGGACGAATCGTTACGCGGCGCGTTGACAGGCTGTTAGAGGCAGGGCTATAATCGTCCAAATCGTGTCTTTGCAGGGAAGGCGTCACATGCCTCAAGAGCGTATCTTGACCACCGGCAACGAAGCCGCGGCTGAGGGGGCTATCCACGCCGGGTGCAGGTTTTACGCAGGCTATCCCATCACTCCGCAGAACGAGATTACGGCCCACATGGCGGAACGTATGCCAGAG
>ERZ795052.5421-NODE-5421-length-12457-cov-6.761651_pt1 | contig 12457 bp, 8 predicted proteins | sample MGYA00375136_ERZ795052 | MGnify/ENA primary metagenome ERZ795052 (study PRJEB30181, sample SAMN05720156) | activated sludge metagenome | isolation source: Anaerobic digester | place: Japan | collected 2015-05-26 ... | reverse complement strand
GAATGGCGCGAAGCAGCTCGCTGGCTGCGGTGTGTTTGAGGAGGTAGCCCACCGCCCCCGTGCCAGGCAAAGCCATGATATACTCGTCGTTGGCGTAGGACGACAGGATGAGGACCTTGGTGGAGGGCAGGGAGCGGGTGATTTGGCGGGTGGCTTCCAGGCCGTTGAGGACTGGCATGGCGATGTCCATGATAACCACCTGGGGATGCAAACGCCCTGCCAGATCAACGGCTTGGCGGCCGTTTTCGGCTTCGGCCACGACCTCGAGATCGGGTTCGGCGGACAAGAGCGTCCGCAACCCCTGGCGCACGACGGTGTGGTCATCGGCAAGCAAGACCGTGATCCTCTTCATAACTCGACTGTAAAACTGACTACTAACGGCAATGGGAAGAACTTAACCCGGAATGCGCTTTACGCCACCGGAATTTTCCTTGGGGTTCCGGTGGCAATGGTGGGCGGCGGCCGGGGGAAGAAACCAGGCCGGGTTCAGCCTTCCAGAATTCGAACCAGCTCGGCGCGAATCTGGTCCAGGCGGCGGCGGTCGGTTTCCCGTTTTTCCTGTAAAAGGCGCGCCACCTCGGGCGTCAGCTTCAACTGCGTTTCGGCAAAGTGTTGAAGCTTGAGGTCCATCATTTCTTCCAGCAAACCAATCAGAACTTGGGCAGTCATAAGCGCTCGCGCGGCGATCGGCCAGGGACAACGCACTGCCCCCTGACCGGGCCGGACCATTTCCCTTGGTGAGGAGCATTCTTCGCGCCATTTTCCTGTGCGGGAAGCCTGGTTTGGCGGGGGACCGGCGCCGCACGCTGTAAAGGGCCTGCCAGGGTGCTGTTGCCAAAAACGGCCTGAGAGGGCGCGGCGGACCCGCTACCAGCGGAGCACGTCTCTCCCAAGCCCGGCGGGGGTGGGCGTGCTGCCTCCGCTCGCGTCCTGTCGGCCGCCAGGGCACAACCCGCCCCCCTCCGCTGTCCGGTTCCGGGACACGGCGGCTGTTCACGCAGCCGGCTGGTTTGGGCTTACTTTCGGGCTTTGGCGCGACCCTTCTTGAGGGGAGCCTTGCGCGCCGGCCGGCGCACGAGCTTCCTGACGCTCGAGGCTTTGGCTTTGCCCCGGCGTTTGGGAATGGTCCGGCGGGCTGGCGGAGCCTTCCCCTTGCGGGTTTTCATCTTCCCCTTGGCTTTGGGCTTTGCTCGTGCGGCGAGCTTGACACGCCGCGCTTTCTTGAGGGGTTTGCGGCTGGAGACGGTGGCCGGGCGCGGGGCCGCGGGTTTGGCCTCGAGGGTTTGGCCTTCCTGCCAGCCATGGGCATTGCGCACGGCAATCATCACGCGGAGGATGTTGTTCCAAGTCTCCGGCTGGTGCATGACGGCGTTGGGGAACATGCAGCCGTCCCAGCAAATGTGCCGGAAATTGCGCGTCAACCTGCCTTCGTCATCGCGCAGCCAGAAGCCCGCATGCTTGACGATGTCCAGTTTGCCCTGCGGGTCGTTGGGGAGGCAGTGGTGGCCGGTTTTGTCGTGGGTTCCGGAGCCATGAACGGTGGCGTCGTTTTGCGCGACATGGAAGTCTATGGTCCAAGGCCGCAACTCGTGGGTGAGCGTGGCCAGCGCGGCGTCGAGCCGGGCGGGGTCCGACCAATCCCAGGACGGGGGGAGCAGCCCGTCCTCGGGCGCGTTGTAGCCCAGCACATAGAGCAGCGTGTGCGCCATGTCGGCCTGGAAGCCGAGGGTTCGGGGGCGGTTCACCCGCTGAAGGAGGTCCACCATCTTTCGCCAGCTATGCATGCCGCCCCAGCAAATCTCCCCTTCCGCCGCCAGCCGCTCGCCGAAGTCCTCGGCCACGTTGCACGCCTGGCTGAAGGTTTCGGCAATGCGGGCCTGGCTGGCTTCCGGGTCCTTCAGCCAATCCGCCACCCCGCAGGCCGAGTCAATCCTTACCACCCCGTAAGGCCGGATTCCGAGTTGGCGCAGCCGGGCCGCAATGCGGCAGGCCTTGCGCACCTGCTCGACAAATCGTTTGCGCTCCTCGTCGCTGCCCATGGCCGAGCCTCCGCCCGTCGGCGGCCAGACGGGCGCCACTACCGATCCCACTACAAACCCCCGCGCGGCAATCTTGTCGGCAAGCCGTTTCAGCGTGTCTTCGTCCGCGTCAATGCTGAGGTGGGGCTCGAATAGAAACAGGTCCACGCCGTCGAAGCGGGTGCCGTCCACCTCGGCCCGGGCGGTGAACTCAAGCATGGTATCCAGGTCAATGGCGGGCTCGGCGCCGGGGCTGCCTTTGCCCACCAATCCAGGCCACATGGCGTTATGCAGTTTCGGGAAGTTGTTCTTGGTCATTTGCGCGCTCATAATTCTGTGCTGGGTAAGCGCTTGAGTTTTGTCCCGAGGCGGGCTTCAAGGCAACGGAAAAATGGCGCGTCCGCGGAACGGGTCGCGGGACAGGGGCTCAAGGCCCTTGGACGCGCACGCGCCCGAGCCAATCCTGGGTGTCGAACCGCACGGCCCGCATAGCTTCCTTGCGAAAGGGCGGGTCGAGCATTTTGGCCTCGTCGGCCGGGTTGGACAGGAAGGCCTGGTCCACCAGCCTGGCGGACCTCCATTTCAGAGGTTGGGGGGCGACATCTCGTCGCCCCTTCTCCCCTTTGCGATCACGACCACACAGATTGGAAGCGGCGCAGCCGCGCCGCACTCCAGGACGCGTTCGAAACCCGCCCGCCCCTTTGGACTGCGCCGCCGCCGCGGCGCTTTGGATTCTCCCATCGTTTGGCTTGGCATCCCGCGTCGCAACACTTCGCTCCGCCCCTTCCACCACCCGTCTTCAGAACCCCGAACGGGGTTCCAGACAGTAGCCCGGGGTTGAGCGCAGCGATACCCCCGGATATCGCGGACCAGAACCCGCCGACCCCGGAGGAGTCGAACACTTTTTCTGGCACCCCGTCGGGGTGCCCTATTTCTTTCAATCGTTGTCCGGAGGTCTCCGCGTTGCTCCGACCTCCGGCTACTGTCTGGCAACCCTTCCGGGTTGCCTGTCCGCATCCCGCAGGGGATAGCAGATCGTAGCCGGGGTTGAGCGTAGCGATACCCCCGGACGCCCCACGCCCATGACTCGACCGACCCCGCAGGGGCTCACGACGCCATCCCGCAGGGGATGGCAGACAGTAGCCGGGGTCAGGCCGTCAGGCCGCCACCCCCGGTAAACCGGGCCCATGACTCTCGCCCCCTCCTCCGCCGGGCGGAGGAGGGGGTTGGGGGTGGTGGTACCCCGCAGTTGGCCGGTTCCTCGACCCTGTCTGCCGATTCTTCCTGCCAATCCGCCCGTGTGGGCCAGGTCTCCCCGACCTGCCGGAGAGGGCCGGAGGCCCTCCCAACCGGCAGACCAGAGGTCTGCCCCACGCAGGCCCGCTGAAAAGGTCGAAGCACCCGTTTGCGCACTTCGGCATCCGCCCCAACCCGCTCGGGAGTTTCTGGAAGCCAGGAGCCCCGATGAATCGGGATGCTTCGCGATTCCGCGGCGGCGCTAAGAAAGCTCTTCGAGGGAGCGCCAGGGGGGGACCGAAGTCTTTGGCTCGGCCCGGCGCAGTCCACCTGCGGGGAAAGGGCTGAACGGGGACGCGGTGGAACGCGTCCCGACCACGGAAGGGAGAGAGAATGGGGACGCGGGGGAGCGCGGAGCCAAGGAGGAGGCGATAGACGTGAACGTTCCCAAGACCGACCGCGGATTTCGCGGATTTCACGGATGAGGGAGGCGCCGTGCAGGACTCCCGGTGGCGGGGCGAAGTTGCTCGTCCGAGACAGCGCCATACTTGCCGCCATTCTCTCCCGCTCTTTCCCATCCGTGTCATTCTCGCCATCCGTGGTCATATCCACCGCATGGAACGGCTGCGGGTTGAGGCGCATGCCGCACCCTTCCGGTTCTGCGTCTGTCTGCGTGGCCTGCGGGCCCCCTCGGTCGAACCGCCGAGACGCAAATGGACGCAGAGCTGCGGCATCTCAAGCCAGCCCATTTCCGTTCCCGATTTCCGTCCCCCACGCTCCACTTCAACCCTTCGCCGTGCCTTCACCAAACCGCCATCCGGCCCCCGGGACAGCAAACGCGCTGGTCCTGATCCGGGAGCTCTGCGTCCCCCTGTCTCGCTTTTGATTTGCGAGGGGGGCGGGGAATTTGGATGATGGAAGGGATGAGTGGATATCATATTGTGGTGTGCGGGAGCATTGTGCCGGACCCGCTCCAGACTTTGGAGCCGGTGGCGGGGCCCGCGCTAAAGAACGAAGCCATGCTGCCGGCGGTGCTGGACCCTTGGGCGAGCCATGCCCTGTACGAGGCGGCCCATCTGGCGAAGCAGGCCGCGGGAAGCAAAGTCTGGCTGGTGAGTCTGGGACCCAAAGCCAGGCTTCAGCAGGTGATGATGACTGTGGCGCAGAAGGTGCCTTTCGAGCTGGTGGCGCTCGACGGTCCGGCCGGCGGGTTCACGGATGCCGCCGAAACGGCGGCGGCGCTGGCGGAAGCCGTGCAGGCGATTGCCGGTTTGGACCGGGCGAAGCTGCTGTTGTTTGGCGGGTGGGAGTCCGCGTCGCGCGGGGCGGGAGTCACGCTGCAGTTGGTGGGCGAACGGCTGGGCATCCTGGACCAATTTCAGGGCGTGGACGAACTGAAGGTTAACGGGGACGGGTCGCTGGAAATTCTGGAGCGAATCGAGGGGGGGAAGCACCAGGTTTCACGCTGCGCGGGACCGCCGGCGGTGCTGGGCTGGGCGACGGGGAATCTGCCCGAGCCGAAAAACAATCCGCAGATTGGCATGGCGAACATGCGGGGGGTGATGCCGGCGCTGCAAAAGGCCCGGCCGGTGAAACTGCCCGGCGACGGCTTGAGCTTCACCAGCGTGACCTTGCCAAAACAGTTGCGCGAAACCCGGATCGTCAAAGACAAATCTCCGGACGAAATCGCCCGGGAAATCGTGCAGTGGATCACGCAGTAATCTTTCGGCCAATTTTTGTATTCTGAGGATCAACCATGCAAAACGTTTTATTTTTGGCTCACACCGAGCCTGACGGCACGCTGGCCAAAGCGGCGCTGGAAGCGCTCGGGACGGCAGCGAATGTGGCGGCAGGGCTGGGGGGGTCCCTGGTGGCCGGCTTGATCGGCGAGAACGTGAAGGCCGCGGCCGGGCAAATTGGCGGTTGCGGCGCGGCGAGGTTTCTGGGCGTGGCCGGGCCGGATTTTGCGCAGTCCCGCTACGGGAGTGACGCGGCCCCGCGGAGCGCCATCCATGCGCTCATTCGGGGCCGGTCCATTCCGCCCGCAGCCGCACAAAGCCCGAGCTGCGGCCGAAGTTGAAATCGCGAAAAGTCCCCGTGCGCGTGCCATTGGCGTTGATCTGCCACGTTCCCGCGTCGAACGTCACCGTGGTCCACGAGACGTCGCGGGAGAACTCGGCAGCCAGGACTAATGCCGGATCGTCGGTCACGGTCACCGTGACCTCCCACTCGCCCCATTCAGTGAACGAGAACTCCGGAGGTGGCGGACGGTCGGCATGCGCGGGGTTGGTCCGCCAGAGAAACTCCGCCCAGTTGGGGGTGCCGTCGTTGTCCGCGTCCGCTTGGGGGGAGCGCTGTTCGATAGGAAAGGCGGCCAGGCGTTGTTCGGCCCACGCACTGAAACCGGATGGCGGCATGTCGGCGTCTTCAATCACCGCTAGCATCGTGGCCAACTGGCCCGGACCGCCCATGCCGGCAAAAGCGCCCAGGACGACCGTTTCCGCGCCCTCGGCTGCGCCGTCCTCAGCCGCCGTCAGGGTCACGGTGAGATTGGTCTGGCCATCGGCGAAGCTGGGGGATGGGGGGGTGATTGTCCAATCCGTGTCATTTTCGGCGGTGCCGCCCATCGAAAACAGGAACACGGGCAGGTCGCCATCGCTGCCACCCTCGCGGCGGAGGGGCACGGCGCGGGCCTCGCCCTCGCGCAAGCGAATCGAGCGCGCGGCAAACACCGCGTACCCGGCTTGCGTGTCGTCGTCGCGAATTTTCAACGTGGCATAGGCGCGGAAGGGATCGGTCAGGTCCATCGCCACCCCCTGCGGGTTCAGCAGGCGGTATTTCACTGTTTCAGGGGTCGTGCCTTCCTTGATCGAGTCGTTGATGACCACCACGACAAAAGACTTGTTCGTTTCTCCCGGTGCGAAGGCCAGCGTGCCGGACAGCGGGCCCGTGAAGTCCACTCCCGGCGTGGCCGTGCTCATCGCGGCTTGGAACTCGTAGTCTACGCTGACGGGATGACTGACGGGCCTGCTCAAAGTCACATGGAAATGGACCTGTGACGGGCCGTCTTCACTGCTGTAGAGCCAGACGGATTCCCACCCCAGTTCGGGGCCATCCAGGATAAACACCTGCGCCGTGGACGGCTCGAGAAGAGCTGGCCCGCCTTCAACACCGCGAAGATAAACAAAGCAGCTCTCGGCCAGCGGTTCGCGCACGCCGTCCGCCAGCAGCGGGATGGTGACGACCTTTTCCGTTTCGCCGGGCGCGAAAATGAGCAGGCCGGCGCCCGGTGTGTAGTCCACCTCCGGCAAGGCGTCGCCCGCCCAACCCCAACTGGACCAGGTGACAAATGCAGGGCCGTCGCTGCCGCCTTCGCGCACAATCCGCACGGATGCAGACTCCCCTTCAAACCCAGCCTGCGTTGCGGCTGCGAAGCGAATTCCGCCCGGCTGAAGCGGCGCGGGCTGCCAACGCAAACCCACCGCCGGCGAAACCGGCGACGTGCCCCCGCTGGCCAGCCGCGCCGCCACCCGCCACTGGCGCAGCGTGCCATTGGCGGGTTGCACGTCGGTCCAGACTTTTGTCGCCGCGTCCACGTCCGCCGCCAGCGACCATTGCCCCGCGCTCCAGCTTTCGACGCGATAGCCGAGGATGGGCTGGGCGGACCATGCGTCCCACCGCAAGCTCACCGACCCGTCGAGGTTCGGCATCGCGGTCAGGCCGGCCACGGCGGGGAGGGGCAGGGGCAGCTCAAGTGGCCCTACGACAACGGACGCGCTCTCAGCCCCGTCCACGTTGACTGCCGTGATGCGATAGAACGGCCGCGTTTCCGTAAACGGGTTGGGAATGGGCCAGTGGTCCACGCTGGTCAACTCCCCGTTCAGCACATCGGCAAACGGCCCGGCGGAGCTGGAAGCCGCCTCGATCCGCCAAAGGGTGAAGCCAGGCGTCGAGTCGTCAAGGCTCAGCGCCGGGGTCCCCCCGGGCTCCCAAGACTCAACCGCAACCGCCGGCGCGAGTGGCGCGGCGGGCGCGCTGCCTGGAAAGGTCACGGCGGCGGGCGCGCTCTGCGGACCTTCCTGACCAGCCGCATCCAGTCCGGTCACCGCATACGTGGCGTTGGTCAGGGGGGTCATGTCCACAAAGTTTGGCTGCCGCAAAGGAGTGCTGCCGCTGATCAGAACGGGTGAGCCGCCCGCTGCCGTGCGATAAACGCGAAAGCCGCCGCGCGCCCAGGCCAGGGCTTCGGCGTCCCAGCGCAGGGCCACGCGTTGCCGCCCGGCGGTGACGCGCAGTTCGCGGGGGGCGGGAAGGTTGGACGTCACACTGAAAGTGATGCTCGTGCGCACCAAGCCGCCGTGCAGCAGGGCGAATTCGACCTCCCATTGGTGCGGGCCGGGCGCGAGCGCCTCGGCAGCCGGCACCTGATGAAGGAACGCACTGGAGCTGAAGCGCGTTTGCGATTCGAGCAGGCGTCCGTCCAGCCGGCAACGCAGGCTGCCCGGCAGCACGCTGTTAAAACCAAATTCGGTGAACTGCAGCCGCAACGCCGGCCGGATGGCCACCTCGGTTGCGCCGTTGGTTGGCCCGAGGGAAAGGAAGGGGGCGAAACCGCCTGCAGGCGCCGTGCCGATGGCTGAGGTTGTGCCGCCCGGCACATCCAGACGTGCAACCACCATTCCGCCGAGGGCGGCGGCGGCGGAAGCCGAGGGGCCGGACACGTTCAAGGTGGCGCCCCGATTGTAGGCGCGCGCCGTGCCATCGCTGTAAAAGTCCACCACGCTCCCTGCCCAGGACGCGTCCGGGGCCGAAGGGTCCCCCGGCCCGAACGCCGGTCCGTCTCCGCGCAGAGGAGAGCCGCCGGGTTGATAGGCAGATTCGGCGAAGCTCCCCAGCCACTCCTCAACCGCGCCGCCGGGGGTGGTCGCAGCCCAACCCACCGGGTCGGGGATGCCGAGCAAACCGTCCACAGCGTTGCCGAGAGCCTTGTAAACGAGCATCCGTCCGTAACGGCGCGGGTCGGCCTGGATGTCCTGCACGGCATTTTCCAGACTCGCCTTGAACACTGCCGTCCGGTGGTCAAAGCTGCCCTGGCCCACGACAGCGCGAATGCCGCCCACGGTGTCGGATTGCAGCGTGACACACTGCCCATTGCAAAACCAGACGGTTAGATAAGGGCCAGAGCCGATGAACTCGTCGCCCACCCGCACCACGTCTCCAGGCCGAAGCAACTCGCCGTTAAAGACTCCACGCGGTTCCAGGACGGCCCCCGCGCGGCCTGTCAGAAACGCGCCGTTGGCGCTGGCCACCAACGCGTAGGGAATGTGAATGTCCACCTCGCGCTGGACGCTGGCCCGGTCCTTGACCGCCTTGATTCTCACACGGGCTGCTACCAAACCCGCAGCGTCCACCGGAGAACTCGTTGGCGCCCAGGCCGTCGCCCGAGCGTTGCCCGCTTCGCCGGTGGTCAGCCAGCCGGAAACCACCTCCACTCCTTCCAGGGCTTCAGCCTTGACCTGCGCGTCCGGCAGCGGCGTGCTCTGGTAATCAACCCAGCACACGCCGGTGACGGTGTTGGTAACAATGTGTGGCGTTTGGGAGTAGGCGTAGAGTGTCAGCGAGCCTCCGGATGCGCCGCCCGCCCCGACGCTGATGGGGCGGGCCACGTAAAGCGACGCCATGAAATTCGCGGTGGGCGTCCAGTTCGGATCCGTGGTCTGCAACGTCACGCGGCCCTGCAACAGGCGGATCTCGGCCAGGCGTTCTTGATTGGTGACAAGGTTCACGGTCGAGGTGGCGACCCCGCCCTCGATCGTCCAAGGCGCGTCCGTTTCGCCAAAGATTTCAATCGTTTGCGCCAGGGGTTGCACCTGCGGCGGCAACGAACCGTGAAACTCTGCCCAAACCGAGATGCTGGCTTCCTTGGGCGCGGTGTAGAGGATCACACGATTCCCCATGCCCAGCGTGCCCTGCTCGCCCTCCTGCCAGAACTTGACCTCCTGCCCCTCGATGCGTGCCCGCACGGTCCAGGACTCGGTTTCCCATGAGTTCACCGGCAATGTGTGCGTGTCGGCCTGAAGCCCCAACCGGGCGCCGAGAACCAAGGCCAGCATTGCCAGCCCGGCCATCGCTGGCCGGCATCGGCCGCGGCGCGCTAGTCGGCGGCAGACTCCTTTGCCTTGTGCTGGTGAAAAACGGGGGATTCCACGGCCTCCTGAGCCGGGGGGCAGACGACAGCTTTGCATACTCGTTATCTTTCGGGCCGGCGGAGGCAACGTGCTCGGCCTCAGCCCACAAAACTGCCACAAACCATACCCACCCGCCGCTCGATGCACTACGCCGGAATTGGCCAAGCATAACCCTGAATTGGCTTGATCTGCGCGGCGCAAAAGCTGACGAAAACCGGCTTTTTTGACGCCCGCAGATGTCGGACCTCGAGGGCGCGCAGCGGAGTGCGCGCCCGACCCCGAAGGCTGAAGGCGGAGGTGTGGGGCGCGGGGCCCAGGAGCAGGCCGTAGCGGTGACCGAGCAAAGAAGCGCCCAGGGATTTCGCGGATTTCACGGATGGAGTGGAAGCCAAGCGGCGTGGGGAAGCAGCCGAGCCGGGTCAGCCGGCAATGACATCGCCGCCCGTGGCGCCAATCTTCTCCTGCTCTTGCTCATCCGTGTCATTCTCGCCATCCGTGGTCATATCCACCGCATGGAACGGCTGCGGGTTGAGGCGCATGCCGCACCCTTCCGGTTCTGCGTCTGTCTGCGTGGCCTGCGGGCCCCCTCGGTCGAACCGCCGAGACGCAAATGGACGCAGAGCTGCGGCATCTCAAGCCAGCCCATTTCCGTTCCCGATTTCCGTCCCCCACGCTCCACTTCAACCCTTCGCCGTGCCTTCACCAAACCGCCATCCGGCCCCCGGGACAGCAAACGCGCTGGTCCTGATCCGGGAGCTCTGCGTCCCCCTGTCTCGCTTTTGATTTGCGAGGGGGGCGGGGAATTTGGATGATGGAAGGGATGAGTGGATATCATATTGTGGTGTGCGGGAGCATTGTGCCGGACCCGCTCCAGACTTTGGAGCCGGTGGCGGGGCCCGCGCTAAAGAACGAAGCCATGCTGCCGGCGGTGCTGGACCCTTGGGCGAGCCATGCCCTGTACGAGGCGGCCCATCTGGCGAAGCAGGCCGCGGGAAGCAAAGTCTGGCTGGTGAGTCTGGGACCCAAAGCCAGGCTTCAGCAGGTGATGATGACTGTGGCGCAGAAGGTGCCTTTCGAGCTGGTGGCGCTCGACGGTCCGGCCGGCGGGTTCACGGATGCCGCCGAAACGGCGGCGGCGCTGGCGGAAGCCGTGCAGGCGATTGCCGGTTTGGACCGGGCGAAGCTGCTGTTGTTTGGCGGGTGGGAGTCCGCGTCGCGCGGGGCGGGAGTCACGCTGCAGTTGGTGGGCGAACGGCTGGGCATCCTGGACCAATTTCAGGGCGTGGACGAACTGAAGGTTAACGGGGACGGGTCGCTGGAAATTCTGGAGCGAATCGAGGGGGGGAAGCACCAGGTTTCACGCTGCGCGGGACCGCCGGCGGTGCTGGGCTGGGCGACGGGGAATCTGCCCGAGCCGAAAAACAATCCGCAGATTGGCATGGCGAACATGCGGGGGGTGATGCCGGCGCTGCAAAAGGCCCGGCCGGTGAAACTGCCCGGCGACGGCTTGAGCTTCACCAGCGTGACCTTGCCAAAACAGTTGCGCGAAACCCGGATCGTCAAAGACAAATCTCCGGACGAAATCGCCCGGGAAATCGTGCAGTGGATCACGCAGTAATCTTTCGGCCAATTTTTGTATTCTGAGGATCAACCATGCAAAACGTTTTATTTTTGGCTCACACCGAGCCTGACGGCACGCTGGCCAAAGCGGCGCTGGAAGCGCTCGGGACGGCAGCGAATGTGGCGGCAGGGCTGGGGGGGTCCCTGGTGGCCGGCTTGATCGGCGAGAACGTGAAGGCCGCGGCCGGGCAAATTGGCGGTTGCGGCGCGGCGAGGTTTCTGGGCGTGGCCGGGCCGGATTTTGCGCAGTCCCGCTACGGGAGTGACGCGGCGGCGGCGGAGGCGATTTGCCGGGCGGCCAATGCGGAGGTGGTGATGGCCGCGGGGACGTCGCGTTTCAGCCGGGTGTTGCCCGGCGTCGCGCAGCGCTTGGGCGGCCGCGCCGACACCCACGTTACCGGCGTCTCGGCAAGCAACGGCGGCCTTGCCGCGGCGCGGTGGTTTTATCGCCAGCGCATGGAAGGGGTGTTCCAGCGCAACCAGCGCCCATGGTTTCTGCTCCTGGACCCCGGCAGCCAGCCAGCCTGGCAGGGCAGCGGCGGCTCCGCAACCGTCGAGCCCGTCGCCGTGACCTTGACCGAGGCACACCGGCGCACGAGTGTGGTCGGACAACGGGCCCCGGCGGCGGATGCGCAAACGATCCGTCCGGACGCGGCCCTGTTGTTTGTGGCCGGGGCGGGCTGGACCAAGAAGCAAGCCGACGGCCAGGCTCATGTCCAGGAGGCCGAAAAGCTGATCCTCGATTTCCTGCGGCTGACCCGCGCCTCGCTGGGCAGCACCAAGTCGCTGGTGGACCTGGGCGGGGAGGGACAGGCGGTGCTGTCGTTTCTGACGCATCTGAACCAGGTGGGGCAAACCGGCTCCACGCCGCGGCATCCCAAGGGCTTGGCGGCTTGTTGTCACGGCGAGGAGCCGCACACCGTCGGCTGGCGGTTCATTAACGAACGGCGCGCCATCAACCTGGACCCCAATTGCGGATGGGCGCGCGGAAAGGCCGATGTGCTGTACGTGGCCGACGCCTTCGCGGTGATGGCGAAGGTCAATGCCCTGCTGGCGGCGAAACCCTAGGGTTTCGCGGGCAGCGGTTTGAGTTTCAAGCGACGGGGAGCTCCGTCCGTGAATCGGACGGTTAGCTCATCGCCCGCCAGTTCGAGACTGGCGAGGCGGGAGGGTTGCTCCGGCCGCAGCGGGGAGAGACCGAAGAGCAGGGTGGCTTTGCCCGGGGCGGTGGTGCGGAAAATTGCCGTGGGGACGGGCCGGACGCCGCCGTAGCCGGCCGACGAGTCGGGCGACCAGCCCTGCACGACGGGCTCGTTTTGGCCCTGGACAATCCGGACGTCGCCGACGCCGAATGCTCTCACTTCCAGGTTGGGGCCGCGGTTGGCCGTTGTGACG
>ERZ795052.5414-NODE-5414-length-12476-cov-6.781016_pt1 | contig 12476 bp, 11 predicted proteins | sample MGYA00375136_ERZ795052 | MGnify/ENA primary metagenome ERZ795052 (study PRJEB30181, sample SAMN05720156) | activated sludge metagenome | isolation source: Anaerobic digester | place: Japan | collected 2015-05-26 ... | reverse complement strand
CTGGGATGAGGTGGGCATGATATGGCCTCCTTTCGTCAGTCGGCGGGCGGGGAATGAGTAAACCGTATGCAGGATTGCCCTGCATGCCGGGTTAATCGCTAATCGGAATTTCTCCCGGCGCTTAAAATGCGTACTGTGTTATTACGCGCCATTCTTAATCGTCCGTGCGTCCAGTCTAAACGCCAAATCGATTAGCTTTTTTCTGATTGTATAGTTCCGTTCGCTTTCTCGGCGCAAGGTTTCTCGCTCTTTCTTCAATCCCAGCGGCATAACCGACAAACCCCATTCGATTAGCGCATCTTCTGCCGCCCTCAACACTTCCCGAGCGTCGATTTCCTCCTGTCCGTTCTGCTCGTTCAATGCGCAAAACTCCTCGCTAGCCGCTTCGAAAATCGTCTCATCGTCAATCATCCAAACATGCAACGCCGGACTTCCCTCCGCCGTCACGTATCCGCGCGCCCTGCAAAACTCCGCCTCTCTCTGATCGTTCGCCTCTTTGATTGCGTCGTGGCATGCCTTTGCCAGCGCATACGCCCGTTGAATCTTGTTCATGATTCGCCCTCCTGCGCCCGGCCCCCTGTCGTGGCCTGTCGGCTCTCTTGATGGTCATAGTGTACACCAATCGACTACATAGGTAAATAGAAAAATTGGTAAAATTAAATACCAGAACAAAAGAAAAGTGTGAACAATTCGTAAACGAGGACGCAGGGAAAGCCCCCCTGCGCTTTTTTGATACAATTAGATGGGGGTGAAAGTGTGCCCAAGCTGACGCCAATGCAGAAGCGGTTTTGTGATGCATACATCAAAGAGCGGACCGGAACCGCAGCTGCCATCGCAGCCGGATATAGCAAAAAGACCGCAAAGGAAATAGCTTCACAAAACTTAACAAAGCCGAAAATTCAAGCATATCTCGCAAAGCGAATGAAAAGGCACGAACGACCGACGATAGCAAGCCAGGAGGAAGTGCTTGAAACTCTTACGGCAATTATGAGACAGCAGAAATACGACAGTGTTGTTATTAGGACGGCAAAAGGCTATGTGATAGTGGCGGTACCCAATAAGGTTTCGGACGCATACAAGGCGGCAGACGCGCTGGCAAGGCGCTATGGCCTGTATGTACCCGAGCAGAAGGATGAAGAAACGAAAACGAGCGGCATCGTAGAAATACCCGCCGTTATGGAGGCGCAGGATGGAGCAGAGTAATGGACCTGTCTGGTCGCCCCAGCCCCGGCAGGCCATCTTTATGTCCAGGCCTGAGTACGAGGCCCTGTACGGCGGCGCGGCCGGCGGCGGGAAAAGCGACGCGCTTTTGATGGAGGCGCTGCGCCAGGTGCACATTCCCCATTACCGGGGCCTGATCCTGCGCAAGACATTCCCTCAGCTCACTGAGCTAATTGACAGAAGCCGGGAGGTATACGGCAGAGCGTTTCCTTCGGCACGATACAATGACAGCAAACACTGCTGGACGTTCCCGAGCGGGGCCAAAATCTACTTCGGTTCGATGCAGTATACGAAAGACAGGATCAACTACCAGGGAAAGCGGTTCGACTACATAGCATTCGACGAACTTACACACTTCACGTGGGACGAATACTCCTACATGTTCTCCCGTAACCGTCCCGGTGGGCCGGGGACGCGCTGTTACATAAGAGCCGCCACCAACCCCGGCGGCATCGGCCACGGCTGGGTAAAACAAAGGTTCATCGACCCTGCGCCGCCCATGATGACCATTCGCAGGCCTGGAGAAAAACCGCGAATATTCGTTCCGGCAAGGGTTTACGATAACCATATACTGCTCAATAACGACCCGACATACCTGGACAGCATGCAGATGCTGCCGGAGGCGGAGCGAAAGGCTCTGCTTGAGGGCTCATGGGACAGTTTCAGCGGGCAGGTATTTACGGAGTTCACAGACGATCCGGAACACTACTACGACCGCAGATGGACGCATGTTATCGACCCGTTTGATGTCCCTGCACACTGGCGCATATATCGTGGGTTTGACTGGGGATATGCCAAACCCTTCGCCGTAACCTGGACCGCCGCAGACGAAAAAGGCCGCCTGTACATGATTAAGGAATTGTACGGCTGGAACGGCAACGTAGACACCGGCTGCATGATGGAGCCGTTGGCTGTGGCGGCTAAGATCAAGGAAATAGAAACGCAGGACCCGCTGTTGCGAGGAAAAGTCATCAACGGAGTGGCAGACCCGGCGATATTCCAGAAAACCACAGGTCAAAGTATCGCTGAAATAATGGAGAAGGAGCGCGTTTACTTCACTTCCGGCGACAACAGCAGGCTATCGGGAAAGATGCAGTACCATTATCGGTTAAGATTTAACGAGGACGGAATCCCGATGATGTACGTGTTCTCCAACTGCGTGCAGTTCATCCGGACATTCCGGGAGCTGACGTACGACGAGAAGCACGTTGAGGATGTTAATACGAAGGGCGAGGACCACCTGTACGACGCACAGCGCTACGTGCTGATGGAGAACCCGATCACCGCACCGTTACCGGCGAAACCGAAGCCGTTCAGACCTGACCCACTCGACCTTGGATTGAACAGGAGGTAACAATATGCAAAGGATGCCAGGAATTGCCCCTAGAAGCCCCGTACAGCAGCTTATGGATTCACCCTTACCGGAACAAGGGTTTGCGTCTGCGGCGGCCTCTACGGGCCGGAAAATGACCGTTGAGCGCATTCAGAAGGCTATGAGCCTGTTAATCCAGTATAAAAACGGCAAACAGACCCTGGAGCGCCGAATCGTTGAAAATGACCGATGGTACAGGCAGCATCACTGGGAGAACATCGAAAAAAAGCCCGCCGCAGACCCGCAAAAGAGTGCATGGCTTTTTAACAGCATCCTCAACAAGCACGCGGATGCTATGGATAACATCCCGATTCCCAACGTCCAGCCGAGGGCTGAGGACGATAAAGCGACGGCCAAAATCTTGAGCGAGGTATTGCCTGTTATCCTGGAGCAAAACGAATTTGAAAATGCGTGGTCGGAAGCGTGGTTCGATAAACTGCGCTCCGGTGCGGCTGTGTACGGCATCTTCTGGAACCAGCGAAAGCTGAATGGGCTGGGCGACATAGACATACGTCCTGTTGATCTACTCAATCTCTTTTGGGAGCCGGGGGTGAAGGACATCCAGCAGAGCAGGAACCTGTTCCACGTGGAGAAACAGCCGAACGACGCTCTAAAAGCCAGATACAAGCAGCTTGAGAATGAAACGCTCGGGAGCGGCGGATTTACCCTCGCCGAGTACGATAAAGACGACAACGACAGCCAGGATGTCAACAAGAGCCTGGTTATTGACTGGTATTACAAGGTTTGGGAGAACGGGCGGGAAGTGCTGCACTTCTGTAAGTTCGTGGGGAACACCGTTCTTTATTCCAGCGAGGACGATCCGAACATAACGGGCGGATTCTATTCTCACGGCAAGTATCCGTTCGTGTTCGACGTTCTGTTTCCGATCAAGGGCAGCCCGGCTGGATTCGGATACATCGACATCATGAAGGATACGCAGGAGCGCATCGACCAGCTCGGAAGCAGCATTGTGAAGAATGCGCGTATGCGTGCCACGAAGCGGTTCTTTGTTAAGCCAGGAAGTGGTGTGAAAGAAGAAGAGTTTGCCGACTGGAACAGGGAGTTGGTGCACACAGAGGGCGGCGGCGTAGGCGAGGATGCTATCCGAGAAATCAAGATTGACCCTATCGGCGGCGACGTGATGAGTGTATACCAAGCGCTGATAAACGAACTCAAAGAAACCAGCGGCAACCGGGATTTCTCCCAGGGCGGCACCACAGCCGGCGTGACGGCAGCCAGCGCCATAGCGGCCCTGCAGGAGGCCGGAAGCAAACTGTCCAGGGACATGCTGGCAGGCTCGTATTCCGCTTTTACATCCGTGTGCAACATGGTTCTTGAGCTTATCCGGCAGTTTTACGACCTGCCGCGCCAGTTCCGCATCGTTGGGCAGGATGGGGCAGAGAGGTTTGAGCAGTTTGACAACACCGGCCTGATCATGAGGACAGGAGACGACGGGACCGCCAAGCTGCCGATATTCGACATCAAAATCAGGCCGCAGAAGCGCAATCCGTACAGCAAAGTGGCGCAGAACGAGATGATGCTGCAGTTCTATCAGCAGGGGTTCTTTAACCCGATGCGTGCGGACGAATCGCTGCTATGTATTGACGGCATGGATTTCGACGGCAAGAACGAGATTATGGCGAAGATTCGGAGCAACGCCATACTGCCGAAGCTGTTGGCTTTTGTCGGGAGGTATCTGCCGATCGTGGCGAAGCTCGACCCTATGCTGGCTCAAATGGTTCTGCCCCAACTTCAGCAGGGCGGCTTTCTGCCTCGTCCGATGGTCGGGGACGTGAGCTTGCCGCGCACAAATAACCTGGGCGAGGCACAGACTGCGGACGGAATCTTGGAGCGCAAGCGACAGGAAGTGAGGAATCTTAGCGACCCATACGGCGGGCAGGCGTGATCAACCGGCGGTTCAGACAATGAGGAGGGCGTAATGGGATACAAAAGCAGAGTGGCATATCTCGCAGACGCCGAGCGCCTGGTACTCGACGAGGGCAAGACATGGAAACAGGCCGCCGCGATACTCGGAATACCGAAGGAGACTGTAAGGTCTGCGGTAAGGAACGGTGAACGCTGGAAGGCTGGGGAACGGTCAAAGCTCAAAACAGTGGAGCATGTTCCGGCCAATCGCGATTCCGGTAACGAATACAAGACATTTAGGCGCAAGAACGCCGACGGGACAATTGAATCCATTGAGTTCATCGAACTGTGGGAAGGCGAAGAACTGTCAGACGATGACATTCTGCGTTTTCACAAGCTAGACCCGGAAAAGTGGGAGTTATATACTTACACAAACAATCTCTGGCATGCGGTGACCGGGGAGGACCAGGGAAACCGGCGAAAGCTGATGTACCAGAGCAAACTGACTGCCAGACCGAAGAAACAGGCACTTTCGCTTGACGATGTAAAGCAGACGTTCCGAGAGCTTGCGCTCGAATATGAGCGCCCGCCTGTGATGTATGTCAAGCGGGAAGGCCGGATGCTGGCAGAGGTTAATATCGCAGACCTGCACCTCGGCAAACTGTGCTGGCACGGCGACACCGGAAACAACTACGATCACAAAATAGCCCGTGACACGTTCAATCGCATCGTGTCGTCCATATACCGGGAGCTAAAGGGGCTGCCGATTGAGCTGGTGTATTTCATCATCACCAACGATTTTTGGAACAGCGATAATCCCGAGAAGACCACAACTGCCGGAACGCCTCAAGATACGGATGTGCGGTGGCAGAAGCTGTACAAAGTCGGCACCACGATGCTGACGGACGCAACCGGTCTCATGATGGAGATTGCACCGACAGAAAACATCTACACAGCCAGCAACCACGACCTACAAACCATGTACTATGCCATGTGCCACCTGGAGGCGTTCTTCCGCAACGACAAAGACAGGCTCACGGTGGATACCGATGCCAGGGCGAGAAAATACAGGCTATATGGCAGCACCCTGCTTGGTTACACTCACGGGGACACGGAGCGCAAGCAGGCAAGGAGCGCGCTGGGTGCACTGGCTGCCCTTCCTCCAATCGAGGCAAGGGAGCTGTGGGGACAATCAAAGCGGTGCGAGGTACATGCGGCTCACCTGCATTGTGAGCAATCGGTCGACGAGGTAAACGGCGTGATTGTGCGCCGAATATCCAGCCCTACAGCGACGGATACGTGGCACTACCAGAGCGGGTATGTGGGGGCAGTCAGAAAGGCGCAGACGTTCATCTACGACCGCGACTACGGGCTGATACACACGATAAACACTCCGGTGGAGGCGGTGATCTGATGTGGCTTGCCACCGGGGACAGGTACGAAATTCTGCTCTGATAGCGCGGGAAAGTAAAACAACATAATGTGCTATAATCTACATGTCGATGGAAAACCAACGGCATGTCGGTTTTCTTTTGTGGGCGCGGTGGCGGAATAAGACGCTATGACGGTAATTGCGCGGAATCGTCGCTGAAAAAGTGCTGGCATTTCCGTGAGACGCGCAAGTGCAAGGTGAAATTCCTTGTCCGCGCCCATCGACTGACAAGCTGGAAAAGACAGCGAGAAAGACAAGCCGGAGAGACGGCGGAGGGAATATGTCTGAGCTTCATAAGGTGCCTTTCAACCTTCAGTATTTCGCGGACGGCGGTGCCGCCGGAGCGACTGGTGGAGAAGGCGGGGCGGAGGGTGCGGCCCCTGCGGTAGCCTCGCAGCCAACACAGGCGAAAACGAAGTATTCCGGAGTGCGCAGGTATGGGCAGCAGCCCGCCGACATTCCGCAAACGCCCCCCGTAAAAGAGGACAAGCCGGAGGACGCTCCCGCTGAGAAAGAGCCGGAGCCAGCCCCACAGGCCGACCCTGATGCGGAGTTCGACGATCTTATCAAGAATAAGTACAAGGAACAGTGGCAGAAACGGGCAGATTCAATTGCCAAGGACCGGCATGCGAAATGGAAGGCCGCTCAGGAGCAGCTCGACACTTACACGTCGTTCCTCACAAAGGTGGCGGCCCGCTATGGAGTAGACCCAACGGACATCAACGCGGCTATGGCAGCGTTTGAAAGCGACAAGGCCTACATCCGCGAACTGGCGGAAAAGGAAGGCCGGACCGTGGAGGAAATGGAGCCTATAATCCAGCTACGGCAGGAGAAGGCCAAGGCCGACGCAGAGTTGGCGCGGATTAAGGCCGAGCAGGAACGCATCCAGCAGGAGCAGCGCAGCGCGGAAACCGTGCAACGGTGGAGGATGCAGGAGGCGGAGGCCAAGCAGAGATACCCCGACTGTGACGTTTTGGCTGACTACAATCACCCGGACCCGCAGAAACGCGCCCAGTTCAGGGGGATGCTGCATTCCGGCCTGTTTACCGTAGAGCAAGCCTACAAAGCGATACATGCCGAGGAATTGGCCGCAAAGGCCGCCGCTGAGGCCGAGAAGGCCGCAAAAGCCAAGCTGGCTGCTGAAATCCAAGCCAGGGGCTCAAGGCCTGCGGAGAACGGCACAAGCGGGCAGGTTGCCACCGTTCCGCCATTTGACCCGAGCGTACTGACAGAAAGAGATATCCAGGAAATGAGGCGGCTTGCTCGTGAAGGCCAGCATTTCACGCCGGAAGAGTATTACGCCAGGAAGATGAAAGGGTAACGCTGACAACCCGTAATGTCAGCGAGAAGGAGTTTGTATGGAAGTTTTCAAGAAGGTACTCCCTTTGAACATTCAGTTTTTCGCTGACGGCGATATGAACACGCAAAAGACCACGACCGAGGGGCTGTCCCCTGGTATGAAAACCTATTACGAGAAGCGCCTGCTGAAAAACACCAAGGCAAATCTCGTACACCAGCAGTTCGCCGATACATACCCCATCCCGAGGGGGAACGGAAAGACCATTGAGCTTCGGAAATTCACTCCGCTGCCCAAGGCTCTCACCCCCATCACGGAGGCGACTGTGCCGGCGGGCCGTGGCATGACCGAGGAACCGATTACGATCACCGTTGACCAGTATGGCGATTACATCAGCACTTCCGACATGCTGGAGCTCACCCACTTCGATTCCATCTTGGACGTTCGTTCCGAACTGCAAGGAAACCAGGCCGGCGAGACCATTGATACCATCGTCCGCGAAGTCATGAACGGCGGCAGCAACGTGCTCTATGCCCCGAAGGTGGACTCCAACGGCGCGGAGACGTCTGTAACCGCCCGTCACGTTCTGGACGAGAGCGCAAAGATGACCGTCAAGATGATCCGTGCGGCCGCCAACCAACTCAAGCGGAAGAATGTTCCCAAGATCGACGGCTCCTATGTGGCCATCATGCACCCCGATACCACCACGGACCTGCAGAACGACCAGAACTTCGTCGAAGCCGTGAAGTACGGCAGGCCGGAAGATTTGTACACTGGCGAAATCGGCAAGCTGGCCGGTGTTCGTATCGTGGAATCCAGCGAAGCGAAGATCTTCTGGGGTGAGAACCTGACCGCTGCTTCTCGCACGCTGACCGTGAAAGACGCCGTGGCTGCGCCCGGGAAGACCATTAACGTGAAGGAAGCCATTACTGCCGATGAAGCGGCGGCTTTGGCCGGCAGGGACATCATCATCGAAGGCAACCTGTACACCATTGACAAAGTAACCGCCGGCACTGCAAACGCCGCCAGCATCACCTTGACAGATAACATTGCCGCCGTTGAGGCCAACAAGGTTATTTATCCGGGCGAAGGCGCGTCTGCAGGCAAGGCTGCCTACTCCAGCCTGTTCCTGGGCGCCAACGCATATGCCACCACAGAAATCGAGGGTGGCGGCCTGGAGTTTATCGTGAAACCGAAGGGCTACGCAGACGCGCTGAACCTGCGTTCCGCTTCCGGCTGGAAGTGCACGCTGGCAGCCAAGTTGCTGGATGAATCCCGCATCGTACGCGTGGAGCACTGCACCAGCATGTCCAGTTTGGCTGTTGCCAACTAACATTCCGGGCGGGGTGAATAGCCCCGCCCTACCTTCAAGGAGGAAAATATGGCCAGATATACTGTTACCATCATGGGCGACGGCGAAATGCCCCTGTGGATGTGTGTGAACGGAAAAGAGCTTGCTATCCCCAAGGGGATTCCTGTCGAAGTGGATGAGGAGTTTTATTACGCGCTCCGAAACATTGCCCGCCAGAGGGCTTCCGCTAAGAACCTTCTGAAGTTGTACGTCGAAAAGACGGACCATGAATGGAAGGGAGACGGGCGAACCCTGGACGGAATCAAGCCGACAAATCCGAAGCTGCGGAATGGAGCGCCGCTTAAGATGGACTGACGGGGCGCAACGCGCCCCTTTTTGATTGGAGGGATACTAATGACGATAGCGGAGGCTGTCGAGAAAGCGAAGCGGCTGCGCCCAGGCATGGTCGGAAGCGGGTTTGCAGTAGAGGATAACGATCTTGTAGGTGACCTGGCCCAGCTCGACATGCAGATTGACATAGAGATCATCAGGACGCACGAGGGCGCGCCGGAGGGTGAATTTGAACCATATGACCCGTCTGCAGAAGGCTACAATGCGAAGGATATTGAGCTGCTCGTCCCGGCTCCTTACGACAAATTGTACATCCCGTTCCTTTTGGCGCAGATAGACCGCGCGTACAAGGAGCGGGCCGACTATAACGACAATTTCCAGCAGTTCAATGCTGATTACAGGGAGTTTGTCAACTACTACAACCGCACACACATGCCCATTCAAAGGGCGTATATCGCGGTTGGAAGGGCAGACAATACGTTTGTTTTGCCGCCGGAATTGACCTAAGGAGGGCTTACCATGAGCCTGATGACGCCCATACAAACCAGTCGCGATAATCTGACCGTATTTCGCGGCCTGAATAAAACCCTGACCGTCGCCGAGGGTGAGTTCGCCGACATGCAGAACATGACCGGCGACCATTTTCCTGTGCTTTCCCCCCGTCAAAAGCGTCTGAAATGCCACACGTTCACGAAGTACAAAGGCATATACGGCAAAGACAAGCTGATTTGGGTGGATGGCACAGACCTTTATTATGACGGCGTGAAGGTCGAAGGGGTGATGTTGGAGGACAGCCCCAAGACATTCGTGGGCATGGGCGCATATGTGCTGATCTTCCCCGACAAGTATGTGTTCAACACCTATGCATACCAGCAGGCATTGCTTGCTGAGCCGGAAGAGGAAGAAGAACCTGAACCTGTCGATGTTTCAACCTACTTCTCCCCCATGGACGCCACATTTACCGCAGAGGCGGACGTGACGTTTGATATGTGCGACATGGACGGGAACGACATCACCTACACCGCCAGCACGGAGCCGCCTGCAGAACCGGAGGCTGGGCAATACTGGATGGACCAGTCAGGCGAAAGGCCGTCCTTAAAGAAGTATTCAGCCGCTACGCAAGAGTGGGTCAGCGTGTCATTCTCGTATGTGAAGCTGGGATGCCCAGGCATCGGCACAAACTTCCGGCAGTTCGACGGGGTGACGATTTCCGGCGCCAGTGATGATCAGTTCAACGGAGACCGCATTATCCAGCTTGTTTCCGAGGACTGGATTGTACTGCAGGGGTCCATTGAATCCGAGTACACACAGACTGGCGGCGGAATCACGATAAAGCGCGAATGTCCAACGCTGGAGTATGTCACTGAATGCAATAACAGGGTATGGGGTTGTAATTCTGATATGCATGAAATCTATGCATGTCGGCAGGGCGACCCGTGGAATTGGCGGGCGTATGAGGATTTATCTTCTGCCAGCTACGCAGTTACAATCGGGACCGACGGGCGTTTTACTGGGGCTGCCACATTCAACGGATACCCATTGTTCTTCAAAGAGAATTGCGTGCACAAAATCCTCGGATCGGTGCCCTCAAACTTCGCTGTATCTGTTGCGGAGTTGCAAGGGGTACAGCACGGCTCAAGCCGCTCCCTGTGCGTGGCCAACAACAGGCTTTATTACAAGGCCGTAAACGGCGTTATGGCCTACGACGGCGGCCAGGCAATCAATGTGTCCGGGGCGCTTGGAAATGTGCCCTACGGAGCTGCTACGGGCGGAAAAGCAGGGGATAAGTATTACCTGTCGATGAAGGACGCCTCGAAAAACTGGCATATGTTCGTTCTTGACACAAAAACGGGTATGTGGCACCGGGAGGACAACACGCAAGCGGAACGGTTCACAAACTGCCTTATGGACACGTTCTTTGTGTCAGGCAACAACCTGTGGGCGATCACACGCGGGGATGTAGCTACGGCATTTGACGAGGTTGAGGAGGGCTATGTGCCGGGCGAAGGCGGAGCAGCCGGGACAAATGCGCCGCTGGAGTGGCACGCAGAGACCGGTGATATCCTCTGGCTTCTGCCTGACCGCAAGCACCTTGAAAAGATGCAGCTTCGCGCCGAGATTCCTTCCGGAGGGAGCCTTGCTGTGTCTATTAAGTATCCCGGCGGCGCATGGACGAAAGTATGGGAGAAACTGTCGGCATCCGAGCGTGATATGTTCAACATCCCGATTACACCGCGCAGATGCGACCATTTCAGGCTGAAACTGTCCGGGACGGGTGATGTCAAAGTCTACGCCTTGTCAAAGACCTACGCGAAGGGAAGTGACGTGTAATGGCTGTGCTGCGGCTCCCGCCAATCCCGCAAGGGGAAATATCGACAAACCCTCAAGAATGGCGTTCCTGGGCCATCCAGCTTCAAGAGCAGCTGGAATACGGCTTTGGACACATAGAGACCGGGAACTTCACTGAAAAGGCACGGAAAGAGCTTGAGAATGCCCAGAAGGCTGCAGAAGCTATCGGGAAAACACTTGAAAACCTGAAATTCTCTTCCTCCATATACCTTGCCCAGCAACTTGCCGATAAACTGGATGGCAATCTGACGATACACTACTCCGCCACAGAGCCGGAAGAAAAAGCCTTATATGATATTTGGTACGACGAAAGCACAATCCCGCCCAAGGTCTGGCGCTGGACAGGGTTCCAGTGGAGCGACATTACCAGCAATCCGATTGGCACGCTTCTTACGCTTGCCAAGGATGCAAATGCGCTAGCTGATGGGAAAATCCGGACGTTCTACATGGAAACGGACCCAAGGGAAACCGAAACGGTGGACATTGGTGACCTGTGGTTTGATTCCGGGGATAACAACTTCCTGCGTCGTTATGATGGAACGGACTGGGTTCCGGCTCAAAACAACGCCCTGGGCAATATCTATACCGACAACGACGGGCTGCACCTTAAGAGCATAGAGGGCGGCTACGAGGCTGTTTTGAAGGCGACGGCCCTTGAGTTTTATCAAGGTGGCGCGTGGATATGCGAATTTTCCAACTACGGCCTGACCACAGCAAGCGGCAACTTCTATGACCGAATTACGATAGGTACGACGACAAAAGGCTTTTATGACCTCACTGTTATTAAACAGGATTCAAATTCTATCCTGATGCTGGATTACAGGAGTGAGTGATATGGCGCAGATGCAGTTTACGATAGAGAATTTCAGTTTGACCAGCACATGGTATGGGATTAAAGATCCTGTCTCAAGTTACACAACACCGACAACCGCAACGGCAAATAAAACCTTTTCCCTTCCCGGCCTTCCTGCCAATGCCATCCTTGATGCCGCAACGCTTTATTCGTCGCTGGGAAGCCCGTATACCGGCGCAGCCATCAGGAAGATTGACGGCGTCACCTATTCAAGTGAAACACAAAAGGATGTATTGGCAAAATTACAGGCCCTGAACGGGAATTACGCAAACGGTGTTTCCTTTGAGTATAGATTCAAAGCTAACGGTGGGCAAGGTACAACATCGATATCCGGCATACCGCATTCTTCCTCCCTTGCCTGGAGAAACAACACCCTCACCGTCACCTACCATCTTCCCGCGTCCACATTTACCACAAGCCCAAGCACATCCGTCAACGTGGACA
>ERZ795052.5410-NODE-5410-length-12486-cov-5.151717_pt1 | contig 12486 bp, 7 predicted proteins | sample MGYA00375136_ERZ795052 | MGnify/ENA primary metagenome ERZ795052 (study PRJEB30181, sample SAMN05720156) | activated sludge metagenome | isolation source: Anaerobic digester | place: Japan | collected 2015-05-26 ... | reverse complement strand
CTGCTGTGGGTCATGGGCCAGATGGGCTTCGGCGTGGGCGCCGCGCTCGTCGCGGTGGGGACCCACGCCTTCGCTACCGTCGCCTGGCCCAACGCCCGCTGGTACGGCAGCGAGCCGCTCTCCGCGCTGCTGCTGCTCTTGTTCGCCGCCTTCGCCTGGCGCACGGCCCGGCTGGGGCCAGGCGGGTGGAACGCGGCTGGCGCCGCCGCGGCCGGGGGGTTGCTGGTTCTGCACACCCCCATGGCGGGGCCGCTCGTGGCGCTTGTGGCCGCGGCCGCGGCGTGGCGCGGGCTCGGCAAGGGGGCGCCGCGCCAGGGCCGCGCGTGGGGTCTGGCCTGCGCCATCGTCCTGGCCGGCGCCTTGCTTTTCTTCGCCTACAACCACGCCCGCACAGGCCACGTCCTCAAGACCGGCTACGAAGGCGACCACGGCGCCGCCGCCTATCCCTACTCCGGCAAGCCCGGCTTCAGCACGCCCATTCTGGTCGGCCTCTATGGCAATCTCTTCAGCAGCGGACGGGGCGTCTTCTTCTACTCGCCGCCGCTGGTCCTGGCGCTCGGGTTCTTTGGCGGCTTGTGGCGCCGCGAACGGGGATGGGCGCTTCTCGCCGCCGCGTGTTCGGTCTACTACCTGCTGCTCTGGTCCGCGTGGTGGTCGTGGTATGGCGGCGCCTGCTGGGGCAACCGGGCGCTGCTGCCTGTCCTGCCGCTGCTGGCGCCGGCCCTGGCTCTGGGATGGGAACGCGCCCGCGCGGCGGGTGGGGGCGCCGTGGCGGCTTTCCTCGCGGTTGCCGCCATCGGCGTCGCTGTCCAAATCCCCGGCGTCCTCGTCGACCCCGCCGACCATTACCGCTCCGTCATCGGCCCCCGCTGGGAAAACGAGTACCGCATCCACTTCGTGCCCCAAGACTCGCCCCTGGCCGCGCATACGCGCATCCTGCTGGGCCGGCCCATGGCGCGCAACGACCTCTACTGGTGGCCGGCGCCTAGCCGCGACATGCGGGGCGCACGGCTGGCTGGGGCAGGGGCGTTGCTGGCGGCCATGCTGGCCGGAGCGGGCCTGTGCGTTTCCGGCGCAAAGCGGGCGAAACCAAGCCCCTTCGTTTAGCGGCCCGTTGAAAAAGACACCGCGTCGGCGGAAACATGGCGCCTCAGCCCGCCAACGGCGGGATCGCAACGTGTCCCCGGAACAGACGCGACATTTTCACCAGGCTGTTAGGCGCCCGTCGAGCCCCGCCCGGCCAGCCTTCAGCGCGGCGCCGCGCGTTGCCCAGCTTGCCTTTTCCTCTTAGTATGTTCTGCGCCTTGAACGTTCCTGGCACAGAAAAAAGGAGACGCTCGATTGAAGACGATAGACCTTCACATTCACCTGTGCGACCCAAAGATGGACGACTACGTGGCGCTGATGGACAAGAACGGCGTAGAGGCGGCCGTGGTCTATGGCAACGTGCCCGGCTATGGATCGCCGTACACGAACGAGGACATCCTGGCGGCTGTGGCGCGCCACCCCGGCCGTCTCTACGCCGGGCCGGGCATTGACCTGCGCCGGCCGGCGTATGACTGCGCGGACGACGTGGAGCGCTACGCCGAAGCCGGCGCCGTGGCCATCAAGCTCTTCCCCAACATCGGCTTCGACCCCAATGACGATCGCCTGGAACCCTTCTGGCGCCGCATGGAAGACACGGGGCTCTACTGCTTCTCCCACTGCGGCTGGCTTGTGCCCTGCGCCAAAGACCCCAGCCTCCGCGTCTCTTCGCTGCTCGCCACCCCCCTGCATTTCGAAGTCCCTGCCCGGCGCCACCCCAAGCTGAACTTCGTCTTCGGCCATTTCGGCGGAGGGTTCTCCTACCTGGAGACCATCACGCTGCTCACGCGGCTGCCCAACTGCTTCGCCGACGTATGCCCCGGCTGGGGCCGCTGGGTGTGGGAGCAACGCATGACCGGCATCGAGTGCGTGGACATCTCGCGCATTTTCTACGGCACGGACAACGCGGGCCAAGGCTACCCGGAGAGCCTCGACTTCTGGAACAAGACCATGAAGTCCTTTGGCCGCAGCGAAGCGCAAATCGCGGACTTCTTCTACAACAACGCGGCCAAGCTCTTGAAGCGCGGATAGGATGCGCCGGCCGGGAAACGACAGCGGCCCGCCCCGAGGGGCGAGCCGCTGAGAGAACGACTCGAGGCGCCGGGATTACTTCGCGTCCGCCGGCTTCGCGGGAGCGGTAGTCGCCGGCTTGGCCGGAGCAGGGGTGGGTTTGGCCGGAGCCGCCGGGGCCTTGGAGCCCGCTTGCTCCATCTTGGCCAGCCGCGCCTCAAGCGCCTTGATCGCGTTCGCCGCCGCGGCCGAGGTCGCCTCCACCTTCTTCAGGGCCGCGGCCACGCTCTTCTGCGCCGCGTCATTGGCCATCTTCATCATGCTGGCCTGCGACGCCGCCTCGCCGGTCTTCATCGAGTCAAGCTGCTTCTTGATCGCGGCCTGGGCGGCGGGCAGCGAAGCCAGAGGGGCCAGCTGCTTGGTCACGTCGGCCAGCTTGGCGTTCAAGTCAGACACGGTCTTTTGCAGGCCGGCCATCGCGCTGCTATCCGTCGCCTTGCGTTCCGCGGCCGCCACGGCCGCGCGCGTGCTCTTCAGTTCCTCCTGCAACCTGGACACCTGCGTCCGCAGATCCGCCAGGGCGGCCTTCGCTTCGGCGCTGGCCGCGTTCGCGCTGGCCACTTCCCGAGTCAGTCTGGCGATCGTCGCGTTCTGCTCGTCAATCACGGCCTTGCTCGCGCAACCCGCGCAGACCAGCATCCCCGCCGCGACCGCTACGGCCACTGCACATCTCAGATTCATGGCTGCACTCCCTTGTCTCTCCTTCACCGTTCCCGCCCCCGATAGGACGATCCCCGCCGGGCCTGTTCCCAGACCGGCGCGACGTCTATTATAGCGCGCCCTCCGTTTGGATGAACGCGAATACGCCCCCGGGAAGGACTCCTCGCGGTTCCCGGCCCTCAACCCGCGCTCATGCGCAGACGCCGCGCGATGTCCGCCTCGGAGATGGCGTAGAGCGCGTCCAGAAAATGGAGCTGGAGGGTCCCCGGCCCCGCCGCCTTCTCCATCGCCATCTCGCCGGCCATGCCCATGATGGACATGGCGTGGGCCGCGGCTTCCAGGGGGTCCGGGTTGATCGCGGCGAACGCGCCGGTGATGGCCGTGGCCGCGCACCCCAGGCCCGTGACGCGCGGCATGAGGGGATGGCCGTTGGCCACGCGAATCAGAGCATTGCCGTCCGTGATCAGGTCCACCTCGCCGCTGACGCTCACCACGCACCCGATGGCCGAGGCCAGCGCCTTGGCCGCGCCCAGCGCCGCCTCGGAAGCGTGGATGCTGGCCACGCCCTTCGTACCGGCCTCGCCGCCGCGCAAAGCCAGAATTTCGGAGGCGTTGCCGCGGATGACGGCTGGCGGCGCGACGCGGGTCAACGCCAGCGACGTCTCGGTCCGCACCCGTGAAGCCCCCGCGCCCACAGGGTCCAGAACCCACGGCTTGCCCAGCGCCGCGGCGCTGCGCACAGCCATGCGCATGGCTTCGATCCAGGGCGCGCTCAAGGTGCCGATGTTGATGACCACGGCCTTGGCGATGCCCGTCATCTCGTCCACCTCTTCCGCCGCGTGGGCCATGACAGGCGAGGCGCCCAGCGCCAGCAGCGCGTTCGCCGTGGAGTTCATCACCACGAAGTTGGTGATGTTGTGCACAAGGGGGGCCACGGCGCGAATGCGCGCCAGATCGCGGCACAGCGTTTCAGCGTTGGGCATTGTTGGCAGGCTCCGCAAAAGCGAGAGGAACAAAAAGGGCCGAAAAGAACGAGAAGACAGAGCGGCCGCCCAACAGGGCCGAGGCCCGCCTATTTCGCGGCCAGCCGCTTCTCTTCAGCCTCGGGGCGGCGGAGGTAGATGGGCGCTATTTTCTCGGGCGGCGTGAAGCGGCCCTGGCGTGCCAGAGGCTCCGCCAGCAGACCGATCACCCCCGCGCGCGGCGGCCACAGGTCCGGCGCCGAGATCACGATGCCCGGCGAGGCAAAGGCGCCCGGATCGGCGCGCGACCCGTCGCCCAGGACAACCGCCGGCCGGGGCAACGCCGCGGCCACGGTGGTTGGCCGGGCCACCTCGGGCCCACGCAGCCGCGCGATCTCCGCGCCCTGCCGCTCATAGACCGCGGCGTACACGTCGCCGCGCTTGGCGTCCAGAACCGTGCAGATGAAACGAGCGTCGCTGGGCGCGTTCCGCGCCATGGCGTCAAACGAGCACACCCCCACCATCGGGCGGCTGGCGGCAAAGGCCACGCCCCGCGCAAAGGCCGCTCCCACGCGCAGGCCTGTAAATGAACCCGGACCAAGGCTGACAGCCAAGACGTCGACGTCGCGCTCCACCCGCCAGCCCTCGGCTTCGCAGATCTCATCGGCCTTGGCCGCCAGCAGCCGGCCGTGCTCCATGCCCTTCTCAAAGGCGATTTCGCGCACGACCACGCCGTCGCGGATCAACGCCACGCCGCCAACAGGACAGGAGGTTTCAATGGCAAGAATGTTCATCGGTTCCGTCGAGGATTTCGCGCGCCGGACCGCGGACGGCCGCCGCCGGGCCGCCGTGGCCGGTATTCTACCAAGCCGTCGCCTTCGGCGCGAGTGGCCCGACCGGCTTTGGCCGTGTAGAATAACCGTCTCGATTCGCCCCAGCGCCGCAATCCTTGCTCGTGAAAGGAAGTCGAACGGATGAACTCGGACTCAGTCAGCCTGCCTCAAACCGTGAGCCTTGACGGCGTTTGGAGTTTCGCCTATCAACCTGAGATGGCCGGCGGCGAACCGCGCGTCCCCGAAGCGGACAGTTTTACGGCGCGCATGACGGTCCCCGGCTACTGGGACGACAACCTGGACGGTCTCAAGGAGAGCGCCGGTTGGTCCGAGGCGCGATTCAATCCCCGCGCGCGGCCGATCAGCTTCCCGCTGGGCACGCGGCCGCCCGACGCGGCTCTGCCGTTCCTGCTGGGCGTGGGCTGGTACCGCCGCCGCCTCATCGCGCCCGCATCGTGGCAGGGCCGGCTGGTCGCGCTTGTCGTCGGCGGTGTGGTCCTGGAAGCGTGGGTGTTCCTCGACGGCCGTCTGCTCAAGCATCACCTCGGCCACTCCACCCCGTTCGAGGTCCTGCTTCCCATCAAACCTGGCGCGACGCATGAGCTTGTCATCGCCGTGGCCAACACGCGCACGGACCGATCCGGCACGGTCATCCGCGGCTACAAGGGGTTCAGCGCCGGCATTCGCCGCTCCGTGTTCCTCAAGGTCTCCGGCGCGCAGCGCATCGCCGATCTCTGGCTCACGCCCTCGGCCGACCTGAGCCAGGTGACTTGGAACGCCGAGGTCGAGGGCGAAGGCCAAGGCGAAATCCGGTGGGCCGTGCGCGACCCGGCAGGCGCCCTCCTCGGCCAGGGCCAGGCGCCCGCGCCAGCCGGCCGCATCACATGGACCACGCCCGACTTGGGCATGAAGCCCTGGTCCGACCACGAAGCCAGCCTCTACCAGGTCGAGGCGTCGCTGTGGGCCGGTGGCGCGCAAGTGGACCGCGTGACACAATCCTTTGGCCTCAGGCGTCTCACGGCGCACGGCATGGGTCTGCGCCTCAACGGCCGGCCCGTCATCCTCCGCGGCGCCACCGAGCACGCCTACTTCCCCCTCACCTGCACCCCTCCCCCGGACGTGGAGAGTTACCGCGAATTTATCCGCCGCCTGCGCGAGATCGGCTTTAACTGGCTCCGCTTCCACACCTGGGTCCCTAGCGACGAGTACATGCAGGCCGCGGACGAGCTGGGCATGATGATTCAGGTCGAAACGCCCGTCGGCTCCGAAGAAGCCGAGTGGGTAGACATCTTCAAGACCTGCCGCCGCCACCCGTCGGTGGTCATCTTCTGCGGCGGCAACGAGGAGCTTCTGAATGAAGCGAAGATCGAGAAGCTCCGACGCATGGCCGCCCTGGCCAAGGAACACGCGCCCGACACGCTCTTCAACCCGCAGGAGGCTCTGCGCGGCGTGGAATACGGCTGGGCCGCGGCGGACGTGGGGCAAGAAGCCGACTTGGCGGCCGAGCCCTTCAGACACAACCCGCGCCGCTTGGCCGCGCTCAAGGAGTTCTCCGACGTCTTCGGCCAGTACGCCTGGGGACACCACAGCTACCTCTCCGTCAACGGCGACGCCGCCTGCGTCGACAAGCGCCTCGCCATCTACGAGCGGCCTTGCCTCTCGCACGAAAACGGCATCCACGGCAACTACCTCAACCTCGACCTGGGCCGGCGCTACGAGGGCACGCGCATCGGGACCGGCCTCTACGACGCGGCCCGCGACGCCCTGCGCCGGGCCGGCCTGCTGCACAAGGCCGCCCTCTACTACCGCAACTCCTGCGCGTGGATGGCCGCCGTCCGCAAGCACAACCTTGAACTCACGCGCTTCAGCCGCCGCGTGGCCGGCTACGACTTCCTCGGCGGAACCGATCAGCACTGGCACCGCACCGGCTACCCCTGCGGCGTGCTCAACGAGTTCTACGAACTCAAACCCGGCGAGACCGCGCGCGACGTGCTGCGCTACAACGGCGAAAGCCTCCTGCTGCTGGACCACGGCTGCCGGTGGAACTACGCCGAAGGCGCGGACTTCAGCGCCGAAATCTTCGCCTCGCTCTATGGCCGGGGACCGCTGGCCCAAGGCGAGCTTGCCCTGGCCCTGCGCGACGAGGCCGGCCGCGTCCTCTGGCGCGAGAGGCGCCCCGTCAACAACGTGCCCAACGGCCAGAACACAGGCCTGGGTCTTGTCCGGTTCAAGGCGCCCGCGCTGGGACGCCCGGCGCGGCTCGTCCTCGAAGCGCGTCTCTCCGGCGGCGAATACGAGATCGAGAACGCGTGGAAGGTGTGGGTCTTCCCCGCGGCCGATGCGCCCGCGCCCGGCGCAGCGCGCTTTGTCATCACGCTGGACGCGGACACGGCGCGGTTCGTGAACGGCGGCGGCCGGGCCGTGCTCCTGGGCGCCGGCCCGTTCGACGCCCTGCCCACGTCCTTCCAGCCCTCCTGCGCCGGCCGGGCCGAGGGCAACCTCGCCACCGTGATCAGCGACCACCCGCTCCTGCGCGGCTTCCCCCATGAAGGCTTCTGCGACTGGCAGTTCTACCCCATGATGCACGACGCCCGCGCCGTCTCGTTCAAGGAAATGGACGATCTCTTCGACCCCATCATCGAGGTCGTCAGCTCGTTCAAATTGATCCGCAAGCAAGCCGCGGTCTTCGAACTGGCCGCGGGCAGAGGCGGCCTGCTCGTGTGCTCCTTCAACCTGCCCGGCGACGACCCCGGCGCCCGGTTCTTCAAAGCGCGCCTTGCCGCCTACGCGGCCAGCGACGCGTTCCAACCTCGCAAGCGGATTTCGCCAGAGCGGCTCGAAGCCTTCACCCGAACCGGCGCCGGCCACGTGGCGCGGTTCGAGACCGACCAGGCCTTGGACCCCAACGCCCAGATCAGGAGGACCTGAGCGTCCGGCCGTCTCCCTCGCGCCGCGTCAACCCCGCGCGGTCCATGCCCTCCAGCAGCGGCAGCAGGTACTTGCGCGAGGCCCCCAGCAGCTCGCGCGCCTGGGCCACGGTCATGGCGCGGTGAACGCGCAAAAAGTCTAGTACGGCCTGCCGCGCGGCGCTCACCGCAGGGGGCAGGACGTAGATGTCCGGCGCCAGGCGCGTCAACTCGCCCGCGTCGGTCATGGCCGACAGCGCCCGCCGCGTCTCGTCGCGTTCCATGCCCAACGCCTCGGCCAGTTGCTCAACCGTAGGCGTGGAAAGGCCGGCTTCGCCAAAAGTTCTCAGAATCGCCTGCCGCGCCTCGGCCAGCGGACCGGTCCACACCGGCCTATGGCTGGCCAGCCTCGCCTTGGATCGCTTAACGGCCAATTCGCCCCGCTCGACCAAGACGGCCAGCGCCACGCCCGCGCACTCGCCCTCGTCCGCGCCGAAAGCGGCGGCCAGGTCGTCGAGCGCGAAGCTGGCAAGCTGGGGAGCCAGGCTGTGCAATTCCACGGCGCGCGCCAGCAACCGGCCCGCCATGTCCTCCACGGCGCGCGAGGAGAACACGGCGCCCGCCTCGCCCTTGGCCAGAACGCCGCTATCCAAAAAGGCGCGCAACGCCTCAACACCTTCAACGCCGAAGGTCTTCTCAATCCTGGTCAGGGCCAGCCCGCGGGCGCCGGCCGCGTCCACGGCCGCCAGCAGGGGTGCGCCATCGCGTTGCGGTCCGACTGAGACGATCCGGCCGCCGCCGCTCACACGCGTCGGCCAGAACGAGCGGATGACGACCGCGTCCCCGGCCACGGCCGCGATCGGCGAATCCAGCAGCAAGCGCGTGCGGCCCTCCTGCCCCGGCGTCAAGACGCGCGCCAGGACCTCACGACCACCGTGGTGAAGACGGACCCGCGCGCCCGGCGCCAGCGTCCCAACCGCATCCTCGATCCTGTTCGCCTCCATCTCGACGAGGAACGCCGGCCGCAGAGACTCAGGCGCGGCGAGCGTGTCGCCTGCGGTAATGCGCCCCTTGGCCGCGCCCTCGATGTGGATAGCGGCGCGCTGCCCCGCGCGCGCGCTATCGGCTGTCTGGTCGTTGACGTGCAATCCCCGCGCGCGGCAGGCCAGACCCGCGGGGTAGCACGTCATGCGCTGACCGGTCTGAAGCGCGCCGGAACGGACCACGCCCGTCGCCACAAGCCCCACGCCTCTCACGGTGAACACTCGATCCACGAACAGGCGGAACGGCGCCTCCTGGAACCTGGCGGGCGCCGCCTGCGCCGCGCGCCCCATAGCGTCCGCCAACTCGCCCAGCCCCCGGCGCTCCATGGCCGACACGTCCACTACGGCCGCGCTCTCCAGGAAGGTCCCCTTCACCAGATCAGCCGCCCGCGCGCGCGTCTCGGCCACCCGCTCTGGCGGGGCGAGGTCGCATTTCGTGATGACGACAACGCCGGCCGCGACGCCCATACGCGCGAGCGCGTTGAGATGTTCGATGGTCTGCGGCTGCACGCCTCCATCCGCGGCCACGGCCAACACCGCCGCGTCCGCCGCCGCCGCGCCCGCGATCATGACGCGCGTCAATGACGCGTGGCCTGGCGCGTCGATCAGCGTCGCGTCCAAGCCAGGCAGGCTCGCAAAGGAACAGCGCAGGCGCGTGGTCGTCCGGGGCGCAGCCTCCGGAGCGCCAGTCAGCGCGCGGACCAAAGCGGTCTTGCCGTGGCCCGCGTGGCCGGCCACGACAAAGGCGGCGGAGCGGACGGAGAACGCGGGGCGGCTGCTCTCGCTCTGGCGCGGATCTGAGCTCATTCCACAACCACGATGCCGTAGGCTTCGAGCTTGGGCACAGTGACCACGAGGCCGTCGGACGTGAACTCGAACCCAGCCGGCCCCGCGCCGGGATCGGGCGACACGAAACGCGCCCGCTTCCTGCCCTTGACCAGGTCCTTGCGGAAGCGCAGGCGCAGGCCCGCGGCTTCCTTGAGAGGCTGATAGTTGACCATGTGGACCAGCGCCCGGCCGCTGCCCTTCTGGAGCAGGAACTCGCACACCACCGTGGGCGGCGCCTCCACCTCCACCGGCAACCCGCCCGCGGCCCAGGCCACGGCCTCGGCGAACTCGCGCCAGTTGAGCGGCAGCCGGTGAATGTCGAGATAGAGGTTGCCCAAGGACGCATCGTAAGCGCGGAAGGGGCCGCCCGGCTCCAGCTTGGGCAGATAGGCCACGCGGCCCCGGCCGAACGCGCCGCGCTTCACCGGCCCCCACGCCGCCTTCGCCGGATCGCTCACGCCCAGCACATCCGCCAGTCCGAACTCGCCGCGTGTGCGCAGCCAGTGGTCGCACAGCGAGGTCTGCCCTGTCACCACCAGCCCCAGCCCCTTGCGGACCATGGCGCGGATCAGGCGAATCTGCTCGTCGGACAGACAGCGCACGTCGGCCAAGACAAGCGCCCCGAACTCCTCGGCGGTCTCGAGTTGGCGGTCGAAGATCATGCCAAACGGCGTGTGCGACTGGATCAACGCCTGCTCAGCCATTTGGACTTCGTAACGCGGCGTGGTGGTGTGATAGGCGAGGGTATGGAACTGGCGGAACACCGCGGCGGTGGCCAGCGGCGTCGTGTCCACATAGAGGTCCTCATGCTTAGCGTGGAAGTCGAACAGGGCGCGCGCTCGGCCGTGCTCAGGTCTGGGAAAGAGGACATTGGCGCCGTTGAACGCAAAGGACTCACACACGCTGATGACCGCTGGGCCGGCGTCGCGATAGGGCAGGTTGTACGTGAACAGCGTCTGGCCCAGCGACTGGGCCAGCTTGTAGCTGCGAACCTTGGTCAAGAGGGCGCCGTCGGGCATCACCTGCGGGTACTCGTGCTCCTCGGACCAGAACACGTCACCGTGGGGCAGCAGCCGCTGGTGGTCCACATACAGCCGCAGGAAGTTATTCGCCGCGCCCAGACCGTAGGGGTTGCACTCCACGGTCACGTCCGGGTTCAGCGAGCGCGCGTAGCGGGCCAGCTCGCCATAGGCCGCGGCCAGCGCCTCGCAGTGGAAGTCAATCCACTCCTGCGTCAACGGGTCGCCAATCTGATCCCAGCGCCAGGGCTCCTGGCCCGGCCAGATGCGCGGCGTCTCAATCAGGTTCACGTCCGTGAAGCCGAACCGCTCCATCAACTGCGCCTTGGTGTACTTCGCGCGCAGGAACGCGCGCAGCCCATCGCGGCAGTGATCGCAGTGACAGAGATACGGCTCCCAACGGTTGAACATGTTGTCATAGTGCAAGAAGTCCACCCCGATGTCCTGCACGCAAACGCGCGTGGCCTCTTTCAGAAAGCCCAGGTAGCCGGGGTTGTTGCGGCAGCCTTTCTGGCGGAAAGGCTGGGTGGCGGCGTACAGCACAGGCCGGCCGCAAGCGTCAATCTGCGCCCATTGGCGCGCCTCGGGGAACTCGTCGAAAAGCGTCTCCGTCAGCAGCGTGTCGCCGATGTACGTGCCCACGCGCAGGCCGTGCTTGTGGCACAACCGCGCCATCTTCTTCGACGCCTCGATGTTCTCTCTCTCGGCCTTGAAGCCCGCGCCCTTCTGCCCGGACACGATGACCAGGTTCACGCCCTGCTTCTTCCACTTGCGGACCTGGGCTTCGGTGTAGGGCGCGAAGTGGGCGTCGTGCGGGTCCACGGCCGTTTCGCCGCGCCGGCGCAAAAAGGCCAGCGGCTCCTGAAGGCTGGTCTTGATGATGCCCTTGCGCAGCCAATCGCGGCGGGGATGGTTGAGAAGGTCGCGGCTCATGATGTGGCCTTTCCCTGGGGAAGGGGCGCGCGCGTGAGCAGTGGCGCCCCCCAGACAATGTTGCTCTTGAGAGCCATGCCGGCGCCCGAGCGAACCTTGAGCTCCAGCAGGCCGCCGTGTGAAACGCCGCAACCGAACCGCGCGGCGGGCCGTTCCGGCCAGCAGCGCGCCTCGGCCTCCACGCGGCCGTTCATGGTCAACGACGCCGTGAAATCGCCGTCGGGCGAGAGCGTGGAGTGCGCGCCCACCGCGCAACGGAAGCGGTCGTAGACGCCGGCCGGAATCTCCCACGCCAGCGTGTAGTCATAGTGCGAGCCAGTGCCCAGGCCCTTGGCGAACGCGGTCTCCTGACCGTCGATTTTGAGGCGCAAGGGAACAGCCCGCCGGTCCGCGTCCAGCGCCGCGTCGCGCAGCATGGTAATGAACCGGTAGGGCATGGACAGGCCGCGCGGCTCGCGCACAGGCTTCATGTCCGAAAGATACACCTGTTGCAGCCGCGCCGCTTGATCGGCGGTCCAGCCGGCGCCGGCCATGGCGCAACAGGTGAAGACCACGTCCGCGCACAGGCGGGCCGAATCCTGAAGCATGGCCAGGCGCAAGGCGTTGGCCGCCGCTTCGTTCTTCTCGTAGACGTGAAAGACGATGGGGATGAGCTTCTTGCGCGCCGCGGCCACGACCTCGGCGCAAGCGGTGTAGAGATGGAATGCGGCCTCGGCCGGCTTCAGGCCGAGCAGCCGGGGCTGGTAGCCCTGAATGTCGAAAGGCAGGAGCTTGCAGTCAATGACCGACGACGGCCGAAGGGCCAGATCGCCGCCGGGCGGCTCGATGAACCGGTCCAGGACAAAGATGTCCACCCCGTCCGTGCCTTCCACGGCATGGAGGCCGAACGTCGAGTCCTCGATGAAGTGGAGCAGCGTGCCCAGGAATCCCGCCGCGTCGTCCGTCTCGCCCGCGCGCAGAGAATCGGCCGCGCGGCGGAAGTAGTACTCATATCCGGCCGAAGCGTGGCGCCAGTTCATGTTGGGCGGCACGGCGCCGCGCTTGAGGCGCAGGCGGCCCGTGGCCGGGTCGTCCGTCACGGCCCAATACTTGTACTCGCTCTCGATGTCCGTGTTGGGGATGTAGTGGAACTGGATCGCGCCGTTCAG
>ERZ795052.5404-NODE-5404-length-12495-cov-5.201367_pt1 | contig 12495 bp, 10 predicted proteins | sample MGYA00375136_ERZ795052 | MGnify/ENA primary metagenome ERZ795052 (study PRJEB30181, sample SAMN05720156) | activated sludge metagenome | isolation source: Anaerobic digester | place: Japan | collected 2015-05-26 ... | reverse complement strand
TTGTCCGCGGATTCAGCGATACCGTCGAGCACAGCCTGAACAGCCAATCCCTGTTCGACGCTCGGCATCGGCTTTCTGTTGTTTACGATACAATCGTGGAAGTGAACGTGCTCCGCGTGGTAGGCGTCTACAGATGGAACCGTGAGTTTCTTGTCCACGGGATGGCCCATTTCGTCGGTGTAGATCGTGGCTGGATCGAGATTTGCTCCAGCTTTGTCGCCCATGAGGGTTGAATAGAAGCTTCCCGAACCGACGTGTGCAGCCCAGCTTACCTCGAGGAAGATCGTCGCCCCGTTCTCGAATTTGATGAGCGCGGCTGCGAGGTCTTCGACATCGAACGGGCCACCCGGGACTGCCGTGCCCCAGCCACCGGCACCCAGACCTCTCGGGCCGAACTCAGCATATTTGCACGCCATGACGCCGACCGGCTTGAAGTTATCCATGAGATACATCGTCAGGTCAAGTGCATGAACGCCGAGGTCGAGAATGGGTCCGCCGCCGCTCTGGCTGCGGGTGGTGAACCAGCTTCCCATGCCGGGGATGCCGCTGCGCCGGAGGTAACCGCATTTGGCGAAGTAAATGCGTCCGAGTTCGCCGTTTTCGATGTGCGATTTGAGAACCTGGGCGTCACCGCGGAATCGTTGACAGACGCCAATCTGGACCAGTTTCCCGGATTTGTCCCGCGCGGCGATCATCTCCTTCGCGGCTTTGACATCGTATGCCATCGGCTTCTCGACAAACACGTGTTTGCCGGCATTGAGGGCGGCAATCGTTACCGGGGCGTGGAGGTAATTGGGCGTACACACGGCGACGACGTCTACGTCCTTCTGAGCTACCAGGTCATGGTAATCGACAAAACCGGCGGCGCCAGATTTGGCCCTGGCTGCGGCGAGTGCGGTCTCGCGCACATCACACACCGCCGTAACTTTGTACCCCGGGATCTTTGCGTACGTGTCCAGATGGACCATCCCGATTGAACCGGTTCCCACAATTCCCACGCGTAACGTTTCCATCTTCGTTCTCCCCTGTGTCGATAGTTATGACGGTTATTCACATGTTCTCAGAACAACAAATCATTTGTAAAGCTACGGACGGAGCCAGTTTGTCGCAATTGCCTTTGCCGGATTCGAGCCGATCATGGACGTTTCCAGCTCGCGATTTTCTCCCCGAGTACCTGAACCAGACCCGCGACCGGGTATCGCTCCTGAAGCATCGTGTCGCGATCACGCAACGTGACGGTATCGTCCTGCATCGTTTGTGAATCGACAGTGATGCAGAACGGCGTGCCCACCTCGTCCATCCGGCGATATCTGCGCCCGACGGCGCCGCTTTCGTCGTAGAACACGCGGAAATAGGGGTTCAATTGCCGTTCGATCTGACGCGCCTTTTCCGGCATTCCGTCGCGCTTGACCAGTGGGAAAATGCCGGCTTTTACCGGAGCGAGACGCGGATGCAGGTGGAGCACCGTGCGTGTGTCGTTTTCCAACTGTTCAACTTCGTAGGCATCGCACAGGTACGCGAGCAGTGTGCGGTTTACCCCTGAAGATGCCTCGATGATGAATGGGATATATCGCTCGCGCGTCTGGTCGTCGAAAAAGCTCAGGTCCTTGCCGGAAAACTCGGAATGACGCCGCAGATCAAAGTCCGTTCGGTTGTGGATACCTTCTATCTCACCCCATCCGAAGGGGAACTCATACTCGATGTCCACGGCAGCGGACGCGTAATGCGCCAGTTTTTCATGCGGCACAAGGCGCAGTTTTTCCGGTCGTATGCCCAGTTCCGCGTAGTAACGGAGTCGTTTGTCTCTCCACGCATTGAACACGTCCATGTCCATACCCGGCTTCACAAAGTACTGCATCTCCATCTGCTCGAACTCGCGGGACCGAAACACGAAGTAGCGCGGGTTAATCTCGTTTCTGAACGCCTTCCCGATCTGAGCGATCCCGAACGGTATCCGCCTTCTCATCGCCGTCATGATGTTCTGGTAGTCAACGTAGATCCCCTGACACGTTTCCGGGCGCAGATACACGACGGACGCCGCTTCTTCAACGGGTCCGATGAAGGTTTTCAGCATCAGGTTGAATTTGCGCGGAGCCGTCAGAGTGCCTTTCATGCCGCAGGCCGGGCACTGGCCTTCTTTCTCGATCTGGTCATCCCGGAAGCGCGCCTTGCAGTGAGTGCAGTCCACCAGAGGGTCGGTGAACTCCGCCACGTGCCCTGAAGCTTCCCAGACGCGAGGGTGCATGAGAATGCTGGCGTCGAGACCTTCGATATCGTCCTCTTCCACTGTCATGGCGCGCCACCATGCATCCTGAACGTTCCGCTTCAACTCGACGCCAAGGGGACCATAGTCCCAGCAGCCGTTCAGTCCACCGTATATCTCGCTGGATTGAAAAATGAACCCCTTCCTCTTGCACAGTGAGACGATCTGCTCCATCGTGTCCACAGCCATGAAAGCTCCTTCGTTGACCTGTGTCGTTGACGACCCGTTCGCAATAACGTCGGCTGAATCGGCCTATTGGTCGCGTTCAGTAACCAGCATATCAAGTGACCGCAAATGGTCAAATCCCGGGACGTGAAACCGGAAATACCGTTCGAAGAGGGTGCGGATTTCCCTGTTTTGCGTCCGCGGAATGGTGCGTTCCGGCAATGCGCTGTCTTCGGCAGCCGCAAGCCAGCGGAGGGTTTCCTCCGTGCCCGGTCCCCAGTTCAAGGTATTCGGAACTGAGCATGCGTCGCACACGGGACCTCCTTCGGCCAGACAGAACCCCTTTGCACGAGGCCGAACGGCGCCGCACGCCACGCAATTTTCAAACTGCATACCGTATCCGAAGTCGCCAGAAAGCACGAGGATTCCGCGCCAAAGCAAATTGATCGCATTCCGCTCGCTGTGTTCCCGCTTCCGAAGCAATCCCTCCAACTCGTTGAGCAGGGTAAGCAGGTGATCGAACACGGCATCGCCCGGTTCGTTTTCCGGCATGGCCGTTTCACACAACTCAAGCAGCCCACCGGCGGCTGCAAGGCCGATCAGGGATTTCTTTGTGCTGGCGAAGTACTCCACCGCATCCGCGGCGGAAATATGGGCCATACCACCGCGGCCACTCTGCCGCAGCACTATCTCGCTCAAGGTGATCGGTTCGAGCGCCGCCGCCATTCCACCCTGAGCCTTCTGAACGCCGCGGCACACTGCACGGAACTTGCCCAAATCCGGGGAAAGAATGGTTACGATGCGACTGGATTCTGACCACGGCCGTGCGGAGATCACCAACGCCCTCGTGAAGTCAACGCCGGGCATTTTCAGTCTCTCCCGCCTCAACCCGCGTTCGACTGCGCGCGCTCGGTTACCCCATCCGCTCCGGACTCCGCTTCCGGTGGCAGCACTGTTCCGCCGGAAATCACCAGCTTCATGGCTTCTTCCACGGTCATTTCAACGCGTGTAACCTCGGCGCGCGGAACCATTATCAGGTAACCCGACGTAGGGTTCGGCGACGTGGGCAGAAAAACGCTCACAAGGTCTTGACCCGTTTTGTTGCACACTTCTTTCGGCGCATCAGAGGTCAGGAAGCCTACCGCGTAGATGCCGCGTGTGGGAAATGGCACGAGTACGACCGCCTGAAACACGCCGCGGGTCCCACCGAAAAATGCCTGACTGATCTGCTTGACCGCGCGGTAGATGCCTCGCACCATCGGGATTCTGTTGAGCTGGCGATCCCAGAAACGGAGGAACTGAAATCCCGCCACGTTCCTCGCGACCACGCCGGTCAGCAGTATGATCAGCAGTACGGTGACGAACCCCACCCCGGGGAGCGGCTTTCCTCGCCACGTAAGCCATGGAATACCGACAAGCGCGGCCGAGAGCCATGCATCAACCGTTGCGAAGACATACCAGAGGACGTACCCGGTAATCACTACCGGCGCCAGTGCGACCAATCCGGTGAGGAAATTGGCTTTCGCCCAGTGCCGCCATCCGGTCGAGGGCCCGTCGTTCGGCATCATGGACCCGCGCTTCCGGCCGTTGGGGCTGGAGGGATAATAACCCTGTACACACGCTCATGCGGAAGTGCCATTCCGTACCGTTCGCGTGCGATCCGCTCTATGTATGACATGTCGCTGTCGAGGCGACGGATGTGATCCCGCAATTGAGCGTTCTGAACACGTATCAACGCGTTTTCCTTTTCCAGAGCCGCAATTTCCCTTGACACTTCCCATTGAACAAAAAAACCATCGCCTCCGCCCCAGAACAGCGCTGCCACCACCACAACAACTGCTGCTGCAAGGGTGAGAATCTTCCACCTGCGTGCGAATGAACGTCTCCGACGCTGTTGTTCTTTCCAGGTACGAAGAGGGTTCTGGTCGCCCGCCGCTTCAGTCACTGCCGAATGGCTCCGTTACCGGTTACGACCCATTTCGTGGTGGTCAAATCCGCTGCTCCCATCGGGCCCCGGGCGTGCAGTTTGTCTGTAGATATGCCGATTTCCGCTCCCAGTCCGTATTCGCCACCATCGGAGAAACGCGTGGAAACGTTGACCATGACACTTGACGAGTCCACTTCGCGCACAAAACGTTCGGCGGTCTGGATATTGCGTGTCACAATCGCGTCCGTGTGCGCGGAACCGTACCTCCGGATGTGCTCGATTGCCTCGTCGAGGCTGCTTACCACCCGGACGGCAAGGATGAGGTCGAGGTACTCGGCATACCAGTCTTCTTCCGTCGCTCTGGCAACAGTGGGATCGATTTCGATGGTTCTGTTGCACCCGCGCAGTGAAACTCCGGCCTCACGATACTCTGCCAAAAGCGTCGGCAGAAAAGCTTCGGCGACTTTTTCGTGCACGAGGAGGGTTTCCATCGCGTTGCATACGCCCGGGCGCTGGACTTTCGCGTTGAAACAGATCCTCCGCGCCATGTCCAGGTCTGCATCGGCATCCACGAACGTGTGACACACCCCCTTGTAATGCTTGATCACCGGAACCTTCGCCGCAGCAACCACCGAACGGATCAGAGCCTCGCCCCCGCGGGGAATGATGACGTCAATCAGCCCTTCGGCCTGCGCCATCAAGCTCACGGTTTCTCTATCGGTAACGCTAACAAGCTGCACGGCGTCCGGAGGCAGGCCCGCGGCCGCGGCAGTCTCGGATACGACCCTGGCCAGAGCCACATTGGAATGGAGAGCTTCCTTGCCACCGCGCAACACGCAGGCGTTGCCGGCCTTCAGACAAAGCGCTGCGGCGTCGGTCGTCACGTTGGGACGTGCTTCGTAGATGATACCGATTACCCCGATTGGCACGCGCATCCTCCCGACGCGAATGCCGCTCGGTCTGATGACACTATGCTCTATCTCGCCCACGGGATCGGGTTGATCGGCAATTTCGGCGATCGCGTGCGCCATTGCTACGATACGCTTCTCGGTCAACGTAAGGCGGTCCAGCATGGCCTGGGTCAGACCGGCGGCTTTGCCCGCCGCCAGATCACGGGCATTCGATTCGAGGATTCGCCCGGAATGCTTCTCCACCGCTTCCGCTATGCGCAGAAGTGCATCTCGTTTGGTCGCGGAATCCGCGCGCGCCATTTCAATCGCGGCTTTGCGCGCTTTCGTTCCGAGTTCGTTTATGTACGCACCAAGGTCCATCATGTGCCCCAATGTCCAGTGCCCTACCCACGTTTCAAAGTTGCCCGGAGAGCCTTTTCGGCTTTGTCAATCGTTTCATCAATGTCGGACGGTTGATGACTGTAGTTCACAAACCAGTGGGGAAATACGCCGTGGGCAAAAAGCTGCCGCCTCCACTCCGTGTTCAGGGCGGATTCCTTTTCCTTGTCTCCGTCCACGATGGCAAACCCGGGTTGGACAGGGTTCCCCGTGATCGCCATTTCGACGCCGACCTTTCCGGCTACCTCCCCAATCCCTTTCTGGAGCCTCTCTCCCATGCGATAGAGGTGCTTGTGCACTGGTTCGTTCTGCATCACTGCGAGCGTAGCCCGGGCCGCCGCCAGGGAAAGCGTATCGCCTGCGTAGGTCGTCGTGAGAACGAAATCATCGAGTTTCGACATGAACTGGCGTTTTCCGCAGTACACAGACAGCGGATATCCGTTTGCAACAGCCTTCCCAAGAGAGGCGAGGTCCGGTGTGATTCCCAGATATTCCTGCGCTCCGCCCTTCGCGAGGCGGAACCCGGTAATTATCTCGTCAAAAATCAACAGCGCCCCGTACTCGGATGTCAGTTTTCGGGCTTCTTTCGTGAACTCGCCCGCCGGGTCCTTCGCGTTGAAAGGTTCCATCACCATGGCGGCAATCGTTTCGCCCCTGGTTCGGAAGGTTTCGCGGAGTTTTTCAAAGTCCCCGTAACCGATTGGAGTCACAAGGTCACGGACGGCCTGTGGAACTCCATTTCCCTGTTGAGTGACCATGAAATAGTCGTGGTACCCGTGGTACCCGCAGATTATTATGTGATCTCGACCGGTGTACGCGCGGGCTATTCTCACATTGCACATGTTTGCGTCAGCACCGGTTTTCATGAAGCGAACCATCTCCGCGCAGGGAACCAGTTCGACTATTTCCTTCGCCACTTCGAGTTCCACCGGCGACGCCATGCTAAAAAGTGTGCCCTTGGACATCTGGATGCGTACCGCTTCGTCTACTGCCGGGAACCGGTACCCCAGAATGATCGGTCCGAGGGCACAGCGGTAGTCTATGTACTCGCGTCCCTCAAGATCCCACATCCGGCACCCGTTGGCACGTTCGATGAAAGCCGGCATCGCTTCGCCCATTTCGGCGTGATGACGTTTCGCGTTTGTCTGCGTACCCCAGGGAATGATTTCGCGCGCGGCTTCCAGGTAAGCGGTATTGCGCCCCATTGTTCAACCTCCCTCAAAAGGTCCCCGGAAACGAACCAGACCTCCCATAAAATGAACACGCAACGAAGGTTTTTGAGCAACCCTGAAGAAGCTCTTTGCGGAAAACCGTGCGTCGCCCGTCGCCCGCAGGGATCACATGCGGAACGCGGCCGAAACTGAGAATCTCCGGTCTCCGGTTTTTTCTACCGATTGAGCGGTTCCCATGCGACCTGTCCGAAACACTACGGCCGCGTCAAGCGCGAACACTCGATCAATCAGCCACCCCGCGCCGAACGAGTAAGCCTTTGAAGGGCCCGCTACGGTCAGCGCCTCCCCCGAATCAAGCAGCGGGCCCCGGAACGGTTCCGTGCCTGTCCAGTACCCCGCGCGCACATACGTGTTCACGACTGGGACGAGGAACTCGCCACCAATGTGCCACCGCAACGAGCTCCGGTAACGCGTTTCAAAAAACGTGTCAGGGTCAATCCCCGAAGACGCACCGTACGGGCTTCCGTCAAAGCGGGCCTGTTGCCAGTCCGCGTACCAGACGTCGGTGGCAAGGGTCAACGCATACGTGGTCCACGTCAGGCCTGCTCCGAATTCCCAGGGGCTTCTGATCTTGTACTTCAGTTTGTTCTCGAGATAGTCGTAGTGGTATACATTCGCCCCAATCGCCTCGTGATATTCGTCGCCCCACGTACCGTCCAGAGTATAACGCGTTGGCGTTGACACACTCAGCCCCATCTGGAAACCCGCCGGGAGTACCGTGTGGGTTCCCAAGACGACCCCCAGACCGTCAATCGAATTGTGCTGGCGGTACCGCCCTACGAGCGAGTCTGGCAGGGCCAGTCCCTGAGCCACCAGTGTGATATCGCGACGGACATCCACCGATCCGTGCTGCCAGCGCAGGCTCAAACCCATTGACGTTGTCGGGGCGACTTCCACGCCGAAGCCCATGGCATAATGGGACAGCCCTCCTTCCTGTCGCAGAATGTCGGATTGCCGGAATACCTGCCCCTGCAGGGTGACTATCCCCGCGCGGTTCATTCGCTGGCCATAGTCCGACGGCCTCGCATATCCAAGCGCGAACGTGAAGCCGCCGCGGTACACAGGGTAAGGAGCGCTTACGACCAGCGAATTCAGCGCGGTGCCTGTCGCCGACAGCTCGCTCGTCGTTACGGGATTGCCCGTATCCGCCGTACCACGAATACGGCTCATTGCCAGAGAACCAAGTATTTCCGTACGCCGCACTGAGGTCAGTTGCGCGGGGTTGGCGAAAAGCGCGGTACCGTCGATGGTGCTTGCCGCAAGAGTACCCCCCATCGCCTGCGAGCGCGCACCCAGTCCTACCCATCCCGAAGGCAACTGCTCCCCCACGCCCACCGAGATATCTTTGATAGTCTGCATTTTCGGGGTGAGGGCAACACCGCACTTCGCGATCAAGAAAAGCGCGGCGATGCCTTTCAGGCTTTGCGGGAACACCATCCAGCACTCCTCTGCCTGTGTATGATGATCGACTCTATCGCGATTGCGAACCGGAAGGCCTGTTGCGTGCGTCGCCACGCCCTCGAGGCTGTTCCCCGGCCTGCTCCTGGTCCTCGGATTCCTGGGCCTTCTCCGCCGATTTGGTGGCAGCAGGCTGTTGAACCGGTTGCTGGCTGACCGGGAGTGGAGCCGGAGCGTCGTTCCGTGGCTCAACTCGGACCGGGCGCCCTTCGGTTGCGGAACCGCGGTCTGCGGAAGTAGAATCACGTGTGACGCGCGAGGTTGCCGGAGAACCTGCCATTCCTGTGTTCAACGGCAGCGCCGACCGCGGAAATGAAGGCATCGGACCGGGTCCGTACCCCGGCAATCCAACGAAACTATCGCGCGGATCTACACTGTCAACGCTGTCGCGCACCTGACCACGTCCAACAGCCGGCGGTTCGGGATGCCAGGCACCCGTCCGGCTTCCGGGATAGTACCACCACGGGCTGTAGCGGTAGCTGACCCAGCGTCCGTAAAAGTAAGAATCACCATACCACCGTGAACGGAAGAACAACGGGTCATACTGATTGTAAAAATAGGAGTTGTACTGCGAGTACCATCCGCGGTGATGAAACGACCACAAGTCACTCTGGGTATGACACGAAGCGCACTGATTCGTCTCCACGACGGTTCCGTCTTCCGTAATCTGCTGCCGGGGCGCAAGTTGAGGATGTGAGAGAACGGTGTAACAGCCGTACAGGCTCAGGGACCCCAGTACAAGCAAACCGGCCAGACTACGTCTGCCCCGCGGCGTCCTGTTCACAGTGGAACCTCCTTGATCGAAGATCCAATCGGTACGCGGGCCTCTGGCGGATTCGCCATATGCTCATCCATAAGATACTCTGCCCCGACGCGAAATGTCCGCGCCGTTCGTCTGAGGTTCTCCAGTATTTGGAAGCCCCAGCTTTCAGTCCAGTTTCATATCCACTACTGTCACACCGGCGCCCCCTTCGTAGTATTCACCCATCTGATGGGAGGCGACCCGTTCGTCCTGTTTCAGTTGTTCGTTGATCCTGCGCCGGAGTACACCGGTGCCTTTTCCATGAATGATTCGAACGCGAGGGTACCGCGCGACGCACGCGTCATCCAGATACCGATCCAGAATCGCCCACGCATCGTCGAAACTCATTCCCCGGACATCCACTTCCGGAAGGAAACGATCCGACGCTGTCGAAGTAACGGAGACGCCGCCCTTGCCGGCATCCGGTGCCTTCTCCGCTATCTTTTCCACCTGATCCGGTCTTACCTCCAGACGCGTTCCGCCTGTCTGAACCGCCACACGATCCTTGCTGACAGCCACCACTTCGCCTGTCTTGTTGATTGAAACGATCTTCACCCAGTTTCCGGGGTTTATTCCCGTCGCCTCGGCTCCGTCAGTGCGACCGCGATCAGCAAGTTCGGACCTCGTCCGCGCAAGCGCGCTCTGGAGCGTTGCCCGCGCGCTTTTGATGGACTCCCTGTCGCCATTGGTACGCCGGATATCGGCGACCGTGCGTTCCACAAGGGCGCGCGCGTCCGCGAGGATCTTTTCTGCTTCTTCGCGTGCTTCCCGCGCCATGCGTTTCCGATCTGAAACCACGCGTGCGAACCTGTCCTCGTACTCCCGTTCACGTTCAGCGAGCGCGCGTTCTCTAGACTCGATCTCGCGCAGTCTGCGCTCCGTTTGTTCCATCAGAAAGGTCAGGTCGGCGATAAGTCGTTCCGTCTGCACTGCCGCCCGACCAAGGAAGTGCTCCGCGCGGGCGATGATGTCTTCCGCCAAGCCTATCCGGCGACTGATTTCAAAGGCATAACTGGAACCAGGAATGCCCGCCACCAAACGAAAGGTCGGGTTCAATTTGTCCCTGTCGAATTCCATCGACGCGTTGACCGCCCAGGCCATTTCGTGAGCGAATTCCTTGAGGCTTCCAAGGTGTGTCGTTGCGACGGTACGAGCGCCTTTCTCGAACCAGCGTTCGAGCAGCGCGCGGCTCAGCGCCGCACCCTGGTCGGGGTCGGTTGACGAACCAAGTTCATCCACCAGGATCAGTGTGCCCTTGCCTGCCTCTTCGGAAATGCGGGCGAGGTGCCCGATGCGCGAACTGAAAGTGGAAAGATCGTTCTCAATCGACTGTTCGTCGCCGATTTCCGCAAAAAAGGATTCGAAGACAGGAAGTGTCGTGAGCGGGTCCGCGGGAATCGGAAAACCAGACTGCGTCATCGCTATCGCAAGGCCGATGGTCTTGAGAGCGACCGTTTTTCCCCCCGCGTTCGGGCCGCTTATCAGCATCAAACGATCGTCAGGCCGCAGCCGACAGGTGAGGGGTACCGCCTCTCTTTTTTGGCCGCGCAGACGGACGTCCAGCAAAGGGTGTCGCATCCGGACGATCTCCAGTGCGCCGTCGTCAGAAATCCCGGGCACGGCAGCGTCAGCCTGATCCGCGTACACACCGAGCGCGTAGAGTGCGTCCAACCGTCCGAGGATCTGGAGGTTTACCCGGACTCGAGGCGAATGCTGGAACACAACCCCGGTCAGTTCTGAAAGAATCCGATCGACCTCCGCCTGCTCGGCGATTTCCAGCCTTCTGATGCGGTTTGCGTCCTCAACCGACTCGAACGGTTCCACAAAAACCGTCTGGCCGGACGCAGATTCATCGTGGACGATGCCGCCCACCGTATTGCGGCGTTGCGCCCGGACAGGAATCACCGGCCTGCCATTCCGCCACGCGACAACTCTCTCGGTGAGCACATCACTCGCGAGGCTGTGGACGAGTCGTTCCAAATTGGCGCGGAGATTCGACCGCGCTTGCTCCAGTTCACGCCTTGTTTTCGCGAGCGCAGGACTTGCCGAGTCTCGAACAAATCCTCCCGGGTCGATCGCCCGATTGACCGCTGTGACGAGTTCAGGACACGGTTCCAGCGCCGACGAAATCGCTTCGAGTCGGGGGTATTTCTGTGTTCGCGCCGCAAAGTAGCCCCGCAGGCGCCCGGCCGCTTCGAGGGTCTGGGCGATGTCGAGCAGGGAGGGCGGGTCGAGGCGGGCACCCGGGTGCGCGGCAAGCTCCACAGGCTGTCGGATGTCCACCACCCCTCGCAAAGGTACGGGATCACCCCATCTTACGGCTTGAACCATTTCGTCGACCTCTTGCATACGCCGCTCGAGGCTTACGCGGTCAGTCATCGGGGTGGTGGATTCCACAAGATCGTGACCCATTCCGCTTACTGCGTTTCGTGCGATGAGGGAACGAACGAGGGGATACTCGATGACGCGGAGGGCGTGCTCGTCAAACATCGAAGAACTCAGGGCACGCGGGGAACTGCGGTGTTCCCGGGAGGAGGGAAGACAATTCGCATGCGGTCAACGTAAGTCGAGCGTGCTTCCGCGAGGAAAGTTCTGGCGGGTTCGGGCAGGCGATCCTTCACAAGGTCTACCAGAACGCCGCCAAATTCGGTGCTTCCCTGAACAACACCGGAACGGGCATACGTCTGGGCCACAGTGGAGGGGAGAGGGAGAATTGCCAGCAACACACCAACAAGCGCCACGATGAGCACGCCCTTCAAAATGCCCAGCAATGCCCCCGCCGCTCTGTTCAGGGTTGTGAGCGGGGTCGAGCGCAGGAACTTCTCAAGCACCGCATTGAATATGTCGACGACAACCATCACGGCGAGGACGATCACCACGAACGCGATGGCTTCGCGCGCAGAACCCGGGATTGTTTTCCCCAGAAGGCCGGATACGCCGCCAGCGTACCTGGCCGCGAGAAAGAGCCCGAACGCGAACCCGGCAACCCACAACAGCGTACGCAGCGCGCCCATTTGCCATCCGCGTACCGCATACCATGTAATGAAGGCCAGGCTGGCGATGCTTACCACCCACCAGCCATCCTGGAGGTTACCCGTCATGCGACATCTGCTTCCTTCCGGGCATCAAACAAAAAACCGCGCACCCGGTGCGGGCGCGGTTCTGGAGACGCGATAGCAGCCTCAAATCGCCTACCTGCCGCTCAATCTGGCGCGAACACGTTCGTTAAGGACCTTCCCGTCGGCCCGACCTCGAACTCTCTGCATCAGCGCCGCCATAACCTTCCCCATATCTTTGAGATCTTGCGCGCCGGTTTCACTGATGCACAACTCGATCAGGGTGGATAGTTCCTGGTCGGA
>ERZ795052.5397-NODE-5397-length-12503-cov-5.666211_pt1 | contig 12503 bp, 3 predicted proteins | sample MGYA00375136_ERZ795052 | MGnify/ENA primary metagenome ERZ795052 (study PRJEB30181, sample SAMN05720156) | activated sludge metagenome | isolation source: Anaerobic digester | place: Japan | collected 2015-05-26 ... | reverse complement strand
CACCGTCCACCGTCATCCCGATTTCCGAGGGAGCGACCAGAACCTGCCCGTCCCGGAGCACGTCATAGGCAAGGGGCTCCACATAAAGCCGGATCTGATTCCGCCCGTCGGGCGAAGAAGCCGTCGCAACCCTCTCCGCCGCTTTCGCGAAAACGCAACATCCCACCATTGCCAGCATCATCGTGTTTCGTATCATTTCGTTTACTCCTTAATCCGTCCCTCTCTTTTTCAGCGATCTTTCGTAGCCATAAAAATCCGCGTATCCGCTATTTCTCCCCGTCCGGAGGATCGCCCGTCGCCGTTCACGTCGTCAAAAACGGTGGCATGCACAAGCTTCGCGGGAACGACGCCCGTTGCCTCAAGGTTCTCCACAACAACCTTACCCACACGGCAGTTCACATACGGATCGAACACCTCGCGCCGCTTCCCCTGCTTATCCGTCAAGCGCACCGATTTCGGCCCGACAACCGCGAGATGCGAAAGCGGATACCGGTCGGCGTGGAACTTCACCTTGAGGTTCTTGAAGTGGATGCTGGTGAGATTCGCGCCGAACTCAAACGCGCCGAAATGACCGCGCACCGGGTCGGAGCCGGTGTAGGCCTCAAACATGTCGATCGGACGGTCAAGATCAATCTCGATGTCTTCGAAATGCAGGTTGCCGCCCGAACCGATCTTAGCCCATTCCGGCTCTGTGCCGATCACGTATTGGGGAGTCTGCAAATACATCTTGAAGCACTTGATTCCTTTCACGCGGCGGAAGATGACGTCGCTGATCGAACAGTCCACCTCCGTCCCATCCTTGTAGCGGTAGGTCGCCGGCAGGATACGGATCGCCGGATATCCGGAACCGACCAACTCCAGATCCTCGCAGAGGATCGTTTCCTGCGGACCGAACGTCACCGACGAGTCGAGCCAGTCGTAGGCGTTCAGGGCCACAAGGTCATCCCCCACCTGTCCGCGCGCGTTCCGCACGTGCACCCGCGAAAGGTTCCCGTTCAGATGATAGCCGTCAGCCATGCAGCGGTCGAAAATCGTGTCCGTCAGGTGGATGTCGCTGCCGTTCCCGCCCTGATAGGCGAAGGCACTCGTATACGCGAAGGTCACGCCCTTGAGCGTGATGTGGTCGCAGCAGTTGAAGAGCATCAGCGTTGAAACGCCGTAGTAGTTGCCGAGCCTGCGTCCGGACATGTCCCATCGGCCGCTCCTACCGTAACCGGCGCGCGCGCGCCGCCAATCCTCCCACCGTCCGCCGATAATCGCGATGTTGTCGTTGCGCGGATTTTGATGCGTCGGCGCGAGTGTGCCGTCCGAAGCCTTCTCATTGCGCAGCATGACCACATCCGTGCCCGGCAACAGCGCGATCGTCGCGCCCTCCGCCTCGATGCGGCGGTTGGAGGGCATCCTTACTGTTCCGTCGATATAGTACGCGGCTTGCCGTGCGGGAATCACAACGATCTCATGCTCGTCAAGCGCCCGTTGAAGAGCCGCCGTCCACAAGTTCGTCCCGTTGACCACCGTGACTTTCGGCGCGTAATCGGCAAGCGAGACGCGATCGGAAAGCCTTGCCTGCAGTGCTGCGGTTTCGGCTGCGGAAACGGCAATGGCCCTTTCGATTTCAGCAACCGTCGGCTCCGCCGAAAAAACGATGGATGACATCGCGGCTGTAGCGAACGAGAATACGCGTCTTTTCATGGCAACCGGCTCTCCTCCCCTTTTCACTTGGAACGTAAGCTAATTCAGGGATGGAGGCAAGCCGGAAATAACATGTTCGATTCCCGCACTGCTGAGCACATCCCCGATTCCCTGACCGTTAGCGCCTGATCGGCCGACAAGGCCACAAAAAACAAGTTGTTTCTCACACGAAGGGAACGAAGAGAATGAGGTGTCATGGAAAACCCTTTGTGTGAGGCTAAATTGGGTTACGGGCGCCGCCCGCATTGGTGAGGGAGTTGGGTCGGGAGTCCGGGAAGCGGCGCTTTGATTTCATGATGTTTCATGGTTGGCGCTTCTCATTCCTCTTATGGTAATATGAAATCTTTAAGGGTGGAACCCGATGGGGGCAGCGAAAAAAATGAAATGGATCAGCACGTTCTTGAACTTCGCCACAATCCTGGCGCTGGCCACAAGTTGCGTAAATCGTCCCGACACGCTCCCTGCGAGCAAAATCGCCGTGCCGCAGGCTCCGTTCGCAGCGGACGCCGCCGAACTCTACCAGCCGGAAGCAGTGATGTTTTCGGACAAGATCGTCTCCGGATCGAAGGCGCTCATCTGGAATTCCGGTGTCCGCGGCGGACTCTCCCCCCTGCAGCTGCTGATCGACGAACAGGAGGTTCTCAAAACGCGCATGCATGCCTCCCCCGAGGCCGGATGGAACCCCTTCACCACGTTCGACACCACTTACGACCCACAAAAAGGCATTGAGCGAAGCTGCCCGTTCAAGACCACCCCAAGTGCGGGCGGCACGTTCCGCCAGCGCATCTTTCTCCGGCCCGACGGCAAGGCGGAGTTCACGCTCCGATACGAGATGGAGGATTACGCGACACTCAAGGGACCAACGCTCGTGTTCTCGATTCCCAAGCCGACCTGTTTCGGACGCCAGCTCGCGGTTTGCGGGAAAGACGGGCAACGCGTTTACACGTTTCCGGACACGAATACGAAGTGGACCCTCGGCGCGAAGTCTGTCTGGATCAACTGCTTCCATGTTGCGAAACCCTCGCGGATCGAGTTCGACCCCGAACATCCCGCAAAAGCCTTCGCGCTCGAGTTCCCCCCCGACACCTGCGAAAGCCTGACGCTTTTCCGTTCCGACGGCACAGCGGAGCTTTACTTCAGTTGGAATCCGCGTTGCCGGACCGAGGAGTTCTCGGTCATCCTCGATTTCGGCAGGAGCGCCCGGACCGCTAAACCGCAGTGCGTCGTCAACGGCATCAACTTCACGCTCAACAACGACTACGACGTCCCGTGTTACGACGAACGGGGCAACCTGCTCGTGAACCCGTCCTTCGAGTCCGGCCCGCGTCTCTACCACAATGTCCCCTCCGGCATGGATCTCTACCCGCACATCACGGAGGTCGACGCGCGTTCCGGCCGGTTCGCGCTCGCGTGCGGGGGAGCCAAGACCTTCAACTTTCCGACCCTTGCGGGCAGGGATTATACCTTCAGCTGTTACGTCCGCGCGACCGTCACCAACCGTTGCATCGGCAGCATCCACTGCGACACCTACCTCTGGAACAATCCCACGAAACCGAAATGGTTCGGGTACTCCCAGGAGTGGAAACGCTATGCCTACACCGTCACCAACTGGCCCTTCCGCGCAATCGCTTTCCAGATCAACGCGGATCCGGGTGTCCTCATCGACGATGTGCAGTTCGAGGAGGGCGCGGAAGCGACGGCATACAAGGGAAATCCAATCGGCATCGAACTCAAAACAGATGCGCCGGACTCCTTCTACGCGCCGCCGGGAACGGCATTCCGTGCGCGGTTCGTGGTGCGCGGCCCGAACTCCTGCAAAGGCTCGATCGCCATCACGGTCCACGATTTCTTCGGACGCGACGTTTGGAAAGGCGAACAGGCATTTGATCTGGCCGAGGGCGAGATGACGCTGCCCCCCCTTCCCGAAAGCGCGTTCGAGGCCAAGGGCGTGTACGCGATCCGGATGCGTGTGGCAGGCGAGGGCTTCAAGCCGTATTTCGACTGCGTGCGTCTCGCGCGTTTTACCTACGCCGACGGTACCGCACCGAACCGGCGGCTCCACCAGACCACGACCGTCACCTGGCCGACCACGGCACAGACCAACGAGATGGAGCGGATACGCCACCTCTATCAGGTTCTGGGCCTGGATCCGCACGCCTATGCCCTCGGTGGCCATGGCCGGGACTTCGATCCCGAGTTGGGACGCGCGATCGCCGCCCGGAGCGAACAGTACGGGTTCCACGTCGAAGGGCATGTGTTCTCTACCCGGGTGATGCACGACACCGGGTTCACGACCGCGGAGAAATACTCCGATGACCTGATCAAAAAGGTGGCCGACATCTGCGAGGAATACGCGCGAACGCGGCCGTACATCGACACGTGGTACGGACCCGGCGAGGCCTCCGGATGGGTCAAGACCTGCCAGAACCGCGATTGGAAAGAGTTCGCCAAACTCATGCGCGCCGCCCACGAGGCGATTCACCGCGGTAATCCGAAGGCGCGGTTCTCGGCATACGGAACCTGCAACCTCGGCGAGCAGGGGCGCAGGGAGATTCTTGAGTTCCTCGAAACCGCGAAGGCCTTGTGGCCAGACTTCAAATTTGACACGGTTGACGTGCACCCGTACCGTCCGCATCCCGAGTTCCCGGATTATGACCGGGATTGGAAGGCGCTGTTCGACGGACTCGATGCGCTCGGATACTCCGACATGATCGTCGAGGCCACGGAAGGCGGATACTTTGTCCCGATCCGTTGCGTTCCGTGGGCAGGAATCTCGCCCTGGCAGGACACGCTCTCGAAAGACTCCTATTGTTCCCAGCATATCCCCTCGATGGATATCGGCTGGGGCGAGCGCGCGGCGGCAGCGATGCTTCTCCGGTACAACCTGGTCTCGTACAAGTACGGCGCGCGCATCGGACGCGCGACGAGTTGGGGCCTCAAGCACGTCGACAGCCGTAACCCGTTCGCGCAATACGTGGCGACCGCCGCGCAGACCGAGCTTCTCGGCAAGGCGGTGTTTCTTGAGGATATCCGTTTCGCACCGGGCTCACGCGCCTACGTCTTTGACGACCGGGAGGGACACGCCGTCGCGGCGTTCTGGCGTTTCACTCTGGCTCTGGACTACGGCACGGAGAACGCGAACACGATGACCCTGGACCTCGCCGGGCTCGATCCCGAGATCTTCGATATGATGGGCAATCGCGTGCAGTACGAAACCATTCGCGATCAAGCGGGGCAACGCGCACGTTTACCGCTCGGCAACTTCCCGGTCTATATGCGCGTGGCCAAACGCGACGCTGAGAAACTGGCACTGGCCATCCGGACCGCCGAGACAGACATCCCCTCGCAGGCGGAAATCCAGTTGCGCGAGGTCAAGGTCATCCAAGCACGGCACACATCCGGCGAGCCGGAGTGGGACAACATCGAGGCCGTGCCACTCAACGGTGGCAAGGCCCGGTTCGCGTGGAACGAGGAGACGCTATATCTCCGGTGGGAAGCCCACACGATCGTGGTGCCCGTTTTCTGTTTCGACACGCTCGCAGACGAAAGGGCAAACGCACGGATCGGTTTCGAGGGGGCCGACGAAAATGACCTCGTCTATGTGGTTCGCATCAAAGACGCCCGGAACAGCGACCATGCCGACGGCTGGGAGGTCTTTCGCCGTGAGGCACCCGACCTTCAACTCACGGGCGGTGTCGACCGCTCACTTCTCCCGCAGGTCGTCGAACCGGCGGTACGATTGAGAGTCGAGAAAAAGCCGCAGCAACCGCGCACCTTCACGCTTGCGTTCCCACGCCGCCAGTTGGAACCGATGCGTCTCACCGCAAAGAGCCGGTTCGGTTTCGCACAAAACGAGATGGGCTTCTGCGACGGATACATCGAGGTCCTACTCGTGAAGTGACGCAAACAAGGGGTGGACGTCCCGCCGTACAGGCAGAGACCGCACGTGAAGGCGGTTCCCGAAACCTGAAACCAAAGAGCGCTGAAAGTTCAACGGGATCGCCAACAACCGTCGCGCAACAGTCCGGACGAACCACACGTCGCAAAGCAAACCCCTGCCGTTAGGCCGATCAAGGCGCATCGCAAAAAAATCGGGCCGGTTTTCATATCACTCGCCCTTGTACTTTTTGCCGCCCTTGTCGACAAGGAAAATGCGGTCGCAAACCATGCGGTTCTTGCCGTCCTTTGTTTCCGTGCCGAATTTAGGCCCGATGAACTTGAGCGAAGCCCAGATCTCGAACTCGCGATCAGGGTCGCCCTCCGGATAGTAGTTGGTGAGATTCTGGCCGATTCCCCACCAGCTTGCGAAAGTGATGAGCGCACCGGGCACGATTTTCACCTTGCTGATGAAGTACAGCTTGTATTCACCGGGCGTGAACCCCGTGAAATCGAGTTCCCCGTGGCGAATCATGCGCTTGCGGTTGGTGTCGTAGTAGTCGAAGCCAACCTTGTGTGTGGTGAAGACAGTACTGTTCGTCGGGAACACCTCGCTCTTCGCCGCGCCGCACGCGGCGTCAGGATCGGTCATGCCGTGGAAACCGCCGCACTGCGGGAGTTGGATCACCTGATCCGCCGGAAGGTCGCAAAGCGGCGCGGGAATAGGCTTTCCGAATGCCTTCGTGATGAGGTATGCGCTCTTCGCGTCGGCATAGGGCCCTTTCGGCTCTTCGCCTTTCTTCGGTGCCCTGCCATAGCGTCGGGCAAGGGTCACAGTCTGCATTCTCGCATAGGCGGTTTCGGGGTTGATTTCCGGCGGCAGGTTCTTCACCGCCCGCACCTGGGGCCAGAACGTGAGCAACAGGAGGTCGACGTCCCAACGCACCCACGAGAAGTTGCGCTTCACATATTCGTCGCCGCCGAGTTTCTTCTCCGCTGCGTCGAGGATCTTAATCCAGCGGACGATGTCTTCACCCCTGTAGATTTTCATCGAGGATATCCCGGCATCGATGCTGACGAAGGGGTTCGGTTCGAACCAGAGCTGATCCCAGTCGCGGATGAGCGTCATCACGTCGTCCGAGGCACCGCCATAAGCGAAGTCACAGAACTCCTTCACCCGCACCCACGGATCCTGATATGGATCGAGGGTCAGGCGCAGGAACAGGTAGTCGAGCATGCAGCCGAGTGACGGCGCGTAGAGACCGCAGAGTTTTGCGCCATCCGTTCCCGCCTCGTGCATCGCCTTAAGGTCACCGGCAACGCGGCTCACGGGACCGAACGGATGCTTCGTGCATGCGTAATACCAGTAGGTGACGGTCTTGCAGGCGGCGCACCATTTCTTCAGATTTTCCAGCGTCTTTTCATTTCCTTTGCCGCCGATGTTGAATGATTGATTGTCATCCACCGGCGCGAAGTCGCAAACGAAGTTATCGGGGAATGTATCGATGCCCTTCGGGAAATTCTCCGTCTGTTGTTTGCGATAAGCCAGCGTCGAGAGGGTGATCTTGGGATATTCCTTCGCCACCGCCGCGCAAAGTTCCGGCAGATAGTCGTAATAAGCACCGGCAGGCATCTCGTATTTCTCCTGCAACGCTTTGCATTCGGGGCAGTGGCAGAACGCGCCGGGAACGTCGTTCGCGCCGACCGTGAGTTCTCCCTCGCCGCCCACACGGCGGCAACGCTCCAGCACGCGCTTCGTGAACGCCTTGCGGAGTCCCTTATTCGAGAAGCACAACTGCATCCGGTCGTTACGCTGACCGACGGCGTTCATCGAGAACCATTCCGGGTGAATGGCAAAGAAGTCGATATCCTCGTCCCATTCATAGAACTGCCGGCCATACCGCTTGCACGGCATGTAGAGGAAGAACCCGTGGCCGGAATCCTTACACGCGTTCGGACGGGCAATATCCCTGAATTTCGTATCCTTGACCCAGCGTTGCGGCACGAAAGAACCGTTGCGGAACATGAAGGCGTTGAGATCCTTCGTGCCGTAGAGGTAAATGTGGGTAAGACCGCGGCCGTACGGGAAAAACTCGGTGCGGCGAAAACCATAACCGCCCGTCTTGACATGATCGGTCTTCACGATCTTCTCGCCGCCTTCCTCGGGCATGAAGTGCCGGAAACCCAGGACATCCTCGCAGAACGCGTAGACCGCAAGCAGCGTCCCGTTCCAGTTGTTCCCGCGCAGCCAGATATCGCCGCCGCCAAAGAGTCCAAGGAACGGCTTTTTCTCGGTCACCGCATAGTCATTCGGACCGAGATCGTCCGCACCGAACACGGTTTCCGCTTCTGGGGAACGCCCGACAAAGAGGAAATGGTCCGCCTTTTGGAGCAAGGCCTGTTTGTTCAAATTGGTTGTGCAAACCACCGGAAGCTCGACGCCCGTCGACCTCATGATGATTTCACGGAGTTCGTCCGCAGCGGCGATTTCCACCGCTTCCGCGCCAGTCACGATCGCGTAACCGCTTTTCCCCGCTTCAATGATCGTCGCTGCATGTGCGGCCATCGCCGCCGCCGCGACGCAGATCAGCACTCTTTTTTTCATATCATTTGAGAGAGATAAAGAACCCGAAGTTTTCCGGCACGTACTCGTAACAGCCAATGTCGACGGCATCTTTATCACAGCAGCTCACCGTCAAGTTGGAGACCGCCGAGTTCAAGTTCGGTGCCGCCGTGTTTCGGGTTACGCATGATTTCGATTTCGACCGTATGGATCGAATCGCAACCGTTGAAGATTTTCTCGGACCAGATCAGCGTCGAACCCGCGCTCCACGGATCGGCGAGAACACGGGTGAACGGCGGATTGCCGTCCACGGAAACCTTGATCGCGCAGCTCTTCGGTCCGCGGATGTTGTACATCTGGACAGCACGGCCCCTGAAACGGAACCGGATCTTCGCCCCGATTTTGTCCGTGAACCAGATACGGTCCGTCTCGCGCTGGAATTTCTTCGACTCTTTGTGATCCTTTGGGAGAATCGACCAGTCGCCCTTCGAGAAGATCGTCTCGTCCGGAAAGACAAGCTTCGCCTTCTCCATGTTATCCGCCGCGAGCGGCGGAAGCACCATCTTTGCGGCGTGGTTCGCCGGCGGATCGTTCCTCGCCCTCATGTCGTCGAACGCCTTCGCGAGGATCTCGTGGTAGAGCTTATGGCCGTCCGCGCTCGGATGGCAGTTGTCGAAGGTGAAGATCGTGCGTCCGTCTTTCTTCTTCGCCTCCTCGAACCTCTTCTCATAATCCGGCTCGCCGGGCTTGATTCCGAACTTGTTGCGTATGTCAGCGGCCATGTAAACCCAGCGCCCTGAGTTTATCTCCTCCATAAGCCTCGGACAGAAGTTCACGCTCGGAATGCCGTAATGGTCGGCGATAAGGTCGTGGATGTAGGCGGTATCGGAGGTTAACCCGAGCTTGTAGGTTTCGAACTGGGACATGTTCATCGTGTAGACGAAGAGCAGATCCATTTCAGGATCGGAATTCCACGCCTGTCTAACGCACCCCTCCATCGAACGGAGGTTCATCGCCGGGCTGTTCTCCGTGTCATTCGTCGCGTATTCGATGATCATGAGGTCACACTTCTTACCGAGGATGGCGTGCCTCATACGGAACGCTCCCGAAAGCGAACCCGCGCCGCCGAGCGACGCGTTCACCTCAATAATATTCGCCTGCGGAAAGTCCTCCGCGAGTTTTTTGAGGATGAAGTTGCGCCAGCCGTACATCGCGGTGATGGAACCGCCGAAGAAACCGATCCTCACATCACCGCCCTTCTGCAACTTCCGAAACGTACGGCCAATACCGTCGCGGAACTTCTGCTCGATCATCGGCGGACGCGCGATCTCGGGCTCCTTGTCGATTCCATAGATGCCGGCGCTACCGGCGGGAGGAATGGGCTTAAACTTCGTCTTCGCGAGTTCTTCCCCAGTCGGAATCTTGTCGAACATCCAGTTGTCCTCGAAGACCGTCTGATGCCACGTACGCTTTTCCTTGAGCGCCGCGGCACCGATGATGACATTGCGGCGGAAGGTGTTGGTGCACGAATGGGCCTCGCGGATGATCTCCGGTGTGCGCGGAAAGCGCGAGATGTAGGGTTCGTCGTAGACGCTCACATCCCCGGAATACTTCTTCACGTTGTAATCCATCGTCTGGTTGCGGTTCCACCACGCGCCCACAGCGCCGTCTACGCTGAACGCCCACTGCGAGCCCTCGATCCAGTTGTTCTCGGATATGTTGTCGCGTCCCCCATTCAACTGGATCGCACCGAACTTGCCACCCGAAGCGTTCACGAAGCGGTTGCCGTACAGGTACTGCTGCGATATGAAGTCGTCCAGGCGGATGCCCGCATTGCCGCAGCGCGGGTTCTTGTAGCCGATATCATAGAACTCGTTGAAGACAAAGCGGTTCCCGGCGTAGGACATGTTGTTGCACATGTCGATCGCCCCGTTGTCGTCGCTCATGAACGAACAGCGCTCGAAACGATTAAAGGAGACGCGGTGGTCGTTGCCGGCGAGGCGGAGCGCGCTACCGGGGGTATCGTGAAACCAGTTGTGCGTGAGCACATTGCCGCAGCCGCCGACTTGGCAGGTGCTGGACTCGGGCGAAGTACGCTGGCGGCGTCCCGTAAAAGAGATGTCGTTGTTCTCAATGATGCACATGCCCGGGGTCAGGGTCGGACGGTCGCCGCCCGTCAGGATGAGCGCGGCAAATCCGAAGTGGTGGAACGTGTTGTTCTGGACACGCGCTTCCTTAGCCTCGTAGACCTGCAGGCCGCGTCCGCCGAAGTTCCGGACGGTGTTTCCGAGAAAGGCGAAGTTCACCGCATTCGAAACGATGATTGCGTCGGTTCTGCCGTACTCAAAGGTCAGGCCCTCAATGCGGAAGTTGTTGACATCCGTCACCGTGATCATCGGTTTCGCGAGACGCGTGACCGTATAGACCGGCGCCTTTGCGCCCTTGGGTTCGAGCACGTAGGCGAGACCGTTCTTGCGGTCGAACACCCACTCATTCTCGCGGTCGAGCGCGGGAAGGCCGTTCTCAAGCGTAAAGACGTTGTTGGACGTGGCGGCGTAGTAGAAGATGTTCGGCTCGCGCGCGACGGTGACCGTCTTTGCAACGGGGTCGATCTTCTCGACCGGAATCGTCGTCGACGCCCAGAGGAAGGTCCACCAACCCTGCGCCATCACGTCCTCCTCCTTCGCCCACTTGTCCATGTCAGGAAAGTCCGCCTTGAAGACATCGTGTTTCTTGTCGAGCACTTCGCCGATGCGGTAATAATCTTCGAGACGGATGTCGGGGTTCGGCGACACCGCCACATCGAGGGGCTTGCCGTCGCGGTAGAGGTCGGTGACCGTGTGGCACGGCTTCTTCGGGCGATACCCGAACGCCGCCTGCGGCGCGAAGTCGTCAAATCCCTTTGCCTTGAGATCAATGACCTTGACCTTGCCTTTCGAGCCCTCAGGAAGCTGCGAGAGTTTCTCGGGGGCCTTCAGTTCGGCCGTCCCCGAAAACTCCAGGCCGCCGGTGAAAACCGGCTTCTCGCCCGGATACGCGCGATAGACGATCGGACTCCACTTGAAGTGCGCGGAGTCGTTTTTGGTGAATTTGATCGTGTTGGTGATAACATAGATGCCGCTGCGGAAAAAGACGACTCCGCCGCCGCGGGGAAGGTATCTGCGTCCGCTCAAGGTCAGTTTGCGCAGGCGGTCGCGCGCTCCTTCCATCGTGCGGAGGGGCTTCTCAAGTGTGCCCTCCGCACCGTCATCGCCGTCCGGTGCGACGTAGAGATAAGTGCTGGGAGCAGTCCGGTCCGGATACGGATAACGATCCGTGAGCCCAGGATGATCGGGGTTGAAAAACTCCTCCGCCCACGCATAGGGGGCAGCCTTCTTCCAACTGTCGGTGAGACGCTGTTCCATATCTTGGTACGGTTCCTTTGGACAGCCGTGTCCGACACCCGGGCCAAGGACGATGCGGCGGTCGACGGTCGGCTTCAGCGCGTTGTAGGCCGCGTAGACGCAGTGCGGTGGGCAGAGCAGGTCAATGTAGCCGACCGCGAAGCGTACCGGACACTTGATGCGCGGCGCGAAGTGGGCGCCGTCGAAATACGGCGCGACCTCACGGGCAATTTTTTTCGCGGCGTCGTTTGTCTGCATGTTGATCGGATTCGGCCATCCGGGCTGGTGCTTGTCCTCGTCCTCGGCGGTGAGTCCCGTGAGCGCTGGCTCGGAGATCGTTGCCGCCGTGAGGTTCGTGTTAAGCGAGGCGAGGAAGATACCGAACGCGCCGCCCTGACTCTGTCCGCGGTAGGCGACATCCTTTTTGTCGATGTACGGTTGCGAGCAGAGCCAGTTGACCATACGGTTCGCGCCGAGAATCGCGCCGTAGTAGAACGTGTTCGTGCGGCTCTGGCCGAAGCCCGCCGCCCAACTCTGAGACTTCTCGCGGAGTCCGCCTTTCTGTTCCCAGCGACGGTGCATGTCGTGATAGCGCTCGTAGTGGATCTTCCAATCGCGCCCCGTTTCCCAGCCAGGCTCGAAGTCGAAGACGTTTATCGTAAGCGTGATCGCCTCGCCTCGCTGTTTCTGGGCGGGGAACCAGTAGACGCCCACACCCGCCCCCGGCACGTTGATCTTCACCGGGTACCGCTTTGGCTCTGCGGCAAACGCGCCGTTCGGTACGGTCAAAAAACCCCAAACGCTGCGCTCGCCGAACACCTTCGCGCACATTCGAAAGCAGGTGTGCGTTTCTGTGGAGGCCTTTTCATCCTTCACGGCCGTGACGCCGTCAGGAACCTCCTTCTCAAGCCGCACGATTTCGCCATCCCAGAACGCGTCGAAGTCCTTCGGCCGTACCGCACCGCTCGTGATCGCACGCGGATCGACCG
>ERZ795052.5393-NODE-5393-length-12507-cov-9.142708_pt1 | contig 12507 bp, 15 predicted proteins | sample MGYA00375136_ERZ795052 | MGnify/ENA primary metagenome ERZ795052 (study PRJEB30181, sample SAMN05720156) | activated sludge metagenome | isolation source: Anaerobic digester | place: Japan | collected 2015-05-26 ... | reverse complement strand
ACTCACCGCCTTTCTATATAGAAATATAGCATAATATTAGATAGATGTCAAGTATCTAATAAGCCTTCATCCCAGTGACTAAAGTCATGGGCTTTCGGCTAAGTTCCCCTGTAAAATGAGACTTAGTGGTCTGATTTAAAAGATTTTAAAATTTTCCCGTGTGTCAGGTTTTCTGCTAAACAAAAATTCAAAAGAATAAAATAAAAAGTTGACAAAATGTCTATTTTTGTATGTAAATTTGAATTGCTTTCTCTCCACAACATAACCTCCGTTTTACTCCGCAGGAGTCTCACTCCTGTGGGGTCTTTTTTAAAAAAGTCTTGACTTTTAAAAATAATTAAACATATATACAGATATGACTACTAAACATTTGATAATATTAGCCAACATAATTATTGTTATAGTAATGGGGTATTTCCGTCCTGAATGGAAAAGTAGAAAGGCGATAATTAGTTGGGTTTGGACAATTTCTGTAATTGAAATGGTGAGCACAAATCCAACTTTCTCTGAAACATTTTCTGGGCAATTGTTTATTGCAGGGGCTTTGATTTTAAATGTCATCAATTTCATCGGGGATAGAATTGAAGCAATTAAATTTAAAGATTTTTCAGCATTATTAACAAAGGAGAGAAAGAAAAATGAGTAGTTATTATCCTAATTGGATTGAAGAAAGATTTTTAAATTTAAATTGGCATTCATTAAAAAATAGTGAAATATCAAGACTTTGTGATATTAGGGCGATTGCGATTCATTATACAGCCGCACCAAGGCAAACAGCGTATGATATAGTAAATTTTTTCAATACAAGAGCGGGAGAAGTAAAAGATTTAACTGTTGATGAACAAGCAAATCCAATTGTCGGGACGCATTTTGTAATTGATGATAATAGAATTTTAGCTTTAGCACCAACAATGAATTATATGTTTTACCATGTCGGGGACAATAAATCTACCTCTGCAAATCCTTTTAACTGGAACAAAACAAGAAGAGATATTTTTATTAGGAGCAATGCTAACTATTACACTGTAGGAATTGAGCATTGTCATGATGAAGTAAATGGAAAATTCTCAGAGAATGTTTTAAAAAACAGTCATAAATTAGTTTGGTGGATACAAAATAAAATCGGGGCAAAACTTTTAATAGGTAGACATTATGATTTTACTGGTAAGGCATGTCCGCTATACTATTCTCCTGTGTTAAAAGGGAATAGAGTAGAAGAAGTATTTGAACCAGAATTTGAAACAACGGCGCAAGAGATCAAAAATAAAAATAATAGATGGGCAATATTGCTGGCATATTATAAACAATCAAATCCTAACAATATACCAACGGAACTATTATAATGGATGTTAAAGTAAGTCAAAAAGCCGAAATGTTACAACCACAAGGAATGGTAGATGTTCTTGTCTCTGGAATAAATGATTTTTATTTAATCGAAGAAATAGACGAATACGGGCAAAAATGGATAAAAGACATAGAAATAATCGATGATTTTCTTGAAGAAGAAAAAGATAGAGCAATCTTTGCCGCAATTAGACAAAAAGGACAAGACCCAATTTCCCCTAATGAAGGAATCCAATGGGCTGAAGTTCTACTTGGGGAAGTGCCTGTGATGTTAATTATGCAACAGATTATCGATGCTGTAAGCAACGAAACAAAATATGTCAATGTAAATTTTGAAACTATTATAGTTAATGGGCAAGAACAATTAGTAGTGAGGTTTAACGTTGTAACATGAGAGAGAAAATTTTAGAAGTTTTAGAAGCTTTTAAAATACTTTTAAATGATTCTATGGCTTTAGATTATTGTGGTATTACTGGGAAAGATAGAAAAATAATACTAAACGACCCTTTTTTTATCCGAGAAACAAGAAGAATAAAAGCAGAAAAATATATTGAGGAGATAAGAGAGATAAATAATCTTCTGTCTTCTTTGAATTATGCAGAATATAATGAAAATAGACGTTTTTCCGAATTTGATGAGGATACGTCAAAAATTATAAATTTAAAAATGAAAGTGACAGCAATGAGAAGAGAGTTGCTGTCCCTGACTGCAAGTGATAAAGAATCTGAAGAATCAGAAGGGATGAATATATTTTTCATCGATGTTACACGAGAAGAATTTGAAAAGATGACTAATGTCGAAGTGCATGAAGGATACTCAGAAAATACAACTTTTGCTGAAGAGGAAGAAACAACAGTAGAAAAAATTTCAAAAATAAGAAAAAAAGAAAATGTCCCTCTGGCAACACCGCAGAAGACAATTACATATATAAATTCACAAGGAGAAAAAATTATTGAAGAGGTTGTAGATTGAAAGCAAAATATTTACTCCCACATCAAGTTGCTTTTATGAAAGCACCCTATCTTTTTCCTGAAATAAGATTTTTTATCTTCACTGCTGGTTATGGAGCTGGGAAGACTTCTTCTGTGGCGACAAGTATATTGTATGATATTTATCAATTAAAAGGGAAAAAAGACAAAGAAGGACGACGACCGAGAATAGGTCTTGGGGGGAAATCGTTAGGGCATTTAACAAAGACAACATTGACTTATATTCTCTCTGATCTGAATGAATCTAAAACAAAATATATTTATAATTCAAAAGAAGGGGTTCTCTCTGTTGGAAATGTGGATATTTACTTGATGAGCCTCTCCAGACCTTCTGATATAGTTGGTTATGACGTTTGCGCATTTTACGGGGATGAGGTGGATGATTTAGGATTGGTAAGCATGAGTGCGGCAACAGATACGACTTTTGAAGCAGTAAAAGCACTGAACGAGAGAACAAGACAAGTCATTGCGGATTTTAGAACTCCGTTTGTGAAATTAGCTTCAACTTCACAAGGGCAGAAAGGGCTTTATAGAGTTGTTACACAATTTGATAAAGAGCATACGTCTTATGTGCGGATAAAGGCACGGACAAAAGATAATTTTTACCTGCAACCAGAGTATGTGAGTTCCTTATATAATCTTTATAATGAAGTGGAAAGAAAGGTTTATCTTGAAGGAGAGTTTCTCTCTGTCGGCTCTGGAAGAGTTTTTCCAGATTTTGATTGGAATGTAAATTATTTGAAAATCCCAATGGATAAAATGGTCTCTCCTGAAGAAGAGTTATTCTGGTCGCAGGATTTTAATCAGGGATATTTTAGAGGATGTATTGGGGTCTTAAGAGGAAATGTGATTTATGTAATAAAAAGATATGAATTCGAACAAATCCAAGACGCACCAAAGGTTGTGCGATATGACTTTCCTGAAAATAAAATTTATTGGATACCTGACGCAGCATCAAAAAATGAGATTTTGACTTTTGCCTCAGAATTAAGAAAGTATAAAATTTATTGGGCCTTTAAGACAAAAAATCCAAATATTGAAGATACAGTTTTTCTGGTGAATAAGTTATTATACACAAAAAGACTTATCTTCACTGAATTAGCAAAAGAAACAGCAGAAGCATGCGCCTTGGCTCAGAGAGACCCTAAAACTGGGCTTCTGCCAAAGGGTATAGGAATGAGAAGTCCTATTCATGATATAGATGCCTTGAGAATGTTATGTTACTTTTTATTGTTTAAACCTTCAATGAAAGATATTAGAGATTTGACCTTGAAACGAAGATACTCTCAATGGCTAAATCAAGATGACGAAACAAGTATAGAAGAAAAAGACGATTTTAAAACTGGTGGGTATTCAATTATTGACCCTGAACATTTTAGTTAAAATTTTTGTTGACTTTTTAAAAATATTTTTAAATAATAAAATAATAGAGGAGTGGAATGTTAAACTTTAAAAAAGATATATGGTCAATCATACAAAACGAGCCAGTGTCTTCTGTTGTGACAGACAGCGGGTTGAAAATTTTAAGCAGCCACTTCAAACCTCTTTCCCCTCAGGCGCTTAATGTAATTAATGCAAAAATTGAAAACGAGATGAAAACCCAGGCAGTGTTTGGGAGCAGAAAAGATAAAAAAGAATTGATAAGTTATACTGACCTCAAGAAAAAAGCTTCAATGCTGGGCAATTTACTGCTGACTAATTACAAAACAGGGCAAAGTCTTTTAACAACAGTTGATAGTTTTCTTTATAGAGACATAACACCTTCAATGGATTTTAATTTTGGAAATAATCTTTTAAATTCAAATATATGGATAAGCCCTGCTGAAGCAGCTCAAATTTACTCTGGAAAAGGAATTCCAGAGCTTATTATTGAAAAGAAATCGCATTCACCGTTATTAAATGGTATAAAAATTAAAAATCCAAAATTAGAGCCGAAAGAATTAGACAAATTGGCAGAAGATATAATAAGATACCAGTTTGATATAAAAATTGCTGAAGCAATCAGAGATAGCCTTGTATTTGGCGGGGCGTTGTTTTTTCCAATGTTTAAAAAAGACAATCCTGTTACAATGACAATGAGTATTGAGGGTCTTTTGAAATACGGGGTGTTGGGGAAAGATTGTATTGATAGATTTATTACATTAGACAGATGGAATGTAGTTTTCACTCCTGATTGGAATCCGCTGTCTGCGACATTTCAAAAGCCAGATTCTTATTTTATCCCGTTTTTAGGAAGCGTGATAAACGGTCAGAGATGTTCAAGAATTGTAGCATCACCTCCTGCAGGTTACTGGGGAGTATTGATGACACTGGGGTGGGGTGTTTCTGATATTCCTGGGTGGATTGAGGCTGTGTTGAATTATGATTCAGTTATGCAGGCGATACCTTTTATGATTAAACAGATGTCACTTTTAGCACGGACATTTGATACGTCAGGAATGTCTGCGATGGAGGGGGCGGCAATGCTGGATTTAATTAGCGAGCAGCAGACTTTTAGAAATAGAGGAACAGGTCCTGATAATATAATTAATATTGATACAATTGGAGAATTAAAGGCGATAAGCAGGGATTTTACAGAAGTTCCACAATTAGTAAGGTTATTAAGGCAAGATATTGCTGCAAGAGCAAGGTATCCAGAAGAGTTAATTTGGTCTTCTGAGCGTCCAGCTTTTGCATCTGGAGATAATGGGGATTCAGCTTTTGAAAAGCAAACAGAAAATATAAGGTATACACATTTAAAAGTTGCACGGCAGTTAAAAGAGATTGTTATGATTTTTGTGATAAATTCTTTAGGTGTTTCACAAAGAATTTTAAATGCCTTGCCTTATACAGTAATTGAATTCGACAACCCGAAACTATCTAATGCAAAAGATAGAAGTGAGATAGCGGCAAAAATTGGTCGAGGGATTTTTGATTCTGTTGCTTCTGGTATCCCTGTCCCGATCGCTATTAATATGGCGCAGCAATTGTCAGATAATGAATTTAATTTGACCTCTGAATTGATGGAACAGATTGAACAGAGGCAAAAAGAGAATGATGAATTTAACAATAAAAAGAGAGAATTGGAGCTGTTGTCTCTTGAAGTAGAATTAGAGCAGAAAAAGAGAAGTATTACAGAGATGAATTCGGGGGTAATTAAGAGTGGTAAAAAGAGTGAAGATTTAGAATTTGAAGAAGAGACTGAGGGTATAAAACAAAAAAAGGGGCATAGTTATGAAGATCCTTTGGAACAAAGAAAACACGAAAAAGTAGGTGAACATAGAGGGCAAATAGCTCAAAAAAGAAGGGAGAATAAAAAAGATGTTGACAATAGAAACATTGGATAGAGCAAGTTCTTCAGCTTTAATTGTAAAAGACGCTATACTCGCCAGGTCTGGGATTTATATTTACTCTTATGAAGAAGTTATACGAAGAGGAATAAATCCTGAAGTGAAAAAAGATTTTTACAGGGAATATCGCCCTCCAGCAGTATTAGTGGAAGCGAAGGATAAATTTAAATATGCGCCATTGACAAAGGAGCATCCTTATACTATTTCAACAGATAATATAAAACAGGTTATTGAAGGTGTCGTCGGGAGTGAGATAGAGGTTGTAACTTTAGATAATGGTGAGATTGCTTTAAAAGGTGAAATTGCGTTTTTTACAACTGAGGCAGTTGATTATTATTTAAATGGTGCAAAGGAGACTTCGGCTCAATATGTGTCGAATGTTTTACAAATTTATACTGATGATTTTGATTTCATTTTGAATGAGATTGTGGAAGTAAAGGGGCTTGCGTTAACCAGAAGAGGCAGAGGTGGTCCTTCTGTCTCTGTTTTGGATAGCCTTTTAAATGATAAAATACAAGGGGTTAATCAGATGAAAAATTTAAATAGTATTTTATCTTTTTTTGGAGTCGGAAAATCCCCAGAAGAGGTTTTTGTATCTTCTGTGATGGATAGTTTGAGGGATTTTGATAAATTAAATGACTCTGAAAAAAGGAAAAAAATTGAGACTGTAGAACAGTTAGTTTCTTCTTTGCCAGAGAGCAAAGAAAGACAAGTTCTTTTGGATACAGTGAAAGATTGTTTTCAGTATCCAAAAGAAGTTTTAGAAAATACTGAAAAAGTTGGGCAAGGGTTAAAAACTCTTTATTCTCTTTGTTCTTCAAAAAGTGAACTTTTGAAAACTTTAGACTCTATTAAAGAAAAAGAAGAAAAGAAAGAGGAAGAGGAGGAAGAAAAAGAAGAAAAAGATTCAAAAAAAGAAGAAGAGAAAGAAGAAGAAGAAAAAGATGGTTGCTCAACAGCAAAAGATTCAATTTCTTTTAATGAGGAAGAGTTAATCGAAAAAATTGTTACAAAAGTAACTGATTCTCTTCTCTCAAAAGTTGATGAGATTGTTAAGAAAAATCTTGGAATTGAGGAGAAAAATTCAACTCAGACAACAGATTCAATTTTAACAATTGATGAAAATATTTCATTTTTACTAAAAAATATGTTTAAATAAGGAGACTTTAATATGGCAAGTGAAAGAACAGGCAGTCTTCTTTCTGTAGCAGGGTCAAAGGTATGGAAGGGAGACGACTTAACAAATGGTTTTCTAATGCGAAATGCAGATGGAAGAGTTCCTGCAATAACTCAATCAGGTATTATAACACTAAGTTCAAATTCTTTGTATGCTTCTGATATGACAATACCTTTTGGTTGCGGGGTTTTTAGAAGATTAAATTTGGTTAACTCATCAAAACAAGAAGTAAATACTTTTGTTGTTGATGATCATGGTGGTGCTTATTTAGGTTTCGCAGGGATTATAAAATATGAACAGGGTTGGGCAGAATCAAACCCAATTAAAAATTGGGGTGTGCCTGCCTATTCAAAATTTACTCTTATTGTGAAAGGAATTGTTGGGTTTAAATATTTTGTTAAGGAATCTACTGCTGATTTTGCGAGTTTTTTTGATTTTATGAAAGGCGATAAAACAAAAAGATCAAATATTGAAGGTTATGCGGAGATTCTTGCTAAATGGCAGACAGCAAGTGAAACAACGACAAATACACACGTTTATTTAGCTTTTTCTATTTTAAACGGTATGCCAATAGCTTATGTTTCCGATAGAAATACTTTGTTTTTATCTCCAGCATTAGATGATTTTTTTACGGTTGGAAGAGCTGTTTTGTTTGAGCCAGAAAACGAAACAATTTATTTTGAATTGATGGATAATGTTCATTTTCAATAAATAAGGAAAGGTGAATTATGGAACAGCATAACATTGTAAATACAACTAAAAGTTTTGAAAGTTTCAGAGAAAAAGCTGAGACATTATTATATAATATGTTTCCTCAGAGTTTTGACTCAGGAAATATTCACGGTGTCTATATAGGGAAACAGAATGAAGTAGACCCAAGAACAAAAGGTGGGCATAGAATTCCTGCGACACCATCCACAATGTCTTCAGCTCTTTATTTTGCTACCGTAGATTCTATGATGGACAGTAAAATAATTGCAAATGAAGACGCAAAAAAAGCTACTTTTGAAAAGAGAATTGATGAAACTCTTGCAAAAATGGCAGCGGCTACTGTGCAAAATTTGGTAGCAAAAGGTGTTGAAAGAGAAAAGGCAGAACAACAGGTTTTGGACTCTCTTGAAACTGTAGGCTGGTATGATAAGTCAAAAGGGAAATTTATAATTGAAAGAGTCTCTTCACAAGTAAAAGACTCAATTCTTGCAGGTATGGCAGTTCCTTATTGGAATATCTCTGTTATCCAAAAGGTTTTTAAACAGCCTTTTCTTGAAGGTTATGCAACAAGGCTTGTTAGCCCTCAAACAGTTCCTAATGTATGGGCTGACCTGGTTCAAATTTTTACAGAGACCTTTGAAGGTCAGGCAAGAGTTTCTGCAGTTGCAAAAGGAACTGGGGAATTTAATAACTCTGTGGGCGTAAAAAATAGAATCAACACAATGATCTCAGATGTTGTAAATCTTGTGATTGATTATGAATCCCCTACTCCAAATGAACTTGCGATAACAAATGAAATAGGAAACATTGTTGGCGGGCAACTTATTGGAGACAGAGACGCTTATGCAAATTTAATGCTGAAAGTTTTAAAAAACAGTCTCTATTATTTTGGTTCACCTCAGTTTGACGGACTTTATCAGATAGCTGATAGGGACGCAGGTGCACCAGGTTCGATTCCTACAATGTATTTGTATTCAAATACACCACTTGATTCAATTTGGAATACAGAAATGGTGTCAAATGCTCCTGGTCTGACTACTGGTGCAAAAGTTGTTAAGGCTTTTGTTTACTTGTTTGGTCAGATTATGGAGTCCTTGAACTTTATGCCAGTATCTGTAAGAGTGGCTTGTTCGCCAACTGTGTATAAAGTGTTGAAATTCGTCCTCACCAGTGACGCTTTTGTGCAGGATTCTCCATTGTCATTTATTAACAAAGCTTTTGAATATAATGGAAAAATTGTAGGGTCGATGGCAACAAAAGGTTTGGACAGTGGTTGGGGTTCTTTTGAGATTCTTCCTGATCCAATGCTTTCTGCGAACACAATTTTTAATCCAGAAGACTATGACTTAATGTTTATTACATTCCCTGAATGGCAATCTGCTCTTGAGCCAAACAATATTACTGACGCAATAATTGCACCAGTGCTAATTGAGAATATGATTCTACCTTCTGCTCCTGGCTATAGAGATGGTATAGTTAGAACAGCCATGACAAGAATAGGTTCAATATTAGCACCAATTGAAAGGTCAGTATTTTGTATTAAAGGTTTTGGAGTGAAACCATAATAGGAGATAATTATGAAAAAATATTATATACAAAACATTTCAGACGCTACGATAGTTTGTAAAAGTGAGGCAAACAAAGAAAAAAACTTTGTTTTCAGACCTCGCAAAGTTGACCGTTATAATGGTCAACTTATCTATACAGGTGTGACTGAAATTAGTGAAGAAGATTTAAATCTTCTGAAGAAAGATAGTCAGACATTTAATTTTTATCTTAATTTAAAACACTTGTTGATTTTAAATGAGATTCCACCTGACGCCTTGACTCCTGAGCAAAAGTTTAACTTTTTGCAACAGGAAAACGAAGAACTTAAAAGAAAGGTTAGACAGTTGGAGAAAGAGTTAGAAAGTTTCAAGAGTGAAAAAGCTCAAAAAGTGGCTACAAAAAAATCTGAAGAAGGTAACACTGATGGCAAGATATAGTTTCAACGAGGAAACTATTTTCATAGACGGGGTGCCAGCTGAAATCACGATTGAGGACTGGAGGAGGCACCACCTCCAGTCTTTCCCTGTTTTTGTAGAGGACAGAGAAGAAGGGGACAAGATAATACAAGAGGCGATCGAAGCTGTTTATACAATGTTTCCTGGTGTTAATTCTTTATGGGCAGAACAGGATAGACAGGTGTATTATGAAAAAACACGTCTCTGTTATCGGTTATTAGTTTGTTGGTTTATTGCAGATTTATATCCTGATTATTCAAGAGGGATTCTTTCGACTTCTGGTCTTCCTTTAGTGAAGAAAAAAATCGGGGCTATTGATATTATTTATGACAAAGATAGTTTTAAAGCTACAAATAAAGATTTATTAGCGCCACTTTTGTCAAATCCTTTTGGGGCTAAAGCTCATTTAATGATAAAAAATACAATAACCAGAATGAAATATCGTAATGGGGATGAAAATTTAATAAGACGTGTAGGAGATTTTTATGTTTATAAGAGAAATGGAAACTGAAGATTTATATTTTGCTACTAAAGTTGAATTAAAAATAAATGATATAGTATATAGACCTTCTATTTGTTATAAAGTTCCAGCTTTGTCAAAGAAAAATTTAGAAAAATTAGCAGCAGAAGGTAAAGTTGTTTTTTTTGATGAGAAGGTGAGATTTGTAAACGGTATTGCAGTTTCTATTAAAGATGGAAAGATTGTTACGCCTGTGAGTTCTATTGTTAATAAAACTACTAATAAGAAAAAGGCAAAATAATGTCTGTTTATGGTGATTTACTCGCAGCCTTTCCTGAATTGATAAAGACATATCAATTTTTTACTATGGCACCTAATGTTGGGAATTCTGGTTATGCAGAGAGACGCAATGTTTTAAAGAGAAAAGGTGTTTTTATACGTTCAGAAAAGAGCGCAATGAATATTTTCAAAGACATTAGAGTGACAAATGAAGCTGGTATTTTTTATTGTTTTGAGTTTTTACCGCAAGATAGAATAAAACAAGGCTTATTTTTTGAAGATGAAGACCAGATTTTTCTAATTAAAGATGACCAAAGTTTTCGTGTGGAAGCTGGTTATTCGGCTTATACTTGTCAATTGGTTCAGGGAAACACGGACCGACAAGTTGAGAATGCTAAAATTGAAGACAGGGTAGTTTTGGACTTTCCTATATGAAGATACTTCCTTTTACTCGATATTTGGATGAAAGTTCGACTGGTTATGCGAAGTTAAAATCGCAACAATTTTCAAAAATTACACCGACTTCCACTGAAGAAGAAATGCTGGATGAAGGGATTGAATTATTTGTTTCTAATTTTAGAGAGCTCACACAGAAACTGAGCGCTGATTATATTGGTGATGATTTTGAAATTTTTTATAGTTTCGATGCTCGAGTTAGAGGGCAACGAAATTATGGTGATGAACGGTGGACTGCACGTTTATTGTATGAATTTCTTTGTGAACATTTTAATCATGGAGAAAGATTTATTGATAAATATTTTAATCTTATCTTTCCTACTCGGCAAATCTATTTTGAGCTTTCCAGAGCAATTAGAAAAATTCGCAAAGAAATAGAAGATAACTGGAAAGGTGGTAAGTTAAAGGGTGGGCAATGGAAAAAGTTTTATTCTTTACAAGAATTAAAACAACAAGAATTAAAAGAAAGTTTAAAAATATTTGACAAATTGATAAAAGATGATATTATTCTTTGTTTGCAGTGTGGTTTAATACCATTAAATTTTACTTTATCGAAATCGACAATAGCAAAGAGGAGAAGTTTAATGTTACCAATGTTTTCACCTTTTTATGCAACAGGTTGGTTGATAAAACAATTGAGAATTCATGTTATATTAGGTGAAGGGTTCGAAGGGAATTTTTATTATTCAGACAGTTATAAAGGAAAAAAATAATGGCAGGATTAGAGTTAAGAGTTTATGGTGTGACTTTTGAAACAGTGCGAGAAGCTTTGGTATCTTTATATTTTAAATATCCAAATATGCCTCCTGATGAATTAGAAGAATGCCGAAAATATGTTATACCAATGCAACATAATTTTGAGCAACCAATTGAGCCAGGAACGCAAGATACGTGGATTCAATATTGGATTGATACAGATGATAGATTATCACAAGATTATAATGAAAAAGGGATAAACTGGACGCAGAAAGTTGCACATATTACAGTTAGATTTTTAGGAGCCAGAGCAGAAAGCTGGGCAAAAGTTTTTCATCATTTATGCGGGAGACAAACTCCAAATTTAATTTGGTATTATTATTGTCATGCAGAAAGTTTAGAATACATCACGCCGATTATCCCTACTAATGTGGATTATTTTGGTGTTGGAAATACAACCATAGCTTTTACAATTAGTTTTAATCTAAAATATCAAGAAGGTTTAGATTATAGGCCTCAGAGAGGTGTGAATTCAGACCAAAGATTGTTATATATATCTTTGATGTCTGGGTCTCTGGAGGAAATGAAAAAAGTTTTAGAGGAAATTGGTTAGAAGATTAAATTATTGGAGGTAGTGAATGAATGTAAATTACATTGGCAGTTTTGCAGAACAAAACATGCTTTTCAGGTCTTCTGTTGATGTGGTTGAAACATTAACAAATGAACCGTTTCATTGCTTATCTGTGTATATACCTTCAAATATTGCTCCAGCAGTAATTCAAGGGTATGCAAACGATGCACCACTTTTAACTAAGGAAAAACCTTTAGTTTATTCTTGTGACGTGCAAAATTACGCAGATATAATGACTGGTGAATTGTTGACACAGATGCAACCGATTTTTAGAGGCGACAGTAATACTGATGTTGTTATTTATCTTATTGTTTTTTATTGTGATGAGTCTAACACTGATTGGAAAATCACAGGGACAACAATTGAGTATGAACCTCTGACAAAGGCTTTTGAGAAACTTTATTTTATAAGTTTTATTAAAATGCTTTTTGA
>ERZ795052.5392-NODE-5392-length-12507-cov-56.904915_pt1 | contig 12507 bp, 8 predicted proteins | sample MGYA00375136_ERZ795052 | MGnify/ENA primary metagenome ERZ795052 (study PRJEB30181, sample SAMN05720156) | activated sludge metagenome | isolation source: Anaerobic digester | place: Japan | collected 2015-05-26 ... | reverse complement strand
TTATTTTGGAATTAGTTAATTGATTGTTGAAAGCAACTATGGCAAAAATTGATCCAAACTCCGATTACTATTCTGAACTCGCCCAGTTTACGATCGAGAGTGATGTTGATGCTATTCTTTGGATCGATGCTGAAAGTACGATTTACCGAGTCAATCAAGCCGCCTGCCAATTACTGCAATACTCGCCAGAAGAATTGGTCGGCAAAAATATAGATGATCTGATAGACATTCAGAGTGATTGGAATAAAACCGACGCGTACCACTTTTTAGACCAAATTGATATCATAAAACAAAATGGTGTCGCAGTTATCGAACGCAATTTCCGTACGAAAGAAGATCGGATTCTGACTTTGGAAATCTCGGCGCATTTATTTGTTTTTAAAAATAATGAATATATCTGCGTGTTTGCCCGGGATATAACTGAACGGAGGAAAGCCCAGGAAGAGCTGCAAAAGACACTGAAGGAATTGGAATTTTTAAAAAATAAATTATATGAAGAAAATATTTACCTTCAGAATGAAATTAAACTAACTCACAACTTTGAAGAAATTGTCGGCAAAAGTCTGAGTCTCAGAAAAGTTCTGGAAAAAGTGGAACAGGTAGCCGCAACCGACGCTACCGTATTAATACAGGGAGAGACAGGAACCGGGAAAGAACTTATTGCCCGCACTATTCATCATATTAGTTCTCGTAGTTCCAGTCCACTAGTCAAGGTAAATTGTGCTACTTTACCAGCCGCCTTAATCGAAAGCGAATTATTCGGACATGAGAAAGGAGCTTTTACCGGGGCACTTTATCGTAAAACGGGACGTTTTGAACTGGCGAACGGCGGTACGATTTTCCTGGATGAAATTGGCGACCTACCGCTGGAGATTCAATCTAAATTATTACGAGTAATTCAGGAAGGAGAATTTGAACGTATTGGAAGTAATAAGACTATCAAAACCGACGTACGTATAATAGCGGCAACTAATCGTAATCTTGAAGCCGCTGTCCAAAAAGGTGAATTTCGTAAAGACCTTTATTACCGGTTGAATGTTTTTCCCATTCATGTGCCGCCTCTGCGCGAAAGGCCAGAAGATATTCCCCTCTTAATAAATCATTTTGTCCAAAAATATTCGAAGAAAATCGGTCGCCAAATAGATATTATACCAGCTAAAATTATGCGTACTTTAACCAGCTATAGTTGGCCGGGAAATATCCGGGAACTAGAAAATATTATCGAAAGAGCCGTTATCATTACCAACGGGCGAACTCTTCAGATTGGTAATTGGTTTACAACTGATGCGCCAGTGATGAATAAGGAGAAAATTCAATCCTTACGAGAAGCCGAAAGGGATTACATTTTGAAAGTACTATCTTTGACAAACTGGCGAGTTAGCGGGCCTCACGGTGCGGCTCAACTCCTGGATATCAATCCCCAAACGTTAGCCTCCAAGATGAAGAAATTGGGCATTCATCGCACTAAACCAATTAATGAATAATAATAAATATTATGATATATCATAAAATAATCAATTGCTAAACCCAGCAATTTTTGATCGAATTATTACATTATTCTTTAATTAATAGACTGTTATCAAACAAAGCCAAGGATTTGGCACAGATTTTGTGCTTAATAAAATTGTATGAAAGTAAAAAAAGAAAATAAGAGTATTAAAAAAGAAGAGCCGAGAATAATCGATATGTCAACTTTTGATGAGTTGATTCATAGCGACAAACCGGTGGTGGTCGAATTTTACGATGAAAAAATTAGCACGAGTTATATAGTTGATTCGATATTGTCCCGGCTCGCCAACTATTTTCAGAACCAGATTGAAATTTTGAGGCTTCATATAAATCAACATCGAGCAATTGCCGATAATTATCATATTTTTTCATCGCCAGCCACTTTAATCTTTTTAAACGGTAAACTAATCGAGGTTATCCTCGGGACTTTTTCGCAGAACCAGATAATCGAGATTCTTAACCGTCTTCTTTAGTAAAAAAGGAGGTTAATAATATGACGACTTTTAAGAAATACGTCAATAAAATTGCACTCGACAAATTAGTAACCTACTGTATCAAAGACCCGCAGAAGCATATTCCTAAACTCATTGATTTTGTTGATAAAAGTGCCTGGCTTCCAATTCATAAAAGCTATGTACAGGGCGCAAAAAGCATTATCAATAATCCCGATTCCAACTGGTATCAACTAGCTATGCGAGCAATTAGGTATATAGATCCGGAAATTATCCATAAAATGGTGAGAAATCTGTTTATTAATTCTGGCTTCGAGGGGCAGGGTAAGCTAGTTGAGGAGAGGGAGAGGCTCGGTTTTGGTATTCCCTGGGCGGTGCTTATGGATCCAACCAGCGCTTGTAACTTGAGATGTAAAGGTTGCTGGGCTAGTGAGTATGACAAGAGTCTCAATCTTGATACTGAGCTAATGGATCGAATAATTCGGGAAGGTAAAGAACTTGGCATTTACTTTTATATATTCAGTGGTGGTGAACCGCTGATACGTAAAAACGATTTGATTAATCTAGCTGAAAAGCACTCGGATTGCGTCTTTCTATCTTTTACGAATGGCACATTAGTGGACGAACACTTTGCGGATGAATTACGAAGAGTAGGAAATTTTTCGCTGGCATTAAGCATTGAAGGTGATGAAAAAGCAACCGATTTCCGCAGAGGCAAGGGCAGTTACCAGAAGCTGATTTCTGCCATGAGAATCTTGAAATCGAGAGGCATTCCTTTTGGTTTTTCGACTTGCTATCATAGCCAGAACTGGAATATCGTGGGGGAACCGGAATATCTTGATCAGATGATTGAAGCCGGATGTTATTTTGGCTGGTACTTTACTTATATCCCACTTGGGAAACACGCTGATCTTAGTTTGCTTGCCCGTCCGGAACATCGGGAACATATGTACTACCGTGTGCGTGAGGCGCGCCAGACTAAACCAATTTTCCTGATAGATTTCTGGAATGACGGGGAATATGTCAACGGTTGTATTGCCGGTGGGCGTCGTTATTTGCATATTAACGCCAATGGCGATGTCGAACCTTGTGCCTTTATCCATTATTCGGATACCAACATTAAGAACGTATCTTTATTAGAGGCTTTACAATCTCCATTGTTTCTCCAATATCAGAAGAATCAACCGTTTAATCAAAATCACCTGAGACCATGTCCATTGCTGGATAATCCTGATGCTTTAAAATCAATTGTACTGGAGACTGGGGCATATTCGACTCAACATATGGATCGTGAGGATGTGGTAGAATTAACTGCTAAATGTCAGGCGGCGGCGCGAGCCTGGAAACTTACAGCCGATAGATTATGGGAAGAGACTCTAAAAAATCGAGTCCAAAAGAAGTCCGGAGTGAAACAACATGAGCGGGAACTCGTTGATGCAGAAATCCATAATTGATATAAAGGAAAAGAGACATTCTGTGGCAAGCGATTTAGGCCTACTGCGAATGTCGCTTTTTACAGTGAGCTATCGGTGGCACTTTAGTAAATAGATTAATTTTAATAATTGGCGGAATCGATTGTTATTTCACAACTATTTACTCATAAATAGAAAGTAAGAATTTTTTACTCCCGAGACTCAATAGTCTCTCTTCCTCCCGAAAAGCGGTCGGTTATCTAGCTCCGGCCGCTTTTTTTATAACGACTAATTAAGAAAATCCAGAATGAGATGGAGGATTTAATATTTTCTTTCGTCTTCATTATCCATTTTAAAAGGTATTAAACCTGCTGTTATAATATTGATTATTTAACAATTTAGAAATTATAGCGAATGTCTTCTTAGAAAAAAGGTTGACATTATTCTCTATCCTCTTTATCCGATGAGTAGAAGAGAATTTGGTTTGAGTACGCCAGTAAGAATTTGAACTGAAAATACAATCAGAAATTGAGACGTAACCACGGCTAAAATTTTTATTGGTAAATTAAAAAGTGTTAAATATATTTGAAACGGTTCAATGAATAATTCAAATTTTATATTCAACGTTAACATTATGCTCGAAAAATTAGAATTATTAAAAAATTGCATAGTTAAAAATTCCTCTCTGTTAATGATAACATTATGAGGGTATCTTTGGTTATTTATAGGTGTAATTATTCAGCTATATTTCCGGAATATCCAATTATAAAGAATAGGACTTATGACAGCTAATAGCCAAGCGGAAAACCTCAGCCATTTGACTTTAAAAGAAGCTTTTAAAGATGATTTCAAAATCGGGGCGGCTCTTGATTTGAATCAAATTTCCGGTCGTGATGAGCAAGGGCTTGCCATTGTCGAAAAGCATTTTAATAGCATTACGCCTGAAAATATATTAAAGTGGGAAGAAGTCCATCCGGAACCGGACCGATATAATTTCGATGCGGCGGATCAATTCGTTGCCTATGGTGAGAAGCATAATATGCAAATCATTGGTCACTGTTTAGTTTGGTTTTTCCAGACGCCGGATTGGGTTTTTGAGGATGGGGCGGGCAAGCCGTTAAGCCGTGAAGCATTATTAGCGCGTATGAGAGAACATATTTTTACGGTAATGGGGCGTTATAAAGGCCGCATTCACGGCTGGGATGTGGTCAATGAAGCGCTTATGATAGATGGGACTTTGCGAAAGTGTAAATGGCTCGATATTATTGGTGAAGACTATATTCTCAAGGCATTTGAATATGCCCATGAAGCTGATCCTAATGCTGAGCTTTATTACAATGAATACGATACCGAACATAAATCCAAACGTGAGGCACTCATTCGACTAATTCAGGATTTGCAGGCGAAAGGCGCCCGCGTGGATGGAATTGGTACTCAGGGGCATTGGTTTTTGGATTATCCTTCTCGAGAGGAAATCGAGAAGGCGATCTTAGAGATCTCCACAACTAATGTCAAACAAATGATAACGGAGCTGGATGTCGGTGTGCTTCCTTTTTATCCGGTTGATTCCCAGATGGTGGATATCAGTTCGTTCGACCCGGAAATGCAGAAAAAGTATAATCCTTATCCGGACGGATTACCTGATTCTGTTCAAAAAGAATTAGCAAGGCGTTATGCGGAACTCTTTACCATTTTTCTTAAGCATAGTGATAAAATTGACCGGGTGACATTTTGGGCGGTTCACGACAAACAATCCTGGCGTAGTTATTTGCCGATTAGAGGAAGGGTGGAATATCCGATGTTGTTTGACCGACAATGTCGACCTAAACCGGCTCTGGAAGCAATTTTAAAAGTTGCTCAGAATCGAGCTAAAATAGTGGGGAATTAATTGTTGAAAGATAAGAGCGAAATGGAGAATCGGTTATTCTGTAATCAGGATGCGATCCGTCGCTATAACGTTTAATTATTTCAGGAAGAATTACAAATGGAAAAGAAAAAAAATCTTGAAATTGTCGCCGCGGGGCATACTTGCCTTGATTTGATCCCAGCCTTTACAATTGAGGAAGAAGTTGAAAAGATGACAGATGTCCTTGTCCCCGGCAAAATGATCAATATGGGTGAATGTGTGATTGCCGGTGGCGGGCCGGTTACTAATGCCGGGGTATCAATCCGGCGTCTAGGAGTGAAAACCGAACTAATTGGAAAAGTTGGAAATGACGATTTCGGCCGTCTTGTTTTAGATTGGTACGAGAAAAATGAAGGTCATCTTAAAGGTATTAAAATGGTTGATGGCGAATCAACTTCCTATACCATCGCAATCTGTATTCCCGGCATTGACCGTTTTTATTTGCATCATTGCGGGGCTAATGATACCTTTGGTTATGACGATATGGATTTTGATTTGGTGGGACGTGCCAAATTAATGCTTTTCGGCTATCCACCGTGGATGCGTAAAATATACGAAAACACCGGCGCCGAGCTAACCAAAATCCTTAAAAAAACCAAAGAGTTGGGAACTACGACGGCTCTCGACCTTTCTCTGCCAGATGTTGACAGTTATGCCGGACAGGTTGACTGGAAAGCTATTTTAACTGACTGGGTACCGTTATCGGATATTATGGTGCCGAGTGCGGAGGAATTGTTCTATTTTCTATATAAAGATAAATTCTTGGAAAAAAGGGATAAACTTGGACATAAGGAGACCGTTCTCGACCAAATGACCGTTAAGGAAATTTCTACGATGGGCAGGGACCTGATAAGAATGGGAGCGGCGATCGCAATGATAAAGTGCGGTAGTCGCGGCCTTTATATTTACACTGCCGGCCAAGAACGCTTGAAGAAGATGGGCGCGGCGGGATGTGCCGACCTTGAGAATTGGGCTAATCGCGAACTCTGGTTTCCGGTTTATCAGGAAGAAAAGTTCGTTGGCGCGCTGGGCTCCGGTGATTCGGCTATCGCCGGATTTCTCTCAGCCTTTGTCTGGGGGCATAGCATCGAATCTTGTTTGCGCTATGCTAATGCCGCCGGTAGTATGAATGTTACGGTACCTGACGGCTTAAGCTGGAATAAGGGCTTTGATGATTTGACCAGACGCATCAAAGCCGGTTGGAAAACCAAAGAGATGAAAATAAACGAACCGGGCTGGAAAAAAGAACGCGAGTTCTGGGTTGGCCCGGATAATCGTGGTAAATGGGAATCATAAAATAATAGGAGAATAAAATGTCGAAAGAGAGAGATGTATTTATTCAGAAAAAAATAGCCGGAATGACTTTAATGGAAAAAATCGGGCAGTTGCTGACTTTCACGCGCAGAGGAACGCTTCTGACCCCGAGTGGAATCGAGCAGATTACTCGTTTGCATTGCGGTGGTTTGTGTCTCGAACCGTATGCAGTCGAGACTTGCAAAAACCTGTATTGGGGCAATTCCCAGATAGATAAGAACTTCAAACCACCAAAAGATTATTTTACCATCGCTAATAATTATTTTGATGGAAAAACCTTCGGTATCAGCATTACGCCGGAAGATTATACCAAAGACTTAAACCGCTTGCAGAAAATTGCTATGAGCCGGCCTTCGGGTATTCCTCTCCATATGACCATTGATTTCGAAGGTGATTTTAAAAATGATTATATGTCCGGCGGTATTCGTCAGTTTCCCGGTCCGATGGGAATGGCGGCTATCGGTGATGAGAAATTGACTTATGAAATCGGAAAAACCATTGCCAGAATGTTAACAGCAATTGGCGTAACCCAGATGTACTCGCCGGTCTGTGATGTCAATACAAATCCAAGAAATCCAGAGATTGGTGTGCGCTCTTTTAGTGATGATCCTGAAGTTTGCGCCAGACATGCCGTCGCGTTAATTAAAGGATTACAAGATTACGGTATTGCGGCAACCGCCAAACATTTTCCTGGCCGAGGTGATTCAGGTTCGGATGCTCATGATGTGCTGGAAGTGCTAAATCTCGACAAGAAAAGAATGCACGAAGTTGAGTTAGTGCCTTTCAAAGCGGCTATTGATGCCGGAGTCAAGGCGATAATGACCGGCCATTCCGTCTACCCGGCCTTTGACGACAAATATCCTACTACCTTGTCAGAAAAAATCCTGACTGGTCTCCTGCGGGAAGAGCTGGGATTCGAAGGCGTGATTGTATCCGATGCTATCGGTATGGCGGCAATTTTAAAGCAATGGCCTTTACCACAAGCCTGCGCAATGGCGATCAAAGCCGGCTGTGATACCATTCTCTTAAAAGCCGATGATGAGTCTCGCTCACAGTGTTTCTTCGGGATTAAGATGGCGGTCGAGCGAGGCGAACTGAGTGAAGAGAGAATCAATCAGTCGGTCGCGCGTCTCCTGAAAATGAAATATGATCAGGGATTGTTTGAATCCGCCGGAGAAAAAGACCCTGAGATAACTCGGGAAATTACCACCGCTAAAGAAGTAATTGATTTCTCTTGGGATGTGGCTAAAAAAGCCTTAATCGTAATGCGCGATGAGCAACACCTTTTGCCATTGGATCCACAGCAGAGAATTTTAGTCATTGAGCAACGCATTCCGTATGAGTTTCTTGGCAAAGACCCCTATTGCCATACGCATATGTTTTGCGAAGCAATGGTCAACCACAGTCAGAATTTGATCTTGGCGGATACAGCCTTTTCGGCTTATGAAGATGAGATTAAGGAGTGCCTCGAATTAGCCAAACAGGCTGATCTGGTCGTTATGACTAATTACTATGCCCGCATTGTGAAATCCGGTAATAATCGGCTTTTAGTCAAGAAATTGAAGGAAGCCGGACATAAAGTCATTGTCGTTACTAATAATCCTTACATCGAAGGTACTACAGTGGATGCCGACGCCGTCGTCTGCAATTTCAGCGGAACGCCAGATTCGATTCGAGTTTCGACTTACCTGCTGTACGGCAAAGTCATACCCTGTCCGACTACTAAATTGCCCATAAAGCCTGATGTTGGGGAGAAAACCCCAGTTAAGGATCTCAAGGCACCTAAAAAACACCCGCTGAATCTTTCTTATTGTTAGATGAAGAGATCTGCAAGGGGATGGACTCTATGAAGTATGGCAAATTATTGGAATTTTTTATATGGTATTGAATAAGAAATTACTAATGCCACAGACAGGTAATTATTGTATCTTTTAATTATAAATCGGGAAGAATAGCATGGAAAAAATTAAGATTAGCGACGTCTTCACTATTTCCGGAAGACAAATATCTAAGATTTACAAAGATAACAAAATGACAGTACACTTTCAGGGAATGTCCAAGACTCTGCAATTTCCGCAGACCATTGCTCTGGAAGGTGCTCCGACTTGTTCAATAGGTATTTCTCAGGAAGGTTTATATAACCGCCTTAATGATGCTGGACGATTAATTTTGCTAAATCAAAATGCTATCCAATTTGGTTCAGCCCCGTTTATTAAAATCGCGGCTGACCCAAATGCTGAAAACGAACGCGACGAATATTTCATGCTAACTACTAGAGACCCTAATATCGTAGAAGGCCCGGATGATGTACCGGCGTTAAAAAATTATTATCATCCGCCAGTTCCCGAAGCAAAAGTGACCATTTCACTGGCTACTCCCTTGGCAGAGATTACCTATGATTTGGGGAAAATAAGTGTAACTCGACTTATTACCTCGCCTTTATTTTCCGGAAATGACCAGACCCTTATTCCCATTAGCGTAGAAGAATTTGTAGTCGAGAATACTTCCGATAAAACTCAAGAAGTGACCCTAGTAATACCGCGTCCCTCACTGGTAAATCTTCAGGAAAAAGAACTAAAGCCAACCGATCAAGATACGGTATATATTTGCTCGGCTTCAGTCAAAGGGCAGGTGCATGAAGCCTTTAATTCAGCCGGAATCAAAGGTGTCGTCATGGGCAATCAAGAGTGCCAGGAAAAAATGGCGATCGCTGTTCCTGAAATAGAGGGTGTTGATATTGATACTCACCCGCATTTCTGCCTTAATCATTTGAAACAGGACCTATTGCTTAACGACGATGGCAGTTTTTATGAAAAACGTAGTGTAATTCCGCATCAGGATTACGGTGCGGCGATTAGTTTACATTTTACTCTGGGACCTAAAGCCAGTCTAAAAATTCCCTTTGCAATTGCTCTGGATTTTCCCCAACAGCGTTTTATCGATGGGGTAGAATTTGAGCGGAAGTATGTCAAATTATTCAAGAATCAAGCCAGTCGGACAATAGAGATGATAAAAGTTGCTCTGGAAAACTACCCTGAGTGGCTGAATCGAACATTGACCATCCAAAACCGGATTTACGAGCTAATTCGAAAAAATCCAGCCTATCGAGATGACGAAGAAGGTGCTTTGCGATTAGCCCGCCTGATTTTTAATGAATTTAGTTGCCCGATATCGAACGCCTGTGTTTGGGTTAAAGATAATGAAGGCAAAGAGAGAGCCCGATTCCTCGAATGCTTTGATTATGCTTATATCAATCCTTCGGACGTAGACTGGTATTCGATGGTGTTGCTATTTCTCTTCCCTAAGATTGAGGAAGAAATTTGTCAGGGCTTCATTAACTCAATCCTGGCGGAAGATCCGACCCCGCGATTTTACCATTTGCATGCTTCTTTTGTTGAAGCACGTCAGCATTTTGAAAAATATCCAGAAGAGTACGAAGGCATTTCGCTAACTCAGATTTGGGATACCACCAAAGTAAAAGGCAGTGTAGCGCACGATCTGGGTGCTTTGCCGAAAGGGCACGCGCTCCGCAATGTCAGTGATTATACCTGGTATAATAATAATTACTGGATAGATCTTTTTCCTAAACTGGCAACGCGTGTCCTGCGCAATGTCAAATTCACCGGCAATACTGCTTTTGTAAAGGAGAATTGGGAAACACTGAAATTCGGTTTTGGTCATTTACAGGAGCTTGATTTCGATGGAGACGGTATTCCGGAAGGGTATCCCGGCGAAGTCAAAAATACTTTTGATAATTTAACGTTATTTGGTGTAGATGCCTATGATGCGACCATTTTTATGGCAGGTTGTTATGCAATGACCAAAATGGCTGAGATTGTAAAAGATACTGCGGCAAAAAAGCAGTATGAAGAAATTTTTGATAAAGTTTCTAAAGAATTTGAAAAATTATGGAGAGACACGAAAAACAGCCAAGGCAAAAGACTTCAATACTATGTCACCTGTTTTGATCCCAAGACGGGAGAAACCAATACTGATGTCTGGATGAATCAGTTGGATGCCATCTGGGCATTGATTGCTATGGGGGAAGAGTCTTTTATACCCGAAGAGCGCATTAAGCAAATTCTTAAAACAGTCTACGATAATAATCGTGCCTATATGGGCTGGGCAATGTGTCGAACAGAAGACGGCGGAAAAGTTGAATCGGAACAGGGACAGGATGTCTATACTACTTCCAATTATGTATTTGCACAACTGCTAGATTATTATGGTATGACGGAGGAAAGTAAGGAAGTATATAAGGCGATGGACAAGGTGATCTTTGGACACGGAAATACCCTAATATCGCCTGATAATTTGCGTGCGGAGCTGGAGCAAGAGGCAGGCGAATCAGCACCTGGTCCGCATTATATCGTTGCCGCTTATCCGCGTCCTGGGGCAATTCTGACTCAAATAGTGCTCCAGTACATTAAAGAGACGCAGAAGCAAACGAAAAATATGCTTGTGGATTCTGATAAATTGAAGAGTTTTGCGATTTCCTTAATGAAATAAAAGCTTTGATTAAAGCGGAAAAATCACGAACGTCATCAAAATTCTAAAAACAGAGGGTGCATTATGAAAGAAAAAACCGGAGTGCTTTCACTGAAAGAAAAAATCGGCTACAGTTTAGGTGATACGGCATCAAATCTTTTTTTCCAGACTTTTATCTTCTTTTTGCTTTACTTTTATACTGATGTATTTGGTATTCCTGCCTCATCCGTCGCGACAATCTTTTTAATTGGTCGAATTTGGGATGCGGTCAATGATCCATTAATGGGGGCGATTGCTGATCGAACTAATACCAAAATGGGTAAATTCCGACCGTATTTACTTTATACCGCCTTGCCCTTTGGTATTTTTGGCTTTATTATGTTCATTACCCCGGATTTAAGTGTTCAGGGGAAAGTGATTTACGCTTTTATTACCTATAATTTGATGATGATGGTCTATACAGTGATCAATGTACCATATTCGGCTCTAATGGGTGTAATATCACCCCATTCAGAGGAACGGACCGTCGTCTCGACTTTCCGTTTTGTCGCCGCCTTTGTAGGCCAGTTCATCGTCCAGTTTGCCGTCCTAAGATTAGTGTCTGTTTTTGGAAAAGGAAATGAACAAATCGGTTGGCAATGGACTATGGCGGTGATGGCTGGCTTGTCGGTTGTTCTCTGGTTAGTGACCTTCGCCACGACCAAAGAGCGTGTCAAACCGGTCAAGGGGCAAAAGAACCCGCTGAAGCAGGATTTGGCTGACCTTTTGAGAAACGTGCCCTGGATACTGATTGGCTCAGCGACTATTTTTCAACTACTGTTCAACGTGATTCGCGGCGGCAGTATTATGTATTATTTCAAGTACTTCGTCCAGGATCAGCAGTTATTTTTATTTGGTAAACCACATAGCTACTCCTACCAGACTTTGACCTCAACTTTTATGCTTACTGGTACCTTAGTCACAATTGGGGGGTCCTTATTGACCAGTTTTTTCAGTAAAAGGATTGGAAAATCGAGAAGTTATTGGGGCTTTCTTGGAATTTCGGCTATCTGCTCAGCTCTTTTCTTTTTCCTTAAGCCGCAGGATGTGGTCTGGATGTTTTTATTGCAAATAATTGCTTCATTTTGTATGGGTCCGGTTTCGGTTCTACAATGGGCGATTTATACCGATACGGCAGATTATTCGGAATGGAGAACGGGGCGTCGCGCTACGGCACTAATTATGGCTGTTTCGCTCTTTGCTCTGAAACTTGGCATAGCTCTCGGTGGCTCCATTTTAGCCTGGATTCTGGATTTTTATGGGTTTGAAGCTAATGTGGCTCAGACAGCCAGAAGTCTTACCGGAATCCGTATGGTGATGAGCATTTACCCTGCTATTGCGGGGATGATTGGCGTCATTCTGATGGCTTTCTATCCACTCAATAATA